>SXGQ01122811.1_pt1 | contig 14972 bp, 19 predicted proteins | sample 3178371 | NCBI WGS metagenome assembly SXGQ01 (sample SAMN11356859, study PRJNA531348) | freshwater metagenome | isolation source: freshwater sample F1-20 | place: China: Fuxian Lake, Yuxi | collected 2017-12-25
GTAGCGACGTCTACGTAATTATCTAAACTAAAACCCATTACGCCGCCTTCGCTGTTTGATGCTTAATAAGTTCATCAGTAGCCGGCAGCATATCTATAGGCCATAACTGGTTTTGTGGCATAGCAAAACAAGGCCAACGTAGCAACGTATCCCAATTACTTTTACGTTCATTACAACGCCAAAGCGTTGAATAGCCGCGAATAGTTGCGCGCAAAATGTTTTGTTCTATCGTAACCAAAATATAGCGTCCAGGTTTGTCGCCGCCTATATCGTGGCTGCGTTGCTCTATCGGGTGCGTCAACAGTCGACCAGTCGGATAATAGGTAGCGCGCACTTCATAACCTAAAACGTCATTACGTTTAGGGTCGTAACCTGCGTAACTGTAATCGTAATCAAAATATTTAGCTACTGTTTGTTCACCTAAAACCCCGCAAAACGAAACCGCGTACGCCTGTTCAGGGTTCATATCGTATTTACTGTTTTTAAAATTTAATTTTTTGCCAGCTTCTAGCATTAAATCAACTATTTTTAAACAGTTTTCGTAATCGTCTTGCGTTAATTGAATAACCGGCTGGCCTAATTCGTTCAGTTCAGTTATCACGAAATACCAAATTTTCTAAACGCTGCACTTCGGCTGCCTGGTGGTTTAACCGTTCTTGTAGTTCGCGTTCGCGTATTTTGCCTTCTGTTACTTTTACGCGCAAATCTTTTATTACGACTAACAAATATTGCAATTCAATTATTACGCTTTTTAAATCCTGCACTAAATCGCCGTCATCAAAAGCGTATTCACCGCACCAATTTTGCAAATTACGAATATTTTTATTCGTTACAAAATCGGTAGTTTTTGGCATATACATATCGCTAGGCCGCGCCTGGTCGATAAGCGGCACTTTGTTATCTGTAATTTGGTTTATGACGTGCATAAGCGCTTTTAATTGCGCGTCATCTGCGTTAAATTCGTCGTTTAAGTTTCCCATTTTCTCGTAGCCTTTCTCGTTTAGTTATAAAATACCATAGCGCACCCGTGTACGCAGTTAGCAGCGACGCGATAGCCAAATGTTTTATAAAGACCACGCCCGCCAGCCTTCGCTATAACGGTAAATAGCTAACGCAGCCCGTAAATTAGTTTCTAGGTCAAATAGTTCGGCACAGTTGTTTAAAATGCCGTGCGCCTGTAAATAGCCGCGTGGCCAGTATTGGCTAGGTTTGCACCAAAAGTAGTTAATTTGCATTACGCCAGCGCTGCCGCCATTGGGGTCTTTTGCGTTAAAGGCGTTGACCTGGCAGCGGCTTTCACGTATAGAAACTGCTACAACGGTAGACAGTTCGTTAACGGGCCAGCCAACGTATTTAGCCATATTAAAAACTTGCCCGCATAGGGTCGTAGCGGGCGCTGTAGTCGACGTAGACGGCACAATAACAGGCTGGCTATAGCCTTCGTAAATCGTGTCGTAGCGTGGCTGTAAATCGTCTGGCGTAGGTGCTGGCGGTTTAGTCAGCATAAACGCAGAAACAAACGCAAGAAGCGCCGATATAACGCCTTTAGTTAATAGGGTCATTGGTTGCCTACTTTCTCGTTAGGGACAAAACCAGCCTAACAAACGCCCTATACGGTTTTAGGCATATCCTTAAAAACGTTGTTAAACGCTTGTTTTACAAGGTTTGCGTTATTGCCCATAGCCACAGAGATTTCGACGTGAAACCAGTCCCCGCCAGACCATTTACCTTTAAGCCACGTTCCCCGGTCGCATTTCCAACTACGGTTATCGCAATAGTCAATTACCAATTCGATTTCTAGCGTGTCTGCGTTTTCTAAAAGTTTGTAAATAAACGGTAAAGCTGTTTTGCGTCCGTCCGTTATGCCTTTGTCGTTCATTTTTCTATAACTTAAATCAACCGCAAGCCCGCGCGCGTGGTTAGATAACTGGCCTGGTTTCGTCCTAATGTCCCTTAGCTGAAAACTGCCGTTATTCCATAACGAACCGCCAGCGCGTTTAACTACTTGGCGTATAAATTCGTCTGTGCCAGGCAACGGGCTTTTAGCTACAGGCGCTTTAAAAACTGTATACGGACGCACTACGAAACAATTTCTAAATCGTCTGCTACGCCGTTATTGTTTTTATCGCGGTTTTTAATGCCGTTAGCTGACACTAAACCAGATAAAGCACCCGTCAAAAATACTGAAATGGTTGATAATAGGTCGACTATTTTGCTATCTAATGGCGATAATTCCTCTGGCATAGACACAAACAGCAAACCAAACAATAGGCCTACGACCATTAACACAAAAGTTACGGCCATTAAAAGACCAACAATAACTATTAAACGTGCGTGAAGCTGGTCATTTTCTAATTTCGCACCTGTCAGGCGGCCCATATTTGCAAACCTCGCTTATAGATAAATTGCGGACTTTAACGCCGCCTTGTGTGTTTGTTTTACTTGTCGCACAACTAGCGCACAATACAATAGTAAGTAGCCAGTAGCGCACATTGTTAGCCAAATAGTGCGGCGGCTTCGTCAGCGGTCAAACCGAGTTTGTCTAGCACGGCTTGTTTTGCTTCCGCTTTGGCTTCAATGGCGGCGGCTTGTGCTTCGGTTTCTCTTTTTAGTGCGTCAATGGCTTCGGTTTCCGCTTGTGTTGCATCGCGCAAAATGTCGTCAATTTGAACTTTGTATGTCATAATGTTGCTATCCCATAAATGCGTATGTTGCCGCTAGTAAAAGTGTTAGTCGCCATAGTCAATGTAAACGCGGTGCTAGACGCGGCGTTAGTATCTATTCCGTTTATCCACCTGCCGCCTGCTGTGTTAGTTTGTTGCCCTTCGAAAGTAGTTGCGGCTGCTAAAAACGGGCTATAAACATATACAGCAAATTGGGTGCTTGCGGCGGTTTGGTCGCCAAAACTAACACCAGTTGAAACGGCACTTTGAACGGTGCCCGATATTGTCGAAGACGAGTAATCTAAAGTAATAAAGCCAGTTGAGTATGTCGTGCTAGTTGAGCCGTTTATAGTTATACGAATTTGATTGCCTGCACCTGACATAACTAAATTTTGTGCGGTAATTAAATAGTTTTCGTATGTTGCACTAAACGCCGCCGTCATTGTAAAAGTTGTTGCACCTGCCACAATTGCTTGGGATTTGATAAAAGTTAATGCGCTGCCGGGATTAGACGCGGCAAAACTTAAATTAGCGTTAAGCGACGCGGCGGTTAAAACCTCACCAGCCGTATAAGTAGTTAATGGCATTTGTTACCTTTCCTAACCTAAGACATTAGTATTTAAAATACCGTAAATTGCGTCATTTAAAATTAACTCAAAAACGACGGTAGTAGGCGACGTAAAAAACGTAACGCTATGGCCGCTGCCTAAATCTAAAGCTATTTCTATACCTTCTACGCTTAATTCTTGCGCTAGCTGGGTCGTGCCTGCACCGCTTGTAAAAGATTTTTCTATGCTAATCGTGTCGCCAATATCGACTAGCGCAAGCGTGTCTTTTTGCGCTGTAGTAAGCATATTGTACGCAGTACCTACAGACGTATAACGCGCTTGCGGTTCGCCGTCTAACAAATAATCGGCCAGCGTCGCCGCTGCCGTGTCATTGTGTAAAAGGCTGTTAGTAATGCTTGTAGTTTGTATAAAATATTTAGCCTGGCTAGCTGCGTCGTTTGCTGTTTGCGGGCTGTTACTACCTAAAATTTGCACTACAGCCTTGTTTATAACCTGGTCAGCTTCAAACGTAATACCTAAAGCGTTGTATTTAACGTTTGTGCCGTCGTCGTGAAAGCTGGCTACAGGCCCGCTAAGCGTGTTGCCTATACGCGGCTGAAAAGTCAAAACGCCGTCCCTAGACATAAATAACCGGCCTTGTTCAGCGTCGTTAATTTGGCTGCAATACGACAGCGCATTAGTGCCTTGCGGTACGGTAAACGCTGCCGTAGCGCCTAACGTCTGTGTACCGGTCGATATATCCCTAGCCAGCGCCGGAAAATTGACTTCTGGTAAATCTAAAACAGCTTCTAAACGTTCGCTAGATAATTCCTCGTCTACGTTGTATTCGTTTAAAAATGTTTGGCTTAACAAATAAAAATCGTCTGCACAAAAAACCGTAACCGTATCTATGCCGCCTAACGCAAAATTATAATTATAATTTATAACGTAACCTTTAAAAAGATATTCGGCTACGTTGCTATCGTCGTAGCGCACTAATTCGACTTGGCGCATAGGTGCTAAACCAGGCTGGGCTAACGCCGTGTCGAAAAATGGGCTGTTTTCGTCAAACGGGTTAAAAATGCCGCTGGTATCGCTTAGCGTAAAAGTCATAGTGCCTGCGCCAAACTGGTCGCCTACGTCCTGGCGTCCACGTTTAACGCGCACATTTACGCAGCCGTCTAATACAGGCGCAAATTCGGTAGTACCGTCTAAAAAATAATCTGGGTCATTTAATAAACCGCGTAATGGGTCATCTAAAGTAAAAGCGTCAATTAAAAAACCTGTGTCTATAAACAGTTCGTAATTACCCGAACCGACTACTGCTACGCCAGCCATTACGCGATTTGCAATTGCAGCGGGCCGCTTAGACGGTTATAGGCGCGTAGCGCGTCGTTTACAGCTTCGCCTACTTCGCCTTTAGTAGCCAGCTGGCTATTAACGTTTATAGTTACGTTGCCTAACGCTTTTAATGTGTCTGTAGGTTCGCCTACAGGCATAACGCTAGGCATAGTAGGCGCTGTAAGGCCAGGCGTAGCGCTAATTGCGTTGCTAAACCCTGTGCTAATGCCTTTAACGTCAGCTAACTTAATACCTTTTTTACCCAGCTTGGCTTGCGCTACAGCCATAGCCGCTTCGACCCCTGCCAAATATTGCTGGGCGTTAGATACGCCAGCCGCGTAAAACTTGCTAGCTGACAAAATGCCAATTTGTTCAGCTATTGCGTTAGTTTCGGCTACAAGCTTGTTAGCCCGCAAAACGTTTTCGCCAGATTGCAAAAGCTCTTTAGCAATAGCCGCGCCGCTATCTATGCCCGCGTCGATTACTTGTTGTAACGCTTCTTGCGATAAACCACTAGCTAACAGTTGTTCTACAAGGTTTGCAAACTCTTTAGATTTATCTGCTTGTTTTTGTAATGCACTAAAAAACGTCGTGCCGGCGTCCTCGCCGCCTTCTTCAAACGCAGCGCCAAAATCTAAAGCGCCTTTAATAACGTCTGCTACAGAATTTGCATAATCGTCAAAAGCTTTTTTGGCTTTTTCTAAACGGTCTTTAGCGCCGTCTAATGCTTGGGCCATTTCTTTATTTAGCGCTTCTGAAGCTTCTTTAATGCGCTTTGTCATTTCGTCGATTTTTTTACCTGCGCCTGTTTTGTCGTCTGTTTGGTCGCCTAATAATTTTGCTGAGTCTGCAGCGGCTTTAGCGTCCTCAGCTAATTTTTTAGCGGCAAAACTTGAATAACCAGAAGCGCTGGCCATATTGCCTACGCCAGCTATAAAAGAATTAAAAGACGCTTCTAATGCGCCGATATCTATAAAGTTATCAAAAGCTTTTTTAGCTGTTTTAATTGCGTCTAATGGGCTGCCAGTTAAAAATTGAAATTGGGCTATAAGTAATTGAACTGACTTATAAATAACGTTTGCCATTTTTGCGGCATTAACGGCAATAGTTTTAAAACCGTTTACTAATGCTGGGCCTGCGTTACCCATTTCGTAGACGGCTTGCTGTAAACCTTTAACAAAACCGTATTCGCCTATTACTTCGGCTACCCGTTCAAATGCTGGTACTACGTTGTCGTTTAAAAAAGTTACAACGTTTAAAAATATTGGTAAAAATGCTTGTCCTAATTTTTGTTGTATGTCGTCAAATGTTGCGCCTAATATTTTTTGTTGCGCTGCTAAACCGTCTGAAGTTCTGGAAAAATCGCCTTGCGCGTCTGCTGTTTGTAAATAGATTACGCGTTGTGCTGCTAATACTTTTTGTTGCGCGGTTAATGCGCCGTTGCCTTTGTATATGCCTAGTTCGGTTGCAGCGGCTTTTAATGTCGTGTCGTCTAGTAGTACGCCGTATTTGCGTAATGGTTCAGCTTCGCCGCGTAATGCTGACCCTAGAGCGTTAATAGCGTCGTCTACTGACGTATTGTTAAACGACGCTAAATCGGCTGCAAGTGTTACTAGGTTTGTGCTGAAGTCGCTTAAGTCTTTACCTGCCAGGCCAGCGGACTTACCAAAAATTGCAAAAGTACCAGCGGCTTTTAATGCTGCCGTTTCGCTTAAACCTAATGCTGTATTTGCGGTACGCGCGAAAAGTTCTACTTCTTTCGATATTGCGCCGAATACAACTTTGTTTTTACTTATTGCTTCGTTAAAATCTGAAGCGCTTTGGATAGCTTTATATGCAAATACGCCTACGGCTGTAGCTGCGCCTGCGATAGCTGCGCCGGCTATTGCAACGGTTTTCATTAAACCGCCGAAACCTTTATTGGCGTCTACGCCAAAAGCGCTTAATGCTTTTTGGGCTGTGTTTAAACCTTTGTCGTCAAACGTTGAAGTAATTGGTATGTTAATTGCCATAACGTACCTTTAATTTTTTGTTTAAAGTTTTAGCTACTTCGTCGACAATTTCTTTTACGGCGTATTGGACGCTATATCTATGTTTTTCTACGGCTGGGTCTATTGCGCGTGGCTGGTTACCGACTTCAACATTTAAATTAGTAACAAAATTAGTATTTTTCGTTTTAATGCCGGCGTGGTCATATATTGCGCCTGCCGCGTCCATTTGCTGGGCAACCATAAGCTGATAAGGCCTAGCTTTAAAAGTTACGCTATGGCTTTCGCGCGGATTATTTTCAGCGTCGAATTGGTCTTTAAATTGAACTGTGCCGCCCCTGCTAGCGCGTCTACCTACCTTAATTTTTAAACCGCTTTTAGCAGTTTTGTTAGACCAGTAAACTTCACGGCCTTTAATAAGTTTGCCGCGCACCATACCCGACAAAGGCGGCACGTCGCCTATTAGCTGCCGGGCTGTAGCAATAATTGGCGCACCAGCGCTTTTAATATCTTTAGTTACTTGCCGTCTATAAACCTTGTCGTATTTGTTTAGTTCGGCCAACGTTTCTTTAACGCCGTCTATTTGCATAACGAGTTTAGGATTAGACATAAGTTTTATTTTGTTTGTTTAATATGTCTACGACTGTATATAAATCGGTTATGCCAAATTCGATATGGCTAGGCCAGTAATGGCAAGTTACTAAAACTTCGGCCATAAGATAACTTACTGTGCCTGGTCTGCTTTTAAATCGGCGGCCTGGTCAACTACTTCAATGTTAGTAAGGTTGTTAATAAATGCGTCTAACGAACTAGGTACAGTTATTCCGTTTAGGCGGCTAGCTTCGTAACACATATACGCCAAGTCCTCTACGCCTATACCGTTTGCTATGTCAGAAGCTTTACGCCTGTATTTTCTTTCCCATAAAACTATGGTCATTAAATTAGTTTGTACCTCGTAACTGTTGCCGTCTTTAAATACGGCTTTTAGTGTTAATTGCATATTTGCCTTTCGTAGGGCAACGCCTTATAAACGTTGCTTGTTTTTGTAGTTCTCAGCGGCCAAAGCCGCGCCATTATGAAACGGCTTTAGCTAGTGTGCCGCCAGTAAACGTAAGCGTAATAGTCGACAGTTCGCCTAAACTTGCGTTAATTGGCGTGTGGCTTTCAAGGTAAGCGCCAGTAAGCGTGTATTTTGGTTCAGTAGCGCTTGGCGTTGCAAGACCAGCGGCAGTAGGCGAAACTGTAATAGTTGTCTGAATACCTACAAGACCATAAATCGTTGCTTCTGTTTCTGACGCTGCGTAACTCTGATAAAGCGTTACTTCAAACGTGTTATTTTGCAACGAAGTTACAGACGAACCGCCAAACTTGCGGGCCGTATCGCCAAAACTCGTGGTTTCTAATTGCTCGTAATTAAACGTCAAAACCGCGCTTGTGGCCTGGTCGGTCAAATTCACGGCGTTAATAGTAAGCGCTGGGTTTGAAAGATAAACGGTAGTTGCCATATTTGGTTAGTCCTTGTCTGTTTCTGTGTCTTTAGTTTTACCAGATTTTTTGGTGGTTTGTGTGGATAGGTGGCCTGCGTCTACAAGCGCTTCGACGTCCACGCCTACTAAATCTTTGTCGCTGACAGTATCGCCGCGTTTAAAACCGCTTAACCTGTCTGACGTTACTACGTAATTAGCCATATTTTGCCTTTATGCCGTTTGTGCTTGCATTGTTACCGTTAAATCATACGCGGGATAGGCCACGCCGCCTACTAAAGCTTCTGTAGGCCTACCGTCCGTTACGCCTACATTAGCACCCAGCACCAACGCAGCCAGGTTTAGTAAACTTCGCTGGGCGTCCAAGTTGCCTGGCCCTAAAGTTATTACTCGTACCGGAAACGACATTTTTACTATGTTTGCGTTAAACGCTTCAAAGCTTGGCGCGTCAATAAAAGCGCAAGGCGGCACAAGGTTTCGCGGGTCGTTTACTACTTGTAAGCCTGTTACCGCTGTAAGGGTCGTAGTCAAATTAGTTAGCGACGTGTTAAATAGGTCTGTAAAGTTTTGTGGCATTAGGCAACCGCTGGCCTATCGACGCCTAACAGCTGTTTAATCATTGGCGACAAACCAAAAGTATTACCAGTACCTAAACCGTCAAACGACGCAAAATCTTGTACGCCGCCTCGCTGACGATACAACGCGCCGCCATACATAATTGTGCCTAAACTTACTGCCCCATTTGGCACAGTGGTTAAGCTTTCGTTTTTGTATCCGGCTTCGCGCCTTCTTGCGTAACAAAAATTGTTAGCCGCTAACGCGCATTGTGTCAAAAACGCTGTATCGGCTGCCGTCGCTGTACCAATGCCTAGCCAGTCTTCTATCTGGGCTGCAGTTATCCACGTGCAAACAGGCGTCGTAGTTAACGTGCCAGACGCTGCAACTATGTTTACATTGTCAGCGGTCTTAGCAAATAAAACCTGGTTAGCTATCGGTATTTCAATATTAAATAAGAAAAAGCCTTGCGCGTCTACGCCAGTAAAATAATATTGTGGCAACGCAGCAACGGTAAAAGTACCGTTAAACGTAGCGTCGACGCCAGCGATAGTTACGCTTTGTCCTACTTCTAACGGGTCAGCGTTAGTAACAAGTACAACTACTGCGTAATCGTCTGTTAAATATTTTTGTTTGACCGAATAGACGGCCATAGCTGGCCTTCTTTCTAGTCGTTAAACAAACTTAACGAATTTTGTAGCGTCTGCCATAAAGCCCGCTGCGTAGCCTCTAAAGGCAATAGTGCGGCCTAGTGTGGCTGGTACGTCAACGCTGATAGCGCCTTTTTGGTTTTCGTAGAATTCAAACCCTGCGGCTGGGCCTGCGGCGTGGCCCATAAATGAACCTGGCGCGTTTTTGTCTACGACAAGTACAAGGCCTAGCGGGTTGCCGTTCCACGTGTTAGCGGCTGCGTTACCTGCAGCGTTTTGACCCATAAGGTTTGGTGCGCCTGTGTACGGGAAAACTGGCCTGTTTGCGTCGTCGACGCTGGACGATAATGCCGCCCAGCTGCCGGGCGTTACAACCATATGCGTAGGTAGGTAGTTTGTGTTTAACGAAATTTGCCTTGCGCCTTCGTAAATTGCTGCTACCCAGTCAGCGCCTACGGCTGTATCTGCGACGCTTGAAGTTTGCGAAATTGCGGCGTGGCAAGTATCAACAGCGTAATTATCTGTGGCTTGACCGTAAGCAATAGCTAACTGATTTAAAATAATGTCAATGCTTGCGGGGTCTGACCAGTCTAAATCTTGTTCGGACACGGTAACGAACGTACCGAAACTAAGTTTTGAAACGTCGTTATTTTGAACCACGACAGTTGAAGCGTTTAACTGGTCAAACTGTGCGCTTTGTTCTGCAACTACTGGCCGTGTCGTAATTTTTGGACGGCGAAAAGTAGCGCCGGCAGCGGGCATAGCGCGAGTACCAATAGCAGTAACAAATGGTCTAATTGGGTTAAGCCCGTCATAAACCGCGCCTGTAATAATTTCTGGCAAAATACCTGGCGTGCTTTCTGTGTTAATAAATGGTGCTACGCCTGGTGCAGCTTCAATTCGTGCCGCGTTAATGTTTGCGTTAAGTTGTGCAAAATCTGAACCGCCGCGCACATACGCTGCGATATATTCGGACGTTGAAGGCAAACGCAGTTTTTTTGGTTGCGCGTAAACCGTGTGTACGGCTGCAGCTTCGATTACTTGCGGGGTTTCTACTGGCTGTGTCATTTCTGTTACCTCTTGTTCTGGGTCTTGTTTACTATTTAACACTACTTCGGGTTCTGTTTGGTGGATACTGGCTGCGACGCGTTCTACTTTAGCGGCTTCAAAAGCGCCGTAAGGCAAAAGGCTTAATTCTTGCCAGTCAGCTTTTGTAATAATCATTGTGCCGGCTTCGTCAAAGCTAAATTCGACTGGCAAAATACCTACTGAAACGCTATCTAATACGCCGTCTTTTGCTAATTGTAACGCTTCGTCGCCAGCGCGGGTTTCACTTATGCGGGCTTCAAAAAGTATCGTATCGTCTACCTGTGTACGGCCCGTAACTATGCCTATGGGCATAGAACTATCGTGGTAAAGATACATTTTTGGTTTTTTGCCTTCTAACGGTAAAGCACCATTAGCAAACTTTACTTTTTGACCGTCAGATACAACCGCTTCTACGTCGTATTGAACCGCTACGCCCGCTAACGTCCGTCGGGGCATTTTGTCGCCAGCAGGCGCAGCGTCCAAATTTAAATCTTGTGGCACTAATCTAATCATTGTTTATATCTACCGTTTCTACTTCGGCTTCGCCTGGTTTCATATATTCTTGTTGCTCTAAATAACTTTCTATATCAAACCTTACTACCGTCCCGCGTGGTAGCACGTTATTTGCGCTAAGCGTTTCTTGTATGCAGTCAATATACGGTTTTACGCCAAAGGTATATAAATCGCGTGAAGCTTCGGCGCTACTAACGTAACTGTAATTTCCAATGCTGACGGACACTAAGTAGGCGGGGACATTGGCGATTCTTGCGATTTCTTTTGCCTGGTATTCGGCCGCGTCAATTAAAAGCATTTTGTCTGGCGTTGCCATATTTGGTATTACTTCTACAAATTCGTTTACCGCGCTGGTAGCTGACGCAAACCGCGCTTCGTCGTAGGCGGCTGCTAAATCGCGTAATTCTTGCGGCGACATAGGTTCGCCGCCTGTTTGCCTAAGTGTTACGGCTGGTTGCAAACTACTAGCGTTTCGATTTCGTGCTTGTTCTAGTTTTAGTGCGGTATCTACAGAAGTAGCGCCAGTATAAATTAGGCCTTGTATCGGGCTTAAAAATTGTATTAAGTCTTCGTAGCGAATTGGTAGGCCTTGAAATAAAACTTGTTTTGACGGGCCGAACCATACGCCGTTAGTTGCTGCCTGGTCTTGTGTTGTAATCATTGCTGCAGGTAGGCGCGTAAACGAACTTGGAAAGCCGTCGCTACTACGTTCGGTGCAATACCAGAAGGCCCGGCCATAAAACAGCAAGTCGTCGTAGGTAAAACTTGTGATAAAATTATTTGTTACGCCTTTGTCAATGCGTGATAGCCAGCTACGCGGCGCTTCTGGTAACAGTTCTATTTCGTCGCCGTTCCAAACTTCTTTATATTGTTTAAGTTTTAAACAGCCGATTACGGACGCGCCTAAATCACGTGCGCGGGATATTGTCGGCACTTGCATAAAACGGCTTCTAATAGCGCCGTCTGTATACGCATAAAAATTACCAATTTGTGAAGCGCCAACGTTATTACCGGTTCGACTAGACCCGCTGCCCGCTGCAGCTTTAACCGTTTTAGCGGTTTCGGGTTTGCGCGTAAATAATGCCATTTGTTTAGTATGCCACACTTTATAAAAGTTTTGGTTGAAGGTAGCCGCCACAGTCGCCCTACGAGAAAGTTAAGAAACTTGACGGCTACCCGTCTTACACGTTAGCCGAAACTAAAACTAGATAGCGTTACGGGTGCTAACGATTAGCGGTTTACCTATTGTGGCAGGTTTGCTAACCATAGCTACCGCAAAAATTAAACAGCGCGCTAATTCGATAGGGCCTGGACTACGCAAACTAGACAAAGTTATAGCGCCTTGATTTTTGACGGCTACAGCCCGTTCTACGTGCTGGCTTAAAAGTGTGCTGCCGTCGTGCCGTATTTTGCCTTCTAAAATTGCTGCCCTAGCGCCTACTGTCCAGCGTTGTAGTTCGCGGTTGCCTACCATAGACGCCCTACGTTCAAATTTTGTAGGTAACGACATTTCAAACGCTGGCGTAATAAGTAGCCGCGTCGTTTGGTCTTGGCAAGCGTTTTCTACGGCTTGCCAGCAGTCCGCTAACGTGTCTTTAACAAATTCGACGGCTAACTGTATTTGGCCTTTGTTATTTATGGCGGCCCTGACGCCTACGTAGCGCGCTTCGTCTTGGCTTTGTTCTATGGCCAGTACGCCGCCTTTAGGCATAGGGTCAGCTGTTACTAGCTTGTCAAAGACGCCTGGCTGTATCCAGCCGTTAGCGCTGGCCGTCCACAAATTTACGCTGCTTCGTAAAAAGCTATTGCGGTTTGGCTGTTCGGCTTCTGCCGCAATTACGTCTAAGGTAAGTGTGCTGCCTATAGCCGGGTTTGCTTTTATCCAAGCTTCGGGCGTCATAGGGTCAATATCGGCGCTAGGTGAATATTCAGCAAAATATAGCGACGTCGATTTTTTTTCGTCTATTGCCCGTAAACCTTGTTCACGCCATTTCTGCATTTCTTTACTGCTTTCGTCGCCGGCTGTAGAAGTCATAAACAGCAACGGGCTACGCCTGGTTCGCATAGTAGGCAAAAGGCCTGTAGAAACGCTGTCAGGCGATACCGCCCAAAGTTCATCTATGCAGACTAAATCAGCTGTTAGGCCGTGAAATGAAGTAGGGGTAGCAGCGCGAACTAGCCAGCGTGTACCGTCTGGCAAATTGGCTTCGTTACGGCCTACAGCCCAAGTTAAAATAGCGCCGAACTCTTTTTCTAATATAGGTGCTACCTGGTTAAACAATTCAATAGCTAGGTCTAACCTGTGTGCCGTTGTAATTATCGTTTGCGGCTTGCCGCGTAGTTTCGGCATAACGCAGCACCAATAACCGACTACGCCAGCCAGCAAAATAGATTTACCGTTCTGCCGGGCCACAGATACCAGGCCTTGCCTATGCAATAAATCGCCGCTGGCGTCGTGCGCTAACAAACCTGTAGCGACGTGATATTGCCAAGACATTAGGTCAACGTTTAAAAAGTCTTTTGCCCATACTTTTACGCCGTCCGCAAAATAACGGCCTTCACGATTACAAACAGTTTCTAAACGCGGCTTCCAAACGTCTGCATAATTATTCACTGCGTCGACCGGTTGCGTTCTTTTGTCATCTGGCCAGTTCGCGCCAGTTTCAACCAGTTCGGAAACCAAACCGCTATTTTCAGCCATTTTAGATAAGAAACTAGGTGCGTCGGGGGCAGGAAGGTTTGACAAAAAAAACGGGTTATCTGTTTTGTTTTGTATATTTATACATTTGTTTGCATAAACGGTTTTTGGGTTTGCGTTTACGCTTGGTGCTAGTTCGTAAATGCTTTTGCGTTTTAGGTTGCCATATCGTGCGCCGCGTGAACTGTTACAAGGTTTGCAGGCTGCTACTAAATTGTCTAGTCCGTTGACGCCTGGCGTACCGGCTGGCCAGCGGTCTACTTCTATTAAATGGTCTGCTGTAGTCGCTTGTCGATTGTTGCACCAATGGCATAACGGTTTGTCTTTAAGTAAGCGTTGTCTATTCGTTTTAAATTCTGTTTTGCTTCTGGCTTGTGCGTTTAGGCTGCGTTTGTTTTGCTGGTCTGTGTTGTGTGTTCTACGTTTCTTGCCTTGTGTCATTTTCTCACGCGCCTACGGCTTGTGCTAGCGCGCGCTGCCGCGCTTGCTTTCGGTTTGTTAACGCTGGTCATTATGTCAACTTTATGTTTACGGTTTGTTTGTAGTTTGTTAATCGTGTTTGTTGTTTGTAAAGCCTAATGCTGTTAGCCCCGCCCGCTGTTACGCCTCACGCAGCACCCTATTTCTTTAACCATTAGCCAGGCCCTGTATCACTACAGCGCCTTCTACCCGCGTTACCGCGTTTTATACCAACCGCGCTGCTACACGCTTAGGCCTATTGTGAACGTTATTTAATTGTCTTTAATTTCGGATAACTTTAGCGCGTCTATAACCTTCGATATGTCGCCTTTAGTTAAATCGCCAGTCGTATTTATTTGACGCTTTAAAACGTTGCTGCAATACTCTTTAAGTTTGTCGCCGCTAATACCTTGCCCATTAGCCAAAGCCCGCATTAACCCAAGTTGCTTAACGCTTGGCGCTGGTTCGGTTTTAACTTCTGGAAACGGTACTTCTACGTCGTGTAACGGTTTAACCGGCGCTAAGTGTGTTTGCTGACGGCTTTGCGCTGCCTGTACTTCATCACGTGTAGCAATAGCGTTATTTATCGCAAACCCCATATAGCCAAGCGCACGACCTAACGCAGACGTAAAACCTACTTCGTTTTCGCTGTTTTTTGTGTAAGGCGTACGGCCTGGATACAGTTCAGCAGCCGTAGCTATTGCCGGTATCGGGTCGTTAGCGTCGCGCCAAACTGTAACCGTACAGCGAATAAAACAGCTTTTATCGGGCATTTCGATTACTTCACGCGCCGTTTCTTGTATGCGTAAATCTGGGTATTTGTCAAACGCCAGCCGTAACCGTGTAGCGACGTCTACGTAATTATCTAAACTAAAACCCATTACGCCGCCTTCGCTGTTTGATGCTTAATAAGTTCATCAGTAGCCGGCAGCATATCTATAGGCCATAACTGGTTTTGTGGCATAGCAAAACAAGGCCAACGTA
>SXGQ01250758.1_pt1 | contig 14969 bp, 13 predicted proteins | sample 3178371 | NCBI WGS metagenome assembly SXGQ01 (sample SAMN11356859, study PRJNA531348) | freshwater metagenome | isolation source: freshwater sample F1-20 | place: China: Fuxian Lake, Yuxi | collected 2017-12-25
CGATCTTGTCGAGTGCCTTCATGATGGCAGTACCTCCGACAGCCAGCGAGCGCGAGCCATAGGTACCCATGCCAAAGGGCACGCGACCCGTGTCACCGTGAACCACATCGATTTGATCAGGCGAAATACCCAGACGGGCGGCCACCACCTGGGCAAACGTGGTTTCATGGCCCTGACCGTGGCTGTGTGAACCGGTAAACACCGTCACGCTGCCCGTTGGGTGCACCCGGATCTCGCCGCACTCGAACAAACCGGCCCGCGCGCCCAGGGCGCCGGCGATGTTGCTCGGCGCGATGCCGCAAGCTTCGATGTAGCTGGAATAGCCAATGCCTCGCAGCAGACCCTTGGCTTCGGAGGCCGCCTTGCGCTGCGCAAAGCCGGCCACCTCGGCCAGCTCGTTGCTGCGCTCGAGCAAAGCCGGAAAATCACCGGTGTCGTACTGCAGAGCCACCGGAGTCTGATACGGAAAGCTCCTGATCATGTTGCGACGGCGGATCTCGTCCTGCCCCAGGCCAGTCTCCCAGGCAGCCCGGGTAACCAGGCGCTCGAGCAAATAAGTGGCCTCTGGCCTGCCAGCACCGCGGTAGGCGTCCACCGGAGCGGTGTTGGTGAACCAGGCATCGACTTCCACATAGATCTGCGGCGTGGCGTACTGCCCGGCCAGCAAGGTGGCATACAAAATGGTTGGCACCGCAGTGGCAAAGGTGGACAGGTAGGCGCCCAGGTTGGCGTGGGTGTGCACCCGCAGCGCCAGGAACTTGCCGTCCTTGTCGAGAGCCATTTCAGCATGGCTGACATGGTCGCGCCCGTGGGCATCGCTAACAAAAGACTCGCTGCGCTCTGCAGTCCACTTGATGCTGCGGTTGAGCTTCTTGGCCGCCCAGGTCAGGCAGACGTCTTCTGCATAAAGGTAAATCTTGGAGCCAAAGCCCCCGCCAACATCGGGCGCGATCACGCGCACCTTGTGCTCAGGCAGACCCATCACGAAGGCAGTCATCAGCAGGCGCTCGACATGCGGATTTTGGTTGGAGACGTACAGCGTGTATTCCTCGGTTGCACGGCTGTAGCTGCCGATGGCCGCACGCGGCTCCATGGCATTGGGAATCAGGCGGTTGTTGACCAGATCAAGCCGGGTGACATGAGCGGCCTGGGCAAAGGCCGCGTCGACCTGCCCCTTGTCGCCAAGGGCCCACTTGTAGCAGTGGTTGTCGGGAGCCAAATCGTGCAGGGCCTGGGCCTTGGCTGCATCAGTCACGCGCACCACGCTGGTTAACACCTCGTAGTCGACCCGCACCATCTCGGCCGCATTTTTGGCCTGCTCCTGGGTCTGGGCCACCACCATGGCCACATGGTCACCCACATAGCGAACCTTGCCTTGCGCCAGGATAGGGTGGGGCGGCTCTTTCATGGGGCTGCCGTCGGGGTTGTTGATGAGCCAGCCACAGGGCAGACCGCCGATTTTGTCGGCCGCCACATCCTCGCCAACAAAAACCTCGATCACACCCGGTGCTGCTTTCGCGGCCGCAGCGTCGATCGACTGGATGCGGGCGTGGGCGTGCGGCGAGCGCACGAACACAGCATGACACTGCGCGGCCAGCGTGATGTCATCGGTGTATTGCCCGCCGCCGGTCAGGTAGCGATAGTCCTCCTTGCGCTTGAGGGACTCGCCGATGTGCGGCAACTTGGTGAAATCAGAAGCACCCATGTCATTACTCCAAAATAAAGAGTCAAGCGCCGGTTGGTGAAGCCATTCCCAGAGCGCCGGACCCGAAAAACATTGAACCGAGTCCGCCCGTCAGGCCGCTGCCTTCATGGCGCGGCCGCCTTGCTCAACAGCCTTGACGATGTTCTGATAGCCCGTACAACGGCAAAGATTACCCTCGAGCAATTCACGGATCTCACCGGCGCTGGCACCCGGATGCTTGTGACACAAGTCAACCGCGCTCATGACCATGCCGGTGGTGCAAAAGCCGCACTGCAAACCGTGGCAGTCCTTAAAGGCAGCCTGCATCGGATGCATGGTGCCGTCGGGCTTGGCCAGACCCTCGATGGTGGTGATCTCGGCACCTTGGGCCTGGGCGGCCAACACATTGCACGACTTGACCGCCTGACCGTTCATGAGCACGGTGCAGGCGCCGCACTGCGCAGTGTCACAACCGACATGTGTGCCAGTCAGTTGGAGCTTCTCACGGATGAGTTGCACCAGCAGCGTGTGCGCTGGCACGTCGGCCTGCTGGCTTTTGCCATTGACCTTGAGTTCGACTTGCATGGTGTGTGCTCTCCTAATTTGTCTTAAAGAAATCCTGACTAAGCGCGGAGCGTTCCGCCCACGTCATAGACTCTAAAGCAATTGTTGGAAAAGGCCGCTACGAATGACCGGGTACAAACCCTAGCCGATTGCGGGCAAATGCGGATTCAAGGCCCCTGAACTGAGCAAGGCCATCGCGTCGGCAACTGGCTCATCGACCTCTGCGAAGCTGCTCTTGGATCAGCGGCAATTTGTCTTCGTAGACCATGTTGGGCGAGCCCCTCAGAGGATCGCCCGGAAAGTATTTTTTCAGCCAAGCCCTCAGACTCGCGACTTCGTCAGGCCGAATCAGGGGGTCGTGGCTGTTGCCTGCAAAACGGTAGGAGGTCAGGTTTTCGGGGCGATCCACGAACTTTCGTTCAAACCCCACCGCCGGATTGGCCCTTGTGCCTTGCGCCCAGGGGTCCTCATCCTCATTGGAAGACCACATGGGAAGCCGGGTGTCCCATCGCCACAGATGCTCGTAACTCGCATTGAGGCTTTGCTTGTGACAAACGCCGGCCTTGACCCGGTCTTCGGATCGATTCCAGGCATAGACAGTGCGACAGCCTTCCGAGTGTCCGCTCAAAATGATGGGCAGCGGTGAATGCTCCTTGAGCCACTTGATCACGATTTCAATCTCGTCACCACGGGCAGACAGCCTGGCCGGATTGCGCGCGGTGTAGATGCCCTCGCGAAACCGTTCCCCTCCCCGCCTCATAGACTCCTCGGCCGTACCACCCGGACACCCGGTCTTGTTGCCCTCACGGCTCACAAATTCGGGGGTCACCACCGCAAATCCTTCCCGATAGAAAAACTGCGAAACATGGGTCTCCCAGCCCCACTGGCCACCGCAGCCGTGGTTATGAATCACGATGCCGCGCAGCCCGGCAATCTCCTTGATCATGACCTCGAACTTGGCCCGGTAGACCGATCCAAAAAGGGGAAGAAAGAAGACGCTGCGATCCAGAACATTGGCCGCGTGCTTCTTGTCGTAAGCGGGCGCATCTCTCCAAGCCTGCGCGTTGGCCCCAGAGACTGTCGCCAGGCCCGCACAGGTCGCCAGGAGCATCGGCAGAGTCACAAGAAATCCGCGAAGACGAGGCATACAGTGGGGTAAGGGTTGCATCTGCGAAAGATTACGACCCTGCGCGCCGCGGTGGTGCATGTTCAATGGTGCTTGTGGGCCCCATGCCCGGCCGGTGCGTTGGCGGCGCCCGCTGGCGCAGCAAGGGCAATCGGCAGGCTCAGTTGCATCTCGCTGGTCTTGCCCTGGGCATCGGCAAAGCGCAGCGTCATGGGAACTTGCGTGTCCTTGACCAGCGGCTGCTTGAGGTCCATGAGCATCAGATGGTAGCCACCAGGCCTCAGGGCCACGCTCTTGCCGGCCGGCAAATCGAGGCCTGCTATTGAACGCATGCGCATCACATCGCCCTCCATTTTCATTTCATGGATTTCCGCCACGCCAGCCACCGGCGAGGCCACACCCACCAGTCGCAGGCTCTGCTGGGCTGTCAACGTCATGAAGGCACCCGTGCCTTTTTGACCGGGCACGGTGGCGCGGGCCCAGGCGGAGTCGACCCTCACAGCAGGCGCTTGGGCCATGGCGTTCAAAGCCACCAGGGCCCCAGCAGCCAGTAGAGTCTTCAGGTTCAAAGCGGTCATCAAAAATCTCCAGTAGACATTCGGTCGGATCCAAGGGCACGGCCGGCGTCAGCACCGGCGGGCGACGACCAGATCCAAAAGCAAACAGTTGAAAGACAGGCGCCGGTGCGAGACGAGCCGCAACAGCGCTTCAAATCACAGTGGGCGGGCCGCGAATCGGCGGCGGCGCCCACTGCTGCGCTGGCCGCAGCGCCTGGGGCCGGGCTTGCGGATCGGACGCTGAAGTCAAAGGCGCTGCCACTGCCCAAGCCGCGCCTGGCAAAGCCATCGCGGGCAACATGCACAAACTGCAATGGTCTTCGTCGGCGTGCTCCAGGCCGCCCGAATCGGGCGCAGCACCTGCGCACAATCCGGACCACTTGCCCGAAGCCGCCTCCTGCGCCAATACCGATGCTGGCGCCACGAGCGCGGAGCACAGGGCCAACAGGCTCAGGCACAGGGCCAGCGCTTTGAAGCGTTCAAACAGGCGACACATCAACATTGGAGGACGATTTTAAGATCACGGGGGTTCGGTGCTGAGCACTGCCAGCAAATTCGATCAGACTGCGCAGGAGCGAAAGCCGCAGAACAGGTCGTCGCGCTCGGGCGCAGCAAAGTGGCGCAAGCGCGGCGACTTCAGACGCGCCGCGCTCACTCGCGAGCCACCGCGCAGAACCCGGGTTCGGCCAAAACCACCGAGCGAGTACTGCGCATCTGGCCCGCTGACAAAGCCTTCGTAGGGAGCCAGCCGATTGGCTGTCCACTCCCAGACGTCACCCCAGCGAAAGCCGCGACCGCTGGCGCTGGTCGCCGCAATTTCCCACTCGATCTCCAGGGGCAGACGCCGGCCGGCCCACCGACACCAGGCATCGGCCTCCCACCAGCTGACATGCATGACCGGTTGGAGCCCGGCCATGCGGGTGGGCTGGCCAAATCGGGTTTGCAGCACTGCACCGCTGGCCACGCCAATTTGCTCCACATGGCGCGGCCCACGCCGCCCCTCCCCCGCCGCAAGGTCCTGCAGCCAGCCCCACCCGAGCGCCGACCACAGGTCCTGCCGGTCATAGCCGCCGTCATCGACAAACTCCACGTACTGGGCCCAGGTCACCGGCTGGGCGTCAATCTCGAAGGCCGGCACCGCCAAACGATAGGCAGGCTGCTCGTTGTCAAAAGCAAACCCGGGGCCGCTGCTGCCCAAAATCGCCTGACCTGCTGGCAGCCACAGAGGTTCGCGCAAGGCCACAGCGGGCGCGCTCCAGTGCTCGCGCAACCCACGCTCGACCGGCAAGCCCTGGGCCTGCATGAGTTGCACCAGGCGCTCGCACTGCAGGTCTTCATGGTGCAAGGCCAGGCGAAAGAAATACAGGGCTTCATCGGTCTGCGGCGTACCCGAGAGCAGTTCCAGGGTGCCTTCGAGCGTTTGCAACAAATCCCCGCGCAGATCTTGGATCTTTAAGCCCTCGCACAACTCCAGATGGACCGGCGGGTCAGCCTCCCAGATCGCGTCCGCGTCGGCACGCTGCGCTGCCATCCGCGGACCCAGGGGGTCACAGGCCGGTCCCTGAGCCCTGTGCAAATTGCGCAAAATCCAGCGCTCCTGAAACCAGCCGATGCGCCCAATGAGCCAGAGCGCCGGCGGCAAATGGGGTTGCGGGACCCCACTCCAGCCCTGCGCCATCGCCTGCTCGAAGCAGGCCAACAGTGCCAAAGTGTGGTTGCGCGCATTCATGAGCGCCAACGACAAGACCTCGGGACCCGCCTGGCGGATCAAGGGCGAGTCCAGCCAGCGGGCGCTGTCGTTGAGCTCGGGCAAAGACCCGCGCGACGGATCAGCGGCCATGCATCACCAAGGCCGATTCAAGAGCCAGGGAAAACGTTTTGCCTCAGCGGCCATCAAGCCACTGACTTGAGGCTGGGTTTGGCCGGCGTCTGACCCAGCAGATCGCCAAATCGGCCGCGCACCGAAGCCTCAATGCCCTGGGCGTCCAGCCCTTGCGCGGCAAGCAGCAGAGCCGGGTCGCCGTGCTCTATGAACTCGTCGCGCAAACCCAGGTGCAACACCGGCATGGCCACCCCCGCCTGCGCCAAAGCCTCGCTCACCGCGCTGCCCGCACCGCCGAGCACCGTGCCTTCCTCCAAAGTCACCAGGGCGCTGTGGGAGGCTGCGACCTGCAAGAGCAATTCGGAGTCAATCGGTTTGGCCCAGCGCATGTTGACCACCGTGGCGCCTAGCTTTTTTGCAGCCTCCAGCGCGGGGTAGAGCAAAGTCCCAAAAGCCAAGATGGCGACGCCGCCGCCTTCGAGCTCGATTTGGCCCTTGCCATAAGGCAGGCTCACCAGTCCGGGTTCGACGGCCACACCCGCGCCAGCGCCACGCGGGTAGCGCACAGCCACAGGATGGTTTTGCTCGAATGCGGTGGTCAGCAGCTTGCGGCACTCGTTTTCATCGGCCGGGCAGGCCAGCGCCATGTTGGGAATGCATCGGACAAAAGCGATGTCGTAGGCGCCCGCGTGGGTAGCGCCGTCAGCGCCCACCAGACCGGCACGGTCCAGCGCGAACACGACCGGAAGATTTTGCAGCGCCACGTCGTGAACCAGTTGGTCGTAACCGCGCTGCAGGACCGTGGAGTAGATTGCCACCACCGGCTTGAGTCCCTCGCAGGCCATGCCAGCGGCAAAAGTTACGGCATGTTGCTCGGCAATGCCCACATCGTGGTAGCGCCCGGGAAAGCGTTGGTGAAACTCCACCATGCCCGAGCCTTCGCGCATGGCTGGGGTGATACCCACCAGTCGCATGTCTTGCTCGGCCATGTCGCACAGCCCGCGCCCAAAGACCTGTGTAAAGGTTGGCTTGGCCGGCGTGCTGCTCTTGGTCAGTCCGACGGCCGGGTCGAACTTGCCGGGTCCGTGGTAGGCGATTGGGTCGGCCTCGGCGAGCTTGTAGCCCTGCCCTTTTTTGGTTACGACGTGCAAAAACTGCGGTCCCTTGAGATGACGGAGGTTTTCAAGGGTGGGGATCAGGGACTCGAGGTCGTGGCCGTCGATTGGTCCGATGTAGTTGAAGCCAAAATTTTCGAACAAGGTGGCCGGCACCACCATGCCCTTGGCATGGGACTCCAGCCGCTTGGCCAATTCAAACAATGGGGGCGCCGCCTTGAGCATTTGCTTGCCCATGTTTTTGGCGGCCGCATAAAACTGCCCACTCATCAGTTGAGCCAGATACCGATTGAGCGCGCCCACCGGCGGGCTGATGCTCATGTCGTTGTCATTGAGCACCACCAGCAAATTACAGTCGGCCACACCCGCGTTATTGAGCGCCTCAAAGGCCATGCCGGCACTCATGGCGCCGTCGCCAATGATGGCCACCGCGCGCCGGTCCTCACCCTTTTGTTTGGCGGCAAGTGCCATGCCAAGGGCAGCCGAAATCGAGGTCGACGAGTGCGCCGTGCCGAAGGTGTCGTATTCGCTTTCGTCGCGGCGCGGAAAGCCCGATAGGCCGCCGAGCTGGCGCAGCGTGTTCATGCGCTCACGCCGACCGGTCAGGATCTTGTGGGGATAGGTTTGATGGCCTACATCCCAGACAAGACGGTCTTGCGGGGTATTGAACACATAGTGCAGCGCCACCGTCAGTTCAACCGTCCCCAGGTTGGAGCTCAAGTGACCGCCCGTGCGCGCCACACTCTGGAGCAGGTAATCGCGCAATTCCTGCGCCAGCTGCGGCAGCTGCGAGCGTGCAAGCCGGCGCAAATCGGCTGGACTGTGGATGGATTCAAGCAAGGCATGCATGAGGTGCTCCTTGAAATGCGTTGGTCGGGCTCAAAAGGCGCGGTTGACCAGCTTGTCGGCCAAGGCCCGCAGGGCCGAGGTGTTGGGCAAGCCGCTGTGGCGCAAACTGGCCTGAGCCTGAGACAGAAGTTCCTGCGCGTAATTTTGAGAGTTGCGCAATCCCATGAGAGAGACAAAAGTCGGCTTGTCCTGGGCCGCATCTTTGCCAGCGGTCTTGCCCAGGGTCTTGGAGTCGGCCGTGACATCCAAAATATCGTCAACCACCTGAAAAGCCAGGCCCACGGCTTGGCCGTAATCGGTCAAGGCGAGCAGCGCCTGCGCTTGATGTTTGCCGCAAGCCGCGCCCATGAGCACGCTGGCCAGCAGCAAAGCGCCCGTCTTGAGTCGATGCATTTCATGGAGCTGCTGCGAGCCGATGGGCTGCCCGATACTGGCCAGATCAATGGCCTGTCCACCGGCCATGCCCTGCCCGCCCGCCGCACGGGCAAGCATGCGGCACAGCAGCGCCTGCATGGGCGCTGGCACCGAGCCATCGTCAGGCGTGAGCAATTCAAACGCGCGGGCCTGCAAAGCGTCGCCGGCCAGCAAGGCACTGGCCTGTCCAAATTGAACATGGACCGTGGGTTTGCCCCTGCGCAAGACGTCGTTGTCCATGCAGGGCATGTCGTCATGGACCAGTGAGTAGGCATGAATGAGTTCAACCGCACAGGCCGAACGCAAAGCCGCCTCGGGGTTGCCGTCTACGGCCTGGCTGGCAGCGAGCACCAGCAGGGGGCGCAGTCGCTTGCCACCATCGAGCACCGCATAACGCATGGGTTGGGCCAAAGTGGGCACGATGCTGCCAGACGGAGCCACCCAGCGCTCGAGCGCCCTCTCAACGCGGGCCAGTTGCGCGTCGCTCCACTGCCCAAGGTCAAATTCGTTTGAGCCGCTTTGGCAATGCACTGAAGCCTTCACAAAAGGTCCCGCCCAAAAAACGGTTCAGCCTGCAGACCAGGGCTTGAGCTCGCCGCTTTCAAGCACCTTCACCTGGTTTTCCACCGCGGCGAGCTTGTCGCGGCAAAACGCGAGCAACTGGGCGCCGCGCTGGTAACTGCCCAACAACTGATCGAGCGCCAACTGCCCGCCCTCAAGCTTTGCGACCAACTGCTCGAGTTCGGTCAGCGCAGACTCATAACTGTCGGGCACTGCGGCGCTGGCTGCACGGTCACTGGATTTGGGCATGGGCGACGCAATACCTGAGTTAATCACCCAGACATTCTAGGCTCAACCACACCCAAGACCAGCCGGGCTGACACCGCCAGATGTCACAGTGGGCAACAAAGTGTCAAAAATGCAGCAGTTCGCGCGACCGGGCCCGGGAAACCCCGAAGGGTACAATGCGCGGCCCTGCCTCTCAGGGGCTGCAACCAGCGCCCAGGCCATTGACGCGTTGCTTGCTGGCCACTGGCTGGCGCAGTCCTGAGCGCCTAGACCCTACTTGCAGGGGTGAATCCACCGACACCATGTCTGACCTAAGCCTTCGCCTGCTGCAAGCGACCAGCCAGCTGCCCGTCAGCAGCTACTTCGATCCGGCACTCTATGAAAGGGAGCAGCAAAAGCTGTTCGCACGCGGCCCGAAATACCTTGGACACGAGCTGGCCGTTCCCGAGACAGGAGACTTCTATGCCCTGCCACAGGAGGCCGAGGGCCGCGTGCTGGTGCGCAACGCAGCGGGCGTCGAGCTGATCTCCAACGTCTGTCGGCACCGCCAAGCCGTGATGCTCAAGGGCCGGGGCAACACCGGCAGCAACATCATTTGCCCGCTGCACCGCTGGACCTACAACACCGGGGGCGAGCTCATTGGCGCGCCCCATTTTCAGACCGACCCCTGCCTGAACCTCAACAAATACAAGACGACCCGCTGGAACGGACTGATTTTTGAGGACAACGGCCGCGATGTGGCCGCTGATCTTTCGGGCATGGCGGCGCTGGCTGATCTGGACTTTGGCGGCTACCAGTTTGACCGGGTGCAGTTGCACGAGTGCAATTACAACTGGAAGACTTTTATCGAGGTCTATCTGGAGGACTACCACGTGGGGCCCTTCCACCCGGGCCTGGGCAATTTCGTCGCCTGTGACGACCTGCGCTGGCAACTGGGCAAGCACTACTCGGTGCAGACGGTCGGGGTGTCCGACAAACTGGGCAAGCCGGGAACCGATGTATACAAGAAGTGGCATGACGTTGTGCTGCAGTACCGCAGTGGCGAGCCGCCCAAGTACGGTGCGATCTGGCTGACCTGCTATCCCCACATCATGGTCGAGTGGTACCCGCATGTGCTGGTCATCAGCACCTTGCATCCGCAGGGGCCCAACAAGACGCTCAACCTGATTGAGTTTTATTACCCTGAAGACATCTGTGCGTTTGAACGAGAGTTCATTGAGGCACAGCAGGCGGCCTATATGGAGACCTGCATCGAGGACGATGAGATCGCCCAACGCATGGACGCCGGTCGGCTGGCCCTGCTGCAGCGTGGTGATGACGAATTCGGCCCCTATCAAAGCCCGATGGAAGACGGCATGCAGCACTTTCACGAGTGGTATCGGCGAGAAATGGGCGCCACCAAGACCACGCAAAGCGTTTGACGACACCAGGACTTGGCGAGATACACGGACAGCGATCAACGGGGGCGCTGTGGATGCTGCTGGGCTCCCTGGCTTTTGCCACCATGGGCGTGTGCGTCAAGTACGCCAGCGAGCACTTGCATGCTGCTGAGTTGGTGTTTTATCGGGGAGTGATCAGCGCCATCCTCATGTCAGCGGCCCTGCGCTTGCGACGCATCCCATGGCGAACCCAGGTGCCCGCTGCCCACGCATGGCGCAGCGTCAGCGGTGTGATGTCGCTGACGGCCTGGTACTACGCGATCGCCATCTTGCCGCTGGCCACGGCCATGACATTGAACTACATGAGTGGTGTGTGGCTCGCCGCCTTCGTGATCGGCGGGCAATTGCTCTTGGGCCAGCGCAACCGACATCAAGGCGTGCTCGTGCTCGCTGTGCTGACCAGTTTCGCAGGGGTGGTCATGATCTTGCGACCAACGCTCGATCAAAACCAGTTGTTCGCGGGACTGGTGGGACTCATGTCGGGCCTAGGATCTGCGCTGGCCTACTTGCAAGTGACCACGCTCGGGCGCATGGGCGAGCCGGAAGAGCGCACCGTGTTCTTTTTCTCACTCGCATGTGCAGCTTGCGGCGCATTGATGAGCGCCGTGCTGGGCTTTTCCACGTGGGTCGGGGATGTCTGGCTGTGGGTTGTACCCATGGGGGTGCTGGCGACAATCGGTCAATGGTGCATGACCCGTGCCTACCGGCAAGGCGCAACACTGGTCGTGGCCAACCTGCAGTACAGTGGCATTGTGTTTTCGGCCATCTACAGCTTGGTGCTGTTTGGCGATGAAATCCCGCCGATCGGATGGCTTGGGATCGTGGTGATCATCGCCAGCGGCATCTTGGCCACCATTGTGCGCAACCGCAGCGTGCCGGGTGCACCGACTGGCGACTCTTAGGACAGACCATGTACACCACTTTGATCACCGCTGATCAACTGAGCGCACTCCTGCTGTCGGGTCAGCGCGTCAAAATCTTCGATTGCAGCTTCGATCTGATGCAAGCGGGCGCCGGTCGCCAGCAATATGAGTCGGTGCACATCGCCGGCGCCTTGTATGCCGATCTGGACACCGACCTAAGCGACAAACAGCCCGGTGCGCCCACCCCCTCAGGCGGGCGCCATCCCCTGCCTGCGCCCGAGCGCTTTGCCCAATGGCTGGTCAGCACGGGAATGAGCAAAGACATGCAGGTTGTCGTCTATGACCGCCAAAACAGCGGTTTTTGCGGCCGGCTGTGGTGGATGCTCAAGTGGGTGGGCCATGAAGCGGTGGCTGTGCTCGACGGTGGACTGGCTGCCTGGCAAGCCGCTGGCGGGTCGGTGCAAAGCGGTGGCGGCGTGAGCACCGCGGGCGGCAATTTCACGCTTGGCACGCCGCTGGCACCGCTGGTTGGCGTCGAGCAGGTCGCACAGCGGCTGGCTCAGGCTGGACAGACCGTCATCGATGCCCGCGCCGAGCCCCGCTACACGGGTCAAACCGAGCCCCTCGATCCAGTGGCCGGACATATTCCAGGGGCGCTAAACCGACCGTTCAATCTCAATTTGCTGCCTGACGGGCGATTCAAATCGGCAGACCTTTTGCGTCAGGAATTCCAGGCTTTGCTCGGTCAGCGCGATCCGGCAACGGTGGTTCACCAATGCGGCAGCGGCGTCACCGCGATCTCCAACCTGCTGGCCATGGAGATCGCCGGGCTCGGACGTGCCCCACTGTTCGCAGGAAGCTGGAGCCAGTGGTGCAGCGATCCGGCCCGTCCGGTGGCTCGGGGCTCAGAGGCTGGAGGCCTTCACGGGCCACCCTGATAACTGTTGGGATCGAACGGGGTGTAAGTCAGCCAGCGCGCCGAAGGCAGGGAGCGGGCATCTGACAGATGCTGCTCGTGGGCCGGTGCCATCTTGCTGGCCCATGAACGAATGTCGGGGTCGCGCGCCAGCCGGCTGGCATCGCGAAACAGCTTGATGTTTTGCCGGTGCGCCCGCAAGCCCACCCGCTGGAAATACTCCCGATCAAACTCCTCGCCGCTCAAGGCCTGCAAACGATCGAGCTCGCGCTGGCGCAGCATGCCCAGCGTGTTGGGCAGCACCAAGCCCTTGGCCTGAGCCAGAGCATTGAGCTGCTGCTGAACTTCCATGTGCGTGCTCACCATCTTGGTCGCATAGGCCTTGAGGTCATCGGCCGTGGTTCTTTCCATGGCCAGGCGGCTCATTTCGTACTCAAAGAGTTCATCGGCCGCTGCGCGCAGCAAGAAGGTGCGGTCACCCGAACTCAAGTTTGAGGTCTTGCTGGTCAAGGCCGGGGCAGAGCCGTAGGCCGAGGATGTATCGCTTTGCGCCCGGACGGGCGCTAAACCGATGACCAAGGCCAAGTTGGCGCGCTGCTGTCAGCGCTCACCCCATAGAGGCTCAATGCGCGTGACCGCTGTGGGCAATCTGGGCAGCGACGGTGACCATCGACAAACCAAACGCCAACCAAAACAGTTGGGCACCGGTTTGCCTGAGACTGAGTTTTTTCTGCAATTGAGGAATCAGATCAGCCAAGGCCACGTACATGAAGCTGCTGGCGGCGACCACCAAAAAATAGGGCAAATGGTGATGCAGCTGATCCACCAGGAAATAGCCGACCACCCCGCCAAAGGCAGTGACCGCGCCCGCCAGAGAGACCTTGACCACGGCCGCCCGCCGGTTGTCGCTGGTGGCCCGAACCACCGCCAAGTCCCCCATGTGATGCGGCACTTCGTGGAGCAAAACAGCCAGCGCAGCCAGTATTCCCAGACCCATATCGGCCACAAAGGCCGACGCGATCAGCACCCCGTCGGCAAAGCAGTGCAGGCTGTCGCCGGCCAGCACGGCCCAGCCACCCGAATTGAGCGCTGGATCGCGTCCATGGTGGTGGTCGTGGTGATCGCCGTGCGCGTGATGATCCATATGCCCATGGTGATCCGCAGGCCCATGGTGGTGCTCATGACCGTGGTGCCACAACTCGGCTTTATCGAGCAGGAAAAAGAAAATCAAACACGCCAGCACCGTGCCAAAAAGCATCTGCGGCTCAACATCCGATTCAAAAGCCTCGGGCAACAACAGCATGAACGAGGTCGCCAGCAGCGCGCCAGCGGCCAGGCTCAGCATGTGCGGGGTGTAGCGGGAAAGCAGTCCAAAGCCGAGCAAGGCGGCCAGCCAAACGCTGCCGATGCCGGCAGCCAGAGTGGCCAAAATGATGGCGGTCAGGGTCATCACGGGGGCAAACAATCCTCAAGGCAACAAAAAAGCCCGACAGCAGCCAACGCCACGATCGGGCCGACGGGCGCGCATCGCAGGGACACGCTCCTTCTTTGCATTATCTCAAGGCTGTCAAGCCCCCGGCTTTCAGCTCAGGCCATGGGTGCGAAACCACTCCAGCGCGCGGCGAAATCCGTCCTCGGCCGGATCCTTGCGGAAGGTGGCGCGGTAGTCGGCGTGAAAGGCATGAGGCGCGTCCGGGTAGACCACGAAATTCGATTGGCGGGCCGCATTGTTGCCCTTGCCGGCCGCTTCGGCCAAAGCGGCCTTCATCTGATCGACCGTGGCCACCGGGATGCCGGTATCGGCCCCGCCGTAGAGGCCGAGCACCGGGGCCTGCATCGCCCCTGCGCCCTGCACCGGATGGCTGGGCGTGTTGGGCGTGCTGTTGCCCACCAGTCGCCCGTACCAGGCCACACCGGCGCGGATTGGGCGCTGCTGGGCATAGAGCCAGGTGATGCGGCCACCCCAGCAAAAACCTGTAATGCCCACCTTCTGAGCGCTGCCTCCATTGGCAGCAGCCCATTTGACCGCGCCGTCGAGGTCGGCCATGACCTGGGCGTCGGGCACTTTGGAGACAATTTCGGCCTGCAGTTTGGCAATTTCACCATAGGCACTGGGGTCACCCTGACGGGCGAACAGCTCGGGTGCCACGGCCATGAAGCCGGCGCGCGCAAACCTGCGCGCCGTATCGGCGATGTATTCGTGAACCCCGAAAATCTCATGCACCACCAAGACCACCGGCAAATCGGTTTTTCCCGCTGGGGCCGCGAAGTAGGCGGGCACCTTAAACCCAGCCACCTCGAAGCTTGCCTCACCGGTGCGAAGCCCTTCGGCCGAAGTTTTGATCGCAGTCTGAGCCATGATGGGCGCAGCCGCAGCGGCGTAACCCACGCCCAGCGCAGCTTTGAGGGCGGTCCGGCGCGAAGCCGTGGGCGAGGTCGTCTGATCGGTGCCGTCTAGCAAAGCCTGGCTATCGCCGAGCAAGTCGTGGTTGAGCATACAGGTCTCCAGGGGTTCGAAGGGATGGGCTGCCAGATCATAGAAAGAAGAGGCGCCGACTGCACCACAGGGTTATTCGCAACCGCGCCCACACGCGCAGCCCTCAGTGCGCCTGCTCCCAATTTGGTCCCACACCAACTTCGGCCAGCAGCGGCACCCGCATCTGGGCCACCTGGGCCATCAGGCGCGGGATTTCGACCCGCACCCAATCCACCTCGGCCTGGGGCACCTCAAACACCAGTTCGTCGTGGACCTGCATGATGACTTTCGTGCTGCGCCGCTGCTCATCGATCGTCTTTTGCACCTGCACCATGCTCAGCTTGATCAGATCGGC
>SXGQ01660304.1_pt1 | contig 14969 bp, 16 predicted proteins | sample 3178371 | NCBI WGS metagenome assembly SXGQ01 (sample SAMN11356859, study PRJNA531348) | freshwater metagenome | isolation source: freshwater sample F1-20 | place: China: Fuxian Lake, Yuxi | collected 2017-12-25
AGGCCGTGGCCTGATTGGCTACTCCATTCGCAACTGAACTTTGATCGACAAAGGGCGCAACGGATCGTGCGCCCAATATCAAATTGATATTGATCGGGTATGACGGCTTATATTTTTAGGACCCTCATCCTGATCAAATCAAGTAGAACTAGTTTTGTTCGACTATTTAACTTTGGTCGAGTCACCAAGGAAAAGACATGCAGACTATTCAGACTAATCACGCTCGGATAAGAACTCAGCAGCGCGGAATTCCGCTACTCATCCAAAACTGGCTAATGGACTACGGCGAAGAAAAATTCAATGGTCGAGGTGCCGTCATACGCTACTTTTCAAGTAAATGCATACGGAAAATGGAACGCGAGATCGGTAGGTCAGCTCTACAGCGCCTCTCTGAATATTTGCGCTGCTATCTTGTTCAGAGCACATCCGATGGCGCCATCATTACCGTAGGGAAGCGCTATGAGGGGCAACATATTTGGCGACACTGAAAGTGACATCGGCCCGCCAATAATCTCATAGGGCCTCGTCGCTAAAAACGATTTCATATCAACCAAAGCCCAGCCCCCCTATGACCGCCCAAGCCGCCGAGTGCCTGCTCCACAAAGGGCAAAAGCTGACCCTGTGCACCAATCCGCTGGAGCCCTACCTCAAGTCGGGCGCCAGCCCCTTGCGCTTCCAGGCCCCCGGCACCTCGCTGTGGCGGGGCTATGTCGGCACCTGGGCCATCGAGAACGCCCGCCTCTACCTGGTCTCACTCCAAGGCTATGTCGGCAATATGAACGAAGTCAAAGAGGTGGGGCTGGAGGCCTTGTTTCCTGCCTACCCGCAGGGCGTGTTTGCCCACTGGTTTAGCGGCGAGCTGCGTTGCCCCAGCGGCCCCCTGCTGCACTATGTGCACGGCTCCTACGCCAGCAGCTACGAGCGGGATCTGTTTATTGAGGTACGCCGGGGCGTGGTGGGCAACGAGCATGAGGTGGTCAACGGCCAGGCCGAGCCCAAGGCGCCTGAGGGCTACACCCTCGCTGCCCACACCTCCATGGGCAACCTAAAGAGAAACTAGCATGCTGCCTGTTGTCGTGGCTCTGCCCCACTTGCTCTTCAAGCGCTGGAGCAAAGCCCATGCACGCTGATGCCTGGTGGTGGCTGGGCGGCTACCTGGGGCTTGGCGCCCTGGTCATCCTGCTCCTGCGCGGTGTGGTCAGCGCCTATGGCATTGGCTGGCGACACAGGCCGGAGCCACCCCGGGGCCCTCAAACTTGGCGCGAACTGCAGGCGCACAGGCAGTGGGTGGTTTTCGCTTTTTTTGCGTGGTGGATTTGGCCGTTGGCGGTCTTGATCCTCATCCAAAAAATCATGTGGCCCAGCCAACTTGATCAAAACGACCGGTACATTGCCCAGGCGGACGACCCGCAATATGCCTTTGTCTACAAGCGAAGAACCACCTGCCGCAAGGTCAGCCGGGCTGAGGCCCTGGCCATGGGGCAGCTGGAGCCCGACCCGCTGGGCCGGATGCCCAATGTTCCGTTTGGGCACATGAACCCAGCCTGGGAGGCGATGGCGGGGGCTATGGCACCGGGTGACACCCTGCGCTACTTCACGATCTCGCCGCGCCGGCAGCGCCAGGACGGCCCACAATGGCCGCACCACCGCGGTGCACTGCGTGGTTTGGCGGTGCTGCGCAAGCGCTTGGTGCAGGCGGAGTTGGTGTTTGAGTCAGACCATGACGCCTGAAGCATTTGGGTCATAGCAAAAGGATTCCATGAAGCAATCTGCACCGGGCGCTGCCCTGATTTGCCTGTTATGGCTGTGCGGGCTCGGCCCGGCGGCGGCGCAATATGTGCCCACACTCACGGTGGTGCGTTCCGTGGACAGCTTTCATGTGCTGCAAAACGGCGAGTTCACCCACCTGCTTGAGCGCGATCTGCGCATCGACACCCAGCAGGGCGTCGGGCAAGAGGGCGAGCAGCAGTTGTCCTTCAACAGCAAGCTCGAAACCCTGGAGATTTTGGAGGCCTACACGCTGCAGGCCAATGGCACCCGGGTGAATGTGCCCGAGGACAAGATCGTCACCAAAGACGGCGACGATGCAGCCGTCTACAGCGATGACAAGTTGCGGGTGATCATCTACCCCAAGGTCGAGGTGGGCAGCCGCTTGGTGGTCAAGGCACGGGCGGTGCAACTCACGCCGGTGTTTCCGGGCCATTTTGTTTGGTCGCACTACTTCAGCCCGCATTACGCTTACAAAGAATTGGTAGTGAACCTCACCCATGAGCCTGGCATCATCCTGCGGGCCAGCACGGATGGGGTGCAGGGCGGCAAACTGCCCGCACAGCCGGGTGATGCGCCAGGCATGGGGCGCTACAGCTTTAGTTTTCGCCAAACCCAGACCCACCCCAAGGAGGCCAACCAAGTGGCCTTCAGCGACTTTGCGCCGCACATCGCCCTGAGCAGCTTTGCCAGCTATGCGGACTATGCCCAGGCCTACCAAGCCCGCGCCAAGCCGATGGCAGCGGTGACCCCGGAGATTGCCAAATTAGCCCGGGACTTGACCGCCGGTGCCACAGACGAGCGTGACAAGGTGCGCCGCCTGTACAACTGGGTGAGTCGCAACATCCGCTACGTGGCGGTGTACGCTGGCGCCGGGGGCTGGGTTCCCCACTCGGCGGCCAGTGTGCTGGAGAACCTCTACGGCGACTGCAAAGACCATGTCACCCTGCTCGAGGCGCTGCTCGAGGCGGTGGGCATAGCCAGCAGCCCGGCCCTGATCAACTCCAGCGATGCCAATCGACTGCCCCCGATCCCCACGGGTGAGCCTTTTAACCATGTGATCACCTACCTGCCCTCCCTGGACCTCTACCTCGACTCGACTTTGCAGTTCACGCCCATGGGTCGCCTGCCTGCTGGGGATTTGGACAAGCCGGTGGTGCTGACAGCCACTGGCACACTGGGCCGTACCCCAGCCACCCATGCCGAGCGGGACTACACCCACACGCACACAACGCTGCGCTTGCTTGAGGACGGCAGAATCAGTGGCAGCAGCAGCGCGCGCATGAATGGGTTTTTTGAGGTGGCCTCCCGCGCTAGCCATTTCTCGTACCAGGGCCGCGACCAGGCCGTGTGGGTGAACCAGACGCTGTCGCGGTTTTCTGAGTCAGGCAGCGGGAAGCACCTACCCAACCAGCCGCTGGACCTTGACACCCCTTGGGTGCTTGAAGCGGTGTTTGAGCTTGACGCCCTGGTCAATTTACCGGGGCCCAGCGCCATGACGATTCCCGTTGGGCTGGCGCCAGGCAGGATCAAGAGCGGTGCCAAGAAACAAACCCCTCTGGCCCGCCGCTTCCCCTATGAATGCAGTGCGCTGCGGCATACCGAGCTGACCACCTTGGAGCTGCCTGGCAACGCGCAGGTGGCGCGCATCCCCAGCAATGTGCAGTTCCAAAGCGGCCCACTGAGCTACGCAGCCAGCTACCTGCTGGAAGGCTCGGTGCTCACAATCAGCCGGGATTACACAGCGCGCCACACCAAATCAGTCTGCAACAGCCAAGATGATGTCCACTGGTCCGCCATGCGCGAAGTTCTGCAGCGGGATTTACGGGGGCAGGTGTTTTTTAAGTAAGGCTTGGGCGGGCAGGCATGCATGGTTCGTCTGCCATGAATTGACCCCAGGTCATCGGGTAATCGTTGTCGGCAGCGGGTCGCGCCTTGGTCGGCTTTAGGACTTTAAGATGGCTGTGTGATCAGTTGCGTAGGGTTACCGACATGAGACATGGCTTGCGCTTTTTCATCAAAACTGGCCATGCTGCGGCAACTCATACGCTGATACTGGGCGCAGAAGAGGCATTCAGCAAAATCGGCTTTTGAGGAATCGTAAAGATAAAGCGCCTGTTCGAGCATGGCCTCGTTCTCAATTTGCAGAAAAGCTGTCTCGAGCAGGTGCCGCATCAAGGTGATCACGGCTTGTTTGCTCAGTTTCGCTCCGCTGCGCAACACCCATTCCAGCTCTAGGATCACACTCAGGCTGATCGCCACGACCTCGCCTTTGCTTTGACAAGATTCCAGCAATGCTAGCGCTTGTTTCGTTTGCACTGCATCGTCAGCCAAAACAAGACGCGCAACCATATTGGTATCGAGCCCAATCATGCCGGCAAACCAGCGTTACGCCCTGCTTTCAAACTCCGCAGAGAAATCTTTGGGCCTTGGTAACCCGCAATACCCACCAAATCCGTCAACGCCCGCTTTTTGGCACGCATGATCACAGTGCCATCCGGTAGCAAAGTGAAATTGAGCTTATCTTGCGGCTGCAAGCCCAAGCCTTCCCGCACGTCTTTGGGAATCGTGGTTTGGCCTTTGGAGGTGATGGTGGCGTTGAACATTAAAAATCCTTACAAAAATAGAATTTGAAAGGATTTTAATGCAAGCTACTGATGCCACGCCACAGATGTGGTTCACCATGTGTGGTCTGGAGATTATTTCAGGCCCATGCAGTTGGCGTAATAAGTCACGGTCCCGGGCCAGTCTGAAAATATGCCCTTGATGCCAACATCTTTAGCCAACACATCCAGCACCTGCATCACATCCCCTTCGCGTTTGATGGCGGAGTCGACCGTCTGGTAATACCAGCCAGGGTTGCCGCTAGCCAGCACGCCTGAGCGCTCCAAACTCCAGGTGATGATGTTCAGCCCACTCTGCTCAGCGTTTTTGGCGTAGAGCGAGGCTACTAGCTTGCCGTCAGCTGTGTCGAGCAGCGCAAATATTGGTGGCGCGACCATTTGAATGCCGTCGTTTTTGTAACTTTGCAGCATCTCCAAATTAGGCAGATCAGCGGCTTTGTCAGCGCTGTCTAAAAAGACTGCTTGCTTGCCAAATGCGCTCTCGTTGTTGACCCAATACAGAATGTCGTTCTTGTTGAACGATTGCGCAAAAACCTGGTCGGCGGGTACGCCGGCAGCTTTGTACTCGTCAATCATTTTTTGCGCGTAGTTTTCCTGGCTGAAACCCTCGAGAGGCATGCTGACGCTGGCTGACTTCAGTTCGGGGGGCATCTTCACGCCCAGCCGGGTGAACAACGCAATGCTTTCGGCGTGCGTCATCAAAGTGCCGCTGCTTGGCCCGCTGTACAGGTCGGTGCGCCAGCTGGCAGTGCCGGCCGTGTATTCGGCAATGGTGGAGGCTTTGGTGTTAGCTGCATCCATCTTCCCGCGCAGGGTTTTAAACTCGGCCAAGGTGATGTCGCTGGTGCGGCATTCAGCCGATGCAGGGGTGTTTTTAACCGGGTCGTAAGGCGTGAAGCCCTTGGTGCATTTCGCGGCCAACGGCGTTAGCACAATGTTGGTGCTTGTGTGCAAGTCGTTCTGCGCATGGCGGCAGACCAATGCTTTATCTTTGGTGAAGGTCACATCGCATTCCACAATGCCCGCGCCCATGCGAGCTGCGGCTTCATAGGACTCCTTCGTATGCTCGGGAAACATCAACGCAGCGCCACGATGGCCAATGGAGAAATCAGTTTTCGAAAACGGGCCGTTGGCGCAGCTTTGCAATTTGTCTTTTAGCGCGCCGGGCGTCATGTCGGCAGTCAAAAAATAAAGCCTGGGCCCCAACTGAATATTGCTGATGGCAGCGGGCGTTTGTGCCACTGAAACAGTGCCGGAAATCGAAAGAATCGTGAATGCGAGCAAGCGGATGCGCTTTTGCATGAGGTGTTCCTTGGTGGTTGGTCGAGAGATCTTTCAGGTTACCGATACCGGGTGACAAACGCGTGACCGACAGAAAAGTGCCGTCGCAAGCGCGACAAAGGCTAGAGGCTAATTTGGCTTAAATTCCAGTGGTGGGAATCCTCTACCTTGTGCGCCATGGCCAGGCCTCGTTTGGTGCGCAGGACTACGACCAGCTCAGCGAACTCGGACAGCGCCAGAGCCAGCGCTTGGGCGAATACTTCAAGCTCAAGGGCCTGTGCTTTGAGCAGGTGCTCACCGGCACCCTGAGGCGCCACCAGCAAACCCTGGCCGGCATCTGCAACGGCGCCGGTTTCAGCACCGAAGCATTGGTTCTGCCCGGACTGAATGAGTACGACAGCGAAGCAGTCATTGCCGCGATCCACCCGCACCCACTGGCCAAACCAGACACCCCCGAGCTGTACCGGCACCATTTCCGGCTGCTGCGCGACGGCCTGACCCAGTGGATGAATGGCGTGGTCAGCCCGCGCGGCATGCCCAGCTACCGCGAGTTTCAGCAGGGCGTGACGGATGCCCTGGCGCTGGTGCGGCAACAGACTGCGGGCGATGTGCTGCTGGTTTCCAGCGGCGGCCCGATCTCAACCGCAGTTGGGCAGATTCTGGGCACCACACCCGAGACCACCATCGAGCTCAATATGCGCATCCGCAACAGCGCCGTGACCGAATTCAACTTCACCCCCAAGCGCCACGCGCTGCAAACCTTCAACACCCTGCCCCACCTGGACGGCCCCGAACACGCCAGCTGGATCACTTACGCCTGAGCGGCGATCATCCCGATTTTGTCTGGAGGCCTCCCGGGGCTTTTTCGCACCGGTCAAGGCGGCGCCGGGCCGAGCGACTGCGCTCGTATCCTCCAGACGCACGTGCCCTACGGGCCCCTGCGTCTTTCCCCCTTGACCTCGCTCCGCCGCTCGGCCCGTCGCCACCTTGACGACTTTGGCACTCAAGCAATTGGACCGCGGCGTTCAAGCGCTCAGGTATGTCGGTATTCGGGTGTTCAGCCTCGCCCAGCCAGGAAGGGGATGGTGTGCCTGGTGCAGCGAGGTCAAGGGGGAGCCCGCAGGGCGGAGGACACGAGCGGAATCAGGCACGCCGTCCCCGCCCCCCAGTAACTAACACCAACCCAACCCCAAAGGCAAACACTCCAAAACCATCAGCCGAGCAAACGATCAACGCAGCAAAGTCAACACCGCCCCAACAACGGCCGGCGTCAGCAGGTCTCATGTGCGACCGGCATCAGCCGAGGTCGGGCTGATCGACCAGTGTGCTCAGCGGCAAAGCGTCCAGCTCGGCCAGCAGTTGCGCCAGCGCCCGGCCCGCCGCCTGCACCAGGGCCTCACCCTTGGCGGCGGTGGCAGCAGCAGCATTGCCCACGGCACCGACAGAGTGGTAGTCCTGCGTTTGCCAGCCCAGTTTGGCGCTGTGGCCGTTGCCCAGGATGGGGAACTGCTGGGCCCGCGCCTGCGCGGTCGAGACAAAATTCTTCGCTTGCGCCATCTGCACCCGCGCCGGGGCCAGGGCCAGCATCATCGAGGTCTCGATTTCACCGCCATGAATGCCAAAACGGTGCTCTTCGGCGCTGAACAGGGCATGGAGGTCTTGGCCCTGCGCATCGTGCAGCGGCAGCTTGAACCAGCTGCAGCTGTAGACCAGCAAGTTAAGGCGGGCGCGCAGGTCACGCGCCACCAAATCCAGCACGCTGACCTGGCCGCCATGGCTGTTGAACAGCAGCAGCTTGCGCACGCCGGCCGCTGCCACCGACTCGCCGATGTCGGTCCACAGCCGCAGCACGGTCTCGGCTTTGAGCGTGAGCGTGCCTGGAAAGCGGGCATGCTCGGGGCTCAGGCCTACCGGCTGGGTGGGCAGGAACAGCACGCTCAAATCTGCTGGCAGGTGCGGCAGGCTGGCGTCCACGATGCCGTCGACCAGCACCGTGTCCACACCGAGTGGCAGGTGCGGGCCGTGCTGCTCGGTGGCAGCCACGGGCAGCACGGCGATGGTGCGGGCCGGGTCCAGCCGCGCAAAGTCGCGCGTGCCGAGGTCGGCCCAAAAGCGGGACGGCAGAGTCATAGCCGGATCATAGGGGGGTTTGCGCCCAGCGCGTGCTGCTGCTGGCGCGGTACCAAGCCAGCGCCGCTGCGCGCGGCCGGCGGACCCTGGGCCGGCAGCACAGGCCGCAGGGCACGCGGCCGGGCCCGGGCACCGCTGGCGAGGTAATCGGCCAACAGGGCGGCCAGCACAGTGGCCTGCAGCGCCTCGGGCGCCAGCCCGGCCGGCGCTGCCTCCGTCCTCTGCCCCAACGATGCCAGGTAGTCAAACAAATGGTCCACCAGCTGCTCAGGGCTCAGGCCGCTGGTCTTGCCGCTGCGCTGCCAGAGCCAGTCGCTCCAGGCCAGAAAAGCGGCAAAGGGCGACGCACCCTGCAACAGCAGCGCCAGCGTACGGCTAAAGCGGCCCGAATTCGCCACCAGGTCCCAGTAGCGGGCCAGCCGAATAAAGCGCTGTACCTGATCCCGGCTGAGCACCGAGGTCTGCTGCACGGCGTAGGGCGGTTCGGTGTCATAGACCATGCCCCAGTCCTCGGTGTGCCGGGCGATCGGCGTGCCACGCAGGCGCTTGAGCAGCCCGAGCTGGATCTCATGCGGGCGCAGCGCGTACAAAGTGTCAAAACCCTGGGCGAAACTGGCCAGGGTCTCACCGGGCAGGCCAAAGATCAGGTCGGTGTGCAGGTGGGCCTGCGAATGGGTCACCAGCCAGCCCAGGTTGGCCAGAGTTTTGGCGTGGTCTTGGCGGCGGGAAATGCGTTGCTGCACCTCGGGGTTAAAGCTCTGGATGCCAATCTCGAACTGCAGCACGCCGGGTGGAAACTGCGCGATCAGGGCCTTGAGCCGCTCGGGCAACTGGTCCGGGATCAGCTCAAAATGCACAAACAAGTCGGTGGCCCGTGCGGGGGCGAGTTCGGGAGCCAGGGGCGGGGCGGGCAAGCGGTCCAGAAAAAACTGCAGGATGCGCGCCGAGGCCTCGGCCTTGAGGTTGAAGGTACGGTCAACAAACTTGAAGCGCCGAGCGCCGCGCTGGTAGAGCTGGTCCAGCTGGGCCAAAAACGGCTCGAGCGCAAAGGCCCAAGCGGTTTTGTCCAGCGCGCTCAGGCAAAACTCGCACTTGAAGGGGCAGCCCCGCGAGGCTTCCACGTACAGCACGCGGTGCGCCAGGTCGGCTTCGCTGTACTCGGCATAGGGCAGGGCAAGCTCGTCCAGTGGTGGCTGCTCGCCAGCAATCACCTTCATCAGCGGCACCGGGCCGTGCAGCAGGGCGCGGCAGAGCTTGGGAAAGCTCACATCACCCCAGCCGGTAATCACATGGTCGGCCAGCGCCACGATGGCCTGCTGGTCCTGCTCATGGCTGACCTCGGGGCCGCCCAGCACCACTTTGAGCCCGGGGCGCGCCGCCTTGAGCAGGCGCACCAGTGCGCAGGTCTGGCTGACATTCCAGATGTAGACGCCAAAGCCGATCACCTGTACCCGGCCTGCCTCTGCCGGCCCCAGCAGGGCCAGCAACTCGGCGGCTAAATCGGCCGGGCGCCGGGCGATGGTGTACTCGCACAAAGCGGTCTGGGCCCGCAGCTCGCCCATGTTGGCCAGCAGGTAGCGCAGAGCCAGCGAGGCGTGGATGTACTTGGCGTTAAGCGTGCAGAGCAGGATGGCAGGGCGAACCAACAGCGCCTGGTCCATGGCTCAGCCCGAACAGCATCGCCGCGGGCCTGGTACCCGCTGACCCAGGGCCCCTGCCCCAAAGGAAGACCCCTTTTTGGCCAAGCTGCGCGACATCTTCAAGGCACTCAGCGGCTCAGACGCCGCCACAACCGCCAGGCCAGCAGCGCACCAAGAATGACCGCATAGAGCAGCACCTCGCCAAAATCATTTTTGCCAGCACGCATCCAGAAGAAATGCAAGACCGACAGACCGGCCACCAGGTAAACAGCCCGGTGCAACTGCTGCCACCGGCGTGCGCCCATGGTCTTGATGGCGCGGTTGAAAGAGGTCAGGGCCAGGGGCGTGAGCAGCAGGAATGCGATAAAGCCGACCAGAATAAACGGCCGCTTGGCAATGTCCCGGGCCATGTCCATCGGGTCAAAGCCCATGTCGAACCAGGCATAGCTCAGCAGGTGCAGGCACACATAGGCGTAAACAAACAACCCCAACATCCGCCGGAAGCGGGCCAATGCGCTCAGGCCAAACAACACGCGCAGCGGGCTTATTGCCAGCACCATGCACAAAAACCGCAGTGTCAATTCGCCTGTAGAGCGACTCAGAGCCTCAGCCGGGTTGGCTCCCAGCTGATCTGTCGCGGCCGCGTAAAACAGCCACAGCATGGGCAGCATACAAAAAAGCCACAGCAGTGGTTTGGCCGCGGGGTGCAGCAAGGCGCCACCCAGCCCGCGCATTAAAAGTTCTTTTTCAGGTCCATGCCGGCGTAAAGCTGGCCGACCTGCGCCTCATAGCCGTTGAACATCAGGGTCTTACGTTTTTTTGCAAACAGCCCGTCTTCACCAATACGGCGCTCAGTGCCCTGGCTCCAGCGCGGATGGTCAACTGCCGGATTGACATTCGAATAAAACCCGTACTCGCCAGGGGCCGCTTTGTTCCAGGCGGTGGCGGGTTCTTTGTCGGTGAAGCGAATCTTGACCAGGCTTTTGCCGCTTTTAAAGCCGTACTTCCAGGGCACCACCAAGCGCACCGGTGCGCCGTTTTGGTTGGGCAAGACCTCGCCATACATGCCAAAACTCAAAAGGGTGAGCGGATGCATGGCCTCATCAAGGCGCAAGGCCTCAACATAGGGCCACTCCAGCACCCGAGAGCCAACAAAAGGCATAGTTTTGGGATCGGCAAGGGTGACGAACTCGAGGTATTTGGCGCTGCCCAGCGGCTCGACCTTCTTGATCAACTCGCTCATGGAATAACCCACCCAGGGGATCACCATGGACCAGCCCTCGACGCAGCGCAGGCGGTAGATGCGCTCCTCCATGGCTTTGAGTTTGAGCAGGTCTTCGAGCGTGTACTTAGCTGGTTTTTTGACCAAGCCCTCCACCTCCACAGTCCACGGCGTGGTCTGCAGTGTGTGGGCATTTTTGGCGGGTTCGGCCGTGTCGGTGCCGAACTCGTAGAAATTGTTGTAGCTGCTGGCGTCTTTGTAGTCGGTCAGCTTGTCCATGGTGATGGCGCCGGCCACGCCGGACTTCTCGCCGGCCAGCGCCGGCAGCTTGCCCGGTCGCAGGGTGCCAGCGGCCTGCGCCCAGGCGGCGCGTCCAGCCCAGGAGGCCAGGGCCGCCCCGCCTAGCCCGCTGGCCATGAGCTTGATCAACCCGCGCCGCCCGCTGTAAGCCGACGGGTCAGTGATTTCGCTGGAAAGGGGATGGCTAAAGCCGTCTCGCTTGGTTTTGATCAACATGCTGTAACACTCCTTGGCTATGAGCCAGCAGCACGCAATCAGCGCAGGCCGGCAATGTAGTCAGAAACAGCCTTGATTTCGCGGTCATTGAGTTTGGCCGCCACCTGGCTCATCTGCAAATTGTTCTTGCGCAGACCATCGCGAAAGCCGGTGAGTTGAGCGCTCAGGTAGTCGGCGTGCTGGCCACCCAAGCGGGGATACTGGGCAGGAATACCAGCACCGTTGGGACTGTGGCAACCCGCGCAGGCAGCCACCTGACGATCGGCAATACCGCCGCGATATATACGCTCACCCAGGGCAACCAGCTCTTTGTCTTTGGCGAACCCGGGCTTGGCTGCCTTGCTGTTAAGCCAGTAGGCGACGTTTTTCATGTCTTCGTCGCTGAGCGTGGCAGCCATGCCCGACATCACTGCGTTGGCGCGCTTGCCGCTCTTAAATTCCTGCAACTGCTTGACCAGGTATTGGGGATGCTGCTGGGCCAGGATGGGATTAAGCGGTATGCCCGAATTGCCGTCCGCACCGTGGCAGGCGGCGCAGGCTCCTGCAAAGCTCGCTTCACCCTTCGCCAAATCGGGCTTGGCCGCCTTGGCCGCGGCTGGTTTCGGTGCGGCATCTTGGGCCAGAACAAGGGCGGTGGAAGTGGCCAACGCGGCAGCGAACAACAAGACGAACAGCTTCATGGTGAATATCGGGTCGGTTCAGGTGAGCGAAATGACGCGATTCTACAATGCCCCCCTGGGCCTGACCCTAGACTGAATGACTAACCACTCCACAGCCCCCGCGCGCAGCGCCGCCAATGCCACACCGGGTCCTGCCGCGGCTGCCGCTCTGGTGGCCTGCGGCTGGCTGCACACCGCCAGGTTCCTCACCACCGCCCCAGAGCTGCACTTCTTGCCTGCCCTCAGCGTGCCCGAATTTGCCTTCGTCGGCCGCTCCAACGCCGGAAAATCGACCTGCATCAACACCTTGACGCAGCAAAAACAGCTCGCTTTCGCATCCAAAAAACCCGGTCGCACCCAGCACATCAACCTGTTCTCCCTGGGCAAGCAGGGCCTGACCGACGCCGTGCTGGCCGACCTGCCCGGCTACGGCTATGCCGCAGTGCCCAAGCAAGACAAGATACGCTGGCAGCAGGTGATGGCCAACTACCTGGTAACGCGGGAGAATCTGAGCGCCATTGTGCTGATGTGCGACCCCCGCCACGGTCTCACCGAACTCGACGAAATCTTGCTCGATGTGGTCCGGCCACGGGTAGCCGAGGGCCTGAAATTTCTGGTACTGCTGACCAAGGCCGACAAACTCACTCGGGCCGAACAAAACCGGGCTCTGTCGATCATGAAGCTACAGGCCGGCGGCGGCGAAGTGCGGCTGTTTTCAGCCACCAAGCGCCAAGGCATCGACGAGGTCTCCACCCTGCTTTGGCAATGGGCCCACCCAGCCACACCACCCAACCCCGAACCAGCCGCCCAGTCCGAGGGCAAATGACAGCCCGTTGAGGTGTTTGGCGCTGAGGGTTCTGGGGTTCTGGCTCAGTAGACCGGCGGCATGCCGGGCGGGCGGTCTTTGAAGCGCTTGTGCACCCAATAATATTGCTCGGGCATGCTGTTGATGTAGCCCTCCAGCCGCCGGTTCATCAAAGCGGCGTCGCCCGGCAGGTCTGGGCCCGGAAAATCGGTCCAAGCTGGCAAGACCTGCACCTCGTAGCCCGAGCGGGTCAAGCGCGTGAGCACAGGGACGACCCGCGCCCGGCTCAGCTTGGCAAAGCGCGACAGCACCGGCAGGGTGGCCGCCGGGACACCAAAAAAAGGCACAAAGACCGATTCATGAACCTCGTAATTCATGTCTGGCAACAGATAGAGCGCCGTGCCTCCGCGCAATGCGGCGAGAGCTGGTTTGCCGGCGTCGATGCGGCCAAACAAGCTGGGCTGTCCAAAGCGAGCCCTCCCGGCGAGTATCCAGCCGTCAAACAGTCGCTCGGCCTGGCCGGTGTAAATGGTCGCGAAGCGGCGCGGCAACTGCTGGGTGAGCGCAGTCCAGCCGGCATCCAGGCCGATAAAATGCGGCGCAAAAACCAGCATCGGGGTATCGCCCGCCAAGGCCTCGACCGCGCCCACGAGTTGCAGTCGCTGGCGCACCCGGTCAGGTGCTGCATGCCAAAGCCAGCTGCGGTCCAGCCAGGCCTGGGCAAAACAAACAAAGCTGCGGCGGTTCAGGTCAGACAGCTCGGCCGGCGACAGGGACGGAAAACACAGGCCCAGGTTGACCCTGGCCACCCGACGCCGGCTTACTGCCAGCGTGTACAGACATAGGCCAAGCAAGCAGCCCAGCCCGCGCACCCAGCGCAGCGGCAGCGCGGCTAAGAGGCCAACCAGCGCCAGCCCGAGGCGGCTCAGCACGGCGCCGAGATCATGGGCGGGCCTCCTGGCGGGGTTGTTTGTAGCGCGCGTAGCCCCATAAATATTGCTCTGGAGCCTTACAAATCAGCGCTTCAACAGCCCGGTTGATCTGGCTGGCGGCCTGCCGTGTTTGGGCTGACAGCGCCGCCAAAGGCTGCACATGCACCCGAAAACCCTGCCCGGCAGCCAGTCGCTCGCCCCAGGCCATCAGCACCACCGCACCGGACTGCTGCGCCAGCCGCACGGCCAAGGTCATGGTGTAGGCATCGCGACCAAAAAATGGCAGCCACAGGCCCTGCCCAGAGGGGGGCACCTGGTCTGGCAGCAGCCCCACGCTTTGGCCTTGGCGCAAGGCACGCAGCAATTGCCGCACCCCAGAGAGGCTGGTGGTGGCCGTGCGCAGGCCAGGTCGCGCGCGCACGCGCGTGACCAACCTGCGCAGGCCAGTGTGCCGCGGCGGGCGAAACAACACCGTCATGGGTTGGATTGCGCCGTAGCGCTGGGCATAGGCTTGCGCCGTGATCTCAAAGCAGCCCAGGTGCGGGGTTAAAAATAAAACGCCCTGCCGGGCTGCCAGGGCCTGCTCGACATGATCCTCTCCGGACCAATGCACCGTCACCGCAGCGCCCAGCCACAGGCGAGGCAACTCGGCCAGCAATTGGCCAGAGGCCCCCACCGCTGGCCGCCATTGCCGGGCCACCATGCCGGCTTGGCGCGCCTGGGCCAAAAAACGTCGGCGGTAATCGCCCGCCAAAACAAAGGCCAGCCAACCTAACAGCCAGCCCAGGGCATGGGCCCAGCGCAGGGGCAGGTGAGACAAAATTTTGAAAAAACGCTGCATCTGTCGGATAAACTAGAAGCGTCGCTGAGTTAGGGAACTACTTGCAGGGCGACACGCACAGGGGTCGGCGCCCAAGAGCTGCCATTGTGCCTTGTCATTCATTTGACAAATCTGCTAAAGCGTTCGCAGAAAGCCTCCCAGCCCAAGCAACGCCAGACCAATGTTGTTGCAATCTTAAAACTGGAGCTTTTGACCATGGCAAATGATTTTCTCTTCACTTCCGAGTCCGTCTCTGAGGGCCACCCCGACAAGGTGGCCGACCAGGTGTCTGATGCTATCCTGGACGCAATCTTCAAACAGGACCCCAAGTCGCGGGTGGCGGCCGAGACCCTGTGCAACACCGGGCTGGTGGTGCTGGCCGGCGAGATCACCACCAACGCGCATGTCGATTACATCCAGGTGGCGCGTGACACCATCAAGCGCATTGGCTACGACAACACCGAGTACGGCATTGACTACAAAGGCTGCGCTGTGCTGGTGGCCTATGACAAGCAGAGCAACGACATCGCCCAGGGCGTAGATCATGCGTCCGACGACCACCTCAACACCGGC
>SXGQ01376022.1_pt1 | contig 14966 bp, 13 predicted proteins | sample 3178371 | NCBI WGS metagenome assembly SXGQ01 (sample SAMN11356859, study PRJNA531348) | freshwater metagenome | isolation source: freshwater sample F1-20 | place: China: Fuxian Lake, Yuxi | collected 2017-12-25
CGGCGGCGCACCTCGTCGGGCTGATGAAACACATCAAAGCCGGCGATGCGAACCGTGCCACTGGTCGCGGGCATGAACGACGAGAGGATGCGCATGGTCGTCGATTTGCCTGCCCCGTTCGGGCCGAGGAATCCGACGACTTCCCCGCGACCCACCGTGAATGAAATCCCATCCACCGCGGTGCGTCCGGGGTAGCGCTTCGTGAGGTCCCGGACCTCGATCATGGGAGTAGAGTCAGACATCCGCCTTGGAGCGCTCGAAACTACTCGTTAAGCCCCACCGCAGGAACAGAAAACCCGGGGATTCGGAACTGTGCGAGTGGATGGTGGAAACCGGGTTCATGGCCTAGGCCAACCTAAGGGTCAGCACGCGGGTGGGATCGGACTTGGCAAGTCACTGAGGGGATACCCCAGGTGGAGGGCCGCCTCGCGGAGCCGCTGGTCGCTGGTCACCAAAGGCCAGTCTTGGAGCTGATCGGCGGTCGCCAAGTGCAAGGCATCGAGAGATCGCAAGGGCACCTTCGGGTGCACGCGACCCAGAATCCAATGAGCTCGCCGAACGATCGCTTCGGAAACCGGTGACAAATCGATCATTTGCGTTCGCATCTGATCCTCAAACCGTTGCCAGGCTTCGAGACGCAGTCGGGTTCCGATGAGTTGGGCCCGCTCCCGGGCCAGCAAGGCAGACCAGACCTCGGTGTACGCCAACAGGGAGGATGAGACGGGATGCCCATCGACCCATTGACCATAGAACTCGCTGTCCGGCTCGCGGATCAGAAGTTTCACCAGAATGCAGGAGTCCAGATACATGCGGAGGGCTTTGGGGTTCGGAGGGCTTCGAGATTTTTGGATCAATCTCGCCCATCGCGCTCGATGCGAAGGAGTGCCTCCGCCGAGGGGCCGGAAACCAGCGGCTGATCCCTCAACCACTTCCAGTCCACCGAATAGAGTTTACCGTGGGACCTCACAGGCACCAGTCGGGCCTTGGGATGACCGTCGCTGGTGATGATGATTTCAACACCCCGCGAGGCCTGCTCCAGAAGGCTCGACAACTGGTCTTTGGCAGCACGGACATTGATGGAAGTGGACTGCGGTTCCAACCCAGCCACCTCCCGAAGGACCGCACCCTTTTTGGCACCCTCGGAGGTGCCTTCGAAATACCGCACAGGGGGAGTGGAGTGTTTCATGATTCTTATGTAGCCTCATGCGGCCACATCGACAATATTTTTCAGGCATCCAGAAGCCTCATTCGGCCTGATGCGCCCTCGGATGAATCTCGGAGCGGCACGCGTATCCGCTTGGGGGAGGCTCGGAAACCGATCGGTGTGTTCCGAAGCACTACCGCAGTTTGAGCGCCACGATGCCCGCCTGACGCACCACTCCCAAAGCCGTGCGCTGATCGAACAAGATGGCCGCCTCCACGGTTTCTCCCTTGGGCCGGCTGAACAGATAACGGGCCAAGGCCACGACATCCGGAAACTCCGTGCGATCCAAACCGCGGAGGAGGTGCCCACGCTTGAGACCCACTGCGGCCGCGGGTCCGTGGGCATCGACACTCTGGATGACAAACCCGCCTCCCCGCACCGAGGCCACTTTAAAACCGGCCCGGGCCGAGAGGTACTCGTTGTTGAAGAAGTCGGCCTCGTCGATAAGGCGCAGTCGCAACTCCTTGAGATTTCCGCCCCGTCGAACGCTCAGGGGGATGTCTTTCGAATCCCCGGCCTTCACCAAAGCCCGGTTGAATTCGATGATGCCACTGGGCGGGTCTCCCTGAATCGCAGCGATCACGTCGCCCACCTTGAGGCCGGCTTTTTCGGCCGGACTGCCAGGTTGGACCGCTTGAATGGTCAGGGGCCGCGTCGCCGCCTTGAGTCGGGCACCGAACCAGAAACGCCCCACCGACTCGCCGCTGAGCACCTCGGCCAGAGCCTGATTGACCCGCTTGATGGGAATGGCGAACCCGATTCCCTGGGCGCCCATTTGCGGCCGCAGCGTGGCCACGTTGATACCGATGAGGTCTCCGCGCAGATTGATGAGTGGACCACCAGAATTGCCGGGGTTGATGGCCGCGTCGGTCTGGATCCAGTCCAAGGTGTCGAGTTCTCCGCGGGAGCGATCCTCGTTGGGACCGCGGCGGGCTCGCGAACTGAGGATGCCCCGACTCACCGAACCCGCGTATCCGAAGGGATTGCCCAGGGCGATGACCGTCTCGCCCAGAAGCAGGTCGTCGTCCTTGGCGAATTTGACGGCCGGAAATTTTCGACCCGGGGATTTGAGCCTCAACAACGCCACATCTTTGCCGGCGTTGAGGGCGACCCGTTCGGCCTCGATGGGATCGGATCCGTCGTTGAACTTCACGAACACCCGTTTCACGCCATCGACCACGTGGACATTGGTGAGCACGTAGCCCTCCTCGTCGATGATCACGCCGGAGCCGCGACTGACCACGGCCTCCTGAACCTGCTGTAAGCGCCATCCGAAGAATTCGGCCATCAGACGGTCGTCGGCGCTGTTGGGATCGACATCGGCCGAACCCTCGACGTTGACCACGCTAGGCATCACTCGCTCGATGGCCTCGACAGTGGCATCGCGGCGGACATCCAAGGGATCGGTCTTGGACAGGTCGGTCTGCTGGGCCATGGCCGGAACCAAGGCGGCCCCAGCCAAAAGTGCGATTGCCCCAAAAACGACGACAGAGGTTCTCTTCAAGACACTCGGTATCATGTCAGTAGCCATGGACGACGATTCGCCGCATTCGTTCAATCCTGAGCGGCAACGCTTATTCATAGCCCACTCCGGACCGGGATCAAGCCACCGAATCTTCGGATGGGGCCCGTCTGTCGTGAGCTGTCTGTCGAGGAGCCAGATCGGCTCACTTCATGGCAACGTACAGGCGGTGCACGTCATCGTGGTCATCGATGTCATTGAGAAACGCGGATACCTGCTGCTTGTCGGCATCTCCGAGTTCCACCGGGTTCTTGGCCACGTAGCGGATCTCGCTGGCGAGAACTTTCCAGCCGGCCTTGGAGAGCCAGTTGCTCACCGTGGCCAAATCCTTCACCTCCGACAGGAAGCGAGTGCCCACATGGCCTTCCGGGATTTCTTCCCCGTCGAGCGGTTCGAGATTCTGGGCGCCGGCTTCGATGGCGTCGGATTCGGGATCGCGCTTGGCATCCGAATGAGTGGCCTCGACGACCCCCAGACGATCGAAGAAGAACGACATGCTACCGGGTTGACCGAGTTGACCCTCCTTGAAGAGGTGACGAATTTCCGGGGCCGTGCGATTCCGGTTGTCGGTGAGGCACTCGACGATCACCGGCACCTTGTGGGGAGCAAAGCCTTCATACAGCACGGTCTCAAAATCCACTTTTTCGTCCAAGAGCCCAGCCCCCTTCTTGATGGCGCGTTCGATGGTGTCTTTGTACACACTGGCCTTCTTGGCCTTTTCGACGGCAGCTGCCAAACGGGCATTGGTCTCGACCTCCGGCCCGCCCAGTTTGGCGGCGACCATGATTTCGCGGGTCAGCTTGCCGACCATCTGACCTTTTTTCTGTGCGGCCGCCTCGCGACCCGCCTGCTTCCATTGGGCTCCCATGGCTCAAGGGAAGCGAAAGTCCGGCCTCGAACGGAAGCCCAAAGAATCCCAAAGAAGGCCGGACGGAAAACCGACTCCCGGGCCAGGCCCCGATCCGGATGGCTGGCGGAGCCAGCCGTCAGGGTCCAACCCACCGCCAAATGATACCCGCCAGGCGGGTTGAAAAACTCAGCCCCACCCTGCTCTGCGGTCTTGGCGGCTTCCGGGCCCTCGGCGTAGGGTCCTCGCAATTCCATGAGTTTCCTGCACCGAGTCTTGGCCCCGCTGACCGTCGCGGCGGCTTTATTCTCCGCCGCATTCCAAGCCTCGGCCGGAATCCAAACGGGAGTCCACCCCGCCTCGGTAGACCGCGGCACTCTCCTGGTCAGCGAATTGCAATGCGCCGCCTGTCATAGCGACAAGGGGCTAACAGCCTCGACCGCCATCCCGGACTGGGCCTCTCCCAAAGGCGCCCCTGTCCTGGGGACGGATCCGCTGAAAACCTCGACCGCCTGGGTGCGGCGCTGGCTCTCGAGTCCGCACCAAGCCAAACCAGGTTCCGCGATGCCCGACCTGCTGCACGGGATGAGCGAAGCCCAGAAGGCCAAGACGGCCGACGTGCTGACCCACTATTTGGTTTCCCTGCGCAAGACCAACGAACCGTCCGGCCTCCGGTCAGACCCAGCCCGAATCGACCAGGGACGAGCCTTGTATCACTCGGTGGGCTGTGTCGCCTGCCACGCGCCGGAGACACGCCCTGAAGGAGTCACCGACCAAGCCTTCAAGGATGTTCAGGCACAGTCCGTTCCGCTCGGAGACTTGGCCCGCAAATACCCCGCTTCGGAGCTGGCCCGACTGCTGCGCGATCCGTTGGTGCACCGCCCCTCGGGCCGGATGCCTTCCATGAACCTCTCGCCCGCAGAGGCTGGAGCCATTGCGCTTTACCTGCTGCGAGACCAGACGGCTGGTGCGCAGAATCCAACACTGAAGCCCACCCTGGTCGATGGGCTGCAGTATGAATTCTTCGAGGGATCGGCCAACTCGGTGGCCCAATTGCTGGCCATGACCCCGAAATCCACCGGTGTGTCTGCGGCTCTCGACCTGAGCCTGCCCCACCCCAACAACAACTGGGGTGTCCGCTTCTCGGGCTTCATCGACATCCCGACCGATGGCAAGTACCGCTTCTGGATCCGATCGGATGACGGCTCCCAACTGTCCATCGACGGGCGCCCGCTCTTGAACAATGACGGGGTTCATCCGGCCTCAGAAAAGAACGGCAACCTCACCCTCAAGGCCGGGCTGCACGAGCTGGACGTCGTCTACTTCCAGGGCGGTGGCGAGACGGAGTTTCGGGTAGATTGGGCTCCTCCGGGCGAGAAGCGCGGCCCCATTGGCGGCGATCGCCTCAAGCATGGTGGCCAGGCCGTCCGGCCGCTCGACTGGGAAGAGTTCACCCTCGATCCCGCCAAGGTCGCGGCCGGCCGGGAACAATTCGCCACGCTCAATTGCGCCGCCTGCCATGCAGTGACCGACGCCAAGGGGTTGGTTCAGGCCCGCAAGTCCAAGCCCATGGTCCAACTGGCGCTGCGAACCCAAGAGGGCTGTCTGTCCGACCTGCCGCCGGCCAAAGCTCCGCGCTTCGACCTCTCGACCGCGGACCGGATGAGCCTCCGCAAGACCTTGCGAAACCCGGCCGAGGCCCAGAAGTCGGCCGTGGGCGCTTCAGCCCAGGTCGACCTCACCCTGAGCCAATTCAACTGCCTGGCCTGCCACTCTCGCAATGAGGTGGGCGGTCCGACGGCCTCGGGTCGTTCAGAATGGTTCACGGTGGTCGGTGAAGCCGATCTCGGCGACGAGGGCCGCATCCCGCCGCACCTCACTGGTGTCGGTGGCAAGCTCAAGTCGGCAGCACTCGAACAAATCCTAACCCGGGGCACCAAGGTGCGTCCGTACATGGCCACCCGCATGCCGGTCTTCGGCCCCAAGGTCCACACGCTGGCGGCTCAGTTGAAGCGGCTCGACACCCCGGCCGCCGCGATGCCGGCCCCGGCCATCACTTCTCAAGACGCCAAGATCGGTTGGAAGCTCGTGGGTCGTGACGGCCTCGGCTGCGTGTCCTGCCACACCTTCACCACCCATGGATCCATGGGCATTCCGGCCTTGGCCCTCGACAAGATGGGTGAGCGCCTTGAGTGGGAATGGCTGCAACGCTACTTGCCCAACCCGGCGGCCCTGCGCCCCGGCACCCGCATGCCCACCTTCTGGCCCGAGGGCAAGGCGGTGAACACCAAGATCCTCAATGGCGACACCGCGGGCCAAATCCGCTCGATCTACGCGTATCTTGCCGACGGGGCCAAGGCCGAGATCCCGGCCGGGCTGATCCGCGGCAAAAAGGAGATCGTGGTTGATGACGAAGCAGTGATTTACCGGAACTTCATCGAAGGCGGCGGAGCCCGGGCCATCGGCGTGGGTTATCCCGAGCGGGCCAACCTTGCGTTCGACGCCCAGAACCTCCGCATGGCCCTGCTCTGGCAAGGTCCCTTCATCGACATGGCCCGCCATAGCACCGACCGCGGCACGGGCTACGAACCGCCCCTGGGTGATCACCGAATCCGCCTGCCCGAGGGTCCGGCGTTCGCCGCACTCACCTCCGCCACGGCCGATTGGCCGACGGCCGTCGACACCAGCAGCCAGTTCTTGGGCTACCGACTCGATGCCCGCCAGCAACCCACCTTCCGCTACCGAGTCCACGGCCTGACCATCGAAGAAACGCCCCAGGCCAAGCCCGGTAGCGTGGACATGACGCTGGTGCGGACTTTCAAGTTCCAGGGCACCGCGGCCCAACCCCTCACGCTGCGCCTGGCCAAGGGCGGCATCCAACCGGCCGGTGGCGGCTTCAAGGTGGACGGCGGATTGCTCATCCAGGTGGGCCCCGGCGCCAAGGCCTCCGTGGTGGGCGACGAACTCCGCGTCACCCTCGAGCCGAACACACCGGAACTTCGCGTGGAAATGACCTGGTGATCCTCGTGTGGAATCCCTCGAAACCAACCGCAGCCTCTTTCCCCTCTCTCGCATGAAGTTCCTGAACCCCACCGCGCTCGCCGCCGCCCTCGGTCTCGCGACCCTCCTGCCTGTGTCCGCTGCCACCAAGGCCGAGCAGGAAGCCGAGTACTACCCCATCACCACTCTGCCCGTGCCTGAAGGAGTGGTGCTGGAGGCCGGCGCCATTCAGGTGCTGCCCGATCAGCGCATCGCCGTGTCGACACGCTTGGGCGAAATTTGGTTCGTCGCCAACGCCTTCGACAAGGATCCCGCCAAGGCCAAATTCACCCGCTTTGCCTCGGGCCTGCACGAGGTACTGGGCCTGACCACCCGCGGCGATGGATGGATTTACGCCACGCAGCGCGGCGAACTCACCCGGATCAAGGACACCAACAACGACGGCCGGGCCGACCTCTTCGAGACCGTCGCCGACAGTTGGGGCATCAACGGCGATTATCACGAGTACGCCTTCGGCTCGAAGTTCGATCGCGACGGCAACATCTGGGTCATCCTTTGCCTGACCGGCTCCTTCACCAGCGAAAACCCCTATCGCGGTTGGGCCCTGCGCATCACCCCCGAGGGCAAGACCATCCCGACCACCAGCGGGCTGCGTTCGCCCGGCGGCATCGCCACCAACCATTTGGGTGACATGTTTTACACCGACAACCAGGGCCCGTGGAATGGCACCTGTTGGCTCAAGCACCTCAAGCCCGGGGGCTTCGTGGGCAACCCCACCGGCAACCGCTGGTATGAAAAAGCTGCCAACATGGGCCCGCGTCCGAAGGATCCCACCAGCAACAGCCGCATCCCCGTCGAGCGAGCCAAGATCCCGGAGTTCGTGCCGCCGGCGATCGGATTCCCTTACAACAAAATGGGCCAGAGCGCCTCGGGCATCCAGAACGACGGCACCGCCGGAAAGTTCGGTCCGTTCCAGAACCAGCTCTTCGTAGGCGACCAGACGTGGAGCACGGTCATGCGAGTGTATCTGGAACAGGTGAACGGCGTGTATCAAGGCGCCTGCTTCCCGTTCCGCGAGGGCTTTGACAGCGGCACTCTGAGCCTTGAGCTGGCCTCCGACGGCACGCTGTTCGTGGGTGGCACCGACCGTGGCTGGGGTGCCCGGGGCGGCAAGCCCTTCGCGCTCCAACGGATGAACTGGAGCGGCAAGACCCCGTTCGAAATCCACGAGATGCACGTCAAGCCCGACGGCTTCGAACTCACCTTCACCGAACCGGTGGATCCGGAGACCGCCGGCAAGGTGGAGTCGTACCAGTTCCGCACTTTTACCTACATCTACCAGTCCAACTACGGATCGCCGGAGGTGGATGCCACGACGCCGCCCATCGAGAAGGTCACTGTGGCCGCCGACGGCCGCAGCGTGCGCCTCAAGACCGCACTGAACCTGGGCCATTTGCACGAACTCAAGCCCACGGGAGTCCGCTCCAAGGCGGGACAACCACTGTTGCACCCGCTGGCCTACTACACGCTCAACGAGATCCCTCGATAAACAGGACGTTGGGGAAGCGGTGCCAGCGGAACTGGTCCGTTTGAACCGAGCCTCGGGTGGTTGGTGTCATTTGCATCACGGCCCGCCCGAGGCCTCTCCGGAGACCCGATGCCTCACCCGGGTGAATGCGATGAAGGCCGACTGTGATCCGGGGCTCATCGACGGAAGGGGCCTGGTGATTCAGGTCCCGAATGCCCCGGGCTTCACCGCCGAAAAGGAGGCTGGGCTGATTGGAGCAGTGCGTCCTGACCCAGCGTTCTGAAGGGGCTACCGCGGGCGTTCCACCCGCACCGATTCGGGCAGCACCACGACCACCCGAACCCCCGGAGCGCGGGCATTGACGCGGAACATGCCTTGCCGAGGGGCCTCCGGGCTCAAGAGGTTGATGTAGGCTTGGACGTCACTCGGGGTCAGTCGCTGGACCACGTCGGGGTCTCCCTCCACTTCGACATGGACCATCGACGGCAAAATCTGGACCTGGGTTTCTGCCTGCCCCGTGGCCAACACACCCACGGGAATGTTCTCCAGCACCCGCACGCGGAACGCATCATTGGAGGCCAACCGATCCATGCCGAGATTGGAGCGGACCGTGAGCCAGATGAGGGTAGCCAAGGCCAATGAACCCAGCTTCTGGGCCCGGTTTTGGATGAGAAGATCGCGCCAGGCCATATCAGTGTCCTCCGTTGCCCCCAGCTCCGGTGAACCAACGTCGCAGCCAAGAATTCCCTGGGCGACCGGACGAACGCTTCACCAGCACCTCCGTCAAAAAAGCTCGAAGTTGCTCGACGGTGACATTCCGGGTCAGGACGCCCCGATGGGCATACGAAATGGCTCCGGACTCTTCAGACACCACCACCACCACGGCATCGGTCTCCTCACTCAAACCCACGGCTGCCCGGTGGCGGGTCCCTAGGGACTTGGGAAGATCACCCCGTTGGGTCAGCGGAAAAATCGCCCCTGCCCGTAGGATTCGGTCGCCCTTGATGATCACGCCGCCGTCGTGGATGGCATTGTTCGGGAAGAAGATCGTTTCGATCATCTCGGGTGTCGCCTCGCAATCGACAGGAATGCCCGACTCGACCGTCTCGGCCACGGAGATCGACTGTTCGATGGCGATGAGCCCTCCCATGCGGGCTGGAGCCATCCGATCCACCGACTCGACGATGACTTCTAGGTTTTCCCGCTGCTCCTGCGGATTGGTGAAGAGCGGCAGATTTCCCACCTCGGCCAGCAAGCGGCGGATCTCCGGTTGGAAGAGCACCACGATCGCCAGGGCCAGGAAGGGCAAGATCTGGTTGAGGATGGCGTTGAGGACATCCAAACGCAGCAGGCGCACTGACAAGGTGATCACCAGCAGCACGACCACGAAACCGGTCACCACCGCTTGCCCACGAGTCCCCTTCAGGAACCGGTAGCTGTAGTAAATACCCACCCCGAGGATTCCAATCTCCAGGGTTGGACGCCAAATGGCCTGCAAAAATGGCAGCAGCGAATTCAACGCGTGTTGGTTTGGTTGTTCAGGATCTCCCTCATGCGCAGCGCCTGAACGGTCTGGGCCACATCATGGACCCGGAATACAGTCACTCCCGCTTCGGCAGCCCACAAGGCACAGGCGACCGAAGCACCGATCCTCTGATCAGGCTCCGCACCCAACAAACGGCCGATGAAGGATTTTCGGGAAACCCCGAGCAGTATTGGGCGTTTGAGGGCTGAAATCACCCCCAAACCTCGCAGAAGGGACAAATTGTGAGCCAGTGTCTTGCCGAAGCCGATACCCGGATCCAATAAAACCTGCTCCCGTCGCACTCCCTGTTCTTCCAATCGAAGGAGCCGCTCTTCAAAAAAGGCGCTCACCTCCTGGACCACGTCCTCGTAGTGCGGGTCTTGCTGCATGGTCTGCGGGGTTCCCTGCATGTGCATGAGCACGTAGCCCGCCCCGGTGGCCGCCACGGTTTTCCAGAGTTCCGGATCCGTGCGATGGGCCTCGATGTCATTGATGACACTGGCTCCTGCGTCCAGAGCCGCCCGGGCCACACCGGCCTTGCGGGTGTCGACGGAAATTACCGCCTGGGTCTTGGCCGCCAGCGCCCGCACCACTGGAATCACTCGTCGCAACTCCTCAGACTCATCGACCGGCGCCGCGCCTGGCCGGGTAGACTCGCCCCCGATGTCGATGAACTCCGCCCCCTGAGCCACCAACTCCTCGCCGCGCGCCACGGCCCGCTCGGGATCCAGGAAACACCCGCCGTCGCTGAAAGAATCGGGCGTCACGTTGAGGATCCCCATCACCAGGGCGGGACGTGGGAAACGCCAACGGTATTGACGCGCCGTGAATTCCATCCGCGGAGGCAGTTTGAGCAAGGCCCGGTTGACGGGTTCAGTAAGAGGCGGCACCCGAGGCAGCCGCTGGGGAACGCTGGATCAGCTCGATTTCGTAGCCCTCCGGCGCGTCGACGAAGGCGAACCCTCCCGAACCATCCGGCTTGTAGGTCGGGCCGTCACTGTACCGAAGTCCCAGCGTGGCGAGGTGTTGACCAAAGGTCTCCAAGCTCGAGACCTCGAACGCCAAATGGGTCAAATCGGCCTGCACCTCCACGGGCCCGCTCGAGGGAAAATGGCAGAGCTCAATGGTCTCCTCGCTTTCCGGCGCCTTCAAAAAGACCAGCTCCGAACCCCGCGGAGACTTGTGACGACGCACCTCTTCCAGACCGAGAACCTCTTTGTAGAAACGTACCGAACGTTCCAGGTCGTTGAGTCGATAGCGGGTATGCAGCAATTTCGAGACGCGCATGGGCCGACCTTAAGCATACTTGGAATTGATGGCCAGCGACGTGGGGGTTTTTTGTTGAGGATCCCTCCGAAAAAACCGGACGAGTGCTTCCGAATACATGGAAGTAAACTGCGTCTGCCAAAAGAACTCCTTGCCCGGGACCGGATACGACAGGTAGAGGTCCCCACGAATCCTTTCATGGGAAAAACCCTCGTCATCGCCGAAAAACCATCCGTCGCCGCGGACATCGCCAAAGCCCTCGGTGGGTTTAAACGCGTCGATGACTACTTCGAACGGGAAGACACGATCGTCGCCTCGGCCGTCGGTCACCTGCTCGAAATCCGCGCTCCGGAGGCCTTCGAGGCCAAGAAGGGCAAGTGGAGTTTCAACGCTCTGCCGGTCATTCCGCCACACTTCGACCTCCAGCCCCGCGAGAAATCCGAGGCCAAGCTCAAGACCTTGCAGAAGCTCATCAGGCGCAAGGATGTCGATGCGCTGGTCAATGCCTGCGACGCCGGCCGTGAGGGCGAACTCATCTTCCGCTACATCACCCAGTACGCCCAGGCCCGGCAGCCGGTCCGGCGTTTGTGGCTGCAGTCCATGACACCCGCCGCCATCCGCGAGGGTTTCAATCGACTGCGTTCGGACCAAGAGATGCAACCCCTGGCCGCCGCGGCCACCTGCCGTTCCGAATCCGATTGGCTGGTCGGCATCAACGGCACCCGGGTGATGACGGCCTTCAATTCCAAGGGCGGCGGCTTCAACAAGACCACCGTCGGTCGAGTGCAAACCCCCACGTTGGCCATCTTGGTGGAGCGTGAGGAGAAGATCCGCAAGTTCGTGCCGCGCAACTATTGGGAACTTCATGCAACCTTCGGGTGCGAGGCGGGCCAGTATGTGGGTCGCTGGTTCGATGAGCGCTTCACCAAGCCGGCCGGCAAAGACGCCGACGAAGCCCTGCGGGCCGACCGCATTTGGGATGCCGCCAAGGCGACGGCCATCCGGGAACGCTGCCTGAACAAGCCCGGGGTGGTGACCGAGGAGAGCAAGCCCAGCAACCAGCTCTCGCCCACGCTGTTCGACCTCACCACACTCCAACGTGAGGCCAATCGTCGCTTCGGATTCTCCGCGACACGCACCCTGCAAATCGCCCAGGCGCTGTATGAGCGGCACAAAGTGCTCACCTACCCGCGTACCGATTCCCGCGCCCTGCCCGAAGACTACCTCGGCACCGCTCGGAGCGTGCTCGAGACCATGAACGGCAGCGGCTACGGCAAGTTTGCCGCCACCATCTTGGATCAAGGCTGGGTGCGTCCCAACAAGCGCATCTTCAACAACGCCAAGGTCAGCGATCACTTCGCCATCATCCCCACCACGGTGGAGCCCAAGGGACTCAGCGACGTGGAGTTGCGCATCTACGACATGGTGGCCAAGCGGTTCCTCGCTGTGTTCTACCCGGCCGCCGAATACCTCATCACCACTCGCATCACCCGAGTCGAGGGCGAACCCTTCAAGACGGACGGCAAGGTGCTGGTGAAGGCCGGTTGGCTGGAGATCTACGGCCGCGAGGCTCAAGCCCAGAACGAGGGCGAAGAAGCCACCGCCAACCTGGTCCCGGTGAAGCCCGGCGAGCGGGTTCAAACCGAGCAAATCGAACTCAAGGTCAACCAAACCAAACCGGCCCCGCGCTACAACGAAGCCACGCTGCTCGGCGCGATGGAAGGTGCCGGCAAACTGGTCGAAGACGATGAACTGCGATCGGCCATGGCCGACCGAGGCCTGGGCACCCCGGCTACCCGCGCCTCCGTCATCGAAGGCCTGGTCGATGAAGAATACTTGCATCGCAACGGCAACGAACTGCAGCCCACAGGCAAGGCTTTCATGCTCATCGCCCTCCTGCGCGGTTTGGGCATCGAAGAGCTGAGCAAGCCCGAGCTGACCGGCGAGTGGGAGCACAAGCTCAAGGAGATGGAAGCCGGTCGCTACACCCGGCCGCAGTTCATGCAGGACATCGCCGAGATGACCCGGCGCATCGTCGAGCGCACCAAGGCCTTCCAGGGCGACGAGGTGCCCGGCGACTTCGGCGACCTGCACACCCCCTGCCCCAAGTGCGGCGGCAAGGTCAAAGAAAACTACCGCCGCTTCCAATGCTCCGGTTGCGATTTCAGTATGCCGAAGTTCCTCGCCAGCCGCCTCATGGAAGGCCGCGAGATCGAACAACTCATTACCGCCGGCACCTTCGGCCCGCTCCAAGGGTTCCGTTCCCGACAGGGTTTCCCGTTTGCGGCCGTCATCAAGCTCGATGCCGAGAAGAAACTCGTGTTCGACTTCGGTGACGAGAAGCAGGAAGACGGCTCCTCCGCCGAGGTGGATTTCACCGGCAAGGAACCCGTGGGCCAATGCCCCAAGTGTCCGGGCAAGGTCTTCGAGAACGGGATGAACTACATCTGCGAACGTTCGGTCGGAGCCGCCAAGTCGTGCGACTTCCGAACCGGCAGCGTCATCCTCCAGCAATCCATTGACCGGACTCAGGCGGCCAAGCTGCTCGCCCAAGGCAAGACCGACTTGCTCAAGGACTTCGTTTCCAAGAAGACGAGCCGCAAGTTCGAGGCTTTCCTGACCCTCAAGGAGGGCAAGGTGAGCTTCGAATTCGCGCCGCGCGAAAAGAAGTTCCCGGCCAAGGGCAAGAAGGCCGCCGAACCCGAAGCCAAGATCGACTTCACCGGGCTCACCCCGCTGGGTGCCTGTCCGAAGTGCAAAGGCAAGGTTTACGAAGGGCCGACTTCATGGGTTTGCGAACGCACCCAAGCCGACACGCGCAAGTGCACCTTCAAGGTGGGTCGCAAGATCCTCGAGCAACCCGTGGAACGACCTCAGGTGGAGAAGCTCCTGCAAGACGGACGCACCGAAGCCCTGAGCGGTTTCGTGTCGAAAGCAGGCAAGAACTTCACGGCGCACCTGGTGCTCGGCCAGCGGGGCAAGGTGGAGTTCGAATTCCCGGACCGCTGAACGGCGTTCCGAGACGGATGGCATCGGTCAACCTGCGAGGCCCGCCTGCTCACACCCGCGCTTTCGGAGAAAGCGCCTTACCGCCCAGGTAGGGCTGGATCTCCGAGCCGGCCGCATCCTTCCCCGGCGCTTTCGGAGAACGCGCCCTACGCTCCCGGGCGATCGAGTGAGAAACGATCCCGGGTGCGCACGTAATCGGTGCCGCCCATGCGGCCGACCAGTTCGAGCCGATCAGGATCCGGATATCCGCCGGCACCGATCACCGCGTCGGCCACGTACATCCTCACGATCCGCCCCAGCACGATGTTGCCACCGGCCGGGCCTTCGCTGACGCGAATGATGCGGTCCAGCCGGCACTCGAAGGCCATCGAGGCACTGGCCACCCGGGGCGGGCGGACCACCACCGAAGGCGCCGCAGCAATCCCAAACCGCTCGAACTCGCTTTCCTCGAACCCCAGCACCGCTGAGGTGGCGTTCATGGCCTCGGTGTCCGCGGCCGAGACCGTGTTCACCACGAACTCCCCGGTGGCCTCGACATTTCGCAAGGTGTCTTTGGGCGAGCCATCCCGGTGGTTCACCGGGCAGAACATCAAGGTGGGCGGACGCGCACACACTCCTTGAAAAAAACTAAACGGCGCCAAGTTGGCGATTCCCGACGCCGAAACCGTGCTCACCCAAGCGATGGGCCGCGGCAAAATCGAGTGGATCATCCACTCGTACATCGTCCGGGTGTTCAGTTGGTCCGGATCGAGTTCCATGGGTTACTTCCCTTCCCAACCGAGCAGGAAATGCAGCACGAGGTCGGGCAAATCGAGGCTGTAGCCGCCCTCCAAAATGACAAACGTCGGAATGCCGGAAGCGCGGGCCCACTGTCCCAGCAGGTGAAAGTCCTCGCGCTCGAGGGTGCCATTGGCCAGCGGATCCTTGGTGTAGGCATCGAAGCCAGCGGAGATGCCGATCAACCGCGGTTGGCTGGCCAAGAGGCGCTGCCACGCCGTCTCCAACGTCCGACGCCACGTGTTTCTGGGGGTGCCCCCCGGCAGCGGATAGTTGAAGCAATTCGGC
>SXGQ01468130.1_pt1 | contig 14963 bp, 16 predicted proteins | sample 3178371 | NCBI WGS metagenome assembly SXGQ01 (sample SAMN11356859, study PRJNA531348) | freshwater metagenome | isolation source: freshwater sample F1-20 | place: China: Fuxian Lake, Yuxi | collected 2017-12-25
AAGCGGTACGCCAGGCGGCGGTGCGAGAAGACGTGCACGAAGAGCCGGCCGTCCGGGCGCAGCCAGCCGTCGATCCGGCGCAGCAGCTCCTTCCAGTTGCGCAGGTGCTCGAACATCTCGACGGAGACCACGCGGTCGTAGCGGGCGGCCTCGGCGGCGAAGACGTTCATGTCGCAGGTGATGATCCGGACATTCCGGAAGCCGCGTTTGGCGCATTCGCCTTCGATATGGGCGCGCTGCGAGGCGGAGTTGGAGACCCCGGTGATGCGGGCGTGGGGATACTTCTCGGCCATCCAGAGGGTGAGGGAGCCCCAGCCGCAGCCGAGCTCGAGGATCTCCAGGCCATCCGCGAGCTCCGCCCGCGCGCAGGTGCGCGCCAGCATGGCTTCCTCGGCCTGGCCGATGGTCTCGCCGCCGAGCTCGTAGTAGCACGAGGAGTACTTCAGGCGCGGCCCCAGGCAGAGCTTATAGAACTCGGCCGGCACCTCGGAGTGTTGCTCGTTGGCCGCCTTGGTCTCAAGCGCGACCGGGAGCGTGCGCAGCTCGGCGGCGAAGGCGTCGACCCGGGCGAAGCGCGCGGCGGCGGAGTCCGGACGCTCGTCCCGGAGGCGCTGGCGCAGCAGGCGGCGGATGCCCCAGCGGAGCACGGAATCGGGGAGGACGTCCTTCGCGATGAGGGTGTCGATCAGCGGCATGCCCCGAACGTGGGGAAGCGGCGGACCAAGGCAATCCGCCGCCGCCAAAAAATCAGGCCCGCGGCGGCCGGGGCCAGAAGGCCGGGACCCTCGCCTGATACTCGGCGTAGGCCGCCCCCTTCGAGGTCAGTAACTGCTGTTCGGTCAGGGGAATGCCGGTGACGTGGTTCAGGAGGTAGTACATCCCGCCGGCGCACAGCAGGCCCGGTATCCCCTGGAGTAGCGGCGTCCAACTGAGTAAGGCGAACCCGACCCAGATCAGCCATTCGCCGAAGTAATTCGGATGCCGGGTCCAGCCCCAGAGGCCTTGGCCGCAGACTTGCCCGCGCCGCGCCGGGTCCTGTTTGAACCGCGCCAGCTGAAGGTCCGCGGTCGCCTCGGTCAGCATGCCGAGGCCGACGAGGCCGGCTCCAAGCAGGTGGACGGTCCGGATGCCGCAGGGGTCGGCCCAGGAGGCGAGCAAGGGCAGGGCGAGGATCGTCAGGGCGACCGCCTGCTGCGTGTAAAAGACGGCCATCTTGGCGGCCATGCGGTCCCCCCAGGTCGCGCGCATCTTCAGGTACCGACCATCCTCCCGGTCCAGGTGGCCGAGGATGCGCCAGCCAAGGTGGGTACCCAATCGCAGGCTCCAGGCCGCCACGAAGATGGCATGTAACGCAAAGGCGGTCCACCCCGACGGGCCGGGAGCGACGAAGACCAGCAAGCCCGCGATCAGGGCGAAGCCGTAGGACCAGACGACGTCGACGATGGACCAGTTGTCCAGCCGGCGGGCGACGAACCACGTGAGCGCGAAGAGGACCAGGCCAGGCAGGAGGGCCCAGCGCAGGATGGCCTGGGCATAATCGAGGAGCAGCGTGGTCATGGGCGTGGAGTCAGCGTGGCGAGCCGGCGGAAGGTCGGCAAGAGCAGGCGGCGCAGGACCCAGGCGAGGGCGGGCACGACGACCACCCAGGCGAGGGCGGCGTGCAAGCCGGCGAGGCCGAAGCGTTCGAAGAACAAGCCCGGGGTCTCGGTGAAGACGCGGGCGACGGTGGCAAGGTCGATGGCCACAGGCTCCGCCCCGGTCAGTCGCTCGCCGAGCCGCACGAAAGGGATGATCAGGAGGAGCTGCACCGGTGCCAGCAGGTAGTTCGTCAGCTGCAGCGCCAGGTGGTTCAGCCGCGCGAGCCGTCCGGCCAACGCGCAGGCCGCCGTGGTCGTCCCGAGGAACGGGAGCAAGCCGAGCGCGGCGCCCGTCGCGACCGCGGTTGCCAGCGCCTCCGGGGTCACGCCTTGGCGCAGTTCCGCGACCAGCGGGTCGCGCACCTTGCGGCGTAGCCAGTCGCCGACCCGGCCCATCAGGCCGCCTTACGGGTGAAGAAGACCTGGCCGAGGTCGGTCACGCCGGGAGAGGCCCGCAGGCAGAGCAGGGCGTAGGCGGCGATGGCGAAGTTGCCGAGCAGCAGCAGGGCGACGAGCCAGCCGGCGCGCGCGGCGACGGTGCGCTCACGCCAGGCGACGTACAGCCAGAAGGCCAGGAAGCCGAAGTAGGCGTCGAACATCGTGGCGAGGCCCCACGGCTCGGAGCAGACGGTCTCGAACCCCTTGATGACGTTGATGCCTTCCTTGCTTTTGACGAGGTCGGCGAACTGCGGCAGCGAGGTGATCGTCGGCGCGGTCGAGGCATACCACGACACCCAGGTCATGGCGGCGAGGACGAGGACGAAATAAAGGGCGATGGCGCGGCGGGAGTTCATGATTGGGAGGATGGGGGGAAGGGAGGAAAAGGCAAACGGGGGAGGGCCGAAGGGAGGGCCAGGGATAGGGCCAGGGCTGGGGGCGGATTACGGAGTACGGAGTACAGAGTGCGGATTATAGAGTGCAGGTTGTAGGGGGTGCGTGGTTATGGGGGTTGTTTCGTGGCAACGGTCTTATCCCTACTCCGCACTCTTCCATGACTCAACTTCGTTAAGGACGGGCGTCCCTGCTCGTCCGCGAGCGAACGATGAATATTTCCCGGCCCCAGCCCTGGCCCAAGCCCCAGCCCTATCCCTCCCTTCAACCCTTCCGATTCGGGCGGACGTACACGGCCTGGACGACCCCGATGTTGCGGTGCTCGAAGGCCGCCTGGCAGTAGCGGAAATAGAGGCGCCACTTGCGGATGAAACGCTCGTCGAAGCCCATCGCGCGGATGGCGTCGAGCTTGGTCTCGAAGGTCTGGCACCAGGCGTCGAGGGTCCGGGCGTAATCGAGGCCGAATTCCTCGAGGCGCTCCAACTGGAAGCCGCTTTCCGAGGTCATCAACGCGCCGACGCGATTGATCGAGAGCAGGAGCGAGCCGGGGAAGATGTGCTTCTGGATGAAGTCCACCCCGTCGCGGAACTGCGCGTAGCGGCTGTCGGGGCAGGTGATGTATTGGAACGCGGCGATACCGTCCGGCTTGAGCAGGCGGCCGATGGAGGCGCAGAAGGCCGGCAGGTACTTGTCGCCGAGGGCTTCCATCATCTCGATGGAGACGCACTTGTCGTAAGTGCCTTGGTGGTCGCGGAAGTCTTCGAGCTTGACGGTGATGCGGTCCGAGAGGCCGGCGGCCTTGATGCGCTCGACGGCCAGGTCGTGCTGGGCCTGCGAGATGGTGAGCGAGGTGACGCGGCAGCCGTGGTGCTTGACCGCGTGCAGGGCCCAGCCGCCCCAGCCGGTGCCGATCTCGATGACGTGGTCGGTGGGCTTGAGCTGCAGGAACCGGCAGAGGGACTCGTTCTTGTTGGCCTGGGCCTGCTCGAGCGTCGCCGCGCCTTCCCAGCGGGCGGACGAGTACATCATCGACGGGTCCAGCCAGAGGCGGAAGAAATCGTTGGAGACGTCGTAGTGCTCCGAGATGTTGCGGCGGACGGTCTTCTTGTCGTTCGGCCGCAGGAGGTGGCCGAGGCGGTCGGCGATCCGGAACAGGCCGACGCCGAGGGCCTTGCGGGCCGAGCCGGACATGCCCGGGGTCTGGTCGATGTTCTCGATGAAGAAGCCGATGAGGGCGTTGAGATCCGGCGAATGCCACTCGCCCTCCATGTAGCCCTCGGTCAGCCCGATGTCCGCCGCGAGCATGATGCGGCGGAAGGCGTGCTCGTCGCCGATCTCAAGGCGGGCGCCGCCGGTGGCCGCGGGGTCGCCGAAGACGAGCTCCGCGCCCTCGGGCAGGCGGAGCATGAGCCGACCCCGGCGGAGTTTCGCCAGCTCGTTCAGGACGAGGCGACGGGCGAGGGAAGGTTGGCTCATGAAGGGCGGGTCAGTTCGGAGGTGGGGTGCCGCAGGTTGCGCTGCTGGGGAATGTCATCCCCCTTGCGGCGGAAAGGAAGTTTTTTCACCAGCCAGAGCCAGGCGGCGTGCAGGTGGATCAGCGCGATGACCTTGAGGATGAGGAAGGGGGTCTTGACCGTCAGCCAGAGCAGGCGCCCGTCGGTGCAGGGCACCTCGCGGCCGGTCCAGGCGCTGACCAGCGTGAGCCGGCCGCCCTCATAGTGGTCGACGCCGACCGCGAGCCGCGCGTCCGGCAGACGCAGCGTGAACTCGAATTCCGTGTCGAGGCCGGAGAAAGGCGACACGTAGAAACGCTTGGGCGTGCGCAGGCGCAGGCAGGGCCGGCCGGCGTCGTCGACGGTACGGCAGGCCGCGCCGAGGAACCAGGCCTTGCGTTCGCCGAAGGTGTTGTGGACTTCCGCGATCCCGCAACGCAGCTCGCCCCCGACCGTCACCAGGAGGAAACTCGCCGGGTTGTAGGACTTGCCGAACGCGCGCGGCATCGCGATGAGCGTCACCCGGGCCTCCGGCGGCAGGGGTTCGCCCTGCGCCGCGCAGAACGCGCGCACCCGCGCCGCGAGGTCGGTCGGCGGGGTGCCGAAGGACTGCGGCGTTCCTTCCGGCTGGAAGAGCGGGGCGGCCGGGAGGAAGTCCTGGTCGCGGAACGCGTAGGGCGACCAACGTCGGCCGAGCAGCCAGCGTCCCCGGCCGAGCTCCTTGAATTCCGCCGGTTCCACCGCGCAGGCGAAGGCCGTGTGCGTGAAGCGGTGCGCCTTCGGCCAGAGCCGGGCGTGCATCACCTCCGCGTCGTAGAGTCGGGCCACGCGGCGAAAGTGGGGACGAACCCCCGTGGGCGCAAGCATGGCGGGGCTTATCGGCTCGCTTGCTTTCCGGTGTCACGGCGGCATACCCTCCCGCGATGTCGTCCGACCCCCAGACTCTTGGCGCGGGAACCGCCGCCTTGTCCCTGGGAATGCTGTGGCTGGGGCTGCGGGCCGGCCGCAAGCAACGTCTGCTCGACGACACCCCGGTCTCCAAGGCCCTCGGGGTCTTCATCGGGGAGGTCGAGATCGAGGGGGCCTGCGTGCTGAGCGAGCCGTTCACGGCCTACCTGTCCGGTCAGCCCTGCGCGATCTATCGTTGGAGCATCGACGAGGAGTGGGAGCGCTGGGAGACGGAGACCTACACCGACAAGGACGGGCGGACCCGCACGCGGCGCGTCCTCCGCAGCGGCTGGACCACGGTGGCCGACGGCGGCGAATCCTCCGGCTTCTACATCCAGGACGAGACGGGGTACGTCTGGGTCCGGCCCAAGGGCGCCGAGATCGAGCTGCTCACGCTGTTCTCGACGTCGGCCTATCGCGGCGACGCGCTCTACCATGAGAAGGGGCCGTCCGAGGCGATCGACGATTCGACGGGGCGTCGCCGGTACTTCGAACGGGGCATGCCCATCGGCACGCGGTTGTTCGTGCGCGGTCGCGCCCGCGAACGTACGGACATCGTCGCGGCGGAGATCGCCGAGGACCCGCGCGCGGAGATGTTCATCATCAGCCCGCGGAAGGAGAGCGACCTCAGCGCGGGCCGCGAAGGGGCCTATTGGACCTGGTGCGTGCTGGGTGGCCTGCTGGCCGTCGTCGCCACCTGCCTGCTCGCCGGCGCCGAGGTGGGCTTGCGCGGCGCCGCGCCGTGGTGGGGCGGCTTCGCCTACCTGCTGGCGTGGATCGCCGGCTGGGTCTGGATGGTGTACAACAGCCTCGTCGGCCTGCGGTTGCGCGTCCAGCAGGCCTGGTCGCTCATCGACGTGCAGCTGAAGCGGCGCGCCGACCTGATCCCGCCGCTGGTGGCCTGCGTCCAGGGGTATCGCGACCACGAGGCGCGGCTGCAGACGGCGATCGCCGCGCTCCGCGCCCAGGCCGCCGCCGGCGGCCGTCCGCAGGCGCTCACGCCGACCTTGCTGGCGCTGGCCGAGGCGTACCCCGAACTGCAGGGGCGGGCGTCCTTCGGCGAGCTCCAGCGCAATCTCGTGGAAACCGAGCAGCGCATCGCGCTGGCGCGGAACTATTACAACGACAGCGCCACCTTCCATAACACCCGCCTCGAGCGCGTGCCGGACCGCTACGTGGCGAATTTGCTCCGGATGCAGCCGGCGGCCCTGTTTGTCGCGACCGGTTTCGAGCGCGCCGCGGTCGGGGTGAAGTTCTGATCAGGCGTCCCAGGGGTCGCGGCCGAGGAGCTGCGCGCACAGGCGGTACGCGGACCACAGCCCGTCCTCATGGAAGCCGTACCGTTGCCAGGCGCCGACGAAGTGGACGCGGGCGCCGGGGCGCGCGTTGAGCGCCGGCAGCTCGGCCTGGGCCGCGACGGCCTCCAGCGAGAAAAGCGGGTGCTCCGTCGGGATCACCCGGATCACCTTCGCGGGGTCGACCTGATCGGCGTGGTTGATCGTCACGACGAAGTCGCCCTTGTCGGTGAGTCCCTGCAGCGAGTTCATCCAGTAATGCGTCGAAGTCGCCAGCCCGCCGTCCTTGGCCCAGGTGCGGTAGTTCCAGGAGGAACGGGCCTTGGTCGCGCGGGGTAGGGGGGCGGTGTCCGTGTGCACGATCGCGTCGTTCTGGTTATAGGCGAACGCCCCGAGCAGCCGGCGTTCCTCGCCGTCGGCGTCGGTCAGGAGCCGGAGCGCGGTCGGCGCGTGCGCGGCCAGGATCACGCGGTCGAAGCGCTCCTCGCCTCGGTCCGTGGTGACGACCACCTGCGCGCCCTCGCGGCGGAGCGCGGTGACGCCTTGGCCGAAGCGGAAGTCCGCCGGGTGCGCCTTCAGGAGCGCCTCGACGTAGGTCCGGGAACCGCCTGCGAGCGTCAGCCACTGGTGCTGGGTGTCCAGACCGAGGAAGCCGTGGTTGTGGAAGAAGCGCATCAGCGCCGCGGCCGGGAACCCGAGCATCTTCTCCGCCGGGGTCGACCAGACCGCGGCCGACATCGGGATGAGGTAGAGGTCGAGGAAGTCCTGGCCGAGCCCGTGGCGCGCGCACCAGTCGCGCAGCGAGGTCGTCTCCGCCTCGGCGGAGCGCCACGCGGTCTTGGCGAGGCCGTTGAACTTGTTGATCTGCCAGAGCAGCTTCCAGAAGCGCGGGCTCAGCAGGTTGCGGCGCTGCGCGAAGAGGTGGTTCAGCGAGCTGCCGCACCACTCGAGCCCCGTCGGGTCATGGCGGACCGCGAAGGACATCGAGGTCGGCTTCGGCCGTACGCCGAGCTCCTTGAACAAACGGCACAGGTGCGGGTACGTGACCTCGTTGAACACCATGAAACCGGTGTCCATCGGCAGCGCGCGCCCGGTGCCGGGTTCGGTGACGTCGATGGTGTGCGCGTGGCCGCCCGGGCGGGTGTCGGGGTCGAAGAGGGTGACCTCGTGGTGGGCGCGCAGGAAGCGCAGGCAGCCGAGGCCGCTCACGCCGGCGCCGACGATGGCGATCCGTTCACGCACGCTGCGAAGCGTCCTCGGCCTTGGTCTGCGCGGCCTCCTCGTAAACGGAGGCGGGCACGCCCTTGAGGCCCCAGATCAGGCCCAGCCAAGACATCACCTTGAGGCCGTAGTAGGTCGGGTCGAACTCCCACCAGTAGAAGCCCTGCTTTGTCGTGGCCTGGTAGCGGTGGGGGTTGTTGTGCCAGCCCTCGCCCAGGGTGATGAGGGTCAGCAGGAAGGAGTTCCGCGATTCATCGCCGGTGGTCCGGAAGCGCTTGCTCCCGAAGACGTGCGCGAGCGAGTTGATGCAGGCGGTCCCGTGGAACAGGACGACGGTCGAGATCACGCCCCAGACCAGCAGCTGGGGGCCGTTGGTATCATAACCCTGGGCGCCCAGCCAGGCGCCGGCGCCGTAGGTCGCGGCCGCGGCCAGCAGCGGGACCAGGATGTCGAAGCGGTTCAGGAAGACGAGCTCGGGGTATTTCGCGAGGTCGGGGATCTTCGCGTAATCCGTCGGGAAGTTCTTCTTCGAGGTGATCCAGCCGATGTGCGACCACCAGAAACCGTCGACCACGGGGGAGTGCTTGTCCTCCTCCTCGTCGGAATGCTTGTGGTGGTGGCGGTGCGTGTAGGCCCACCAGAGGGCCCCGCGCTGCACGGCGGTCGCGGCCCACACGGCCATGATGAACTGGAAGGCGCGCGAGGTGGAGTAGGTCTTGTGCGAGAAATACCGGTGCAGGAAACCGGTGATCGCGAACATCCGGAAGAAGTACAGGCCGACCGCCGTCCAGACGGCGATGGGGCTGACGCCCACCCAGAGGACCGCGAAGCAGGCCAGGTGCATCACGACGAAGGGGAGGCTGCGGGGCCAGTCGACCTTCTTGGGGGTGTTCTGCAGCGCCGCCACCCCTTCCGGGATGTGGTCGGCGTCAAACCAGCGGATCAGCGACCGGAAAAGGCCGTTGGCGGGGGGCTGGGCGGGTTCGGCGGGCATCTAGGGCCGAGTTAGGGGGCTGTTTCAAGGTTCGCAACTGCTTTGACCAGATAGGGGCGGAGCTCAGAATCATCCCCAGATAGACAAAACCCGCCCGCGGCCTCGCTTCCTCGTATCACCCGTTCATGCCCGACGCCCATGCCGATCAGGATTGGCGGGCCTGGTTCGCCGAGCACGGCGCCCGGCTCCGGCTCATCGCGCGTCAGTGGACCCGCTCCGAGGCGGATGCGGACGATGTCGTGCAGGAGGCGTTTGTACGCTTTTGGAAACACCAACGTCACCTGCCGGGCGACCCGAACGCCCTCGTGGTGACCTCGATCCGCCGGGCCGCGCTCGACCTCCTGCGGCGCACCGACCGACGCGGGGTCCGCGAGCAGGCCGTCGCGGCCGAGACCGAGACGGTGGCCTGGTTCGAGCCGGAGGCCGACCCGCGGCTGCAGGCGCTCGCCCAGTCCTTGCCCTTGCTGCCCGCCGAGCAGCGCGAGGTCGTCGTCCTCAAGGTCTGGGGCGCGCTCAACTTCGAGCAGATCGGCGAACAATTGCAGCTTTCTCCGAACACCGCGGCCTCCCGGTGGCGCTATGCCATGGAGGCCCTCCGCAAACTCATCACCGCCCGCGCCCATGACTGACCCCGACCACGACCTCGAAAGCGCCCTCGCCGGCCTGCGCCCGCGCCCGCCCGGCCCCGCCGTGACCGCCGCGCTCGCGAGCGAGCTCGACCCGCCCGTCTCCCGTCGCGGGGTCATCCTCGCCTGGGCCGCCGGGTTGACCTCGGCCGCCGCCGCGCTCGCCGCGGGCCTGTTCCTCGCCCGTCCCGCCGCCGACGAGGCCCCCGCTTACCAGCTCGTGCGCGCGGAGCAGTCGCCCGCGAACATCGAGGTGCTCCGCCCGGTGCGCCTCGACGACGGCTCGTTCGCCCGCCCGGTCCGCGTCCGTTGGGATAACACCACGCAGTGGGAAGACCCCCGGACCCGGACCCGCTTCATCAACTACCGCCCCAACGAGCAGACGACCTTGCTTCCGCTGGAGACTTACTGAACAAATCCCGGCCGCCGCTTCGCTTCTTAACAAACCTCAGACCCGCCATGAACATCCCCCTCCACACGCTCCTGCTGGCCGGACTCCTCGCCCCGGCGGTGCTCCCGGCCCAGACCGCGGCCTCCGCGTCCGCCACCGCCCCGGCCGAGCCGCAGCCCTACGCCGGCGTGAACCTCGGCTACCTGTCCGAGAAGGTCCGCACCGAACACTCCCAGGCCGCGATCCCCGCCGGGCTCGGCGTGCTCGTCGGCTTCGTGGACCCGACCGGTCCCGCGGCCGGCAAGATCGAGGAGGGTGATATCCTCACGCGCTTCGATGACCAGATCCTGGTGAACACGTCGCAGTTCCAATCGCTCGTCCGCCTGCGCAAGGCCGGCGATATCGTGAAGCTGACGTTGGTCCGCGGCGCCGAGGTGCAGGTCGCCGAGGTCAAGCTCGAGGCCCGCGTGCCCAAGGCGTTCGCCTCTCGTCCGGTGACGCCGCGCGCCGTGACCGGCGCGACGCCGGCCAATCCGGCGAACCCGCCGGGGGTTTCCGGCGGTCGGGCTTCCATCACCGTGAACGGGCAGCCGATCGAGATCGACCTCAACGGCGGTCCGGCCCAAGCCGGCCAAGGTCAGGTCATCGTGATCGGGCCGAACAACCAGCAGCTTCCGCCTGAGGTGCTGAAGCGCCTCGAGGAGATGCGCGCCCGTGGCCTGCCCATCCCGCCGGTCGACCTGCCCGGCGGCGGCCTCGGCGTCGGCGGTTCCGTGACCGTCACCCCCGGCGGCACCTCCCAGTCGTTCTCCAAGACGTTCTCCTTCGGACTCGGCTCGGCCACCGGCACGTCTTCCAGCTCCATGGCCGCCGACCAGGACGGCACCGTCTCCCTCGAGGAGAAGGATGGCAAGAAGCACGCCACCATCAAGGACCCGGCGGGCAAGGTGGTCTTCGAGGGCGAGGTGACGACCCCCGAGCAGCGCGCGGCCCTGCCCGAGGAGGTCCGCCGCCGGCTCAAACTCGTCGAAGGTAATGGCTTCTCGATCCCCGGCTTCAATGGTCCGGGCGTCAACCCCCGGTCCGAGGGCAAGGCCAAGGGCGGCGTGGCTCCCGCCGAGGAGAAGCCGAAGAAAAAGCGCGACGCCAAGGAAGGCGCCTGAGCCTGTCTCGCGGGTGAACGAAAAGGCCTCCCGGGCGGGAGGCCTTTTTATTTCCGTTATTTGGCGTCGGGCGCTTCGCCCTTGGGCGGTCCGTCGAACGGGGGCGGGCCATCGAACGGCGGAGGTCCGCCGGGCCGGCCTTTGCCTTGGCCGGGACCACCTTTGCCCTGGCCGGGGCCGCCCTTGCGCTGCCCCGGACCGCCCTGACCGCCGAGGTTCGCGTGCGGGTCCATGCGCTGCTTGCTGAACGACGGGTCCGGCGTGCCCTTGAACTTGCGGGGGATGAACGGGAACTCCTCGGTCAGGACATAATAGTACGTCCCCTTCGGGAACTCCGGGGTCACCCCGGTGCGGCCGCCGAACTCATCGAGGTCGCCCGAGCCGGCGACGTACTCGAAGTCGAGCGCGTAGGAGCCGTCGGGCTTGCCGGTCGGGGTCTCCTTGCCGTCGCCCCCGCGGTCGGCTGTCTTCAGCCGGTAACTGCTCCTCATCTTCTTGAGCTCGCTCTTCGGGTCCGTCGGGTTGGCGTAACCATAGACCGCATACGCCGGGAAGCCGTCGGCCGCCCAGCCGACGTGCACCATCTGTTTCTCGCCGGTCGAGAGCCGCTCGACGAGCAGGGTGGGGAGGCCGTGGTAGTGGTAGGCGCCGTTGGGCTGGACGTGACCGTGGTTCTCATCGAGACCGAGCCCGGTCGGGATACGGGGGGTGGTGCCCATGGTGGTGTTGCTCCGTAGGGCTTCGTAATGCCAGGGGTTGGAGCGGTCGCCGTCGTTGTAGACCTCGGCGGTACCCGGGTCGAAGACCACCCCGTTCAGGGCCACGCCCCAGGCGGACATCATCCGACCGGTCGCCCCGCCGGCGGCAGCTTTGGGTTGGGCCGGCACCTCGAGGTGGTACTTCTGCTCGGCGATGGCGTTGGGGTTCCCCCGGTTGGGGAACTTCGAGACCTTGTGGTCCGGAATCCCGTTGGACTCGATGATGCGCTTGTCGCCCTTGACGGTGATCGTGACCTTGTTCTGGGCGGGCGGGTTGGCGTCGGCGGGCTGCAGCGCCGGGCCCTTGGCGGTCTCGGCGGCGCTCAGGCCGGCGGTCAGGCCTAGGCAGGCCAGGGAGAGGAGGCGGAGACTCATGGGAATAACATCATAATGGATACCCCCTTAAGCCAAGGTTAAGCGGGGCTCGGGTTGCCTTTTCCCCGCCGGAGGTTCTGTCTAGGGGCATGGCTTCCACCACCGAACTCCTGTCCCGCGGCGTCGCCGCGATGAATGCCCTGGCCACCGTCTTCCTGGTCGTGGGCTTCCTGCGCATCCGGCGGGGCGACCGGGCCGGTCACGGCAAGGCCATGGCGACCGCCTTCGTGACCTCGGCGCTCTTCCTGGCTCTCTACCTCGCCTCGAAGGTCCACCTCTGGGTCGCCTTGGGCAAGACCAACATCCTCTACCGCCCCGAGGTCGGCCTGACTTGGGACAAGCTCCTGTACTACGTCATCCTGTTCCCGCACATCCTCCTGGCGATCGCCGTGACCCCTTTCATCATCCGGTCGGTGATGCTCGCCCGGGCCGGTCGCTTCGAGGACCACAAGCGGCTCACCCGCTGGGTCTTCCCGGTCTGGCTCTACGTCTCGGTCACCGGCGTGCTCGTGTGGGCCTTCATGGAGTTCAGCGGCTCCCTGGCGGCGGCCGCCCAGCAGGCGGTGAAGTAGTCGGACACTTTCCCCTCGCGCGTCCGCCGGTTTCGGGTTCACTGCGGGTCGTCCCATGGAGAGCGCCGAAACTTCCGCGAACCCGCAGACCGAGAAGCTCATCCTGTGGGCGGTCTTCTTCCTGTTCCTCGCGGTGCTCGCCTTCACCCTCTCGACCTACGCGGACGAGACCGAACGGCTCGAGGCGCTCGGCTTGTCGGAGCGCCAGAAGAAGGCGCAGCTCGACGCGTTGGAGCGGCAGCGTGAGCAGACCGCGCGCTACATCGAGCGCATGGGCCGCGATCCCGAGTTCGTGCAGGACCAGGCGCGCGAGCGGCTCGGCGTCGCGAAGGAAGGCGAGATCGTGATCCGTATTGAGGGCGGCGTGGCCGGCGCGCCGTTGCGCGTCGTCGCGACCGTCCCGAACCCCGGCGCCACCCCCGCGGTCCCGCCCGCCAAGGGCCCGGCCGCGAAGGCCACGCCGCCGAAGGACAAGGCCGCCAAGGCCGCCCGCTGAGCGTCCTTGCTTGCCTGCCCGCCTTCCCGGCGGCATTGCTTTCCCATGTCCGCACGGAAGAAGGCACAGGCAACCTGGGGCGGCCGGTTCACCGCCGGTCCCGCCGAACTCATGCTGCGTTTCGGCGAGTCCGTCTCGTTCGACCATCGCCTCTGGGCCCAGGATATCCGCGGTTCGAAGGCCCACGCCACGATGCTCGCCCAGGCCGGCATCCTGACCAAGCGCGAGCGCGACGCCATCCTGCGGGGCCTCGACGGGATCGCCCGGGAGATCGCCGCCGGCAAGTTCGCCTGGAGCCGCGACCTCGAGGATGTGCACATGAACATCGAGAGCGCGCTGACCAAGCGCGTCCCGGCCGCCGCCAAGCTGCACACGGCCCGTTCCCGCAACGACCAGGTCGCCACCGATGTCCGCCTCTGGATCAAGGACCAGTGCGACGCCGCCGACGCGGCCCTCGTCTCGCTGCTCAAGACCTTGGTGAAGCTGGCGGAAGCCAACGCCGACGTGATCCTGCCGGGCTACACGCACCTGCAGCGCGCCCAGCCGGTCTCCGTCGCCCACCACCTGCTTGCCTACGCCGAGATGTTCGGCCGCGATCGCGCGCGCCTCGCCGCCGCCAAGGCTTCGGCCAACTGGTGCCCGCTGGGTTCCGGCGCCATCGCCGGCACGACCCTCCCGATCCGCCGCGAGGTGACCGCCAAGCTGCTCGGCTTCGTCGACGCCAAGGGTCGCCCGCAGGTCACTCGCAACTCGATGGACGCCGTCGCCGACCGCGACCCGGCCACGGAGTTCTGCTTCGCCGCCGCCCTCTGCGGCGTGCACCTCTCCCGTCTGGCCGAGGACATGGTCCTCTGGTCCTCCGCGGAGTTCGGCTTCGCGCGCATGCCCGACGAGTTCTCGACGGGTTCGTCGCTGATGCCGCAGAAGCGCAACCCGGATTCGATGGAGCTGCTGCGCGGCAAGGCCGCCCGCTTCCAGGCGTCGCTCACGCACCTGCTCACGCTCACGAAGGGCCTGCCGCTCACCTACACCCGCGACCTGCAGGACGACAAGCCGCCGCTGTTCGACGCCGCCGACCAGCTGATCCTCGCCGTCGCCGTGGCCGATGCCACGCTGGCTGGCACGAAGTTCCATAAGGGGCGCTGCCTCGCCGCCGCGTCCGACCCCGCGCTCCTCGCCACCGACCTCGCCGACTGGCTCGTCCGCCGGGGCATGCCGTTCCGTCACGCCCACCACGCCGTCGGTCGTCTCGTCGCGTTGGCCGAGAAGTCCGGCGTCCCGCTCGACAAACTCTCCGACGAGGCCGCGTTGACCGCCGATAAGGAATTCACGAAGGGCTGGCGCGAGGTCTTCAGCCTCAAGCGTGGTTTCGCCGCGCGCGAGAACACGGGGATGCCCGGCCCCAAGGCCGTCGCGCGCGAGCTCGCCCGCTGGAAGCAGTCGCTCCGCTAAGCGACGATGGACGTCGGCATGCTGATCGGGGTGTGTCTGGTGGCCAGCCTCTCCCCGGGGCCGGCCGTGCTGTCCACGGTGGAGACCTCGCTCCGCTACGGGGCGCGGCGCGCGACCTGGCACACGCTCGGCCTCGCCGCGGGGGAGATGCCGCAATCGCTGCTCGCGCTCGCCATCGCCATCTGGATGACGCAGCAGTTCGCCTTCGCCCGCGCGCTCGTCGGCGCCGCCGGCGCGCTCTGGTTCGTCTGGTTGGGCGTCTCGCACCTGCTGCGCCCGCGGGATACGCTGCCCGACGGCGCCAGCCTCGAGGGATCGCCTGGCCGGCTTTTCTGGCGCGGGGTCTGGGTCAACTTCTCCAATCCTAAGACGGTCCCTTGGATCCTGGTCATCATCCAGGCGGGCAACCTGCCCACGGATCGCCTGCACCTTTCGGCGGTCGTCGCCCTGCTGCTGGTCACGGTCGGCTCCGAGACCTTGGTGATGAGTTTCTACGCCTTCCTCGCGGACCGGCTGCGCCGCCACCTGCGGACCCCGGCGACCGTGCGCGCGGTCGACCAAGTGACCGGCGTCATCTGGATCGTGCTGGCTGCCTTGCTCGGCTGGCAATCCTGGCAGCTCGTCCGGGCTTGAGCCTCAGGTAGGGGCAGCACCGCGTGCTGCCCTAGCCGCGCCCTCGCTCGGCCCTGGCCTGCTTAGCTTACCCCTCCG
>SXGQ01756129.1_pt1 | contig 14961 bp, 12 predicted proteins | sample 3178371 | NCBI WGS metagenome assembly SXGQ01 (sample SAMN11356859, study PRJNA531348) | freshwater metagenome | isolation source: freshwater sample F1-20 | place: China: Fuxian Lake, Yuxi | collected 2017-12-25
CTACTACTCGATGTTCGGGTTCCAGCGGGTGGGCGATCAGGTTTGGCTGGCAGGCGACTCGCGCTGCCGCGGGTTCATGATTGGCGCCACGTCAGGCCGAACAACCCTCAACGGCGAGGGCCTCCAGCATCAGGACGCCCACAGTCACTTGGTCGCCACCTCGGTTCCCAACTTGTACTCCTATGAGCCGGCCTTCGGCTACGAACTGGCGGTCATCGTCTGCGATGGCATGAAGCGGATGTATGCCGATGGCGAAGATGTCTTCTACTACATCTCCGTCCACAATGAGGACTACGCCCACCCGCCGATCCCCACCGGTCCGGGCGTCGTAGAGGGCATCCTCAACGGCATGTACAAGTTTAAGCCGGGCAAGGCAGGCCTGAAGCACAAGGTCCAGTTGCTCGGTTCCGGGGCCATTTTGCAACAGGCTCTCAAGGCTCAGGAGCTTCTGGAGGCCTACGACGTCAGCGCCGATGTGTGGAGCGTGACCAGCTTCAAGCGGCTCCGCTCGGAAGCCCAGGCTGCCAAGCGCTGGAACATGCTTCACCCAACGGAAACACCCCGGAAGAGCTACCTCGAGCAGACGGTCGAAGGGCAGTCCGGGCCGTGGGTCGCCGTCAGCGATAACCTCAAGCTGGTAGCCGACCAGATCGCCCCGTGGATTCCGGGTGGCCTGATGACGCTCGGCTGCGACGGGTTCGGCCGCAGCGAAGTCCGACCCATTCTCCGACGATTCTTCGAGATCGACGGCGAATGCACCGCCATCGCCTGCCTCTACAAGTTGGCCTCGGAAGGTGCCTTGCCCAAGAGTGTGGTGGCAGAAGCCATCCAAAAACTCGGAGTGGATCCAGAAAAGCGCTACGGCGTCTGCGTCTGATGCACCGGCGGCCACCGCCGTCGGTGGCCAGACTGCCTCGTGCTTCGGTCAATGACTGCTCTCAAGCCACTGCATCGCCCTCGGTGCGGTGGTATTGCCTGCACAATTCGGGTCCAGACCGATCAGGCCAACTTGAACCGGCCTGCCCGTTTGTTTTTCTCCAAATTCGAAGGCAACAAAAAACCCCGCCAATGGCGGGGCTTTTTGTTGAAGGCAACGCTGCGGGTCGGTCAGCGCAGACCGCCGGCTGGGGGCGGGGTGAGCAAGATGAATTCGCCCCGGCGATTCTTGCCCCAAGCCGCCTCGTCGTGACCGAGTTCAGCGGGCTTGTCTTCGCCAAAGCTGCGGGTGACGACGCGATCAGCACCAATGCCGAGGCCAATCAGTGCATCTCGGGCCGACAAGGCACGACGCTCGCCCAGAGAACGATTGTACTCTTCGGTGCCGCGTTCGTCGCAATGCCCCTCAATGGCCACCTTGTTGTCGGAATGGGCCTTGAGGTAGGCAGCCACAGTCTGGAGGCTCGCCTTGCCCTCGGCCTTCACGACGGACTTGTCGTAGTCGAAATAAACCGTGTTGGCCTTGAACTGCTCGCGATCGGCCAGCATGCCCTCGATTTCTTCACGCGAGGGCTGACCGCTCGGACCATCCGGATTGTTGACTCCAGCCACATCAGCACCGTTGGCTCCCGAGCCATCGGGAGTCAGCGGGCGCGCCGCAGGCAAAATGGGCTGCCCCTTGCCCAGGCCCGAAGAGGCCCCCGGAGTTCCCGAATATCCCGGCAACGGCGTGTAGTTCTTCTGTCCCTTTTTGCATCCGGCAGCGAGGGAAATGATCAGCACGAGGGCGAGAGAACCCGATTTGGAGAGCGGCTTCATTGTGTGTTGAAAAAGGCTGGAATCTGGAGGTCTGAACGTGGGTTGGCGGGCCGGGCTCAACGACTCCAGCTAGGCTGGGAGCTACTGCCTGCTACTTGAGCCATATCCTTGACGTGGCCCGTCGGCCAGTCAAGCAGCGACAGTTTACGCGGACCAAACTTGCTGGTCCGACGTGCAAAAACCAAGGTTCTGGAATTGGGAGCCCAAGAAGGATCCTCGCCTTCGGTGATCACCTTGGCATCGCCACCAGTGGCCGGAACGATGCAAATATCGAAATAATCACCCCGCGAACGGGTGAATGCGATCCACTTGCCGTCCGGGGACCAATCGGGCTCGGTGGTGTTGCGAACTCCGGCCGTGATGAGACGCCGCATGGCTCCCCCCGAAGCGGCAACCGTATACAATTGAGGGAAACCGCTTTCGCGGGACACCACACACAAAGTGGATCCATCGGGAGACCAACAGGGCGAGGATTCGTCGGCGGCCGTGGTCGTCAATCGACGGGGGTTCCCACCCTCGGCGTCGCCCACCCACAAGTCCGGACTCCCGGCCTTGCTGAGGATCATGGCCAATTTGGATCCGTCGGGCGACGGAGCTGGGCTGATGTTCGAGCCGGAAAACCGCACCAGAGCCTTGCGACTGCCGGTGGTTAGATCCTGCGAATAAATGTCGGCATTGCCGGCACGGTAACTGGTGTAGACGATGGATTTGCGCTCCGGCCGCCACGCCGGAGCCGCGACAATGTTCGCGTCAGCGGTCAATTGAACCGGATTGGCCCCATCGAAGTCGCTCGCATAAACCTCGCTGATGCGGTCTTTCTGAACCTTGAAGACGACCTTGGTGCGGGAAACCCCCTTCCGACCAGTGATGGCTTGGACCACATCGTCGGCCAGCGCATGGGCCTGGGCCCTGAGAGAGCCACCCGGATAGGATCGATTGAACAGGGTGGCCTTGTTGTTCACGTCGGCCAGCACCCCCTCCAGCGCTGCGCCCGACTTGCCATTCACCGTGTACTGAGCCTGGGCTGGGGCCACCAGATTGAATCCGGCAACGTACAGGTCGAACTCGAGGACGGTCTTGGCGTCGCCGGAGAAACCGGTGATGTGGATGGGGACAGCACGGCTCGTGACGTCACTGACGACCACTTCGGCCGCGGAGGCGTTCAGGGTAATTCCCAGAGTCAGGAGGAGGGCGATGAATGGATGACGGGGCATATCGAAAATTGGACCTGCGGTTTGGATCGGAGTTCGATGTCTAGGCGGGAGATGCAGCGGAAAGATCAAAGCGGATGGTGATTCGGCGCTCCGAGTCAGTCGTTCCATCCGGCAGCGGGCGAAGGTCGCGGTTGCGATCCAGCACCTCGCGGACTGAGTCGTCCAAGGCGCGGATTCCCGAGGGTTTGACCAACTTGAAGGCCGACACCCGGCCGTTGCGTTGGACGGTGATCTCCACCTCCACCTCGCCGTGATCCACGTTGAGAGTCGTCGGCTTCTTCCAGCGCAGCTTGTAGAAGGCCATCAGGTAGGATCCGTAAGGGGCATAGGCGGCCCCTCCCGGCCCAGGCATCTCGAACGAGGTGGATCCGGACAAATTCTTTCCCAGATTCGAAGCAACCCCCCGAACCGCATCGGCGCGGGCCTGCCGGGCCCGATCCCAAGCCTCTCGAGCGGCCGCCGCGCGCGCCTGACGCTCCCGAGCCTCGCGAGCCTCTTGGGCGGCAGCTGCAGCAGCGGAGTCGTTGCGGTCGGCCTCGACATCCTTCTTGGAACGCTTCTTGGGGGCCTCGGCCAGCTGAAAGTCCGTCTTGGAGGACTTCAGTTTCTTGGTGGCCAGACTGGGATCCACGTCCTGGGCCTTGGGGGCATTGGGGGCGCTGCGCTGAAGCTCGGTGGTCAGGTTTTTCTTGGGTGGCTTCGGAGGCGGTGGCTCCACCTTGGCAGGTTCCGAAGGCGGAGGCTGGGGCTGTGCCTTCGGAGGTTCGGGCTGAACCGGCTCCGGCGGGGCTTGGGCCGGCGGCGCAGGCGGCGGCGGACTGGACTTGGGCGGCTGGGCATCCGGATTGCCGCCTCCAATGGTGTTGCCATCGGTGAGGCGCAAATTGTCCGGAATGATCTCCAGAATGGGACTGGGAGCATCTGGGACCGTGCGCGAAGACAAGGCCGGGGCGAACAACAAAACTCCCAAGACCGCGGCATGGATACTCGCGGAAGTCAGGAGGTATCGGGTGTTCGAAGGGATCATCGCCGCTTGGGGAGCTGGGTTCCGATACGGTAGCGGGTCAGCCCATTGCGACCAGCGATGTCGAGCAGGCTGACCAACACCTGTGAAGGGGCCGATCCCTCGACCCGCAGCACAAGCACCAGACTCGGATTCTGACGGTAGGCCTTCAAGAGTTCACTCTCCAGCTCGCGCTCGCCGAGCACCCGGGAGCCGGTCCGTGAAAACGTGTAGCGACCCTCCGCCAAACCACTCACGGTGGCCTCGTTGTTGGTGTCGGGCCGGGTGCGGGCATCGCCCCCCACCGGCAGCTTCATGCTGATACCCGGTTCCAGAGCCGGCGTGGTGATGATGAAGATAATCAGCAGCACGAACGCCAGGTCCAACAATGGGGTGACGTTGATCTCGTTGAGCGTCACCAGCGAATTGCGTTGGGAAAAACGGCGCATGGTTATTCGAAAATCCGGAGGCCTGAGAATTGGACCAGGATGAAACCGGCCAGGGCCAGCAGAAGGATCGCTGCCATGGCATAGATCCATTTCATCGAGATGTTTTTTGCACCCAACGGATCCAATCGCTCGTTGATGGAGCGGTGCAGCCTCCGGTTGCATTTCAAACACCGGGGCTCGGAACGCGCGTTAGTGGTCCCGCAGTCACGGCAGACCACGAAAAGGTGACCTCGGCACTGCTCGCAACGCTGCGCACCCGCCGGATTCGGGTGAGTGCATTTTGCACAGACCACAGGCTCGGTAGAGACTGGGGAGTGGCCGTGAGAATGCTCCGAAGAACCCGAGGATCGCCCCTCCGGTCGAGACGTCTGGTGGTGGCCATCCTCATGATGGGTTTTGCGGTGCAATCGGCCTCGACAGGAAGTGCAGTGCATCAGCACCCGGGCATTGCGCTTCTGGCACTTCGGGCAGTCGACATGAAGCCTCTCGCCACATCGCTCGCAACGCTCGAGATCGATCGGGTTCAGGTGCTCGCACTTGCAGCACAAAGTTCCCTTGCCCATCGGGCCTGAGGGGGCGCCATCCCAACGCGAGGAAGGGAACACCTCGTCCGGCTCGGAACCGAGCAAGCCGGACAGCACCCCCTTTTGAAGCGCGTGACCGCATTTCCGGCATTGCGAGAGAACCCGTTCATTGGTCGACGAACAGGCCGAACAGGCCACAAAGAGCGGCCGCGAACAATACTTGCACGATGGCCGGTCGGCCGGATTCAGACGGTCACAGTCCGGGCACAAGACACCGCGACTCGACCGCGGAATTTCCGGAGTCGAGGGGTGAGAGGGCTGAGGAACCGGGTCACTCATCGTCGGGCAAAAACTCGGTCTCCATCTTGGAAGCCAAAGTCTGGGCGAAATTGTCCAATTCCACGGTCAACACCCGCAGTGTGTGTACTAGGTAATTGTACCCGAACATCGAAGGAATGGCCACAAGCAACCCCGCGACGGTGGTCACCAACGCGGCCGCCACGCCAGGAGCCATGGCCGTCAGGTCAGCGCGCCCCGCCTTGGCGATGCCTCCGAAGGTATCCATGACACCCCAGACCGTGCCCAACAGCCCCAAGAAGGGCCCCCCGCTGACCGCGATGGCCAAGAGGATCAGGCCGGATTCCAGGCGCAGCGATTCGCGGGCCACCGCACCCTCCACCTGTCGTTTGACATGCTCGATGCTCTTGATCGACAGGCGGGTCCGCCTTGATCCATCGGGAAGGCGCAGACGGGCCTCGAGGTCGTTGCATCCGTCCGTATACACCGAAAACATGGGACATCCCTCGACGGGCAATCGCCGGTCGAAAATCCCCAAAATCCCCTCCTGTTGGCGAAATTCAGCCTCGAAAAACCCGTTGTACTTGGCGGCTCGCCGCATCTGAAAAAACTTCTGGATCATCATCGACCAAGCGCCCATGGAGAGAATAGCCAAAATAACAATGATCACCTTGGCCTCGGGTGTGGCCTTGTTCCAGATGAAGCCGAGGTCGGTGCCCCCCTGAGCGGCGGCGAGAATCCCGAGTGAGATGATCATGAGTTCGGTTCGGTCGATCGTTTTGTCGTCGGCCTGCCACAAATGACGAGCCCGAGCGAAAAATCAATGCAACGAGTTTCCACTTTTTTCCTCCATGCCGCAATCCCGCCGCGCAGAAAACCGGCCTCGATCCACCCATTTCCGGGACGAGCCCCAGCCCCCGAGGGCTGAGCGGCTTTATTCGAAACGATCCAGTCGGCTAGGATAGGAAGACGCAGCGAGCACGATGGATTCCATTGAATTGTTCCGACTTATTCCTCCAGCAGAAATTGGAAGTCTGACAGCGTCAGGGCCTGCGCGAAACCTTCCTCTCCCAGGATGTCTTTTGCGATCGCTCCTTTGCGCCGCTGGAGTTCACGAATCTTTTCCTCGATGGTCCCTTTGACGATTAAGCGGTAGGCAAAAACCGTCTGCTTTTGGCCAATGCGGTGGGTTCGGTCGATGGCCTGAGCTTCGACGGCCGGATTCCACCAGGGATCAAAAAGGACCACGTAACTGGCCGCCGTGAGATTCAAACCGAAGCCGCCAGCCTTCAGGCTGATGAGAAAAACAGCCGGACCGACCTGGGCCTGGAAGGATGCCACCAGGGTTCCACGATCTTCGGTCTGTCCCGTCAGCTTGAAAACGGGCCAACCCTCCGACTTGAAACAGCCTTCCAAAATCTCCAAAACCCCAGTGAATTGCGAAAAAACGAGCACTTTTTGCCCCTGCTCCATCAGCGGTTCTAGCAATTCAACCAAGGCGGCCACCTTGGCGCTTTCCGCACTCGAAGTTTCAGTCTCTGGCTCCTTCTTCGAAGAATCGTTCGAGTATCCCACCAGTCTGGGATGGCAGCAGATTTGCCGTAGACGCAGCAGGCTGGTCAAAAGGTGAAAGCGCAATTGGTCGAGTTGCCCCTGAGTGTTGGCCTTGAGCAATGCGGCACGAGCCCTCTTCAATTCGGCCCGGTAAAGCACGGCCTGATCCCCTTCCAACTCGACCATCAAGTCTTCTTCGATTCGGTCCGGCAATTCCCGAGCCACCTCTTTCTTGGTCCTTCTGAGCACGAAGGGCCGTGTGCGAGCCGCCAATCGACGACGGGCCAGAGCGTCTTCCTTGGCATCAAACTGGCGGACGAACTGGGATCGAGTCCCTAGAATCCCGGGCATTGCGAACGCGAAAATCGACCAAAGGTCCAACAAACGATTCTCGATCGGTGTACCGCTGAGCGCCAACCGATGACGGGTTTGGAGCGCGCACGCCGCTCGGGCAGTTTGGGACGAGGGATTCTTGATGGCCTGGGCCTCGTCAAGAATCACAGCCCCCCAATGGATCCGTTTGAGAGACTCCTCGTGGGATCGAAGCTGGGCATAGCCGATGACATGGAGATCGACCGCCTGCTCCAGCGATAAGACCCCAAGATCGGGCCCGTGCCACACTTTGACCCGGAGACTGGGCAGGAATCGGGAAGCCTCGGCACTCCAGTTTTCCTGGACTGATTTCGGGCAGACCACGAGCACCTTCTCGGTCATGCCCTGAACCGAGCGCAGCCAAGCAATCCAACTCAACGTCTGGAGAGTCTTCCCGAGCCCCATGTCATCGGCAAGGATCCCGCCAAATCCATTCACACTCAAATAGGACAAGAACTGAAATCCCTCCACCTGATAGGGTCTGAGAGTGGCTTGGATCTCCACGGGAACCCCGGGTTGCACCACGGTCTGGATTCGGTCGAGACGATGACGGATTTGATCCACCTGATCGGCTCGGACCAACGAATGATCAGGATCCACCAAATGGGCCAACTGAAGTGCATGGAAGCGCTGCTTACCTGTGGCGATCTGAGCCTGACCGATGCCGAGGTCGGCAAGGGCCTTCTCTTCGGCATCACTGAGACTGAATTCGAACCGACGCCAACCCTTGCCTTCCAGACGCACCCATTTTCCGGAAGCCTTCAGGAGCAGGGACAACTCCTCCTGCGACAACGTTTGATCCGTCACGCTCACTGCCGTCGACAGGTCGAACCAATCCATCCCGGAATCGGACTCTTCCAAGCGAACCTCCAAGCGCCCAACGACTGTCCCCTCTCTCAAGGAGGTCAACTCGGCGTCCAATTGCCATTGGATTCCCGCGGGGGCACTGCTCAACCAATCCACGACCCCGTCGGGCCAAAGTCGGGCGGGCACCTTGCGGCTCAACCAATCGTCCGAGCGAACCCGAGCCGCTTCCGGAAAAACCACCATGAGGCGTCGAAGCCAATTCTCCACTTGCCTCATGAGTCGGGTGTCGATCTGAACAACAACATGCCCCAACGGCTTCGCCTGCGACTTGGCTGAAGGGAGCGGATACCAACGCGCCCCGCTCCAGACCTGCGATTCCACCCCCTCTCCAAAGATCGCCGTCGCTCGGATTTTCAAAGTGCTCGCACCTCCGATTTTGTCGGGGACGAGAGCTGCCTCAAGACTCACCTGCGGTTGAATCTGACGAACCTGGTGCCGGATGCGCTGGGGGACCGGGAGATCCAGCAAACCGAGCGCCTCCATACCCCGGTTGGATTCGATGACCAGTGCAGGTATCCGGATTGGCCAATTTTGGCTTTCGTGACCGAATGGCCAACTTGGAATCCGGTATAAAGCTTCAGATGTCAGATAACGGAGATTGCCATCGACAAGAATCGCGACCGCTCTGTCGACGGTCTGGCCATCCGGCGTCTGCAAGCTCAGCAAGTAATCCCCTCCCTCGATTTTCGGTTCTTCGAGGTTCCAGACCAATGTGATGTCAGTCTCGACAACCGGCAGACCCTGAGGTGTTACAACATGGACACGACTCCACTCCGGAAATCGAAACAATCGGACCATGGCTCGACTCAATGACTCACTCATGGCTTTGACGAAAGCCTCCACATGGCCAGTGGTTTTATGGTTTAAGGCTTGCCAAACAATCTCCGAACCGAGGCTCAGCACGGGTCCGCGGGACGAATTGGCCGCCAATTGCCGTTCCAAGGCCTTGAGGTTCTTCTGGGTAATTCGAACAAACTCAGATCCAGGAGTGCTGCTGACCTGAAGGCACGCACCCTCATGACTCAGGATCAGGCGCAATTCCGGAACCGGATCGGTCACGGGCTGAGGGGAGATTTCCCAGCCGGAAAGTTTGAACTCCCAGCGTTGAATGAGGTTGGCTTTCTCCCAAGATTGCTTCACCGCCGCCAATCGGATGGGATCCATCAAGGGTGAAAACACTGAGCAAAGATCCTCACAATCTTGACTGAACTTGAGCAGGAGGTAATCCAAGTACTCCCCAGCATCGGCCGGCGGAAACCGCGGCGGAAAAACGGGAGTGGAGTAGTATTGGTAAGCTGAGAAATCCATCCTGCGGCGAAGCGAACCCACCGTTTTTGGGGCTAACTGGATCAACTGCGAAATAGGCACGCCTTGGAGTCTGGATTGCCACCACTCCTCCAAGATGGGCAGCATTCGCTCAATCACTGGAGGGATGATTGCGCCCAGTCGGAGTCTCACACTGCCGGCTACAGTCGAAGGAGATGAGGCGATTGCAGGGACACCCGGACTCGATGCCGGCCCTGAAAGAGTCTGGGTGGAGTCGGACTGGCCGAGCAATTCCAGCAAGAAGGCCGCACCATGCCGGCATCCCAACTGAAAACACAGTCCCGTGCAGAGCACTTGCACTGGGTTCTTCCTGGATAGGGACACCAATCGCACCTGGTGGATTTTTCTAGAGGCACCCTCCCGAACCACCCCCTCAATTTCGCCACCTCCCGGACACAACGAGATCCCACTCACGGCTCCAGCCTGGTACAAATCCAGCCCCTGAAGATAACAATCCGGGGAGCCAGCATTCAAATCATCCAGGTATGCCTCGATCGGTTGACGCAGCAAATCAACCGCTTGAGAAAGGGTAAGAGTCACTCTGTGCGAATTTTGTCTGCGCACTGAAGACCCCGCAAAGTAAAACGGACCAGCGGCTTTCAGTGACCTGAAAAGCCGCCGCGCTCCCCTCAGATTCAGACCGGCCATTGCCGGGAATGCCATTCGCCGCTTTAGTGGTCCCGGTCCTGGGACGGTTTGATACCCATGAAATTGACACCTGCACTCCTCCGCTGGCGAAGCCTGGTCTTCCATGCACGGCATCACCTGAGTGTCGTGCTGGCGGCGGCGGTGGCGGCGGCCGTGCTGATCGGCGCCCTGACCGTTGGAGATTCGGTGCGGGAAACCCTCCGCCGTCGAGCACTGGACCGCATCGGAAACGCAGGGTTCCTGCTGGATGGTGGCGACCGGTTCTTCAGAGCCCGCCCCGGCGGACCGGCCGGAGTCGGGCTGACCAATGTCTTGGGCACCTTCGCACTCAGGCTGCCCGGAGTGGTCTCGCGACAAGACGGCACCGCACGCGCTAATCAAGTCCGCGTCCACGGCGTCCCACGAGCATTCTGGATCCTCGGCCCTCGCCTGAGTTCCCTCCCGTTGGACAACGTCGGCGACGACGAAGTGGCCGTGAATGCGGCCTTGGCTCAACAACTCTCTGTTCGGGTCGGTGACGGGTTGGTGCTGCGGATCCACAAACCATCAGCACTGTCGCAAGACGCCGTCATCTCGCCCCGAGAGGGATCCAGCATTGCCCTAAGGGTCCGGGTGACGCGCATTTTGACGGCCGAAGAATGGGGAGACTTTTCGCCGGAGGCGGGCTCCCTGCCCCCATTCAACCTCTTCCTTCCTCACGCAACCCTCGCCAAGGCGGCCGGTCTGGAAGACCGAGCCAACCTTGCCCTGCTGGGAAAATCGGCAGACATCCTCACCCCGGATCGCCTGTCATCCATGGTCGAACAGGGATTCAGCCTCGCCGATGCCGAACTCGAAGTCCGACCAATTGCGCTACCGACTCAAACCACCCATGCAGCGCTGGCGCAGGTGGAGCTGGTCAGTCGCCGTATCTTCCTCGATCCGGTGGTCACCCGATCCCTAGACCGCCAGCCTCCGGAGCTCCCCAAACCGGTTCCGATCCTGACCTACTTGGCCAATGCCATCGAAGCCGGAGCCGCATCGGCCCCCTACTCGATGGTCACGGCCGCCGGTCCCCCATTCACCCCAGAGGCAATGGCCGATGACGAGATTCTGATCAATTCCTGGCTGGCCGAAGACCTGGCCGTCCAACCCGGTGATTGGGTCTCGCTGCTGTCCTATCGGGTGGACTCGGGGTCTCGTCTGCTGGAAGAAACCAATCGGTTTCGCGTGCGGGCCATCATTCCCTTACAGGGGCTCCACGCCGATCGATCGCTGATGCCGGAGTTTCCCGGACTGGCCAAAGCGGAGAGCACTCAGGATTGGGATGCAGGCTTCGAATTGACGCGGCAAATTCGGGACAAGGACGAAGCCTACTGGAAGCAATGGCGAGGAACACCCAAAGCCTTCATCACCCTGTCGGCCGGGAGAAAGATGTGGGCCAACCGCTTCGGGAACGCCACCGGAGTCCGATGGTTTGCGGGGGATTTCTGGGACACTCGGACCCTGGCTCTTGGGATTTCCCAAGATTTGGAACGCAGGATCCCGCCGGCGGATCTAGGATTGCGCTTCCAACCCCTCATCGGGCCCGCCTTGGCGGCCGCCCGAGGGGGACAGGATTTCGGCGGTCTGTTCATCGGATTCAGCTTCTTCCTGATCGTTTCGGCGCTGCTGCTGCTGAACCTCGTCTTCCGCTTCACCATCGAACGTCGTGTCCAAGAGGTGGGCACCCTGTTGGCGCTGGGCTGGACCCCCAAGGCGACCTCACGACTGTTCTTCCGCGAGGGGCTCCTGTTGGCAGCCCTCGGTGCCACGCTGGGAACCGTCGGAGGGCTACTTTACGGAATGGCAGTGCTCATGGGCCTTAACACCCTGTGGCGAGATGCCGTGGCCGGGGCTTCGCTGGACTTCCATCCCGCACTGAGCTCCCTGGTCGGCGGCTGGTTGGGAGCGTTGCTCATGGTCGGTTGGACGCAGCGCCGGGCCTTGAGGCAAATCCTCCGACGCAGTCCCCGAGAACTACTGAACGAGGGAGCCTCGGTGGGCTCTGGGGTGGGTGAGGCGGTGTCCCTTTTCTGGCCCGGGCTGGCTCTGCTGGGAGCCCTTCTCCTGGCAGTACTCGGAGCGAAGGCTGACCCCGCGCTGCGACCCGGCTACTTCTTTGGATCGGGGGCCTTGTTGCTCGGATTTGCTCTCCTTTTCCACCGTCGGCAGCTTAGGCAAGCCCGAACCGATTCGGTGGCCACCACCCGACTTCAACTCCACTCCCGCGCACCGGCCCGCCAACCCAACCGGTCTGCTGCGGTGGTCAGCCTGCTGGCGGTGGCCGTGTTCCTCATCGTGGCCGTGGCTGCTAACCGCCTCGATGCCTCCCGAGATGCCTATCAACGCAGTTCCGGCACCGGTGGGTTCAGCCTCTGGGCGGTCTCCTCGCTGCCTGTCGGTGAGGATCTCAATTCCACCCGGGGTCAGGAGCGACTCGGGCTGGATCCCCGTCGCCTGAAGGGAATGTCGGTGGTTCCGATGCGGGTCCGGGAGGGAGACGATGCCAGTTGCCTCAATCTGAATCGGGCCCAACGCCCCCGCCTCTTGGGAGTGCGGCCAGAATTCTTGGCCGAACGGAACGCATTCACCTTCCAGTCGCTCGCCAGCGGCATGCCTGCCGATCGACCCTGGATGAGCCTGGAGCACACCGGCTTGACCGACGAACCCGTGCCTGCCATCGGCGATGCCAACTCGATCCAGTGGGCTCTGGGCAAGAAGATCGGAGACACCTTGGATTACGTCGATGAACGGGGGCACCCGTTCCAAGTCCGCCTGGTGGGTTCAGTGGCCAACTCCATTCTTCAGGGTCAATTGTTGATCTCGGAGGCCGAGTTCCTGCGCCGTTTCCCGAGCGAAAACGGGTATCGATCCTTCCTTATCGACACGGATGGACCTGAAAAACCCGTCGCCGAAGAATTGACCCGAGGCCTCAGTGACCTCGGGCTCGAGACCACCCGCTCCGTGGACCGACTGAACCGCTTCAATGCCGTCCAGAACACCTACCTCAACACCTTCCAGTGGCTGGGCGGTCTGGGCCTGCTCCTGGGCAGCGTCGGGTTAGGATTGGTCGTCCAACGCAATGTCCTAGAGCGACGGGGCGAACTGGCCCTGCTCGCTGCCGTGGGATTCCCGAATTCACAGATCCACTCCATGATTCTCTCAGAACACCTCCGGTTGCTGGCGCGCGGCATGTTCCTGGGCATCGCGGCGTCTTTGCTGGCAACGGCTCCGATCTGGAGTTCGAATCTTCGGGGACTGCCGTGGATTTCGCTGGGCTGGATCCTTGGAGCGGTGTTCCTGAATGGCGTGTTCTGGACGTGGCTGGCGACCCGTCAGGCCTGCCGTGGCGAACTGCTGACAGCCCTGCGCGGCGAATGACTGCTTCCCCTCGGATTCAATCCCCACCCAAGAGGCGTTTTAAATCGGCGCGCGCCTGATCCTCGCGAGAATTGCCCGAACCGGCCGCTGCACGCCATTCCCGCAACTGGAAGTCGAAGTATTCGCAAAAATTGGCGGAATCCTTCTCGGCCACCGGCTCCGCCCGACGCTCACGACACTGATAGGCAGCCTGTCGGTCATGAAACTTGCAGTTCAGGCAGACCCTCAAGTCAGCCCGGCACTGCGGACAACTTTCGCTGCGCCCCGGGACATCCCGAAGGGTCCAAAGCCAACCGCACCGGTGGCAGTGTCGCGTCATGACCCAGAGAATAAGCCTCGGATTTCCCAACGGAAGACCCAAACGCAGCCGATGCTGGCACCGGAGATAAAACTCCGGCTTAAGTTTTGGGATGATCCTGCCGATCAGTGGCTAATGGCCTTTCAACTTGTCTCTGAAGGTGACGAGCAAAAACCTCGTCGGGAGCTGCGTTTCCTTCGATCGGCTGCCGTGATCTTGATGCTGACCGCCGCCGCCAAAGCAGCCAGCGCTTTTGGCACCCAAAGTATCCTGGAAAAAGCAGATCCAATTTTTTGGGTCCTCAAAAATAGGGAATTGCTCGTGCTGGTCGCAGCCCTAGAGGGGGGCGTTGCCTTTCTGTTGCTCTCTAAAGCCTCCCTTTCGGTGAAGCGGGGATCGCTCATTTGGCTCTGCGCCAACTTCCTTCTGTATCGCCTGGGTCTTTGGATCACCGGAGCCCCGGCTGCGTGCAAATGCATGGGTGACCTGGCCGACCGCATCGGCCTGTCCGACTCCCAGGCCTCTTGGATCATGCTGGGCGCTCTCGGTTACATGCTGGGGGGCAGTCTCCTCTTTTTCTGGCGATCCCGATCCGTTCAACTCCTGCCGAATCTGCCCTCCAACGGCCGACGCCGATCCGAAATCCAAGCCCACTAAATTCAACTCCGCACCCCATCCGCCTTTAAAAGTCGCCCATCCTCGTATCATGAACCCGTTGCGACATCGCCGTTGGGGATCTGCAAATTCGGTGCTGGCACGCGGGCCCCTGCAGATATCAGCGCATCACCTCAATCACTCAGGCTTCACCCTGATAGAACTGCTCGTCGTCATCGCCATCATTGCCATTCTGGCCGGTCTCATCCTGCCGGCACTGGCCGGAGCCAAACGCCGGGCGGCCACCACCCAATGCCTCTCGCAACTCCGACAATTCGGTGTGGCTGGAGGTCTCTACGCCAACGACCACGCTGACTTCATTCCCCCAAACCTCGACGGCGAAAACATCCCGTTGGGCGAAACCTGGGTCCAGGGATGGCTGGGTCTTCCCGGTCCGGATTGCACCAACACGCTTTTTCTCAATCAGAGCCTTCTCGCGCCCTATGTCCACAACACGGCGTTGTGGAAATGCCCTTAGGCCCGAGATGTGACCCTCGGGCCCTTTCGAATGCCCAGGGTCCGGACTCTCTCCCTCAACGCCTTCATGGGCTCCAGTGTCCGCTCTCCAGCGGCTGAGACCTACCGCCGCATGTCAGAC
>SXGQ01445278.1_pt1 | contig 14960 bp, 11 predicted proteins | sample 3178371 | NCBI WGS metagenome assembly SXGQ01 (sample SAMN11356859, study PRJNA531348) | freshwater metagenome | isolation source: freshwater sample F1-20 | place: China: Fuxian Lake, Yuxi | collected 2017-12-25
CAACCCGATTTACAAGTCAATTTTTATTTAGACTTTTTCTAATTAATAATTTTTAGGGAAGTCAAAAAATTGGCTAATTCGATTAAAAATTGGTTTCAAATAGGGTTAAAGGCCTTTTCCCCTTTCTACCGCGGCGGAGCATGGAAAAAAACACGCTGATCAATAAGGAAAAATAACGCTGATAAACCCTTTGGAAAACAAAAAATCCGCGGGTCTTTTCTCCTGAATCAGTGTGAAATAAGTTCGCTTTCGCTAATGCAGTCCTTTGCGCCTTGGCGTCTTCGCGCGACTATTTCTTTTTTTTTACGCCGATCAAAAAGGAAAAATAACGCTGATTAATTCATGGGGAGAAATAAAAAATCTGCGAGTCTTTTCCCCTAAATCAGCGTGAAAAAAATCACGTCCGCCTCGGAGGGAGATTTATTTTTTTTTGCGTCCGCCGCGGCGGATAAGCCGCAAAGGGGAATCGAAACCAGTCCTTTGCGGCTTTCCTGCCTGTCTGCCGACCAGGCAGGCTTTGCGAGAGTATTTAACTTCCTGATGGTGCTCCGCTGGAGCACGTCTACCGTTTTCATTTGCTTCTTTCTAGTAACATAATGCTCCTCCGGAGCAAATATTTCAATAAGCCACCAGATTAAATTAAAAATCTGTGCACCTTTTCTGAGAGAATCAGCGGAAAAAAAAAATTAACGCAGATAACCGCAGAAAAAACCCGCAGATTGATTAGTTGATAAACCTGCCTAGCTGAGGCAATACTAGTCTACCGAAGGCAAACCCTTTGCGTCTTGGCGTCCTGTCTGCCGACCAGGCAGGCTTTGCGCGACTATTTTTTTTCACACAGATCAAAAAGGAAAAATAACGCTGATTAATTCATGGGGAGAAACAAAAAATCTGCGGGTCTTTTCTCCTGAATCAGCGTAAAAAAAATCACGTCCGCCGCAAAGGAAAATTTATTTTTTTTGCGCGTCCACCGCGGCGGACTAGCCGCAAAGGGGAATCGAAAGCAGACCTTTGCGGCTTGGCGTCTTTGCGCGATTAACCTTTTTTAAAAGTCCGCCGCGGCGGATAAGGAAGCTTGACCCGCAGCATTGCGGGGCAAGCACAGTCACTACTTTACCACCTTTAAAATCCGCGTGAAAATCTCCGTGTTGGAATACACCCCTCTGAATTCTCCGGATCGCGCCCCATAAGCAAAAATGGGGACCAAAATACCCGTATGGTCGTCGCTGTGAAACGCCAACTCCACCTCCCGCTTGTCTACATTTCCTTGTGGGAGGGTCACACCGCCAGTTTCGTGGTCGGCAGTCACCAAGACCAAGGTTCCCGGATGCGTATCGGCATAGCGAATGGCTTCCGCTATGGCACGGTCAAAGTCTAGCAGCTCCGTAACAATCGTAGAAGGGCTATTGGAATGTCCTCCTGAGTCAATTTTTGCAGCTTCCACCATCAGAAAAAATGGAGTTTTAGCTTTCCCCAAGTAGGAACTTGCTTGCAAAAAGGCCTGAGAAAGGAAGTCTCCCCTACCTTCCTCCATACCTGGCATCCCTCCTTCGCTTGCAAAATGTGCTACACGGGCTCCCTTCACCACCGCAAGACTCTGAAGGTCGGACACAAGAGTAAATCCTGCCTGGCTCAACTTTTCATTATTAAAGTACCTTCCTCCACCACCAATGACCAAATTCAAGGTGCTGTTAGGCAAGTAGCTCGCGATCTCCAGCACAGCATCTCGCTCAGGATGGTGTGCATAAAAAGCGGCAGGAGTAGCTCCAGTTAGCTCATCGTTAGTGACTAGACCAGTTTTGAAGCCCTTCAGGCTTAAGAAATAGGGGAGAGTTGGGATCGAATCCCCAGCCACATTGAGTCCTAGCGCTCGGTTATTGGCTTTTTGACCCGTAGCCATAGCCGTGGCACCAGCTGCCGAATCCGTGGTAAAATCATCCGCTGCCTGCGTTTTGACCAATCCCATATTCCGTACTTGAGCCAAAGAAAGTTGACCACCATTAGCAAGAAGTCCTGCAGAAATCTGAGCCAATCCATTGCCGTCCCCGATCAACAAAAACACCTGTTTAACGGGGGTATCTACCCCGTCATTTTGGTAGGTAGGAAGGTATACTTCCTGGGGATTGGGAAGGGAGTAAATGTTTTTAGCCAAGGAGGAAAGGTAGTCCCGAGCTTCGGCAGGCCGATCGGTATTGATGTAGTCGATGCCCATTTCGTGAAAGGCACGCCAGGCAGTTTTGCCATCAGGCGAAGCCCAGAAGCGAACGGGCCGATCATAGGAATGAACCAAGTCGATAAATGCTTGGAGCTGCTTACGCTGGGACTCCACGATTCTCCCCTTTCCATTCCACACCGAAAATCTTGGAAAACTCAAACTCACCATGCCAATCTTCTCCCAGGGGAGATCTGAAGTCAATTGGCTGCTTTGGTAATCAAAAAATACCCAAGATGGGTACTTCACATAGTCAGCGGCCTTGGGCCTACCTCCTGAAATAATGAGTTTTAAGCCCAAGGGATTTTCTGGTGAATAAAGCATAGCAGCATAGGGCTGCGTTTGCTTGACCAACAAATCAAGGGTGCTGTACGCTTCGGTTTTAATATCTACCAACAGATGAAAGTTAAACCCCTTAATCAAACCAAGGTCAATCCCCTGCTGGATCGGCTTCAAGTACAAATTTTCAAAAGTGCGGGGTGCTTGGATAGATGCTTTTTCATGCGCAACCATCAGCTCTCCCTCCTGTAAAATCACATCCACTTCTATGGAAGCGCAACCCGCACTGAAAGCATCCCAAAAAGGTACAGGCTGTAGGTAGTCGTTGTGCGAATGAAGTGCAAAAGTAGTTTTCTGTTGGGTATAGGCCGCAATTGGTCCCAACACACAAACAAGTAGGAGGAGGAGCTTCACTGTTTTCATTCCCAAATCTAAACCCAATTTTTAAGGCTAAATCGTTTAAAACCAAGAGTTAACAAAAGAATAATGTCTGTTACCCCTGTAGAAAATGGTAACAAAAAATTGATGTGCCTACCGAGCTCCCCCAGCCAATTTAGTAGGATATTCAGGGTAAAATTCTACTCCATGAAAAAGTCAATTTTGGCAGGCGTTGCAATCTTTTTGTGCTTTCAAGTAGCGGCGCAAACCCTCAACCAAACTCAAATCATTGGCAGCCACAATAGCTACAAAAGCGCCATAGCACCTGAGATCCTCAACTACCTTCGCGGCATGAGTGCCAATACGGCCAATGGACTGGAGTACGAGCATGCACCGCTTGAAAAACAACTCGACATGGGCTTGCGGAACCTCGAGCTGGATGTTTTTCACGACCCTCAAGGAGGCCGATACACGCAACCCAAAGGGATAGAAATGATCAAAAAGGGAGGAAATCCCAACTTCACCTTCGATACGGAGAATAAGTTATCCATCCCTGGACTCAAACTATTCCATGTGCAAGACATTGATTTTCAATCGCACTACCTCCTTTTTGCAGAGGCACTTCAGGCATTAAAAACCTGGAGTAATACCCACCCCGGCCACCATCCCATCATCATCCTAGTCAATGCCAAGGATGCTCCCGTCCCCAATACGGTGCGTCCCCTGCCCTTCACCGCAACGGCCTTGGATAGCATTGACTTGGAAATCAGAACGCACCTCGGCTTGGAAAAGCTAATCATCCCAGACCAAGTAAAAGGAAGCTTTTCCTCCTTGGAGCAAGGTGTCCTCAACGGCAACTGGCCAGCGCTCGACCAAGCAAGAGGGAAATTTTTGTTTGTATTGGACGAAAGCGAAGAGAAAATCCGAACCTACTTGACCAAAAAGCCAGGCTTAGCCAATGCCGTATTTTTCGTCAACCTCAAGGAGGGTAACCCAGAAGCGGGATTCCGTATCATCAACGATCCTGTGAAAAACGAAACCTACATCCAAGAACTGGTGCAAAAAGGCTACATGATCCGTACCCGATCCGACTCGGGCACAACTGAAGCACGCACGGAAGATTATACCCAATTTGAAAAAGCAAAATCCTCAGGAGCGCAGGTAATCTCAACGGATTACTACCTCCCGTCCCAGCTATTCAAATCCACGTACAAAGTTTCTTTTGAAGGAAACCGGTATGAACGAGCCAATCCAGTACTTAACCCAAGTAAAAGATAAGTTGAAACCTAAATTTTGGGTTCCAGTAGCCCTTGGGACGGCGCTCCAACTATACAGTACTTCAGTTTTTGCGCAGCGAAACCCAGCGATCGCCTTTCTTTCGGACATCCATCTTCAAGAGGTCTATGCGGACTTAAATTCTGAAAAGTTTAAGGGTGTTCCCCATCCCACTACTGGGAAACTAGCTACTATCCGGACCATGGGCAGTCAGCTCAACTCGACCCGACTCTTCAACGAGAATTACTTTGCCTTGCTAGCGGCCTTGGAGGAGCTGGCAAAGAAAAAAGTAAAACTGGTCGTCCTTCCAGGTGACTTTACAGACGATGGTCAGCCGATGAATGTCCTCGCCCTCCAGAAAATTCTCCAAGGCTATGCGGAAAAGTACGACATGCGCTTTTTCATCACCACGGGCAACCATGATCCGGTGTCCCCTTATGGGGGTCCTGGCGGGAAAACAGATTTTCTGGGTCTCCAAGGGCAAAATCAGGCGATAGCAAGCGATACGGGTGTTTTTCCTAGCCTTGACGCCGCAATCACCACCCAAATCGACCATTGGGGCTACGCCGAAATTTGCGAAGCACTGGCAGATTTTGGTTTTTTTCCGGCTAAAAAAGACCTGTTTTGGACCCACCCCTTTGAAACATTCAACTACGATAGCTACACCTGGGACAATGCGAAATCCGGGGCCTCCTTGGACAAAAGAACCTACCTACTCCCGGGAACGCAGCTTCGGGTACCCGATGCTTCCTACCTCGTAGAGCCCGTGGAAGGAATCTGGCTCCTGGCCCTAGATGGCAATACCTACAGTCCTGGACCGAATACAAGCAATCCAAAGCCGGAAGATTGGTCCGGCTCCTCCGTCGGGGTCAACCTGAGTTCGAAAGTAAAATCCTACCAGCTCGACTGGATTGAAAAAATAGCGGCTGAAGCCAAAAAACGAGGAAAAAGACTGATTTCCTTTAGCCACTATCCCTTGGTTGACTTTCATAACGGTGCTTCCGAAGACATGAAAGACCTGTTTGGAAAGGGGAAATTCCAACTGAGCCGCGTGCCCGAAACCGCCGTGAGCGAAGCCTACGCCCAAACTGGCCTTCAAGTCCATTTTGCAGGCCACATGCATATCAACCAAACTAGTGCACACAAGACGCAAACAGGCGAGCAGCTGATCAACATTCAGGTCCCTTCCCTTGCGGCCTTCCCCCCTGCCTACAAGATCCTAGAGGAAAAGCAACCTGGACAGCTCCACATTCAAACGGAGATTTTGGAGCAGGTCGACCGCATGGATGAGTTTATTGAGCTCTACAGCATGGAGCACCGTTGGCTTACTACTGCCAATCCAAAGGCCCTCTGGAATAAGGAAATTCTCAAGGCTCCCGATTTCCTAGCCTACACCCAATTTCATTTGCGGGAACTGATTCGCTTGCGATTCATCAACTCAGACTGGCCCGAAGACCTTGGGCTCCTCGTCAATGCCCTTGATGCCAGATCCCTTCAACAGTGGGCTGCATCCCCTAAAGAAAAAAAAGAAGCCTACCTCAATCAACTCCTACTTGACCAACAAGCGTTGCCCGCTGATGCGCTTAAGGTGGGAAGTTTGATGGAGGATTTTTATTTGATAAAAAATGGAGGAGATCTAGGCAAGACCTTGGTTCCCCAAGAACGATTGAATACTTATTCGCAGGTCTTTGCTCTACCAAAAGCAGAGGACACGAAATCTAATCCACGATCAAGCCAACTAGCCGACTTTCTAGGCATCTTTTCCAGCCTTATCCAAAGCTTGCCATCGGATGATTTTGTGATTGACCTCCACAGCCGCGAAATCAAAAGTAGCCACTAATCATACGGAAGCCCGAAGAACATAAAAAAACCGATCGACAAATGCCGATCGGTTTTTTAGTTTAAAAAATAATTTATCCTCGCAGTTATACTTTGGAATTCCTTGTTTAGTAACCTTGGTTCTGAACTAAATATCCTTTTTCATTGGAAGCTCCATCAATCGCTTTTTGAGGAATTGGGAACAAACGCTTGTTAGGATCTTTGCTCGTCTTTCCTGTCCAAGTACCTTCGTACTTACCAAAACGAATCTGGTAATTTCTTCTAAAGGCCTCCCAGTACAATTCAAAACCTGCTTCTCTAAACAAAGTGTTGAGGTCAATTGAAGCCAAAGGCTTAGGTGTCTGACTTGCACGTGCATTTCTAGAAGTTCTCAAGGTATTGATGTCTGCAAGGGCACCTGCATTGTCTCCATTTCTCAATTTGGCTTCTGCGCGCATCAAGTAAATCTCACCCAAACGGATCAACACCAAGTCTACGCTGCTGTAAGAACAGCAATCTGGACCTGTACTGCTAAACTGGTACTTTGAAAATCTGTAACCCGTATTGTGCAAGCTTCCTTGCTCAGTAAAGTCTACCTGTAAGTTGTGGTTCACGTAGGTTCTGTTGGCACCACTCGTTCTTGCATTGATTACTGGATAAATTCTCACTTTGCCATCAGGACATAAGATGATTTTTCCACTTGCATCTTTTCTTGGACCCCATATGACTCCACGAATGATGCCGCGATCAATCTGGAAAGACTTGGCATCTACACAGTAGTAGTGGTTCTGATCATTGGCAGGCGTAATACCTGTCAAATCCTGAAGATTTGCTGGAACTATGGTCTGCTTCATGCTGAAACGAGCATCTGCTACTGCTGGGTCTACCGAACCGTATGCATCTACCCAAGTTTGGTAAAAATCTGTCGTCATCGCCGCTGCATCAGTACCACGGGTATTTGGGAACTCAGGTCTAGGAACTAGGTCCCCAGAGATGGACCAGTACTGCCATCTTTGGTGCTCCGTCTGCAATACGCCGCGCTGATCCATCGCGAAGATTAACTCGCGATTGTTGCTATTGTTGTCTCCAAAAACATCAAAATACTCTGGAGAAAGCGCATAAGGACCTGCAATGATTTCGTTGGTATACTTGATTACGTTGTCCATGTCTTCTTTCTTGAAGTTCGGAGTTCCGTAAGGATCACGGTATACCGCAGCATTCAAGTACAATCTTGCCAGCAAGGCCTTTACAGAAAACTGGTTTAATCGACCCGCACCTTTATCGCTTTTGATCAAATCTCTCACGGAGAGCAATTCCTTTTCAAGGTAGGCAACGGCTTCCTGACCTCTTAAAATCTCAGATTTGGCGGTAGTTGCATCTTTCTTGAATACCAATCCCCAGTTGTCAAGAATCATCATGTTGATGTAGGCTTTCATAGCCACCATTTCATAAACAGCATCCTGAGCAGCAGCATTGCCTTCTTTCACTTCCAACTTCAATCGCTCCTCTGCAATCAAAGCACGAGACAAACCAATAGTCATGTTTGTCCAGGTATCACCTACCAAGCTATTTCCAGGCGTAGTGAGATGCTGGTGTACAGCGATAAATTTACCTCCATCAAACCAGTCTCTACCACCTCGGTAAGGAAGAATCGCTTCGTCAGAAGCAATCTCTTGCAAACCAAAATTTGTCGTATGCAACCAAATTGCTCCTCTTAAAAACCCGTACACTGGACCAATGGAACCACTGACTACTTCCGCTTGACCAGAACCCGTTAGGGATTCGTCTAGAACTTCTTCTTCTAATGTTGTACATCCGAAAAATGCGAAGAAGAACACAATTAACGGCAACAATTTGAATACTAATGATTTTTTCATTTTTTATCGATTTTATAAAATCTTGAATTGTGATTAGAACGTAAGGTTAAGACCAATCAAAATGGTTCTAGCCTTAGGATACGTAAATCGGTCAATGCCGAAGGTTTGAATTCCACCTGAAGTAGAACCTGTATTTACTTCTGGATCAAAGCCTGTATACTCTGTCAGTACAAAGAGGTTCTGACCTGTTACTGTCAATTGAATGTTTTGAAAAGCATCAGTTAAACCAACCTTGCTTGGAACCAAGTTGTAAGCAAGGGTAGCGTTATTCAATCGAAGGAAAGAACCATTCTCTAGGTATCTTGTAGACACAATGTTGGCATTGGCCAAGGTCTCGTTTGGATACTGCACTGCAAAATCAGTGGTATTGTTGGACTGCGCCAATAACGCCTTCGGGAATAAGGTCATGGTGGTGTGGTTATACACTTTGCTTCCACCCATTCCATTAAAGTTTAAGCCCAACTGGAAATTCTTGTAGTTGAAGTTGGAATAGAAACCGTAGATGAATTTGGGTATTGCACTTCCTACTACAGCTCGGTCATTATCTAATACTTTGCCATCGCCATTAGTATCTTTGTACACACTGATTCCATCCTTTACTCCTTCAAACTGATACATGTAAAAGGCGCCAATTGGCTCGTTGTTGATGTATCCGTTGATGGTAGCGCCGGTCTGTCCAGAACCTTGGGCTGCACCAGTTACCAATACCGCATAAGGAGAATCCACTACTTTATTTTGGATGTACGTGAAATTACCTCCCACATTGTAAGTAAATGAACCCTTTGGATCAGAGTTGTAATCCAAAGCCAACTCCAAACCATTGTTGACAATTTTCATGTCGGGAATGTTGTTCCAGAACGTAGAAGTAGGTTGGATAGGATCGGCAGGAATTACCTCCAACAAGATGTTGGTAGACTCCTTGCTGAAGTAATCTAGTGTACCGGTCAATCGGAAATTAAACAAGGAAAAGTCTACCCCGAAATCCAATTGCTTGGATACTTCCCACTGCAAATCTGGGTTGGCCAATCGGGTGTAGGTGATTCCATATGGATATTTATCAATAGAAGTTCCTTGGGTATCGATGGGATAGGTATTTAAGCTTCCTGCACCGGTTGCCAATCTGTTTTCAGTGTAGCTCGCTAGGGTGATTTTTGAAGGAATTTCTTGGTTACCTGTTACCCCATAGCTGGCACGAACTTTCAAGTTATTGAAGAACGAGTTGGCCATAAATCCTTCGTTGGTCACATTCCACCCCAAAGCGAAGGAAGGGAAATAGCCATACTTGTTATTTTCTCCAAACTTGGAAGATCCATCCGCGCGCAAGGTACCAGTAACCAAGTACTTGTTTGCGAAAGCATAATTCACACGACCAAAATAGGATTGCAATTCATTGCGAACAGCCCCTGCATTTACAGTAGTAGGGAATGTTGCCGAGCTGGTCTGATCTTGATACCTCGGCTCGATGTTGTTATTTACAAAGCCAAGGAAAGAAATGGATTTACTTTCGTCACGCAAATTTTGGTAGGAGTGTCCTGCCAAGAAGGTCAAATTATGAGACTTTAAAGACCAGTTGTAGCTTAAGGTATTTTCTACGAGCTGGTTGGAGTTGGGATCAAAGATCACGTCCAAAGTACCATTCGAAATGTTGCCTTCATTTACTACCGAAGGAAATGGCTTGTACTGTACATCACGATTGGTGGCTGAATAATCGACACCAAAGTTCATCTTATACACCAAGCCTTTGGCAAGTTGAAGTGATGGAGAGATGGATGCCAAAATTCGATTATTTGTAGCCAAATCTTTGTAGATCTCATTTCTTCTCAAAGGATTGAGTGAGTTGGTCGGTAATTGTGTAGGCTCGCCATTGGTATAAGCTGGAATCGTAGGATTCAAGGTGATCATGTCGCTGATCACAGAAGTAATTGCAGGACGCAAGTTTTCAGTACGAGTCGCTGTCAAATTATAGTCCACGTTCAGCTTACCATTCAAGGCCTTCTGATTGATATTTAATTTACCAGAATAGCGCTTCAAGTTGCTATTTTTTAAAATACCGTCTTGATCCTGATAGCCTAGTGAAGCAAAGTAGGAGAACTTCTCGTTTGCTGCACCGCTCAAGGAAAGGTTAGCATTCTTAGCAATACCTACCTGAGTCAATTCATCTTGCCAGTTGGTATTTCCATTTAAATCCACCAAAGTGCCACCCACAGCCTTTACTTGCGCACGGAAAGTATCCGCATCAAATACAGGAAGTTGGTTTGGAAGAGAAGAGAAGCCAGTAGACAAATTTAGGTTTACCTGTCCTTGTCCTGATCCTTTTTTGGTGGTGATTACTACTACCCCGTTGGAAGCTCTTGAACCGTATATTGCGGTAGCACTCGCATCTTTCAACACATCAATACTTGCGATATCGGCAGGGTTGATAAAGTTAAGCGGGTTGGTAGCTACGCCAGTAGAAGAGTTGTCCAACAAGAAGCCATCCACTACATAAAGTGGCTGAGTTCCAGAGCGCAAACTTCCTACCCCTCTGATGATCACATCCTGGTTGGCTCCTGGTTCACCACTCACCGAAGCGATGGCAACACCAGCAAGCTTTCCTTGCAAAAGTTCACCTGGGTTATTGACTACCCCTTTGTTGAAGTTGTCACTTTTAACTGAAGAAATTGCGCCAGTGACATCTGAACGTTTTTGAATACCATAACCTACCACCAAAATCTCATTTAACTGAGCGCTCTCTGGTGAAAGTTGAATAGTCAAAGTTGACATGCCATTTACAGCAACCTCTTTTGAGCTATATCCAAGGTAGGATACCACAAGGATTGCATTTGGCTCTACATCAATGGAAAACTTACCCTCTAAATCGGTAATACCTCCCTTGGTTGTTCCTTTTACCAAAATAGAAGCCCCTGGCAAAGGTGCTCCTGTTTCATCAACTACCGTACCCGTTACCATCCCAAGGGCATTAATCTCGGAAGTTACAGTCCGTAGCTCGGTGGCTCCCTGACTCATCTCAGACAAAGCAAAAACGAGCACGCTGCAGAGAAACAGGCTCAATTTTGCTTGTAGACCAGTTGTAAAATTTTTCTTCATGAATAAAATAGTTTTATGGATTTCCAACAAAATTCGAATCTTAAAAACTAGAATCATTCACCAAAAAATTATGGTTCTATTATCTTATGATACCCTTCAACTGGCAAATATTAAGTTAAGCGCAAAACTAAATTCAAAGTACGTATCAGTATGTAACCTTAAATTTACAATTAGTTAAAAACTTGAAAATTTAGGGTGCTTCAGGTGATTTAAATCATAGTTTATCTCCTTGTAAACCAGCTACCTTGACTGAAAGACTTGGAAACAAAAGATGCAATTTTGGATCCAAGTCCTTCACTAAATCAAGGTACACATGGAATCAACTGCCTTTAAAAAAATCGGACTTTGGATGGACCAAAGCCATGCCCTCTTCCTCGGATACGATAAGGAAGAAGCCAACCTACTTGAAGACTTTCCCTCGGGCATTGTGTCTCGGTCTAGAATTGACGGAGAGGGAAGCGACAACACGCTATTGGGACCATCCCCCGGCCCTTCGAGCAACAACGAGAAAAAAAAGAATAACATCCACAGCAACCAACTCAATGCCTACTTCCACCAACTGGAGAACAAACTGATAGACAAGGAAGAACTCTTCCTCATGGGTCCTGGAGTGACCAAAACCCATTTTTTTCATCATTTAAGGGAAAATAAACACTTCAGCAAACTAAAAATAGAAGTAATCGACGCTGACAAAATGAGCGAGAAGCAACTCCTAGCCAAGGTGAAGCATAAATTTTCACCCCCGAGTTAAGCCTAACTTCTCAGTGACAGCAAGTCTGAAGAAAGCAAGATTCCTACTTTCAAAAAATATGTTTTGGATGTATATTTCTACTTTAAATCCACAGGCTTGCATGGCTAATTATCAATTTGCTCAGACCCCCCTCTTTTTTCTGGTACTCGCATCTTTTTTTGCCTGCAAATCCGGCAGCACTGAAGAAGTAATCGTGGAAGACAGTACAGCGCTTCCAAGCTTTACCCTTATCTCAACCGACACCTTTCCCTTCAATAATTTTGTGGATTGCAACATGGCCGAGGCCTGGATCGGGGACACGCTGCGGATTTTTCCAGGCAAATATGGAGAAGATCCTGTCTGGGGCTATGCCAGAGACCTCAAATTTGCCTCTGGCCCCAATGCCGATGTGGTCTTCAGTACTCCAGCCACCGACTACATCGCTCCCACCCTTCCCAAAAATGCACCTATCGGTCAGCCCGGCCTCCACGGAGCAGTATGGTTTGAGACGGTCTACCAAGACGAACGGGACCCCTCTGGCAAAACACTCTACGCCATCTACCACAATGAAAATTACCCAGAAACCCTCCCCTACGATCCCAAAACTGGAGAAGGATACTTGGATAAAAATTGGCCTCTGGGACTCACCGACCGCATTACCCCTGCAGCAGTACCGCGAATCGGGGTGATGAAGTCTACCGATGGGGGTTGGAACTGGGACAACAAAGGCCTACTTCTAGAAGATCAGCAGTCCCGAATGATCCTCAACCCACACAACAGTTCCAAAACTTTTGCCGGAGGCGTGGGCGACCCAAGTGCGGTAGCGGTAGGGGATTACGTGTACTTATTCTATGGGGAATATGGCTACCCTGGCACTTATGATCCTGCCACCTACGACCCCGATATCGAGCAGTCTGGACAGTGCATCAGCGTAGCACAAGTCAAAATTTCAGATTTGGATCAACCGCAAGGAAAGGCCAAAAGATGGGATGGAACCGGATTTAATGCCCCTTGGAACGAGTTTGGAGCACCGATTGCTTCCTTGCAAATCCCCAAGGAAAAAGGCGGAGGACCGGCCTCTTCCGGAGCAGGGGGCTTCCACTGGGGACCATCTGTGAGTTGGAACACCTACCTGGAATGCTGGGTGATGCTCATGGGTCATGTGGAAGGTCCGCGATGGATTGGCGACAAACTGTACATCTCCTTCAATCCCCATCGGGAGCTCGGCGAAGGCAACAATTCCCAAGCCTGGTCCACTCCCCAAATCCTAGTTCAAAAGCCAGGACATGTGCTTTGGTACCCCTCTTTGCAGCCCCTCAACAGCCCTGAAGATATTGCGGCCAAAAACACCAGCCTCAAACTAGGCAAGCGGGCACGCCTCTTCTTCAAGTACTCAGACCTGGGACGGTATTTTTCAGAATACATCGTGGAATTTGAGAAGTAGGAAAAGAATGCCCCTATTTCTTTTGCAGCTGTACTACCTCAGTATCCAAGTAGGGCAGCCATTCGAGAGCTTGACGCTCCGCAAATGCTGCCAAAAAATAGGACAAGGAGGGCACAAAAGGCTCCATTCGCAGTTGCATACCTACCTGCTCCAGTGTCTTGTCCCCCTTGAGTACATTGCAACGGTTGCAGGCGGTCACCAAATTGGTCCAGGAGGTTTTACCTCCTTTGGATTTGGGAATGACATGGTCAATAGTCAGCATCTTTACGCTGCCACAATACTGGCACTGGCCTCGATCCCTGCGGAACAAATTGGCCCGATTAAGCAGCACTCCCTTGTAAGGAATGTGCTTGTAATGTGCCAGTCGGATCACTGAAGGATAAGGATAGCTACAGGAAACTGTACGGATTTCGAGCAGCTCATAACTGCTGAGCAGCTGGGCTTTTTCCATCAGCAGCAGGACCATGGCCTTTTGGACCGACACCACTGCCACAGGATAATGATCTAAATTCAATACCAACACCCGCTTTTCCATTCCTTAGTTGACCAGTCTATACATCTTTACCTCCACTTCAGAGGTCGTGTGCTCCATCAAAAACACCTCCCAATCTTCCAAATCAGTCTTCTGCATGCGGTGGTCCATCCAAAAAACTTGTTCGGCACCCATGTACAAAGCATGATGGAATTGTTGCTTTACAGCATCCCAAGCCACCATTAAGTCTCCAGGCTCCACTTCCTCAGGGCTGATTAATTTGCCTGGAAGTTTCCCCATTGGCCAAGAATAACCTCCCATCTCAAAAATCAAGGGAAATACATGTGTAGCATCCATACCAAAAATACTTCTTCCACCCGACTGAAATGGAGCATTCAAAAACCTTAAGGCCAAGTCCAGGAGTTCCTCCCGATTGGCCTTGAGTGCAAAAGGTCTGTAGGTACCTGTAAATCCCAAATGATCCTGCCAGTTGAATAATTCTTTTTCTGAAAAATGGAGTCTACTGCCCGGTAGCAAGTACAAGTGGGTATCCTGGTAATCTATCACAGCAATCGGGCTGGTGACCACCTGAAAATCTTGGTTGAGGAAAGTATCGTAGGCTTCGGCCGTGATCTCCTTGATGGACTTTGCCCACACCCATCCCCCAGTGGCACTATCCTCCTGGTACACTTTAAACCATTCCCGATCGGAGGTGAGTCCGGTAAGCAAGTAACATTCCCCAAAAAGGAATTGGGTAACGAGTGCGGAATCTGTTTTGGGACGAAGGTAAACAGGTAGTACGGTCTGCCTCACGATGCCAAATGCATCAATCAAAGGCCATTCTTTGGAGCTCCCTTTTCGCATCTTTTTCCTTCAGGTCCTGCCGTTTGTCATGATTTTTCTTCCCTCGCGCCAAGGCAATCTCTAGTTTGGCCTGACCACGATCGTTGATAAATATACGAACAGGAATGATGGCTAGACCCTTTTCTTGCGACTTAGTTTGGAGTTTGACCAACTCTTTTTTCTGAAGCAGCAACTTACGATCCCGAACCGCCTCGTGGTTGTAGCTGCTTGCCATGCTGTAAGGAGCAATGTGCATCTGCCGAACATAAAGTTCGTCGTCAAAAAAAACACAAAACGCCTCAGTCAAGGACACCTTTCCTTCTCGAATAGACTTGATCTCCGTTCCCTTCAGCACCAAGCCCGCCACGTAGGTATCAATGAATTCAAACTCGAAGCTTGCCTTCTTGTTCCGGATGTTGATGACCTTTTCAAATCGATTGGACTTGGACATATTAGAATTTCATTTTGGCCAGTGGAGCGATGTCGTAGCCAACAAAGTCACCACGAAGGTATTTGAAATGCGCAGCCATCGCAATCATGGCGGC
>SXGQ01462130.1_pt1 | contig 14960 bp, 15 predicted proteins | sample 3178371 | NCBI WGS metagenome assembly SXGQ01 (sample SAMN11356859, study PRJNA531348) | freshwater metagenome | isolation source: freshwater sample F1-20 | place: China: Fuxian Lake, Yuxi | collected 2017-12-25
CCGACCATGGAGCCGATCGTGATTCCCATGAGCGTGGGGAAAAGGAGCGTCGACATCTGGGAGAACATCGCCGCCATGGGGTCGGACTGTGCGCCGGGCTGGGGACGGTTGAGCGCCGCCGCGAGGTCGGTGAAGAGCGGGCGCAGGTCCGTGAGCGTGCGGTGCGCCCAGAGTGCGCGGGTGGTGGTGAGGATCTCGGTGTGCCTGTCGCCGGGGCCGGTGGAGAGGCCCGTCACCTGGCGGACGTGCATGTCGGCGATGTCGGCGAGACGGTTGTACGTGATGCGCGTCGCCGGGTCCGTCTCGGTGTCGGGGGTGTCGCCGCGCGCGGCCGCGGCCGCAGCCTGGGCCGCGAGGTCCCAGTTGAGGGGTCCCTGCGAGGCCATCGCCTTCATCATGTCGTTCAGGAACGGGATGTTGCCGAAGGGGAACATCGGTTCCTGTGAGCCGTCATCCGACATGGGCTCAGGCTATGTGCCGTTAGCCTCGTCCGCATGGCAGACGTCGACCTTGACGGACTCGCGCCCTGCCCGGAACTGGACGTCAGCGCGTATGCGGACTCGTTCGACCGGGCCGGCCTGATTGTCGACGTCACCCGCTCGTTCCTGCGCAGCGCCACCGAGGCGGGCCAGACACATGTCATCCTCGTGAGCTCGGCGATGGTCTACGGGGCCTGGCCGAACAACCCGGTGCCGATCAGCGAGCGGGAGCCCGTGAGGCCGGTGCCTTCGTTCTTGTTCGCGGTGTCGTGCGCCACGGCGGAGGCCCTCGTCGACGAGTGGCGGAAGGCCGTGCCGGGTCGGACCGCCACGGTGCTCCGGCCCGTCCCTGTGGTCTCTCCCGAGCGACCGTCCCGTCTCGTGCACGCCCTCGCCGACGCCCTCGGCGGCGAGGCGGTCTCGGCAGACCTTGCCGCCCAGTTTCTCCACGAGGATGATCTCGACACCGCGAAGCGTCTCGTGCGCAGGCTGCGGCCCGATGGCATCCTGAACGTCTCTCCCGATGGCTCGATCATGGGCGAGCGGCTGCACGAACTGTCGCCGAACGCATTCGGCGTTGCCCTGCCGGGCTGGGCAAGGGAGGCGGTTGACGCGCTCCGGTGGCGTTTCCTGAACGGTCCGGTGCCGCCTGGCCTGCGCGAGTACGCGCGGCACAGTTGGCACGTCTCCAACGAGAAGCTGCGCGGGCTCGGGTGGGCGCCGCGAGTGTCGAACGAGGAGTCATACGTGGCGGGCAGTGACGGGTCGTGGCTCGACGGGATCAGCCCGAAGCGCAGGCAGGAGATTGCCCTCGCAGGATCTGCCGCGGCGCTCCTCGCCGTGGTCCTCGCTGTTGTCAGGGTTGTGCGCCGAGCTCGTCGCTGACGAGCTGGACGAGGTCGGCGTGTCTGATCGCCCATGTCTCGTGGGCGCACCGCAGCGCATACCCGACGGTGCTCCCGTCCTCCGCCATGATGACGCCGGGGCCGTCGAGCACACCGTCGGTGTCGAGAGGCCACCAACCATCGCTCCTCCCCGTGGTGAGTCCCATCCTCGTGCCGATACGCCGTGAAGCGGAGTCGACGATGGACAGATTCCCCTCCGCGCCGAGGTAGGTGAACTCCTCGCTGTCGAGGTCTGACCACTCAACGGCGGACAAGGGTGCCTCCGTGCGCAGCACCGTCATGCAGTGCTCGCTGAGGGTGACGACATGGGTTGCGTCGACTGGGCGCCCATCGGGCAGCGCGACCCTCTGGGTTCCGCTCCTGGCGTTGCGGGCCTCCGTGACAAGCAGACCTTTCGCGACGGGGATTGCGCGGGGGAGGGAATCGTCCGCACCGGCCCCGCCCTTGACGGTTGCCTGCGATGTCGTGGCCGGGATGGGCATCACGGCCGAGGTCGAGTTGAGACCCTTCGGCACGGTGACGAGCAGAAGGGAGAACGAGACGACCAGGCTGACCAATCCGACGACCATCGCGAACCGCCGGCCGATCGGCAGCGGTGCGGACTCGGCCGAACGGTGAAGTCGCGCCTCATGGTGGAGTTCGGCAGGATGGCGCCAGTCGCGCTCGTGCGGAGGTAGGGGCGCGATGTCGTCGTCAAATTCGTCGCCTGTGCCCACGAAAGGGAGAGGCTAGTCATGCCCCCCGGACCGGTGGCGTCGCCCCTGGTCGTCTGCTGCGCCCTTGTACGCTGACATGATGGAAGCACCCCGGGGCTCTGACGAGTGGTTCGCACTGACCGAGGCCCCGCTCCCCGTGGGCGCTGTGCATGACTGGGCGGTCGCGCCGGACTGCGGTGCCGTCGTGGTGTTCTCCGGGACGGTCCGTGACCATGCAGAAGGAAGGTCAGACGTCGTCGCCCTCGAGTACGAGGCCTACGAGGAGGCAGTGGTTCCCTCGTTCCGTGCGATAGCCGAGGAGACGCGCAGGCGGCACCCGGGCGCGCGGCGCATCGCGATCCTCCACCGCACAGGACGGCTCTCCCTCGGGGAGTCCTCGGTTGTGGTGGCGGTGTCGTCGGCCCACAGGCCCGTCGCGTTCGAGGCCGCACGTTTCGCGATTGACGCACTGAAGGAGAGCGCGCCGATCTGGAAGAAGGAGATATGGCGTGATGGCGAGGACTGGGGCACCGGCGCGCACGGCATCGTCAGTCCGGCAGAGGTCGGCCGGGGGGACCGGTCCTGATGGTCGCTGTCGCATTCCTTCCGGCGACGTTCACCGTGCTCGCGTGCATCACCGGGTCCTTGCTGCTCGTCCTCGTGTATCTCGACAACCGCAAGAGCCGCATCGACGACAGCATCAACGCATTCCGCAGGCACATCGATGCCCTCTCCCCGGAAGCACGACGCAACTCCGTGATGCGCGACTCCGACGACTAGTCGCACCCATAACCAGCCGAGGATGCCGGGCCGACCTAGTCTGAGCGAATGGCACGCGACCTCGCAATCGACCTGGGGACTGCCAACACACTCGTCTACATGAAAGGCCGCGGCATCGTGCTGAACGAGCCGTCCGTCATCGCAGTGAACCGCAAGTCGGGCGAGGTGCTAGCCACGGGTGGCGACGCACTGGACATGATCGGCCGCACCCCCAGTTACATCGCCGCTGTGCGCCCTCTTCGCGGCGGTGCCATCACCGACTTCGACATCACCGAGCGCATGATCCGTCTCCTGCTCCAGCGGGTCGGGGTCTCGCGCTTCACCCGTCCCAAGGTCATCATCTGCGTCCCATCGGCAATCACCGAGGTGGAGAGGCGTGCGGTGACTGATGCGACCCGGCGCGCAGGTGCGAGTGACGCACAGTTGATCGAGCAGCCGATGGCCGCCGCGATCGGCGCGAACCTCCCCATCGACGAGCCCGTGGGCAACATGGTGATCGACATCGGCGGCGGCACCAGCGAGACGGCAGTCATCTCCCTGGGTGGGGTCGTCGCGCTCGAGGCGGTGCGCGTGGGCAGCTTCGACATTGACGGGTCGATCCAGAACTACGTGCGTCGTGAGCACGGTGTGGCGATCGGCGAGCGCACCGCCGAGGCGATCAAGATCGAGATCGGCTCCGCCGAGCCCGGCCCGCAGGACCGCGAGGCGGACATTCGCGGCCGCGACCTCGTGACGGGCCTGCCGAAGACCGTGCGCCTGACCGCGGAGGAGGTGCGGTTCGCGATCGACGAGCCGGTTTCCGCCATTGTGGCGTCCGTCAAGCGGTGCCTCTCAAAGGCGCCGCCGGAGTTGGCCCAGGACTTCCTCTCCCGGGGGATGTACCTGGTGGGCGGTGGCGGAATGCTGCGAGGGCTCGCCAGCCGCATCGAGCGCGAGACCGAGGTGCCCGTGCGCATGTCCCCCCAGCCGCTCGAGGCCGTGGTGCTCGGCGCGGGCCACTGCATCGAGAACTACCAGGCGCTGCGCGGCATGTTCATGGGTGCGAACAAGTTCCGCTGACGCCGTCAGCGGAACTCGATCCTGCGCACCCTCCCCTCGAGGGTGAGGAAGTACACGGCACGTGACGTGGCCATGACTGCGGTGATGTTGCCGAGGTCCTCTCCGACGGTCTCCGACGAGTGCACACGACGGCCGTCGGTGAGTGCTGCCACGAGAGTCCCCGCGCAGTAATCGCCGTAGACGTACCGGCCGGTGCGGCCGGGCAGGTTCTGCGCCGTGGTGACGGCGCCACCCGAGATGGAGCAACGACCGTCATCGTGGTCGTACTCGAGGAACGGAGCAAGGGCTCCCGCGGCGGGCTGGTCCGTGTTGAACCGGCGCGACCCCTCCCATGCGCTCCACCCGAAGTTCGTGCCGCGCCCGCCCGGATAGGCCTTGGAGGACGGTGCGAACGACACCTCCTCCCGCTCGTTCTGCCCGACATCGGCGACCCACAGATTCCCCGCACTGTCGAACGTGAACCGCCACGGGTTGCGCAGCCCGATCGACCAGATCTCACGGCGGGCGGGGGAGGAAAACGGGTTGCCCGCCGGGATGCGGTAGTCGTCCCCGTCACCGTCCGTCACGTGCAACGGGTCGATGCGCAGCACCTTTCCGAGCAGGCTCACCGTGTCCAGTGCACGGCGTTCCGGGTCGCCGCCGCTCCCGCCGTCGCCCGTTGCGACATACAGCATGTTGTCCCTGCCGACCCGCACTGCCCCGCCGTTGTGGTTCGCGTACGGCTGGTCGATGCGCATGATGACGGACGGCCGCCGTGCCGGCTGGCGAACGAACGTCCCGTCGCTGCGCACCGCCCACCGTGCGATCACGGTGTCCCCATCGGTGTCGGTGTAGTTCACGAACGCCTCCCACGCTGTCCCGTGACGGCGGAACGCGAGACCGAGAAGACCGCGCTCACCCGACGTTGTGGTGAGGTTCCTGATGTCGAGGACCTGGTCGATCCGCTTCCCGTCGAGACCGAGCCGCTGGATGGTCCCTTTTCGGGAGACCACGTACACGAACCGGTCAGACGGTGACCGCTCCACGAGATCGACCGCGCCGGGCACGCGCGCCATGTCGATGAGCCTCCATGCCCCCGTCACGACCGGTTGCCGGGCACGCACGGTGTCCGTCGCGCCCCACACCAGCACCGCAGCGATGACGGGCACGAGGAGGCGGCGCACGGTCAACCCCCCGGCTTGAAGCGGATGAGGCCTTCCTGCACCACCGTGACGGCGAGGTCGCCCGAGACGGTGTAGATGCTGCCCCCGGCGAGCCCCCTCGAGCCCGAGTTGGAGATCGGGTGCTGGTCATACAGCAGCCAGTCGTCGGCCCTGAACGGCCGGTGGAACCACATGGCATGGTCGAGGCTGGCCATCTGGAGGTTCCCGTCACCCCAGCCGAGGCCGTGGGGGAGCAGGGTGGTGTCGAGGAGTGTCATGTCGCTCGCGTAGGTCACGATGCACGCGTGGAGAACGGGATCATCGGGGAGCGAGCCGTCAGCGCGCAGCCACACCTTCTGGGAGGCGGTGGGGTTGCCGACGCGCGACATGGGGTCGCCGTCCACGTAGCGCATGTCGATCGGCCGCGGCCGCTCGTACCACTCGCCCATCTTCTCGCGGTACGGCTCCATGCGGGTCTTGAAGTCGGGCAGCGTCTCCGCGGCCGCGATCTTCCCGGGCATCGCGATCTGCCAGTCGAGGCCGGGTTCACGGGCATGGAAGCTGGCGTGCAGGTTGAAGATGACCTCGCCGTGCTGGATGGCGGCGACGCGGCGCGTGGTGAAACTGCGGCCGTCACGGATGCGCTCCACCTGGTAAAGGATCGGCGCCGTGGGATCACCGGGGCGCAGGAAATACGCATGGAGCGAGTGGACGAAGCGCTCGTGCTCGTCGACCGTGCGCGACGCAGCGACGAGCGACTGGCCGGCCACCTGACCGCCGAACACCCGAACCCGGTTCTCGTCCGGTGAGATACCGCGGAAGAGGTTCACCTCGATCGGTTCGAGGTTGAGCAGTTGGATGAGGTCGTCGAGGGCTGAACTCACGGGCTCATAGTAGGGTCGAAACGTGCGTTATCCGCCCCTACAAGCGTCATTGCGTGCGCATGCGCTCGCGGCGCGGGGGTTCATGCCGGAGAGCGAGGGCGACGCACTCCACGACGCCGCGATGCTCGGCGCCGACTCGGTACCCGGCGCACCGTTCGTCGAGGTCGGTTCCTACTGCGGTCGTTCCACGGTGTGGCTGGGTGGTGCCGCACGGGCCACGGGACGCGTCCTGTTCGCCGTCGACCACCACTGCGGCAGCGAGGAGAACCAGCCCGGGTGGGAATGGCACGACGAGACGCTGGTGGACCCGCGGACGGGCCGCATGGACACCCTCCCGATCTTCCGGTCAACCATCGTCGACGCGGGCCTCACCGCCGAGGTGGTCACGGTCGTCGGTGACTCCCCGGCGGTCGCACGCAACTGGGGCACGCCGCTCGCGTTCCTCTTCATCGATGGGGGCCACGGTGTGGAGCCCGCGACGCTCGACTACGAGTTGTGGACGCCGCATGTCGCCGTGGGCGGCATCCTCGCGATCCATGACGTGTTCCCCGACCCGGCCGACGGCGGCAGGCCGCCGTACGAGAACATCTACCTGCCGGCGAGGCAGAGCGGCCTGTTCGAGGATGTCAGTGCGGAGGGCTCGCTTCGCATCCTGCGTCGCGTGCGCTGATCCATCCGTCAGAGCGGGGCGACCTGGAGGTGCGCGTTGCGGCGCACCATCGGCACCGTGAACAGGCGCGAGGCCGGTGACCCGCCGCTGATCGCATCCGCCGCCATGATGATCGCGGCCGCCGTGTAGGCGGAGTGCTCGTCGGCGGGGAAGTGCACCATGGTCTTGTCGGGGTCGGTGGGGTACACGATGCCCGTCCAGTAGGCGCCGTCGTCGCGGCGGTGCGGCATGGTCCACAGGAGCAGTTCCTTGGCGGTCTCGCGGTCGCCGGCCGCAACGTGGGCGATCGCGCACTCGCTGGTCTCAGCGGCGGTGACCCACTGCTCGTCGCTGACGCAGCGCACGCCGCGGTCCTCGAGCACGAACGTGTCCCAACCCTCGGCCAGGCGTGCCTTCGCGCGCATGCCCGTCATCGCGCCGGTCATGACGGGGTAGTACCAGTCCATCGCCCAGCGTTCCTTCGGCTCGAACAGGCCGAGGTCCGAGTTGACCGCACGGTCGATCGCATCAGCGGTCACCGTCCACTCCGGGTGCGGCTCGCCCATGAGGTCAGCGATTGCGGCGCCGCAGTGCAGGGCGTGGCGGATCGAGGACGACCCCGTCAGGAGCGCGTAGTCCCACGGCATGGAGTCGATTTCCCGCGCCCAGAGAACCATGCCGTCCGGACGCCGCATGTCCATGACGAAGCCCAGTGCCGCGCGGACCGTGGGCCACAGTGCGCTCACCGCGGCGGTGTCGCGGGTGCACAGCCAGTGCGCCCACACGCCGGCCGCGACGTACGCGGTCACGTTGGTGTCGAGTTTGGTGTCCTCGACCGTGGCGTCGGGCAAGTAGTAGTTGAACCAGGAGCCGTCCCCGTGCTGGTTGTTCGCCAGCCAGTGGTACGCGGCGAGTGCGGCACCATGGCGACCCATGATGTCGAGGGCGATCGCGGTCTCCACGTGGTTCCACGGGTCGCAGTGCCCCCCGGGGAACCAGGGGATCATGCCGTTCGTGAGTTGCAGCGACTCGATCGAGTCTGCGGTGCGGTGGAGGTCGGCGGTGGAGAGGATGCCCGGGAGGTGCGGGCGGTTGCGGGTGTCCATCAGGCGGCCTTCCGCGAGTACATGATGAGGCTCTTGCCGAGCACGGGGCTGAGGACGCGCTCGGCGATGCGGGTACTGCGCGGCGCGGTCATGATGTCCCACTCGAGGAACCGGCGGTACCGCGTCACCAGCGGATGGTCATTGTTCGAGGGCCCGACAGCGCACTTCAGCCACCAGTACGGGGAGTGCAGCGCGTGCGCGTGGTGGGATGCGAACACGTCGAGACCCGTGGCGCGCAGTTTGGCCTTGAGTTCCGTCTCGCTGTAGATGCGAACGTGTCCGCCGGGGCTCTTCGGAGCGTGGTACTCGTCCGAGAGCATCCAGTTGATCTTCTCGGGCCACCACGTGGGCACCGTGACGCCGAGCGTGCCACCCGGCTTCAGCACCCGGTGGAGCTCCTTGATCGCGGTCACGTCGTCCTGGATGTGCTCGAGCACCTCGCTCGTGACGACGGTGTCGAACGTGGCGTCCGCAAAGGGAAGCCGTGTGGCGTCGCCGCGCAGTGCACCGCCGTACGTGGCGGCAGGGATCTCGTGCGCCTCGATCATGGCGCCGAAAGTGTTGCGCGTTCCGACGACCTCGTCCTGGGCCCAGTCGAGTGCGAACACCCGTGCTCCGTGGCGTGCCGCCTCGAAGGCGTGGCGCCCGAAGCCCGCGCCGGCGTCGAGGAACATGGCACCGGGACGCAGCCCGAGACGGTCGAAGCGGATGGTGAGCATGTCAGCGTGCCCTGCGCCTCTGGTTGTGCGGCATGGCAAGCACCTCGCGGTACTGGTCCACGGTGAGCTGGGCGCAGTGGCGCCAGCTCCAGCGCTCCACCACGCGCTGCCTGCCTGCCGCCCCGATGCGCTCGCGCAGCGCGCTGTCATCCAGGCCGCGCCGGATCGCGGCCGCGAGCGCGTCGGCATCCGCGGTGGGGCACTGCAGCACGGTCTCTCCGTCCGTCCCGGTGACCTCGGGCAGTGCGCCACCGTCCGTGGCGACCAGGCACGTTCCCGTGGCCATTGCCTCGATGGCGGGGAGACTGAAACCCTCGTAGAGGCTGGGGACGACGGCAAGTTCCGCCTCCGCGTAGAGCTCCACGATGCGTTCGTCGGGCACGCCCGACACGAAGTCGATGTGCGGCTTGAGCCCGAGCGACTCGATGAGGTCCATGCTGTGGCCCGGCCGGGGCTTGCCGATGATCGTCAGGCGGATGTCGCGCTCGGTGCGCAGCTTCGCCATGGCCTCGAGCAGGTAGCTGAGGCCCTTCAAGGCGACGTCGGCGGACGCGGTGGTGATCATCCGGCCGGGCTGGCGCTGCACGTGCGGCATCGGCTTGAACAGGTCCGGATCCACGCCGACGGGCACGAGGCGCATCCTGTCGAGGGGAACGTGCATGTCCTCGTGGATGTCCTTGATGCTGTTCTCGCTGACGACCACGATGCGCGGCATGCGGGACGCGACCTTGCCCTGCATCTCGACGAACGAGTACCAGCGCTTCAATGATCGCCGCCTGCGACGGTTCTTCGCGTGGCTCATCTCGAGCTCGCGGTCCTTCGTGATGGGGTGGTGGAGGGTGACGATCGTGGGGATCATCTTCTCGATCTTCAGGATGTCCCACCCGAGGCACTGGTTGTCATGGACGAGGTCGAAGTCGTCGGTGCGTCCGCGCAGTTCGCGGTAGGCGCGCTTGCTGAACGCGAGCGGCTCGCTGAACTGGCCGCGCAGGAACGCCGCGGTCTCCACGACGTCCGGCCACGACTTCCACTCCCAGTAGCCCGGGAGGCGCCCCGGGTACTGGTCGTTCCAGATGTCGAGGCTGGGGAGGCGGTGCATCGGGATGCGCTCGTCGAGGACGGGGTAGGGCTGCCCGCCGAACACCTCCACGTGGTGGCCGAGGTCGACGAGTGCCTTCGTGAGGTGGCGGGTGTACACGCCCTGTCCGCCGACGTGGGGCTTGCCGCGGTACGTCAGGTAGGCGATGCGCAGGGGACCGTCCCTGTCGGCCGCCGGATTCGGCCTGTCCCCCGTCGGATTCATAGATTCGGAAGGCTAACTGCGACCTCTCCGATTGGCTCCCCGCGCGCGCAGCAACAGAACTGCGAGTGCCGCGAGTAGACCCCATATCCACGGTGCGTTCCCCATGCGGGAGTAGGGGGTGCGCCCGGTGCGCAGGTCCACCGTCCGTTCGATGACGCGCTGTTCGCTCACGCCGGTGCGCTCGAACACCTCGCCGCCCGGCGACACGAACGCGGAGAAACCCGTCGGCGCCACCTGCAGCACCCACCGTCCCTGCTCGCGGGCCCTGGTGCGCGACGATGCGACCTGCTGCGACTGCAGGATCGTCCACGTGTAGCTGGAGCCGTTCGTCGGGTTCACGATGACGAGGCCGCCGCCTTCGATGCCCTCGTTCACGCGGCCGCCGAAAAAGATCTCCCATGAGATCGCCACGCCCATGCGTATGCCCCGTGCGTCCACGTGCGCGGGTGTCGTGCCGGGGACAGCGTCACGGGGCACGAGGTCGACGGGGGCGCCGAGCGCGTCGAGCAGTCCGCGCAGCGGCATGTATTCGCCGAACGGCACGCGCCGCTTCTTGTCGTAGCGGTCACTCACTGTCCCGTCCGGCTGGACGACGACCTGGGCGTTCGTGAACGCACCGTCGCCGGTGTCCTCGGTGATGCCGACGATGAACGGCACACCCAGCCTGCGCGCCTCCGTGGCGATCTCGGTGCGCTCGCGGCTCCCGGCGAACGAACCGCGGCCAGTGATGTTGATGGCATTCTCGGGCCACACCACCGCGGTGCGAGACGCATCAGGCCGGATCGTGCGGGTGGCCTCCAGGTGGGCGAGGAAGACGTCCCGCGGCGGAACGTCCCCGACGTGCGTCCCCTGCTCACCGCCGCCCTGCACGAGCGCGTAGGTCGCCGAGCCGGTGTGCCGGGTGGTGTCGAACGGGACGGAGACGAGAACCACGGCGGCGAGCACCGCGGCCGTGCGCAGCCGGTGCCCGCCGAAGGAGAGCGCGAAGACCGCGAGCGTGATGAGGATGACGCCGCCCGTGCCGGCGAGGACCGCGAGCGGGGACTGCGACTGCGAGTGTGCCATCGTCGCGAGGGGCACACCGCCGAAGGGCGCGGAGAGACGGATCGTCTCGGCGAGGGTGTGGCACACCACGAGGGCGGCCCGGTGGTGACCGTTCGAGACGCGCCCGACCGCGGCCGCAACTGTGGCGGCCGCGCCGTGCAGTCCGGCGAACATGAGCACGACGAGCACGTAACCGGGCGCCGTGAGGAACCACATCCACGCGAGCGAGGGGACGAACCACCCGGCAGCCCACCACATCGCAGTCCGGAACGGCGCGCGGCGGCCCTCGTTCGCCGCCACACCCGCGTAGATCGCGCACCCCACGAACGCAAGGGGCCACCAACCCCACGGGGGCATCGACGCCGCAACGAGCGAGCCGGCCGCGACGAGCCGGAGGCGGGGCGGCCTCACGTGCGCAGCTTCGCCGTCACGACGTAGCGCTGGCGCGTGCTGCCGCGGGGGTGGCACGTGAAGATCGTGAGCGTCCGTTCGGCGGACTGGTTCAGGATCCACACCGCGGTCGGCTTCACCACGAGCGTGCGCGTCACCACGTACTCGTGCGTCTTCTTGCCGCGCGCGACGAAGATCGAGTCACCGACAAGGAGCTTCTGGATGTCGAAGAACGGCCGCGGTCGGAGCGTGCGGTGCCCGCCGAGCACCACGTTGCCCCACTGGCCGGGGAGTGCCGTGCCGGGCCAGTGCCCGACCCCCATGTCGTACACGGCATCCGTCATTCCCGAGTAGACGGGGGAGACGAGGTTCAGTCGCGGGATCGAGATGGAACCGACGCGGGGCCGCGACGCGGCGGATGCATCCGCCGGCATGAGGGACGCGACGCACAGCACCGCAACGGCCAGTCCCTTTCGCATTGGTCAATTATGGGCGTCGAGGCGGGCCAGCACGGACGATGCGGCTGTGCGTGCCTGCTGCACGCAGGCGGGGATGCCGATACCGCGGAAGCTCGCCCCGGCGAGGACGACGCCGGGTGCCGCCTGCTCGAGAGTCGCCTCGAGTCGCGCGAGCCGGGTGAAGTGGTGGGGTCGGTACTGCGGGAAGGACTCCTGCCACCTCGTGAGTCGGATCTCCGTGGGCGAGAAGTCAACCCCGAGGTGGTGCTTCAGGTCCGCGAGGGTGAGGTTCACGAGGGTGTCGTCGTCGTGGTGCATCACGTCCATGCCGTCGCGCCCGAGTGACACGCGCAGGATGCGGGAGCCGTCGGCCGGAGACCAGTGGGCCCACTTGTTCGAGCCGAACGAGACTGCGGTGACCCAGCGCTGGTCCGGCTTCGGCACGAGGTACCCGCTGCCGGTCCACTTGCTGCGCCACTGTGCCGCCGGGACCGCCAGGGTGACCATCACGACCGATGCATGGTCCCACGTCCCCAGTTGCTCCGAGACCTCCTCGCTGAGAGGCCGCACGAACGCGGCGCTGCGGCGTGCGGGTGAGGCAACCACGACAGCATCACAATCGACGGCGGAATCGACGGTGGTGACGAGGTACCCGTCATGTCTCCGGGTGATCTCGGTGACTGCGGTTCCCGTGCGGATCTCCCCGCCGAGGGACGCGACACGGTCCGCGAGCGTCTCCACGAGCGACCCCATGCCTCTCATCGGCACAGCGAACACGGGGCCTCCCTGCGCCGGTGCCTTGCGCGCCTCCGCCGCGGCGAGCAGAAGGCTCCGCCGCGAGGTGAGGGCGTTGATCTGCGGCACCGCCTCCAGGCTGAAGGAGTCGGTGTCGGCGGCGTAGATGCTGCCCACAAGCGGGTCGACGAGGCGCTCGTGCACCTCGCGCCCGAAGCGCCGCCGCACGAGCGCACCGACCGAGTCATCGTGCGGGATGCGGGGGAGGAGCGGCTCCAGGGCGGCCCGCATCTTGCCCCTCGTGCTGAAGAGACGGCTGGTGGCGAACGCGCGCGTCCTCGCCGGCACGCCCATCAGGATGTCGCCGGGGATCTCGTGCAGTCCCTCGTGCCACACATACGCACCGACACCGGTGGGCGAGGTCAGCGCGGCACCCAGCCCGAGGTCCGTGGCGAGTTGCATCGCCCAGGGCACCCGCGTGAGGAAGGCGTCAGCGCCCTCGTCGACGCCGGGAAGGCCCGCGAAGGGTGACGTGCGGATGAGCCCGCCGGTGCGCCCGGCCGACTCGAGGACGGTCACGCGCGTCGGCCGACTTGCGTCCGCGAGCACGGCGAACGCGGTCGTGAGCCCCGTGACACCGCCGCCGACCACCACGACGCGCCGTTCCTGCGTCACGCGGCGGTCACCCGCCTCGCCAGCGCGGCCATCACCGACGCGTCGTCGTTGACACAGGCAGTGCGGGCGAACGCGAGCCCGAGCTTCTGTGCGTGCGCCGCGGCCTCGATGTCGAGGTCGAAGAGCACCTCGAGGTGGTCGGCGACGAAGCCACACGCACTCACGAGGACGCCGTCGATCGGCTCGTCGGTGCCGCGCTGTGCGCCGAAGGAGTCGAGCACCTCGAGGATGTCGGGCCCGATCCACGGCTCCGGCGTGCGCCCGGCCGACTGCCAGGCGATTGACCACTGCGACCAGCGGGTGAGCCCGACGCTCGCGGCGACTGCTTCCGCGGTGGCGCGCAGTTCCTCCGGGTACGGGTCCCCGCCGTCGATGATGCGCTGGGGGAGCGAGTGCGCGGTGAAGAGGACCTTCGTGTTCGCCGGCATCGAAGCGAGCTTCTTCCTCATGTCGGCCGCGAGGAACTCCACGAAGGCCGGCTCGGTTGCCCAGGAGTCGACGCCAGCCACCTCGATGCCGTGTGGCGCGGCGGCCTCGCGCACGCGCCCGATGTACTGGCCGATCGAGTAGGAGGAGTAGTGGGGTGCGAGTACGACGCCGACGATGCGCCTGAACCCCGCGGCCGCCACCTCCGCGACTGCCTCCTCGATGAAGGGTGTCGCGTGCTTCAGGCCGAGCGTCACGTGGTAGCGGCCGGGGTCGACCGCATCCAGTTCGCGCTGCAGGGCGTCGCGCTGGGCCTCGGTGAGCTGCTTCAGCGGGGACAGCCCGCCGATCGCCTCGTAGCGCCCGGTCAATTCCTCGAGCAGTTCCGGTGTCGGCGGGCGGCCACGGCGGATGTCCGTGTAGTACGGGAGGATCTCTTCCTTCGTGCGCGGCGTTCCGTACGCCATCAGCACAACTGCCGTGCGGTCCTCGTTGCGTGCTGCAGTGGTGCTCACCGGGTGGTCCTTTCGTGGACGAAGTCGACCACCGCGTGCAGGACGCCGGGATCCGTGTCCGGCTGCACGCCGTGTCCGAGGTTGAAGATGTGGCCGGGGTGGCCGTTGTTGTCGTCGAGCACCGCCGAGGCAGCGGCGAGCGCGGTCTCCGTGCCGGCGAGCACGAGTGCGGGGTCGAGGTTGCCCTGCACGACGGTGTCCGCACCCAGCCGCGAGCGCGCCGCACGGATGCCGGTGCGCCAGTCGAGCCCGATCACCGCGTTGCCGACGTCGTTCATGGACTCGAGGAGATGGTCACAGCCGATCCCGAAGTGGATGCCGCGCACACCGGGGTGGCGCGCGGCGAGTGCCGAGAACACCGCCGCGGTGTGCGGCTTGACGAACCTGTCGTAGTCGACGCGCGAGAGAGCGCCCGCCCATGAGTCGAACACCTGGAAGGCCTCGGCACCCGCGTCGAGCTGGGCGGAGATGAACGTGACCGAGTGCTGCACGAGGCGCTCCATCACCTCGTGCCAGAGCACCTCGTCCGTGTGCATCATGCGCTTCGTGTTCTGGTAGGTCCGGCTGGGCCTGCCCTCGATGAGGTAACTGGCCACTGTGAACGGTGCACCGGCGAAGGCGAGGAGCGGCACCTTGAGTTCCCTGGCGAGGATCAGCACCGTGTCGGTGACGTACTCGATGTCGGAGAGCTCGAGCTCGCGCAGGCGCGGGAGGTCCGCGCTGGTGCGCAGCGGTTGCGGCGCGACCGGTCCGGTGCCCGGCGTGACGTCGATGCCGAAGCCGACGGCGTGGGCGGGCACGACGATGTCGCTGTAGAGCACGGCGGCGTCGACGCCGTAGCGCCGCACCGGCTGCAGGGTGATCTCGGCTGCGACGTCGGGCTTCTTGATCGCCTCGAGGATGCTGCCCTCGCCGCGGACCGCGCGGTACTCGGGCAGGCTGCGCCCGGCCGGGCGCATGAACCACACGGGAGTTCGGGTGGCTCGAATCCGTGCC
>SXGQ01475707.1_pt1 | contig 14956 bp, 13 predicted proteins | sample 3178371 | NCBI WGS metagenome assembly SXGQ01 (sample SAMN11356859, study PRJNA531348) | freshwater metagenome | isolation source: freshwater sample F1-20 | place: China: Fuxian Lake, Yuxi | collected 2017-12-25
AGCGCGCCTTACTCGAGTCGACCCAGCCGACATCGGAGATTTCATCGGCGATGCCGACGCGTCGCTGCTAGGCGCCCTTCTCAGTCTTGCGCGGGCCGACCTCACCATGGACGAGATCGCCGCCATTCGCACCGTGCTCAAGGCCACCGCCGCGTAGCGAGTTCCGAACACGGTGCCGCTCGCGGCGGGCCAGTTTTAGCCCGCCGATGTGACAACGGGCGCGAGTCGGATTCTCGTCAACGTTTCACCAATCCGTCGCAGCCGGCCGGTGGCAGAACGGAGGTCTTCGCGGGCTCGACTCACGGCTCGACCCCCGAATAGGGTGCCCAAACCGGCAACCGTTCCGACAACGGGCTCGGTTGTGATGACGGTAGCTGCCGTCGATGCACCAGACGCAAGAAGTGACTGCAGCACACGTTTTCGGGCGGCTCGGAGAATCACCGAAGCATCCGTGTCAGTGTCGAAGAATTCGTATGCGGCGCGACCCGCGATCACGGTCAATGCGATCCACGGGATGTTCTCCTGAAGTTGATCACCGAATGACACCCCGTCGGCTCCGTCTGCCGCAGCACCGCTCATCACATCAGAGGCGCCGGATCGAATCTCGTCTTTCGCAATTCCCATGTCGACGACGTAGCGACCGGGCTCGTCTGGGAACACGTCGCCGGGCTTCAAGACCGTGACGCCCGAGTCGCCCACCATCGCCTGCGCAGCCTCGGAGTTGGCGTAAACAATGTTGACGTCGGGATAGCGAACGTAGTGCTCGCGTATGAGATCTGCGGTGTCGCTCACTTTGACTTGCGCGACCAAGTCATCGGCACCGTGCTCGCTGAGAAGCCGCAAGTCGTAGCCAGGCTGATTGGATGACTCGGCCAAGGCGGCGTACCGGCCCTCAGGCACAGGGATGGCACCAGAGTTGATCGCGGCGAGTGCATACTCTTCACCGAGATACCCCTGTATGAAATTCACCGCACCGAATTCGGCGCGAGCCCCGCGCTCGACGATCGCCTCAACATCGCTCTGATCGAACCCGGGAAATGCCTGCAGCAATCTCCCGGTCACATCATCGTTCTGGCCAGGAGTCGAAAAACTGCGAACACCCACCTCGAGGGCGGTGATCGCGGTGATGACCTTGTCGGCTCGCGAACGAGCGTCGTCCCACGAAGGGTCGATGACTGGCTCGCCCGTCTCGAGTGCGCGGATTCTCGCTTCGTTGCTGCGGACTCGCTGCTTCATCGCGTTCACACGGTCTCGGGCGTCAATCAAGTACTCGCGCAAGCCGCTTTCGTCGGGCTCCTGCGGAGAAGTCATTGCTGCTTTGCAGCCCGTTGCTCGAGCAGACGGATACGCTCCTCTTGCGCAGCAATCACGGCCATTGCTTCCTCGAGCGCCGTCTCGAGCTCGGCCCGATACTTGTCGAAGCCCATGTATTGCTTCATCTTGTATTCGACCGCCTGCTGGGCCTCGCCGAATTTCTCCCAAGTCCACTTGCCGGCGATGCCGAGTCGTTCCATGGTCTTCTGCAGCGCAGGAGAGCTGTCTGTCTGTTTTTTGACTGTTGTGCGCGCCCGCTCGGCCTGTTGCTTGCCTTGATCGAGAAGTTTCTTTCCCCTATCGCGGATACCCATTCGTGCCTCCCTTTCAAGCGGAATCCTATGGTCGGTCGGGACGGCTCTATCCACACAGTCCACCCTGGAGAACTACCATCTCGAAACAGGACATGTCCGGCATCCCTGACTCCGTTGGCCCGAACCACTTCACGGTGCATTACCAGCTGACGGTCGAGGAGCAAGATCGCGAGAGAAGGAACCGAGTGCCGGAAGACGTGCTTCATCGAGATGCCGAACTACGACGAATTCTCTCCGAGATAACACACCCACTGCAGCTGAACTCCCTACTGACCTACGTAAGGCTTGACGACGGAAGCAAAAGCCCGTGGCGCATCTGGAAGGGATCTCGCACTGGAGCAAAGACTCGTGGTAGCGGCATCGTCAGATTTATTTTGCAGTACGCGCGAGTGTCGAATACTCAAGTTGTTCTGATCGCGCACTATCGATCAGACAATCATGACGACTACCAGTACCACCAGTTACCACGCCTCCGGGCTGGGAAACGCTCTCTTGCTCCCATTCCCAAGATTCCCAGGGTTCCCACGAATGAGGAGTCGCCAAAACTTGCTCTAACCCGTGTCATACGAGCGCCTGGTGACCTCGCACCCTGGTTGGGACTTCACACACTGCGAGAAGCCCGCGGAATCCCCTATTCCCTCAATCGACACGAAGTTTCTGATGCGATTCGTCGGGGAGTTCACAGCACGATCAGTACGGCTCATGGCTTGGTTGTCGTTTATCCGGACAGCGACGGCGGAGCCACGATCACTGTGGACGACGAAATAGACGATCTTGTCCGCGAATACCCTTCGCGCGTCCTCGACGACGATGACGCTTGGGACACGGCGCGACGTTGCGCAGCGACTCCCGATCGAGATCCGTGCCTCGCGTTGTCCAGTTCGGAGAGGGCCCTCTTGAGGAAATTTGAAGTAGATGGAACTCTGCCACTGCTCATAAATGGGAGCGCAGGATCGGGCAAGACGACATTACTGACATTGTCGCTAGCCGCCCTTGTAGTTAGTTCTAGTCAGGGCCAGGAACTTCAAGGTTCGAATCCGCTGTTCGTCACCTACAGCGAAGAGCTACGTGACCGAACCCGAGAGCGTCTGATTAACGCACTGGTCCTACTTCATGGCTGGAGATTGACCGATGCGGAAGACACCGCAGCTGACGTCTGTTGCACTTTCACCGAGATTGTTGACGGAATTCTCGGCGAATCCCGCTCGCCATCCGATAGCGGAGTGACCGCAGCAGATCTGGCATCTGAGGAGTGGCGCCGATTCCTGAAGTGGAGGGGCCCACACGACGAAACAGATCGGCGCAACAACGGCAGAATGCGGCCCCTGCGATGTTTCCAAGCCTTAAAGATGTTCGTGTTCGGCTACTTACCTTCTGACGGCCCGCCATCGCCCGAGGAGCTGGAAGACATCATGACTCGTCGGAAGGCACTGAGAGACGTTCATGACTTCAATGAAGATGACCTTAACTATGTTCTGAAGGTTTGGAACGAGTATCGCCTGACCATCGGGCCAGAGGGAACTCTCGCCGACCGAAGCGTGCGAGCCAGCGAAATCGTCTCGCAACAACCTGAGCGATTCTGCACCAGGGGACACATAGTTATTGACGAAGCGCAAGACCTCACCGAGCATGACATCAGACTGCTCATCAACCTCTCACGATTTTCCACTGAGGGTGTTCCTCAAACCCATTCCCAGACTGGCCGCCCAACTTCCGACATTGCCTTCCCATTAATCATCGCCGGAGATGAGATGCAGTCCGTGAGTTCTTCAGGATTCACCTTTCAAGGCACTCAAGAGTTGATCAAACAGGTCGCGGCAGAATTGGGACTCGACCTTGCCAATCGACCTCTGGAATCCACACTCACCGAGAACTTCCGAAACTTGCCAAAGGTTGCGGAACTTGTTACGAGTAGTCGAAGACTCATAAGCGGCCTCACAAAGGCAAGGCACATTCCTGATGTGACCGTGTGGCGAGCCAGCGAGGGCGATGGCGCAGTTGAACAAATCAGTGATATCCGACCAATTCACGAGTCCATACAGACGATTCTGAAACGGGAGTCAAGCATTGTCATTGTCCCATGCCCCTCGGAGAAGAGAGCTGCATTCGTCGCTGGTCCGTTGCAAGCGATTCTCGGTGACCGACTCAAGGATTCCCCGCTGCAAGGTGTGAAGACCGTGGAAGCCTGCAAGGGTCTTGAATTTGACGATGCGATTCTCTGTGGATTCGGCACGGAGTACGCCAAATTGAAAGAGCGCGGCGAACTTAGCTGGTTGTTGAATGCTTTGGTGGTCGCGGTGTCACGAGCAAGGAATCGCGTCATTTTTCTTGATGAGCCCGGAGCTGACAAGGCCCTTATTGACGATCTTCTCAATCTTGGAAAACTAAGTGCCGAGCCCAGGCAGGTGACGGAAGTTCGTATCACCGATGAGTCGCGCGCGAAGACGCTTGTCTCTCAGCTGTCTGAACTCCTTAACGAAACTGATCCAGGCCGCCCTGACGAGACGGCCATATTGCGCCTGAATGCCCTGCTCGCTGAGGTCCGAGAGATACTTTCCGAACAGACATCCAGATCATCATCGCTCCAACGACTTGAAACTACGGAAGCGTGGGCCACCGAGTGGCATTCCTACCTCGTGAAGAGAGGAACTCCGCAGTGGGCTCGCGTGAACGCGCACCCAGAGGGACGCCTCTGGGAGTGGATAGTGGACGACTCTCTCGCTAACGGTTCACACAAGACTCTTCGGTCACTGTTGGCATCCAAGCCCCGAGTCACAGACCGAAGCCGTTGGCGCATATTCTCGGCCGCATGTGCCGTGGCGGTATCGCCGCACCGCTCAGAACCGATGGAAGTACGCCTTCACGAGCTTGGACAACATCTCAACAATCTTGCACCAACTGAGTCCGAACGATGGATAGACCAAGTCTCGAGCCGGCACCAAATTTGTGCTGATCTCTGGAGTCAAGTCCAGAGAACGACATTGGCGATGCGCGGTCCCTTCAATCCAGGCGTGGCGAGCGACATCGTGAGACTTCTTCGCGAGGCCGATGCCAGCGAGTGGCTCGCTTCAGCAGTCTTTGTGATGACCGCACTGCCAGATGCATCTACAGCCCTCAATCGGCTAGCAAGCGAACGGCCGAACCTTCCCCACAACATCGTCGAAATCCTCGAGCTTCGCTCTCTCATCGACGGCTACGGTCTAACTTGGCTAGACGAAAATGCGCAGCGCGCGATTATTGAACTGCTCAGGAGCGGAAAGACTACAGAGAGAGACATTATCCGTGCGATGAGCCTTGAGAGCGTGCGGCTCTGCGCGGCGAAGCAGTTCGCGCGATTGGCAGAACTTGCTGACCCCAACGTCCGTCATAGCGATGTGCACCCCTCCAATGCTCGAATGTTTGCACAAGCCGCGATTGCTGCCCTCATCGAAGTTGAACTCGATGGGATTAGCGCGCAACTTGTAGAAGTCCGGGAGAAACTCGGCGCCAGATGAAAGGAAAGCAGATATGACCGATAGCAGTTCTCAAGCATTCATCGAAAGACTCGTGGAGTTGCAGCACGCAATCACGAAGGTCAACGAGCTTCGTGAGTCAGTCGACGAAGCGATGACGGAATTCGAGAGCCAAAGATCGCTGAACGCCAATTCATTGACCGCATTGGGAGCGATAGCTAGCCAAACTTCCGAGGCACTGGACAATCTCATGAAGGCAACTGGATTCTTGGATGAACTCCAGAGAACGATGGGTCCAGTGGCTAAACAAGTGAGCGCGAGCCTGCACCAATTTCAGCAAGCCATGGCTGAGAACGTCCAGAAGATTGATTCAGGACTGTCATCGATTCCCAGAACTCTCACCAAACTTGAATCAACCAGCCAACAACTTAACGTCGAGATACGACAGACAGTGACCGACTTATTTGTCGTTAGCGAGAAACTTTCGACATCGCACTCAGAGGTATCCGCACGACTGAGGGAAGACAACATTGGGACGTTGACACGTCGTTTCGATCTAGCAGGACCGGCCTTCATTCTCGGAACTCTTCTCGGTATGGTCATGCTCGATCTCAGTCCTCTCAAGTCGGCTACATGGACGATCGCCACGCTTGCCCTCGTCGTTGCAGGCTTACCGACCACATCAATAACGAGGCGCGTTCGCGCTCTCGCCGAGCGCATTAGCAAGTAGGAACCCGCCACCACGGGCCGCGCGACGAGCAAACGGTTTCTCAGCCACGTGCTGATGGACACGTTCTCGCCGCGCGACGCCAATCAAGTGGTGGCCTGGTGGGAGAACAACGACGAAGCCTGCCGTCGCAAGCTCGCGCTCTACTACGACGACCCCGTCAGTATCACCAAGACGATCCTGATGCTGGTGGAAGCTACTACTCGCTTCAACAACGGCCTCAGGACCGAACTTCACAGGGACTAAGACCGTGGTGCGGGGTTACTTTTCCCCCGCTGACTGCCTTCCCGCGGTCCTCGGCTCGTTCTGCTTACAAAGTCCACTAGTCAGTGTCGGCGGCCGCAGCCCCGGCTTTACGTTTCAGATTCACAACGTCTACTTGAGTGGTGGTCACAAACTCGTTGTATTCGTCTGGCGCCGCGGCCTTCAACGACTGCCGGTCGAGCTTTCCGGGCTTTTCGGTACGATTCCACTTACACACACCCGTGATCTCAGGCGCCTCGCCACAGAACGACATTAGATAGTGCTTGGCGAGAAGCTCGCGCGTTCGGTAGTACTCGGTGCGAGAGAGGAACTCGATGTACTCCTTGCTCAAGTGGTCAAGGGAAACTTGATTTTCAACATACTTCTCGATCGACACCTCAAATACCTTTACAACGGGTAGTTCAGTGGCAACTTCAGGATGCGCGAGCAGTTCGTCGCCTTTCATCTTCGTCACGGTGAACCGGCCGCCCACCGAGGCTGGTCCAAGATGAGCTGCCCAAAGGTCGGGATGCTTAACTTTGAACTCAGTCTCGTCAAACATGGTTTTGGTCTGTGTGCTCGCCTTGCCCGCTTTCGCAATGTCCTTGCCTTCTTGAATCTCAGACTTGAGGACCTCCTTATATTTCGCAACCGCAGCGTCACACAACGAGACGATTCGGTCGGCAATCTGATGCTTGCGCCACCACTCGAGCGCTTCGTTCGACGCCGCAATCGGCTCCCCCTTCGAAACAACCTCACCGAGCCGCTCGGCAGCCCGAATGGGCTCGATGTGCGACTGGAACTCAATCCCGAGCGCCCGACACTTTGCGACCGCTTCTTCCAGAGTCTGGTTATCGAGCAAGAACCACTCGCCCGTCACCCGCTTTGTCGCAAACTGCCAGTGAAGTGTCTTCTCCACGGTTTGGACCATATCGACCTTCTCGGCATGATGCAGGAACAACTCACGTGGGTTGCCGGTTTGATGATCGCCTTGACGGGCCGCGCTCACCCGGTCGTCACGAGTGAGACCAATTTTCACATAGGGTGAGACTTCACCAGTGACGTAGTCACGCTCGCGAATGAAATAGATCTCTCCGCTACGTGTGATGCTCTCTGCCATGGGCATTCCTTCTCTTTGGGCTCTTCGAAAACAAAGAACTGTGCTTGTTGGGTAGTGCTTATGCACAGTATCAAGGGCATGATGCATCACTCCGAGTAAACAAATTCGCCGAGAAATTCGCGCACTGAGAATCTGAGCGAATGTTTCTGCGTCACATTTGTTCATTGATGTCAATCAATCGCTCAAAGAATTGTGCGGTGCTGTAAAGCAAATCATATTTTTTGAATTTCGGGTGCAGAGGCACGACTGCCCCGCTAAGTTCATGGCATGCATTCACAACAACACCGAAACAAGGCACGCACTCACCACAAACAACGCAAGCACCGGAAACGTAGGCGCATGAAACATCGCGTCGTGTTTCCGCGCTCTCGGGGTGAAGTCTGCGTCACTACAGGCAAGATGATGTTCGGCTACACAGACGCGGAGGACTTCGCGCGACTCCTACGTCAACAGGAGCACTCGAATCATCGTGCGTACTTCTGTCGCTACTGCGGGTGGACGCACGTCGGTTCACGCATTCGTCACGATCGTGGAAGGTAGTGGCATGGATATCAACTTGCACGAATTCATTGAGTCACTCTCCACCGATCGCAGCAGCCTCAACGATCCGCTGATCGAAGATGGACTCGTCGACTGTTCGAGTCTCATCAAACGACTCCTGCCACTTACACATGACGGCCGAGCACTTCGATCCGACATCGAGTACGGTGTCGCGGAGTTCACTGCGAAACTTCTCAACGCGGTGATCACCGGCGAAGATGGACGAGATGATCAGGCTGGGGCAATCGTCAGTTTGGCAATCGTGCTCCTGCGCCTTGGCAACGTGGTTGCTGATCGTTATGGTGACACATCACTCGAGGAACTCCTCATCGACGCGCTGCACCAGGACGATCTCCGTGGGTTGGCACGAGAGTTTGCTGCGGTGCCGATGAGACTGGACAAGGATGGCCATCCAACGCCGATACCCAGTCTCCTTGGGATATTTTTCGCCGTGCGCCCAATTACCGAGGAGATGCGTGACGGATACGTACAACGGCGAAAATTGCCGTACATCACCAACGAATCCGACGAGCTGAATCAATTGCAAGTCGAAGACTTCGAGGTACTGGAGCCAAACGGGCCCTCCGGAAAGTGCAACTTGAGCGATTTTGACAACCTCATTGCCGACTGTTGCGAGGGTTTCGATGACTATGAAGACTTCTATTTCGACAATCTGGACCGTTATCACGATGAGTGACCTTCAGATCAGTGGCCCCTCAATGGTGCTGGTGGACATTACCCGGCTCCATCTCCGTGCGGGGCTCGCATTCGGCCTGCATCCATGCGTAAAGATGTGACCATGCGCATCCTGCACACATCCGATTGGCACATCGGTCGCGTCTGGTCGGGGGTCGACTTGCTCGACACGCAGCGACAATTTGGTCATTGGCTCTGCAACGTGGTCAAAGCCGAGGGAATCGATGCTGTGCTCGTTGCGGGCGACATCTACGACCGGGCAGTGCCGAGCGCCGATGCCGTAGCCGTCACTGACGAGATTTTCACCAATCTCGCCGGAGCTGGCGCCACCATCGTCGTGATCTCCGGCAACCACGATTCAGCTGACCGCTTGCACTTCGGCTCGCGTTTCATGGCTGGCGGCGGCTTGCACATTCGAACCGAGCGCGCCAACCTCACTGCCCTCGGCGAACCAGTCACGCTCACAGGTCGCTCAAACGACACCGTCAACGTCGTGTGCCTTCCGTTTCTCGAACCGAATCGAGTCGACATCAGAGAAGACCAAGGTGACCGAACCCACGAAAATGTCTTGCGAGTGGCCCTCGAACATCAGCGAACAATGATCGTTGACCCGAGCCGGGCCATCGTCATGGCTCACGCGTTCGTCGGTGGCGGCGAGGCGAGCAAGTCCGAACGTGACCTCGTGTCGGTTGGCGGCACGAGCATGGTGAACCACCGACTGTTCGACGGCTTCGGTTACGTGGCACTCGGCCACTTGCATAGGCCACAGCAGTTCGGCGCAAGTGGCAACGTCGTGTATTCCGGTTCGCCCATCCCCTATTCGTTCTCCGAAGAACACCAGAAATCGGTGGTCATCCTCGACACCACCGGGATGACCACGACGAGGATTCCCGTTGACATCGGTCGCGGTGTCGTCACCATAAAGGGGAAGCTCGACGACCTCCTGTCAAGCCGCGAATACGAAGCCGCGGTACAGCTCTACGTACGAGTCGAGTTGACCGATGAGAGGATTCAGATCGGCGCGATGGAGAGCATTCGCGCACGATTTCCCCACGCGCTCGAGTTGGTGCAAACTGCAATCAACGGTGACGGTTCCATCGAGGAGATCGTTGGAGGAAAGGCGCGTTCGGTCGCAGAGGAAGTCGCCGATTACATGGACGAGTACTTCGACGCCACCCAACACCGGTTCAAGCACGAACTCGCCGACAAGGCGGTCGCGCACGTCGTCAACTCCATGGAGGCCTGAGTCATGAAACCGAAGTTGCTCCGCATGGCCGGAATCGGCTCGTTCCCGCAGGAAGTCACGATCGATTTCGAACACCTCGATGCCACGGGGCTCTACCTCGTCGTCGGCCCGACCGGAGCGGGCAAGACGACGATCTTCGAGGCAATGTCCTATGCCTTGTTTGCGAAGGTGCCGTCAGGCCGCGACATCGAGTCGACTTTTCCACACGAAAGATCGTTCATCGACTTCACTTTCTCGCACGGCGGTGCCGACCATCGCGTCGTGCGTGACAACACCAGGACAAACGGCGACTACTACGAGCGCCTCCCCAAGGGAACGCGGGTTGCGCAGCGCCGGGCGGTTACGCAACACGTTGAGGAACTCCTGAAGCTGACCGCGGACCAATTCATGAAGATCATCCTCCTTCCCCAGGGCCAGTTCCAGGAGTTTCTGGTCGCCAAGACGAGCGAGAAAGAGGAGATTCTGCAAAGAATCTTCGGGACCGAGATCTACGATTCCGTTGCGCAGCGTGTCGCCGACCTCACCGCCGAACTCGCCATCGAGCTCGACGAGATCGCATCTGCCATGAACGCCGCGTCGGATTCGGTGGCAAACGACCTGCGGAGTGTGCGGAGTGCCTATCCCGACTTGGAACTGCCCGAGGACACGTCCGACTTCACACAAGCAAGGAAGATCGTCGAATCGAGGATTCCCGAGGCCGAAAAGCTGAGCGAAGCCGCAGCGGGCAAGGTGCAGGAACTAAGTGGCGATCTCGCCCTCGCCAAGAACCTCGAACAGCTCTTCGACGACAACCAGCAATTGCAGAAACTTCGCAATGAGGCCGAGGAAGGCTCCGCACTGCTGAAGGCTTCAGCCGAATCGCTCGATGCCCATCTGCGCGCCGAGCGAGCATTGCGACAGAAGGACGACCTCGATGCCGCTGCCACGGCCCTCGAGTCGACGACATCCCAACGCGAGCTGGTCCTCCGTGACCTTCGTCGAGAAGCTTCGCGGTTGAAGTTGGAACTTCCCCAGGTGACCACGTTCCGCGGCGCAATCGAGTCCTCGCAGAACCTCCCGGAGGAGTTCGGGGCCATGTCGCGTGCCGTTGCCACCGCGTTGGATGCACTGGACGAACTCGCAGCACTCGACGAGGAGCTCGATGACGCCAAGTCGCAGTCCGCGGAATTCAGCGAAGAGATCAAGCGACTGACAACCGCGATCACGAAGTTGGGAGCCGAAAAGAGGCAACTCGGCGGTGAACGTGCGGCAGCCAGCGCCCTTGCAGGAAGGCATGCCGCTCTGCAACGGAAGGTGGACGCCCTCGACCTCCTCCTCGAGGCTGCCGATGTCGAAGAGGCAAAACGTCGGCTCACCGCTGCCACCAAATCACTGGAGAGGGCTACGACCGCACTCGCCTCCTCGGAGAAGGCGCTGCAAACGGCACAAAAATCCAATGAGCATCACCTGGCAGGGCAACTTGCCAAGCAGCTCAGGGCTGACGAGAGCTGTCCCGTGTGCGGATCCACGGAACATCCGAAGCCGGCGCGCTCTTCGAAGAAGATCGACGTGCAGGCCGCAATCGATCGTCATGCGGAAGCCCGAACGGCCGTTTCCCACGCCAAGCGCGAAGTTCTCGACGCCGAGAGGGCGCTGGTCGCGGCAAAGAGAGCAGCGTCGAAGCTTCCCACAGTTCCAGCACAGAACAAACTGCGCGATCAACTCCAGCGGGCCGAGGCCGCATCGAAGGCCCGCACCAAGATCGAACGGGGCTACGAGTCGGTGGTCGACCGTCTCGCCGAGGCGACGGAAGACAAGACGAGATGCGCAACGGAACTTCGCAACACCAAGGCAACGATCACGCGCGTGACCAAAGCAATTGTGCGCATCAAAGCGGAAGCGCCACCGCGTCTTGGTGATGCACAGCGCCGTGAGACCACGCAAGCGGTCACCAAACTGAGGGATTTGGTCGGCAAGAAGCACTCGCTCGATCAGATCCACGCACGTCAGACCACGAAATTCACCACACTCGACAACGCAGTCGAGCAGGCACTCAAGAGGGAGGGGTTCCGCCGGCTCGACGATGCAACCACGGCACGCTTGACCGCCACGCAACTGCAACGAAACGAGCAGCTGGTGGAGAAGGGCAAACAACGCGAGACGAAGATCATCGGTCTTGCTGCTCGGGTGGAGGGCAAGAGCATCCCCAAGGAGCGCCCCGATACCAGGGTGCTCGATCGCGAGTTGGGCGTTCAACGCAACGCCCAGAACGCCGCAACGACGAAACTTGCGAAGATCACGTCGCTTCGTGATCGACTCGTCGAACACGAATCGCAATTGGAGGACCTCAGGCCGAAGGCCGAATCGGCCCAGGTACGCCTCAACGAGGCGCGGATCCTCGAACGAGCGATGAACACCGGCCATGGTGTCGGCGTGAACCGCGTCTACCGACTCCAGGAGTGGATCCAACGTCGGCTCTTCGAACAGGTGTGCCGTGTGGCGAGCCGCCAACTGCACGAATTGACTGCGGGTCGGTACTCGATCACGCTCGTACCCGATGCGGACTCGGCAGTCAGGCATGCACAAGGTCTGGATCTTTACGTACTCGACTCGTTCAACGGCAAGAAGCGCGGCGTCGGTTCGCTCTCGGGTGGCGAGACCTTCCTGGCCTCACTCGCCCTGGCGCTGGCTCTCGCGGAGGTCGTGCAGACGCACGCGGGCGGCATCAAGATTCCGTGCCTCTTCATCGACGAGGGCTTCGGCAGTCTGGATCAGGAGACGTTGGAGAGCGCGATGGACGCCTTGCTCAAACTCCAGCACAGCGGCCGGACGGTGGGAGTGATCACCCACGTGGAGACGATGCAGCGCCAGCTTCCCATCGGTATTCGAGTGGTCAAGGGCGATGCCGGAAGCAGGCTCGAGTTCCCGCTCCTGCAGTAGAAGAACGAAGCCGCCATGTCCAGCATCTCCCCTGACCGACTCATCCCAAGCGCCGACCTGTCCAATGTGGATCTCTCCAAACACATTTGGGGCGTCGTTGACCTCGACGGCGCGAACCTCGCCAACAGCAACCTTAGCCAGTCCCACTTCTCCGAGGGCTACCTAGTAACAGGCGAAATCCACACCAAACATCACCTGAACGACCAACTCTGGGCGAGTTCATTCTGTGGAGCTGATCTCAGTGGTGCCAATCTCGCCGGCGCCCATCTGATGGGATGCGACTTCGAGAACGCCGATCTCACCGGAGCCTGCCTTGACGGAGCAGATCTTCGCCGCGCGAACCTGCGAAACGCCCATTTGGAATTCGCGAGCCTGGTAGGCGCTCTCCTTTCTGAGGCCTGTCTTGACGAGGCCGACGCCCAAGCGGCCAACTGGCACGATGCCGACCTTCGAGCATGCCGCATCCCCGAAGAAGACAACACGAAAAGTTATTTCTCCGGCCCGAAGTACGTCGGCGTAGCGAACCTTGGACCTGCGTCGGTATCGGGCCTCATGCTTTCAAAACATGCCCTTGATAGTGCGCTCACCGACGGTGTAGACCTATCGCAGGTGATCATCCAGGAGTAATCGGACCTATGCAAAAAGGCAATATCGACATACTGAACGAATCCGCGGACGGATGGTGCGGTCACTGCCATCGGTACCAACAGATCGTGTACGAGGCCGTCATCCAGTGGCCCGATTATCCCGACTACATGGTGGAGGGCTGCATACGATGTCTTGAAGAAATTGCAATCAGCGACCCATCAACCAACCATTGACTGACTGGCCACTGTTCAATTCGCTGTCAACAATCCACCAGGAAAAGCGGAATCTCGGGGTCCGTGTTGACCTTCCCTTTCTTCACGGGGCGTGGAATCACCGATCTGATGTCCGATACGGGACCAACAGCCTTTGCTCGTCCGCCTGGCTCCAGAAGAAGGAACCACGACATCAGTTCGTCTTGAGCCAGACCCGTGTTCGGGTACGACACCATGTCAAAATCTCTGTAACCCGGGGCCGAACGCTTCATCATCTCGGAAAGGACGTGTTTCGCAATCGCTTTGTCACGATCGCCATCCGCTTTCGGTCGCTTTCGTTTCGTCGTCCCGATGGAGAGATCGCCCGCCTCCTTCATGGCGGCCGACAGGGCCTGCTGGTTGGAGCAGGCCTCCTCCAACAAATCGAGACCGTTGTGGGGCGAATGGTGTCGCGAACTCACCCAACGCTGCATCCACAACTGCGTTACGACACCAGTGGCAACCTCCAACGCGTGCTCCAGCATCTTGACACCGCGATCCACCCTGTAGTGGAACTGCTCGTGGCCGTAGATGAATGCAAACGCAACTCGATGAGCCCGTGCATACTCCATGCCGTGTTGCCAGAGGACTTCGGCGATGCGATCGATGCACTCCACGCAGATATAGATACCGAATGCATCGCCGTATCGAAATGAGAGATACCAGGCGCACTTGTCTGTTCCGTCGTTGGGTGACCACGGCGGCAGCGGCGGACTTGGCGGAGGCTCCGTTGGCGGACTACCGCGACCGTTGTTTCGGACTCGTCGCTCCAATTCCCTTTCAATCGCCGAGGTGTCATCCCCCTCGCTCGTGGCGATGACGCGCGGCGAACGATCGTCGATACGGCCAGGCGACCGTGGTGGCGTTGCGGGTGGCCGCTGGGGTAACGGCTCCCATACCGGTCGCTCGTACGGCCAGGCCCACCATGGTCTCTCTTTAGGCATGACCAGAAGCTATCTCGGCGCAAAGTCTGTACCCGTTGACGTAGGTTGGTGCTTCAACCGAAGGAGACACACTGATGACATACGTTAAGACGACTTCCGACAGCCCGTTTGTTTCCTTCACCGCCGTCGATACAACGATGAGCCCCGAGCGGATGCTGCAGGCCTCTGGAACCGACTTCCAGGTCGGACTCGCCTTTCTTTCGGCCGTATATCCGAAGGATGTCGACTTGCGAAACCGCGCCGGCGAGCGGCTCTACTTCCACAAGCTTTCCGAGCAGAGGGAATCAAACTTCGACGGTGGATCCGATTCGTTGCCTCCGAGCATCGCTGTTCAAAATGGTTCACACCTCGGCACGATCGCAACTTTTCCGACCGGCAATCGTCTTGCACTCGGAGTGGTGGGCAGCCGGTATACGGTGATTCAGAACGCCCAAATTCTGGAAGAAGCGTTGAAAGTTGCAGCCAATCTTGACTCACCGATCACAGCAGTAGGTACCAACCCAGAAGCCACTCGTTTTGCAGTTCAATTTGCCAGCATCGTCGAACGGATCGTCACGTACAACGAACAGTCCGAGAGCTTCATACGTTCACTTTTTGCATTG
>SXGQ01065774.1_pt1 | contig 14955 bp, 12 predicted proteins | sample 3178371 | NCBI WGS metagenome assembly SXGQ01 (sample SAMN11356859, study PRJNA531348) | freshwater metagenome | isolation source: freshwater sample F1-20 | place: China: Fuxian Lake, Yuxi | collected 2017-12-25
CCACCCCGGTCGCGATCAGCGACACCGTCACGATCCCGGGCTATGAGATCGGAACGCCGCGCCTGACGGTCGTCAACCATCATTATCCGACGAACTTCGGTGACCTGTCCGGCCCGCCTGAGCAGGACTACTCGCGGATCACCCTGGAACTGCCGGTCACCCGCGACGTGTTGCCCTACCTGGTCAAGATTATGCTGCCGATCATCATCGTCATCCTGATCACGTCGTTGATCTACATCATTCCCGCCCGTTTCGAGGAGGCCCGCACCGGCATCGGGGTCACCACGATGCTGACGATGGTCGCCCTGCAGTGGTCCACCGACTCCGACCTGCCGTCTGTCGAGTACCTGACCATGCTCGACCTGGTCTACATCCTGTCCATGCTCTACATCCTGGTGGCCATGGGTTACGCCGTCTTCGCCAGCCGTCGATCCCGCAAGGACGCCGCCGAGGCACTCCTGACCGCCCTGGACCGGCGCGTCGGCATCATCTCGCTGGTGGTCTACGTGGTCCTGATCGCCACCACCATGATCTCCTACCTCTAGCGCCGTCACGGGGGTCGCCGGTGAGTTGGCCGCTACTTCAGCCCTATCTGATCGCCCTGGCGATCGGGCTGCTGCTGGGATTTGAGCGGGAGCGCAGTCACAGCAGCACGATGCCGGCGGGTTCGCGCTCCTTCGCCCTGCTCTCTCTGCTGGGCGCGGTCGCCGCATCGTTCGGGGTGTGGGCGGTGGTGGTGGGCCTGATCGGGGTCGGCGCGCTGATGGCGCTGGCCTATTTCCGGACCAACGCCCGGGACCCGGGCACCACCACCGAGATCGCCGCACTGGTCACCTACCTGCTCGGCGCGCTGGCCTACACCCGTCCCGCCCTGGCGGTGGCGCTGGCCGTCGTCGTCGCCGGACTCCTGCTGTCCAAGAACCGGATTCACCGATTCGCCCGCGATGTCGTCAGCGAGGTTGAACTGGAGGACGCCATCAAGTTCTTCGTGGTCGCCTTCGTGGTCCTGCCGCTACTGCCCGATCGCGCGCTGGGCCCCTACGGTGTGCTCAACCCGTCGAAGGTGTGGCTGCTGGTGGTGCTGCTGACCGGCATCGGGTGGGCGGGCTACATCGGCGTGCGGGCGCTGGGGGCACGGCGGGGCCTGCTGGTCACCGGTCTGGCCGGTGGGTTCGTCTCGGCCAGCGCCACCACCGCGTCGATGGGCCGGCTCAGCCGGACGTCCGCGAACCTGCGCGGGCCGCTGGCCAGCGCGCTGGCCGCCAGCGTGGCGACCTTTGCGCAACTGCTGGCCGTGATCGGCTATGTCGACCCCGGCCTGTTGCGACGCCTCTGGCCGCCGGTGGCCGCCGGTGCGATCGTCCTGATCGGTGTGGTGGCTCTCGTCTATCGCGGCACCGGGCAGCAGGGCTCCACCGAGGTTGCGGAGAACGCCACGGCCAGCCGGCCGGTCGCCCTGCGCCCTGCCCTCGTGCTGGCGGCCGTCCTGATCGGCGCGCTGCTGGCCGGCCGGTGGGCGGCCGACCTGCTCGGCGCCCGGGGTGCGGTGCTGGCCGCATTCGCCGCCGGTCTGGCCGATGCGCACGCCGGCGCGGCCGCCGCCGCCACCCTGGCCGCCGCCGGCGACATCACCACCGGCACCGCGCTGGTGGCCATCGCCGCCGCAATCGGATCAAACCTGTTGCTCAAGGTCGCGCTGGCTTTCGCCGCCGGCGGCCGCCGTTTCGGACTGGGCTTTCTGGCCGGTATGGCCGGGCCCGCGCTGGTGTTCGGAGTCGTCCTGGCTGTCACGATCGCAACCGGGTGATCGGCCCGCGACGTCCGCCGACGGGTGCGACAATCCGGGCATGACGCAGGACGGGGAACTCGTCGACCCACCGATGCACGAACTGAAGTCCAAGGGTCTCAAGAAGGGCTCGGTCTCGCTGATCGGAGCGGTGGCCATCGGCCTGGCCGCCACCGCCCCGGCCTATTCGCTGACCGGGGCGCTGGGTCACGGCGCCGCCGAGGCCGGCTATCAGATGCCGATCATCTTCATCCTCGCGGTGATCCCGATGTACTTCATCGCGCTGGCCTATAAACACCTGACCGACGCCGCGCCCGACGCGGGCACGGTCTTCACCTGGGGATCCAAGGCGATCCTGCCGCATATCGGTTGGATCGGCGGCTTCGCGCTGATGCTCTCGAGCATCCTGGCCGGGGTCGGGGCGGCCGGGATCACGGTGAACGCGGCGACGGTGGCCTTCCGGATGCAGGACCCGCCGGACTGGCTGAAGATTGCCATTGCGGCCACCTTCATTCTGTTCACCACCTGGCTGGTGGCGCGGGGGGCCGAGGAGTCGTCCCGGACCACCCTGATCCTGACCGTCATCCAGTACGGCGGTCTGGCGCTGTTCGCGGCGATCCTGGGCATCAACATCCTGCGGCAGAACCGCAACCCCACCGCCGAACCGTTCTCCTGGCAGTGGTTCAACCCGCTGGCCATCAGCAGTTTCAGCGCCCTGCTCGGCGGATTCCTGGTGGCCGTCTTCATTTTCTGGGGCTTCGACGCCGCCCTGTCGATGTCGGAGGAGACCGAGGGAACCGCCGAGCAGTCCGGTCGGGTCGGCGTCACGGCGATCATCATCACGGTCATCACCTATGTCGTGTTCAGCGTCGCCGCCCTGGCCTTCGCCGGTATCGACGACGACAGCGAGGGAAGTCTGACCCACCAGGCCAATATCGACGACATCTTCTCCAGCCTGGCCCGTGACGCCGTGGGTCCGGGCGGTGCCCTGGTCGCCGCGGTCATCGTCGGACTCTCGGCGTTCTCGGCCACCCTCTCCACGGTGATGGCCACCGTGCGCGGCGTGCTGTCGATGGCCACCTACAAGGCACTGCCGAGCAGGTTCGCCTCCGTCGACGAGGTGCGGCAGACCCCGACGTTCGCCACCTGGTTCATCGGCCTGACCACGCTGGCCATCTACGCCGGTCTGGTCGTGGTGAGCGACAGCATCGTCGAGGACACCGTCTACAGCGTCGGTATCGCGATCATGACCTACTACACCGTGGTGGCGGTGTCGTCGGTGATCTACTTCTGGGACACCGCCTTCGAGAACTGGCGCACCGCACTCGAGCAGGTGATTCTGCCCGGCATCGGTGCGCTAGTGCTGATCCCGGTCGGCGTGATCCAGGCCTACGAAATGGCCAAACCCGACAGCGGCTCCACCGGATCACTCGCCGGGATCGGCACCGTCTTCGCGATCGGCGTGCTCAGCCTCTTCTTCGGTGTGTTGCTGATGATCGTGTGGAACCTCAAGGCCCCGGCCTTCTTCCGCGGCGAGACGTTGCCGCATGAGCGAACCCACCGGACCAAGGGCGCCGGATGACCCCCCACCATCAGACGCGCGAGGACGACGAGTTCAGCATCCGGTAACGCGGTCAGGTATCGTCACCGCGCCGGCATTTCTCAGCCGCCGCTCAGGTTCACCTTTGGAAGGACTCTCCCACGTGCTCATCTCCCTACGCTCGCCGCTCGTCGCCGGAACGGCCGCCGTCATCGGCGCCGGTTCGATCGCCTTCACCGGTGCCCAGCACCCCCTGCCGGCCCTGCCGACCTCGGCGAACGTCGCGCTGGCCGGCTTCAACAACCCGGTCGAACAGCTGCTGGGCACCCTGGAGGTCGGACAGAACTACCTGTTCGGCACCTACTACGACAGCCTGGGCGCGGTCAACTGGCCCTTTGCCGGGATCGGCGATCTGCTGAACGACGCGCTCTACAACGAGTACTCCCTCGGCTACTACAGCTTCGTCGGTCTCCTGCCGCAGTTCACCAACCAGGCCTCGCCGATCATCCGGCAGCTGACCACCAACCTGTACACCTACATCAACGCTGCCCTCGACGGCACCATCGCCGCGGTCTCGGAGCTCAGCGCCGGGGTGTGGAACTACCCGTCCGAGGCGATCAATGCCCTGGAACTGGCGCTGAACGGCCAGATCGGTGAGGCCATCACGGTGCTGGTCGATGCCGTCGTCGACCCGATCGCCGCCGCCGGTGCGGCCGTGTTCGACACGGTGGCCTTCGTGGTGACCGACTTCCTGGCCAAGACCATCGCGGTGCTCGAAGTCATCCCGCAGAACCTCACCCTGTTCGCCGGAGCCGCCATCGGCGGAGTGACGGTGCTGGCCGAGCGCTCGGTGGAGATCGCGACCGCGTGGCTCAACGCCCTCGGCGCCGGGGACTGGGAAGGCGCGTGGAACACTGCCGTGGACGGGCTGTTCGGGCCCTCGGGGCTGCCCGGCACCGTGCTGAACCTGACCATCGGGGCGGGCGTGCAGACCGGTCCCATCGCCACGGAGGCCGACATCCCGGAGAACTTCGTGCCGAGCTTCCGCACGGCGATCCAGGGCACCATCTGGAACACCCAGGAGGCGTTGACGGCCGTCGCGCCGACGGCGGCGGCGGTTGCGTCGGCCGCGGCGGTTGCCGAGGTCCCGGCCGTGGAGCCCGTCGAGGTCGGTGAGGTCGCCGAGGTCGCTGAGGTCAGCGAGCCGGCCAAGGTCGCCGAGGTCAGCGAGCCTGCCGAGAAGGCTGTCGCCGAGTCCGCGGACACCACAGCCCCGGCGGCTGCGGCCCCGGAGCCCGTCGAGGCGGCGACCGGCGCTGAGGCCGAGGCCGATCCCAAGCCGGCCAGGAGCCACCGCGGAGGCAAGCGTGCGGCCAAGGCCGCCGCGGCCGGCTGACGCCCGCTCGACAGAACGCTAGGGGCCGGGGTCCCGGGGCCGAATCGGCTCCGGGACCTCCGGCGTCGGGCCCTCCGGCGGCGGAGCCTGGACCGGCTCGTGCCCGGCGGGCAGGTGGTCGGGGGGCTCCACGCGCAACTTGTGCGCCACCGGGACATCGGTCGAGGAATGCAGGATGATCGACAGCGCGATCGTGACGGCGATCAGGTCGAAGAGCTTCTCGCCGTTGGGTATTCCGGCTTGCAGCACGAGTAGGCCGTAGACCACGGAGGCGAATCCCTTCGGTCCGAACCAGGCCGCGGTGAGCCGTTCGGCGCGCGGCATCGGCGTTCTGATCAGGGACAGCAGCATCGAGGCCGGCCGCACCAGCACGATGGCCAGCACCGCTAGCAGCCAGCCCTGCCAACCCAGATGCGATAGTCGGTCCGGGGTGATCAGGGCGCCGAAGAGCAGCAGGGCCGCGAATTTGGTCAGCTCCGAGAGCAGGTCGCCGAACGGTTCGAAGGTCTCCGCGGCGACATGGTCGAGGGTGGCCAACGCCGACCCGGCGGCGAACGCGGCCAGGTACGGATTGGCATGGGTGAGGTGGCATCCCGCGTACACCACGATCGCGATCGCGACCGGGCCCAGGGGCTGTAACCGCGGTTCGGCGGTCAGGATGTTGCTGCGCCAGGCGATCGCGACCACCGCAGCGACGCCGACCCCGATCGCCAGGCCGAGGACCAACTCACCCAGGACCAGGCCCAGGTGGGATTCCTCGTGTTTGGCCAGTGCGAGGAAGATCAGCACGAAGGGCAGCGCCAGACCGTCGTTGAGGCCGGACTCGACGTTGAGCAGCCGTCGCAGCCGCTGAGGGATGTCGGGCCGGCCGACCAACGCCGAGGCGAACACCGGGTCGGTGGGGGACAGGATCGCCCCGAGAAGAAGTGCCGTAGGCCAGTCCAGGTTGACCAGGTAGTGCGCCGGGACCGCGATTCCGATCATGGCCAGCGGCATGCCGAGGCCCAGAGCGCGCCCGGACAATCGCCACCCGTCGCGCAGGGCCGGGACGCTGGCCCGCTGCCCGTCGGTGAACAGCACCGTGAACAGGGCGATATCGGCGAGCACCGCCACGATCTCGTCGTCGGCGCTGATATCGACCACACCGAATCCGCCCGGGCCCAGCAGCGCCCCCGCGATCAGGAAAAGCAGCGCAGTGGAGAGCACCGTGCGGGCCGCCAACCCGGACAGCGAGACGCTGATCAGCAACACCACGCCGAACGCCAGGACAAGGATCACGCCGGTCTCCCAGGTAGGTTCCGCTTCCGCCGAGGCTCATGGTGCATGGCACACCGCGGCCGCCGGCGTGATTCCGGGAAAGAAGGCCCTTCTGGGAGAATGAGCCCGTCATGCGCATCTCCGTCCTACTCGGCGTTCTACTCGGCGTCCCCGCCGCGGTCGGCTTCGGTACCGCGCCCGGGCCGCAGATCCGGCTGGTGGACAGCACCATCCAGATGTTGTCGCCGTACGACGTGGCCAATCCGGCGGTCGGCAACCTCGACCCGGTCCTGCTCGGCGCCGTGCAGCAGGCCGCCGCGGCCGCCGCGGCCGACGGAGTCGCGATGACCATCACCTCCGGATGGCGTTCGGTGCAGTTCCAGCAGCAGCTCCTCGACGAGGCGGTGCTCACCCACGGCAGCCTGGGCGCCGCGTTGGCGTTCGTGCAGACTCCCGAGGTTTCCCGGCACGTACTCGGTCACGCCGTCGACATCGGCGGCCCCGAGGCCGATCAGTGGCTGATCGTCAATGGTTCCCGTTTCGGGCTGTGTCAGATCTACGCCAACGAGCCCTGGCATTTCGAACTCGCGACGGACGCGGTCGGAAACTGTCCACCGCTACGCGCGACCGCCGCCGGATAGAGTTCGACCGTGCCCGCCCAACCCGATTACGTCGACTTCCACGTCGACATCATGTGTCCCTACGCCTACCAGACCTCGCGCTGGATCCGCGAGGTCCGCGACCAGACCGGGCTGGTGGTGAATTGGCGGTTCTTCAGCCTCGAGGAGATCAACCGGGTCGAGGGCAAGAAGCACCCGTGGGAGCGGGAGTGGTCCTACGGCTGGTCGATGATGCGGATCGGCGCACTGCTGCGCCGTCGGTCGATGGCCGATCTCGACGCCTGGTACGAGCGGGCAGCGCGCGCCCTGCATGTCGAAGGGCACAAGCCGCACGAGAAGGCCGTCGCCCGGCATCTGCTGGCCGAGTTGGGCCTCGAACCCGCACTCGTCGACGAGGCGATCGCCGATCCGAGCACCGGAGAGGAGGTGCTGGCCGACCACCGGCGGGTCGTGGAGGCCGGCGGCTACGGGGTGCCCACGCTGTTCTTCCCCGACGGCCAGTGCCTGTTCGGCCCGGTGCTCATCGACCCGCCGACCGGTGCGGCGGCGGTGCGACTGTGGGATGCGGTCCGGGCCTGGACCGAATTCCCGCACCTCTACGAGCTGCAGCGGCCCAAGACCGAGTCCGATGCCCAGTTGATCACCGAGACGTTCCGCCCCTATCTGGAGGCCCGCGACTGGGTGTCGATCAACCGCGGCGAGGTGATCACCTTCCCGGAGTGAGGTTCACGAGGACGGGCCGGTGCCGGACTCTCAGTAGCCGGTCCAGCCACCGTCGGTGGGGAAGACGCCGCCGGTGAAGTTCGACGCCTCGGGGGACAGCAGGAACAACATCATCGACACTTGCTCGGCGACCGTTGCCGGACGGTGCTGCGGATCGGCGTACGCGAGCAGGCTGAACGTCTTGGCGCGGCCCATATTCGGCTCGGTGGACAGGTTGGATTTCGCCGCCTCGGCCACGAGGATGCCGGCCCGTTCCACCATCGGGGTGTCTGTTGCGGCCATGTTGACCGAATTCACCCGGATTCCATACGGCGCATAGTCGATGGCGGCGTTGCGGGTCAATCCATTGACGGCGTGCTTGCTCGCGACATAGGCGGGATTGCCCGCCAGCCCCGTCATCCCGGCGATGGAGGCGACGTTGACGATCGCTCCGCCGCGTCCCTGGGCGACCATCTGCCGCAGTTCTGCTCGCATACTGTTGAACACGCCGGTCGAGTTGGTACGGAACACCCGATCCCAGTACTCGTCGGTCGCCTCGTGGATCGGCGCGAAGATCAGGGGCTTCTGCTTCTGGTAATCGATGGGCTCTCCGGAGAACACCCCGTCCATCACCCCGGCGTTGTTGATCGCGAGGTCCACGCCGCCGTAGGTGTCGACGGCGACTCTCACCATCCGTGCGCAGGTCTCGGGCGCACCGACGTCGCCGTCGACGAACGTCGCTTTGCCGCCCGCCGCGACGATATCGGCGATGGTCTTGGTTCCCAGGTCGGTGATCCAGTCAATGCCAACGACGTTGGCACCTTCGCGGGCAGCCCGCCGGGCCGCGCCCGCGCCCATACCGCGGGCACACCCGGTGATGATGATCGTCTTGCCCTTGAATCGGTCGGCGATGATCGCCTCGGCGTCGGGTGGGTTGATCGGAACCGACTCGTTCAGCGGTTGGGTGGGCGGCACGGCTTCCTCCTGCTCCTCGGGCTTCTGGCAGGCGGCCAGCACCGCCCCGGACGCCGCGACCCCGGCCACGCCCAGCAACATTTCGCGGCGATCGATCATCGGTCTCCCATCGGCGGAGGCGGTACGGGCGCGCCAGCCGGCGGGGAAATCTTGGGATAGCTCCGGCCGGTGTTCACCGTGGCGCCGGTGGCTTCGACGCCGTCCGGTCTGGGCCGGCCGGGAGAGGGATTCCAGTCGGTGTCGACCAGTCGGCGTTGCACCCCGACCGCCAGTGCCAGCAAGCCGGCGCCGATCAGCAGCATCGTGACCACGCCCCAGACCGATCCCAGCTTGGCGGCGTTGCCGAGAAGCACTCCGTACCAACCGAAGTCGGCGTCGCCGAAGGTGGTGTTCTCCGAACCGAAGGACCCGAGCACCCGCACCAGCAGGGCGGGCAGGAAGGTGATGATCAGTCCGTTGACGAAACCTCCGGCCACCGCGCCGCGCCGGCCGCCGGTGGCGTTGCCGTACACCCCGGCCGCCCCGCCGGTGAAGAAATGCGGCACCAGGCCGGGCAGTACCAGCACCCAGCCGAATGCCGGGCCCAGCCACAGCGAGAGCACCGCCAGCCCGACCAGACCCCCGGTGAAACTGGCGACGAAGCCGATGAGCACCGCGTTCTGGGCGTAGGGGAAGACGATCGGGGCATCCAGCGCGGGCACCGCCCCGGGCACCATCCGCTCGGCGATGCCCTGGAACGCCGGAACCAGTTCGCCGAGGATGGTGCGCACCCCGAACAGGATCACCGCGACGGCCACCCCGAATCCGAGTCCCTGCGTGACGCCCATCATCAGGTAGTTGCCGACCCCGGTGGCCGCTCCGCTGCCGGAGTCGTCGGCGAAGGCGGCGAACGCGGTGTCCCCGCCCGCCTTCGCCAGATAGATCAGCGACACCGCGAGGTACATCAGCACCATCGAGAGCGCGGTGGCCACCATCGAGTCGCGGAGAAAGCGCAGCGACTCCGGGAGTTTGAGATCCTCGGTGGACCGGCTCTTCGCGCCGCCGGTGAAGCGGCCGGTGATGCCGGCCGCGATGTAGCCCAGCGTGCCGAAGTGCCCGATCGCGATGCTGTCGTCGCCGGTGATCCGTTTGGTCCACGGTTGCGATATCGCCGGCAGCGATACCATCACCACCCCGAGCAGCAGGCCGCCGAGCAGAACCACCGTGGCGCCCGGCAGCCCGGCGCTGGCCAGCACGATGGTCAGCAGGGTGGCCATGAACAGGGTGTGGTGGCCGGTCAGGAACACATAGTGCAGTGGGGTGAACCGGGCCAGCAGCAGGCTGATCGCGAAGCCCAGGATCATCAGCCAGGCGACTTGGGCGCCGAACTGCTTCTGCGCGATCCCGACGATGGCCTCGTTGGTGGGGACCACACCCTGCGTGCCGGCGGCCCCCTGGATCATGATGCCGAGCGGCTTGAGCGAGGCCACCACCAGGGTGGCGCCCGCACCGATCAGCAGGAAGCCCAGTGTGGCCTTGAGCGCGCCGCCGATCACCTGCCCGGTGCTCTTGCGCAGGGCGATCAGACCGACCGCGGTGATGATGCCGATGAGATAGGCAGGGACGGCGAGGATTTCGTTGACGACGAACTCGGCGATGGCGACCAACCAGTTCATTCGAGCTCTCCGTTCGCTCAGACGTCGTAGGAATCGCGCAGTGCGGCGTCGATCTCGCGGGTCGAGGTGAAGTTCTCGATCACCCGCACCGGAACGCCCACATCGCCTAGGGTCTTGGCGATCTCGCCCGAGGTCATGATCAGGTCGGCCTCCTTGGCGCGGCCCTTGGCCGAAATGGTGTCGGTGGCCTCGACGGCGATGAACGGCGCCCAGCCCCAGGTGCTGAGCACCTGCTCGAGAGTGTTCTTCAGAAAGAGGCTGGTGCCCAAACCGTTTCCACACACGGTGAGGATCAGGTTGGTGTTGGCCCGGGACGGTTCGGTGACTGATGGTCGCGGGGCCGACGTGCCGCCGAGGGCGGCCAGCACGTCGGCGGGGGTTGCGGCGGCATCCAGTGCCGCACGCCGCCCGGCATCGCCCAGGAGTGTGGCCAGTTCGGCCATCGCGGCGGCGTGCGCGCCGTCGTCGGTGGCGGCCAACGCGACCACCAGGACGACCGGATCGTTGGTCTTGTGCCCGAAGGCGATCGGGTTCGTCAATCGCACCCACGACATTCCGGTGCGGTGGACGGCCGCTGACGGGCGGGCGTGGGCGAAGGCGAAGCCGGGGGCCACCACGATGTAGGGACCGTTGAGCGTGACGTTGTCGATCATCGACCCGGTGTAGGCGGGTCCGGCGATCCCGGCACGCTCCAGCAGGGCTCCGGCGGCCAGGAGGGATTCCTCCCATGTCGCCGCGGGAACGTCCAGGGCGATGCAGTCCTCGGTGAGAAGCTCGGTCAGACCCGACATGCTCCGGTATTTAACACCGCGACGGAGGGCGACTTCGTCGTATCCGCGCACGCGATGCGCGCGGTCCGGGCTTTCCTGATCGGCCGCGCGGCGGGCACGGATTCTGGCAAACTTCGCGAGGTGACGACCGCCGCCCCCGAGAAGCTTCCGCTGTTGAGTGGGCGCGACCGCATCATGATCACCGTCACGGTCATCGCGGCGGCGGCCGCCGGCGCCCTGCACTTCGCTCATTCCAATGCGGTGGTGGCCTTCGTGGTCGCCGCGGTCGCGCTGGCCACGTTGGCCTCGCTGGTCGGGCGATCGGTGGAAGCGCTGGGTGACCGCCTGGGCCCGAGCGCCACCGGTGTGTTGCAGTCCGCGCTGGGCAACCTGCCGGAGTTGTTCGTCATCCTGTTCGCGCTCAAGGCCGGCCTGTACGGCGTGGTCAAGGCGACGCTGGTCGGCTCGATCCTGGCGAACGTGTTGCTGATCCTCGGGCTGGCCTTCGTGGTGGGCGGGCTCAAGCACGGACGGCAGCGCTTCGCCGCCAACGACGTCCGCACCCTGGGACTGATGCTCACGCTGGCAGTGTTCATCCTGGCGGTGCCGTCGCTCACCTCGGCGCTGCACACCCCGGCGGAATCCCATGAGCGGATGGTGTCGGTGGTGGTGTCCATCGTCATGCTGGCGCTGTTCGCGCTGTCGTTGCCGGCAACGCTCTCGCGCGGCAAAGCCGCCCAGGGCCCCGACGATGGGCATCTGAAGGCCGGCTCCTCGCCCATCGCAGCCAGCCCTGAATCGGCCAGGGCCGCCAGTAAGGCTGCGGCACATGGCGAATGGCCGCTGGCGATGGCGATCGGGATGCTGGCCGCGACAGGTATTGGCGCGGCGTTCGTCTCGGAATGGTTCGTCGCCGCCCTGCAGCCGGCCATGGACGCCGCCGGAATCAACGAGGTGTTCGCCGGTCTGGTCATCGTGGCCATCGCCGGTAACGCGGTGGAGAACGTGGTCGGCATCCAACTGGCGGCCAAGAACCAGATGGACTACGGGGTGCAGGTGATCCTGCAGTCACCGGTTCAGGTGGCGCTCACCATCGCCCCGATCGTCTGCCTGTCTGCGGCCCTGCTCGGCCAGCCGGGATTTGACCTGGTGTTCTCGCCGCTGCTGCTGGCGGCCATGGTGATGTCGGCTCTGGTGGCGGTGGTGGTGACCTTCGACGGCGAGTCGAACTGGTTCGAGGGTGCGGCCCTCATCGCGCTCTACATCGCCATCGCGACCTCGTTCTGGTGGGGTTAGTCTCGGGCCGGAAGCAACCGGGGGGAGTGTGACGCGAAAGACGCTGGCTGCCAGCGCTGTCCTGATCGGACTGCTGGTTCCCGCGCCGGCCGCCGCCGACGCGCCGCCCGACACTCTGGCCACCCTCGACTCGCTGGAGATCAAGGGGCGCGCTCCGAAGACCGGCTACGAGCGGGAGTTGTTCGGTGACCGCTGGACCGACGACGTGTGGGTCGAGTTCGGGCACAATGGTTGTGACACCCGCAACGACATCCTGCGCCGGGATCTCATCGATATCGTCATCAAGCCCGACACCAACGGGTGCGCGGTGCTCAGTGGGGTCCTCAACGACCCCTACACCGGCACCACCGTCGATTTCCTGCGGGGCCCGAACACCTCCGCCGACGTCCAGATCGACCATGTGGTTGCCCTCTCGGACGCCTGGCAGAAGGGCGCCCAGCAGTGGGACGAGATCACCCGGCGCAACTTCGCCAACGACCCGCTCAACCTGCAGACCACGATCGGGTGGGTGAACCAGGAGAAGGGCGACGGCGATGCCGCGACGTGGTTGCCGCCCGACAACTCCTACCGTTGCACCTTCGTCACCCGGATCGTCGACGTCAAGGCCGCCTACCGGCTGTGGGTCACCCAGGCCGAGCACGATGCGATCGCCCGGGTGCTCGAGCAGTGTTGAGGCTCAGAGCACGCTGACCGGGTCGCGCACCCCGCGCAACACCAACGTGAACAGATCCTGGCGCTGCCTCGCCTCGCCGGCGCCGTCATCGGAGATCAGCAGCACGCTGTAGGTACCGTCATCGAGCCTGGGGCCCAGCGTGATTCCCTCGAAGTTGTTGGTGAGGAACACGCTCTGCCAGATCAGCCGTTTGGCCACCGGCGTGAAGCCGCCGTCGGCGAGGCTCGGCAGGGCCGACACGTCGGTGGCGCCGGTGAAGTCGAGCAGGTAGACCCGCGACCGGAAGGAGGGCAGGAAGCCGCCCAACTCCCGTTCGAGGGCCAGCACCCGCCCGTCCGGAAGTGCGAGCAGATCGACCAGTCCGCTGCGCTCGGCGGTGGTGAACGGCGAGAGGGCACTGATCCGCTCGGTGCGGTAGGCGTACTGCGCCAGCGCCGCGACATCCTCGCCGCCGAACTCCTGCAGGCGGACCCAGGTTCCCGACCGGGTGGTGGACAGCGCGCCGTCGGACTTCAGGGCCTCCTCGTTGGCGGTCCAGAGCCGTCCCGCTCCGAAACTGAGCGCCTCCAGGCCAAAGTTGTTCTGCACGTTGGCCGGCCGATAGATCTCGGGCACCGGGACGGCGCCGACCCTGGCCCCGGTGGCGAGGCTGAATTCGCCTATGGTGGAGGTGGATTCGTCGGCTATCCAGGCGGTGCCGGTGCCGGGGCGCAGCGCGATGCCCTCGGCATCACTACCCATTCCCGGCGCGCTGATGGCGCCGGCGATGGTGGCGGAGTTGACCCAGCCGAACCCCGCGGCCAATACGGTGGCGAGCTGGAAGATGGAGGTGGCGCCGTTGTCGCCCACTGCGTAGTAGGTGGAGCCGCCGCCGTAGGTGATCCCGCTCAGTTCGGCGGCACCGGTGGAGCCACTCTTCAGCGGGTAGCGGCCCTGACCGGTGGGGGTCAGCATCAGCCTGGGCTGGGCCACCGCGGCGGTCGACACCGTCGGGGGTGCGGCGCTGCGCCCCCGACGGGCGGTGGCCGAGGTGGTTGACGTGGCTGAGGCGGCCGGGGTGCGGGCGGCGACGGCCCTCGAGCGCGGTCCGGCGCTCTCGGCGGTGCCGGCGCTGTCGGCGGATCGTCGCGCCGGGGAACTGACCGAGTCGCGGTCCCCCCGGCTGTCATCGGCCCAGGCCGGGGCTGCGGCGGCCAGGGCCGCCGTGCCGAGTCCGATGCCGAGTCCGATGCCGAGGGCGACCGCAAGTCCGCCGGCACGTCCCACGGCGGTCGGGGAGAAGGCCACTTAGACCAGTGCGGTGACGGGAGCGAGGGGGCTCAGGTCGGTCTGCATCAGAACGACGTTGTAATTGCTCCAGATCGACATATTCCAGTACAGGTTGGACTCGTCGGGGTCACCGTTGGAGTCCTTGAGATCACCGGTGCCCGAGAGCGGGTGGATCATCGGCGCATAGAGCCCCGGGTACTGGATTGAGGTCGCGAGCGTGACCGGATCCGACCATGGCCCCTCCGGGGTGTCGGCGGTGCGCAGGATGACGTTGTTGGCGCCGTTGCCGTACAGCACGACGTACTTGTCGAGGTACTCGTTGTACTGGACCGACATCTCGCTGACGTTGCCGCCGGTCTTCGCGCCGAACAGCCCGGCGAACCAGCCGCCGAAGAACTTCGGGTTGTTTGCCAGGTCCTTGACGAAGCCGAACAGACCGCTGGAGTTCGGCGAGTCGCCGATGATGGGCGCGGCCACGGCGGGCTTGTCGCGCACCCAGCTGCCGCCGTCCCAGTACTCGTACTGCCCCAGGTCGGTGATGGCGCCCTCGGGCACCCGGGACAGGAACGCCGAGCCCTGCCGGCCGGCCGGGGTGCCGAACGCGTAGATGTAGCGGGTCTCCCCGGGGGCGACCTTTTCTTCCGGCTGCAGCACGTAGGCCATCTGCTGGAAGTTCTGGCTCCCCGCGACGTACGGGGTCGAGGAGCGGAACCAGCCCGCGGAGCGCACACTCGAACTCTGCAGAACCCACTTGTCGGTGTTCTCGTCGTACATCGAGATCGCCGAGTAGTTCGTGGTCCAGCGACCGGGGGAATCCCACGACTTCACCGACATGTAGTTGACGTAGTTCTCGCTGTTGGCGTAGACCGCAGCGGTCGGGATGTTGGTGACCTCGGAGCCGATGAAGAACACCTGGTTTCGGGCAGCCGGGATGAACTGGTAGGCGTACCCGGTCTCTTCCAGCGTCAGGCCGTTGTAGAGCTGGGTGTCGTTGCTGATCAACAGGACGTTGGAGC
>SXGQ01014818.1_pt1 | contig 14953 bp, 13 predicted proteins | sample 3178371 | NCBI WGS metagenome assembly SXGQ01 (sample SAMN11356859, study PRJNA531348) | freshwater metagenome | isolation source: freshwater sample F1-20 | place: China: Fuxian Lake, Yuxi | collected 2017-12-25
ATGACATTTCAATTTTATACTAGACTAATTAAAACTCACCTGACTTAAATCCTCAGGCAACTGATTCACCTGAATCTTGTAAAACGACTCAATCTCACTCATCAATCGGCTCTCATCGTTGGAGATCAGATTAATCGCAGTGCCCTTACGACCATAACGACCTGATCTGCCAATACGGTGAATGTAATTCTCAATCTGCACTGGTAGCTCATAATTGATGACTAGACTGACCTGCTGCACATCAATGCCACGCGCAAGTAAGTCTGTGCTAATTAATACACGCGTCTCACCCTTTCTAAAGGCGATCATTCTATCCATACGGTCCTTTACCTCCATATCACCATGAATACAGGTAATCGGGAATCCTGCAGTGCTCATCTTCTCAGCAAGCCACTCGGCCTTCTGGCGCTTATTGCAATAAATGAGCGCCTGGACAATATTAAGATTTCTATATAAATCAAGCAAGACATCAAACTTCCAATCCTCGCGCTCTAGATTCACACAATACTGTGTAATACCCTTCAAATTCACCTCCTCAGCAGGCACAAGAATGCGCACTGGGTTCATTAGAATCTTCTCAGCGAACTCAACAACGTCAGGATTCATTGTCGCACTAAAGAGCGCACAGCGAGACGTAGAAGGGAAACCTAGCTGTAAAATGCACTGAAGCTGGTCGCGAAACCTGTCCTCTAACATCTGGTCGGCCTCATCAACAATAATGACCTTGACATGGTTCGTGCTAAACGCCCGATGGTTCTTCAATAGATCATAAATACGTCCCGGTGTTCCAACGAGGAAATGAACACCGCGATTAAGGGCGCGAATATCATCGCGCACTGGCGTCTTACCCATAGCGGCATATACACTCAGCTTCATTGAACTACCGATTGCCGATGCAACCGCATGAATCTGCTGTGCAAGCTCACGAGTTGGCGCCATACAGAGAACCTGAACCTGCTTGAGCTCAGGGTCAATGCGAGCAATACTGCCAATCGTAAAGGTGCCGGTCTTTCCGGTGCCAGACTGGGCCTGTGCAATTAAATCCTGTCCGTCGAAGATTGGCTTAATGCCTTTCATCTGAATATTTGACGGGGTTTCAAATCCATAACTGTATATGCCTCTAAGCAAATTGTCTGGAAGTCCCATATCATCAAATGATTTATATTCTTTTAATTCGTAAGTTGAAGCGGTCTCAATATCGGTGGCCATACCCTATATTATAAATATATCATTTTCAACTTTAGGCCAACCATGAATTTACCGAGAATTGTCGGTAAATTCATGGCACTACCGTTAATATAGTTAATTTAATTGCATTGCAATTAAATTAAGTATTAAGCGGTAATTTAAGCCTAATTTAGGCCTAAAAATGAATTCTACTGACTATTAGTATATAGTATGGCAGAAGAAGAACAGTACGACTACGATGAATATAATGAGGATCAGGAAATTGAGGATGATATGATTATAGAGGATACACAGAAGCGTGATCTAGGAAACGAGCTCCTGAAATTTCATCCAGAGGCTCGTATCGATACTATTGAGAGTGTCTCGATGGATCTTATTCTTACGAATGTCCCACCATCCTTTACCAATCCAGATGGACAAATCGACTCTAAGCACCGCAGCATTCCATTCTTAACACAGTATGAAAAAACGAAGGTGCTCGGATTTAGAACGAATCAATTAAGTCTAGGAGCGAGGCCCTATATTGCTGTTCCAGATCATGTGTCTGATTTAAAAGAGATTTCACGACTTGAACTTGAGGCTCGGCGTTTACCCTTTATCATTAAGCGCCCAATGCCTGATGGCACATTTGAGATGTGGCGACTCTCAGACCTGCTTATCCTTTAGTCTCATTCATATACTTTTTATATGTCTCAGAATCCATAGCGAATTGAATTAAGTCGCTGTATCGTGTAGATACCCACAAATTCATATGGCCATTCAGGGCAAAATTCCCGCCTGCATTATCAGTAAAAGCAGTGTAATAGAAATAGAGGCCATTTTTTAGAGATCCAAGTGCTATCCAAGTATTTTTCATGGGCGCACCCTCTTGAATCCAATTATACTCTGTAATCGTGTGTGGAAATGTATCTGGAAAATTTCCCAAATCTACTCTAGGCTGTGTTACAATCTTTCTATAAATGGATTTCACATCATATCCGTATTGATTATGCACATACATGAATGGTGTAAACAATTTGTTAGGATTAATATTCTCAGAATACCGAATAAGAATATTTCTTTCGGTATTTTCAGAAGTCATCTAATTTATTGTGTTATAAAAACTTTAACCGCTCTTTAGGAGGAATAAAAAGTGCATCGGTTTTTTTCACATTAAATACATCTACCCAATCTTGAAAATGCGGCACAATCCTATTGACTCTATCTTCAGGCAAGGAATGGACTGACTTTTTCATTTGTTGAATGAGCTTTTTCCTGCGAATACAGTCTTTCCACGACGATGCATAGCTTATAAATAGAGTCCGTATGGCCTCTTCTTTGTCTTCTTCAGACAATTTCATTCTGTCAGCCTCACCCTTCAATGCACGAAGTGATACTATGAGGCCGCCAAAATCTGCCCAGTTCTCAGACAAGGTTTTATTACCATCTAAATGATGACCAAAATGTTGGAATTTATTAAAGAACTGCTTCACCTTTCTAGTCTTCGCTTTAAAATTGGTCCGTTCCTTTCGGGTCCACCATTTTCTATATGTGGCTCTAGGACTATAATTAATCCCCTCTATATCAAACGCATGGCACAATTCGTGGCCGAGTGTTGCACCAATGCCTCCGTAATTCCAGCCAAGTGGTGTAGATTTATTGTTTGAATAAAAGGGCTCGTGTAAAATACCCCATGGTATCATCATAAGATTATAGTCCTCATAATACGACGCATTAACAATAAAGCAGGGATATATAATACCATCTTTATTTGGTCTCCCACCAGCCTGAGATAAAATGAATTTATTCCGTGTTTCTTTTACCGATAAAATCGTGTGAATAAGACTGTCTGGATAATATGGCGCATCAGGAACATATTTAGAATGGTTTGAACCAATCTCCACCTTCATTCTGTGAATTTTTTCAATCGTTAAATGCTTCGTATGTTTTGAAATCATCGCAGACTCATTTATAACATCTATCGCAGCCTCCTTTATTTTTTCAACCATAGAATAAACATCCTTAAGTTTTGAACTATCATAGTCGGCGTCAGAAAATTCATTGCATAAGATATCGGGATAGGTATCGGATAGAGCCGCAATATATCTCAAATCTTTATTGGGACTTTCTGAAACTCCATATAGCTCCTTTTTAAAGAGATTAAATGCTGCAGATTTAATGGACGGCCTCAAATAGTCACATGACATATTCAGTAAATGAAGCGTAAATAGAGCGGCCACGTGTTCTGGCTTTGAAACTAGTGTATTAGTTATCCACTTTAAAATACGCTTAATACATGTTGGATCTGATATGATCCATTTATGGGCCTTCCATGATTTAATCTCAAGTGCATCCATGAAGGGTGTCCATGCAAATTTAGGGATAAGATGGAATAAGTCGTTTCCATCATAGGATCTAGATTTTACAACTGTATCCATATTTATAATATCTGCAAGTTCACTTTCAGCGTCTATAGCATAATGTAAATATGGTAGACCAAGTTCAACCGAACATGTTTCAACATATTTTACATATGCGAGCCACACTGGGGATTTCTTGAATTTATGAGAATAATACTTTAAAGGGAGACTTAGACTTCCTACATTTAATTTAGTTCTTAGAAAATACGGTGAATGGTTCTCTGTATCTACATTAATATTTATCACTGTGGATATATCAGACCTTAATAGCCATCCAATAAAACGGACTAGATTATTAGGTTCGCTAGAACTTATCAAATCGTGAAATAGGAGTTTCATATATTCCTCCTCTTTTTCCGCAGTCGTATTATTCCAAATATATGAAAAAAAACGAAGGTGGTCTCTTGGATTCTTCGGAACTTCTTCAGCAGACGGTTTTGATGAGCCCAGATGATCAACGAGTTTAAGTATTTTCTTATTATTTTCTTCGTCAATTTCTTCACTTGCACCATAATTAGTAGAATATTGGGGAATGTGAGTCATCTTCGTCCACGATTGATTTACATATCGGTAAAAGTCGTTTCCTGGTCGCTTGGTGCGTGATAATCGAACTGTTAAAGATTTCAACCGGGACTGTTTGTCTGGCATCTTTATTGATACCACTCTGATTATGCGATATATTTCGTTTATGTATTGTAGACAGGGTTGATGCTCTACGCGCCGATGCATTTTTTAATGATATAAATCTGGCCTTATACAGATGCGATTCAACTATTGGAAGCCCCCTCAGAAACAGCCGACTCATCCTTCACAACCTCTAGTTTAGCTGGTGATTTTCTTAGAGATGAAACAAAGTCCTCAACCTGGCCTTTCATTAAATCTAGAAAAGGATGCGCCATTCCAACCTTTGTCCATGAGCAGCAAGAATAAATATCCTGTCCAGTGTAATGGTATAGGAAGAAGCCGTTTGCATTTATGCTGACTAGGCGGTATCCGCTGCTCTGAAGATGACCGGCAGCCTCGCACGTTAGCTGACTCTCATCGGGTGACTCTGACCAGCGAACATAGAGAATAGAGGGTCTGTATTTTGATGCCAAGAGGCTTGATAAGATATTTATCTCCTCGTTGTGGAGCTCAATCCTGCATAGGGCAAAATGCGGCTCCTCAGTTGACGGCTTATTTCTTAGAGATGCCGCCTTTTTGACTAATGTATCCCAATTGGTGACTGGGACGCTTGTATCAGCTGAGAGATTCATGGTTCCGTCAAAATTGCCAGGATACTCAGCTACAGGCTGGATCCACTTTGGATTCACAAAGTGTGTTCCACAGTCGGACTCCTTGAGATACTTCATCCAGTCCATTAGTTTTGCGCGCTTCTCTAGAACTGCGGCGGACCATGCGGGATCATCGCCGAAGGGGTCGCAGACAACTGTGGGCACTGCATAGGACTCTAGAAGCTGGAGGTCTAGCTTCCAATTGAGGCAGCCGATATATACAGCGACGGAATTCATGATTTTATTACCAAAAAAGGAATAGACGTCCTTTAGCACATGGTGCGAACCGGCCGTGAGATTGTAGGGCTTCACATCGGTAACTACCTCAGCTGCAGCTTTGGCGTTAATCTCATTAACAACGTCCATATAGTTTAGTTAAAGGATGAAGTGTTTAGATGGAATTTCACGGAGTCTTTTAGAGGGCGTTAGCGCTTAATAATATCAGAGAGTCTGAAACTATTAAATGTAATATTTAGTTAATTGATTTCGGTGTAATACTTATTTTCGGTACTTCGCAGTAACATGTCTCTTATTCCTAGATCTTCTAGTCTTCTTGCGCCTACCTCCTCCTTCTGATGGACCTCCTTCTGGATACATTTGTCTAGCTCCTGATGCAGCTCCTGTTGCATCTCCTACTGCAGCTCCTGTTGCATCTCCTGCTGCATCTCCTACTGCAGCTCGTGCTGCAGCTTCTGCAGCTTCTGCAGCTTCTGCTGCAGCTCGTGCTGCAGTTTCTGGATTAGTCATTGGATCACCATAAACCTCATGATAATACTTTTCTGCATTCTGTTTAAGTCGGGTTTCTATATTAATTCTCACCTGTTCTAAAGTAATATTTATACCTTTAAGCCATATAATATACTTGTTGCTTTTTATATCTTCATCATTAATTCCATCAAGTATAGAGCTAGCTATAAGCATATACAAATCCACCATCTTATCTGGACTTGCTCTATTAGATTCCTTAATCTGTCTATCAATAAATTGTTTATCTATTAAATTTATAATGATTTGTGTAAGATTATCAATTACAATATTATACTTTCTCTTAACATCATTATAAAATTCAGTTAGTATGGGTAGACTATATTCTTTAAAGTGATTTAATTTGGTATTAGCATGCATTGATGTGCCGGTCGTATGATTTGCTTGTTGAATCTGAATATTTTCCTCTAGATTCTTAAGTTTTTCCTTTAGATTCTTAAGTTTTTCCTCATTTTGAGGATCAGTTTCGCTAAGTATTCCAATATCTACCCTATATTCTAGATGTTCTTGAAGAGACATTAAATATTTAATATGATTTTCAGATACTACAATATTTTTTTTAGCAGCATTTATTCTATCAAGCTTCTCCTCCTCTGATTTTATTACAATTTCAGATTTACTTACATATTTAATTTTTTTTTTATTAGACTCTATAATATCCGCCTGTAGATTAATATCACGTTGAATTATATCAATATTTCTGATAATTTCATCAAGATGCGGGTCTGGCGCTGCACCCCGGGCAGTGCGCGCCTTCACTTTTTTAATCACGCGGTAAAATACGCGTTTATACACATCATCATCATTACTACCGGATGCAGCGGTGTCACCGGAGTCAGCGGCATGATCGGAGGCAGCGGCATGACCGGGAGCACCGGAGGCATCGGCAGCGGAGTCAGCTGCAGATTTACTCTTTTTACTAGACTTTCTACCAGACATTCTATATTGGCATAATATATTTATACGAGGCTTTCAGGTTACTGCTTCCAATGTTTTCCACAGTTCAAGCAACTGATGAAGATTGTCATCGGCTCATCTGCAGAACGAGTCTGCAACTCATAATACGAACACATCTTCTTCTTACACTGCGAGCAACGGAATCTATCAGTCGCCATAGCAAGATTACCCTCGAGAATACGCTTTTCACGTCTGAATTGCTGGTCCTTCAAGTCCTTCCAATGCGCAGGATTTAGCTCATACGGGGTCCATGAGCCAATCTGGTCTAAGGTAAATTCGCCATCCTTCCACCTCTGAATCAAGTGTGGATTAGCAACATAGGAACTGGGATTGAAATTGGACACTGTGCGTTTTGAAATCATGTTATACATCCATTCAAATGTCACATGTTCCCAAGTTAGCGGTACAAGACGCTGCTTGGCATATTCAAGCGTCGCATTATATATACCCCTCTCTAAGTCTGCAATATCATTTTCACTGCAGTGTTCTGATAGGAGTGTTTTAAATACAGTGAATATCTGCTTACGTTGCTTACATGCGAGCACCCCTTCTATGCTGGAAACGGTTTCCGGTAGAAGAGTTGATTTGAAATTAAACTGCAACTGTTGCGGATCAATCTTCTGAATTCGTCTGCTTACTCGGGGTCTCGGCGCTTCCTCCTCCTCTTCAACTTCGGCTTCAGCTTCAACATTGATCTCATCCTCAGCCTCAGCCTCATCATCGCCCTCATCATCAGCATCCTCGTCTCCCTCTCCCTCTACATCCTCAACGTCATCAGCTATATCATCTTCCTCCACAACGTCCTCCTCTAGTTCGCCTGCGCACGCCTTCTCATAAAAGATCTCGTATTCTGGAACAGGGAAAGCGTCAAAGGATGGAGAAGCATCCCAAGCCACCTTATTACTGTGCATTAGAACGACGAGATTTCCATAAATCTCAGCACCCTCATAAGGCGGTGGAAGTTGGTGTTGAGAAACTTCTGACTCTTTCCCCTTAGTAATTCCAATCATTGTAATACGCTTTGTACCATAATTATACGTCGTTATAACCTCAGGTGCAACCTTCTTCTTCAAATATGTCTGTATATCTTTTAAAACGAGTTTGTTACCAGCCTGCTTAATATTCACTACTGCTACATCACCATCCTGTCGTAATTCTAAGACAGATACTATTCCTGGCATCTATAGATTGTATATAATACATGCTTAAATCCCAGCGACTCAAATTTACTAGGTGGAACAAACATGAAACGACTTTGGACAAGAACTACTAAACCAATGAAAGCAACCGATTATTCCATGAAGATATGGGATTCTGGAGATCTGAGATATGAGCGTATATCAAATGGTATTGAACACTCATGGAAAGTGCTAGGAAGAGAGGCTACAGATACGGGATTTATTGAAACTCTAGAGGAGATTCCTCTGTATAACACACCGAACCTTTTGTCTTGGCAAGAGACTGTCCCGGTTCGTTTAGAAGCAAATGGCTTCGAAATTCCAGGCTGGATCGTGAAAAATATTGCATCCGGCATATCGAGCTAGATAAATCGCCGTATTTTTTTCCTACAATTGGCTCAGATGTCATTCCGTATTGGCCTGTTAATTGCGGTTCTAGTAATTTTGACAGTTGGGCTCTGGTTTATGCCAAGAGACGGATTCATGAATCTTAATACGTCTACGCCTGCACCAATCATAGAGCGGGAGCCTCGCATATATCCAGCACGCAACGTTATGGCCGCAGGTCCATCGGCGCCAAATCAGGAGGCTAATCCTGATGAGGTAAGAATGACGATGCCTGAGACTGCTAATGATCCCTATGCGCCCAATGAGGAGAGCGCAGCGATTCCCGAGAGACTTAGACATCCAGAGAGAATGTTCCAGCCTGCACCAAGTAACACATCGGTAGATATCGGTGAGGCTGCGGGAATTGCGTCATCATCTGCAAATCAGGCTGCAAATGCAATGCAGGCATTTACGCCTGAGATGGCGCAGAATGGGGGCGAGTTCATGCAGGGAATATTTGCGAATGACTCTTCGGAGTCTGGAGGGTTTTCTGCCTTCTAAACGCTTTTTAGAAAAAAGCGTGCAAAAAATACTTTTAGAAAAAGCGTGCAAAAAATACTTTTAGAAAAAAGCACCTTTTTGCGGACTTTTTTCTAAAAAGTCCATTTTTGCGCACTTTTTCTTAAAAAGTGCAAAAAGTGCAAAAAGGTCTAAGGCCTAGTCTATATCTATAGTATAGAATGTCAAAACATCACGGGCGCAATAAAGGTCCGCGTTCATCGGCACCAGAATCAACCGAACCCAGATTCCTAAACCCCTCATCCAGCGAAAGAAATTGGATTGGCAAAATACCAGATACTTACCCTGATATTTTGCGAGCCCCAGCTGTTTCATATAAGCCCGACCGTGATGATACACGCATTAAGGCCAATAACTATGTCTCATTTATTAGGCCCTATAAGAGCAAACAAGGCCTTTTATTGATAGGTACGCAGCAGCGACCTGTGATCATAGATGAGACCGAGCCAGAGAAGCCACAGATTATGCCCATGCGTATCGATAGAGAAAGTATATCCGCAACGTGGATTTTCTCAGTCAGCATATATCGTGCTGAGGGCCTCATTCAGCTTGAAGACTGTGTCGTCGCAGAAGGAAAGCAACTTCGCTCGTCTAGCACATATAGTGAGCGCTTCTCAAAGTTGCAGAAATTCGCATCATCCGTCTGGTATGAGGATGCGGAGTTTCAGCTAGGTTGGCAAATCCGTTTAGCTCATCCGTATCCACTTGAATCGGTGCGTCTTGCGATTGCTGGACTCAATGGAGGATATCTCTGTCTCATGCCAGATTCCCCGACATTCCGACTTCTCAAGATTATTCCACAGGCAGCACAGCCCATTAAAGTTGTGGGTGGGCCGAATGAATTTATCTGCACTGCAGTTGTTGGAAAACCAGATGTATATGATCTCAAGAGACCGGACAATACAGATGCAGGTCGCGCATCCATCCAGACTCTAACAATCAGTCAGGCTCTTAGACAGAAAGCAGATTCGGGACAGCCTATGCGAGTCCTAGCAGAGTGGAATGAAGACTTCGAGTCGTATATTGTTCTCAGTGTTTTATAGATGGACTCAAAACAGTCCTACGAAAAACATGCAAAATATGTAAATTTCTATGAAACATTAAAGATGCCCGATGACGAGTATTGGGGTATAGGGATTGAAAATGAGACGTATCTCATGTTTGAGAATATGACCACAGTTCCCAGAAAATTCATAGAAAAAAATCAAAAGCCCGAGAGATATTCAGTGAATTACTGGAGGAATTACAAGTCGCCTGAGTTGGCAAGTACTCTTAAGAAACTTCCAGATGATATACATGTACCAATATATATAAATAGTTATTTATTTCGGAATGCCGACTTATTGGGAGAGCATGCGACTCTTTATTTAAAAGGGACACCGCCAAACCGAACATACAGTGATGAATCAATCGACCAATATCTTAGACGGGTTAGTCCAGTCTTCAAACAACTTTTTCAAAATAACATGATATACGACGGTGACACCTTTGAATTCACAACCTTTGATTTCTACAAGGCAAATGTTATCAAGGCCATCAATGAGTTGAAAATTATTAAAGCTAGTTTCTTGAATGAAATGAATAAACGCCTGGTATCTAAATTCACAATGTTCAAGGAACCACTTATCTATCCGCCTTTCAATTACGGTTTTGCTAAATTCGCAAGTAATCCCAATAATATTGCAATATGTAATAACGGAACATATCATATCAATATAACTCTTCCAACGAAACTTACAGAAAATGGGCAGATTAAGAATCCAGATGAATTCAAGGCTGTTCATGCAAATGCGATTCGTGCTATTCAGTGGATTGAGCCCCTATTAGTTGCACTATACGGGTCTCCAGATATTTTACATATGATAGATTCTAAATATCCTGGAGGATCTCAGCGTCTAGGATTCAGTCGCTACATTGGCTTGGGAACGTATGATAGTGAGCTCATGGAGAAGGGTAAATTATTGGACAGCTTCAACTATAAGGGGACAAAATGTTACTTCAATGAACTTCACGCCGATTCACCGTATAATCCTCCAGAAACGATTGGCTACGATTTCAACTACAATAAATTCACGAAACATGGCATTGAGCTGCGAATCTTTGACTACTTTCCGGAAAAATATTTGGAGCCTATTATGAATTTATTGATTCTTGTTTGCCAACATAGTATGTTGAAAACCATACCCGATCCTAGAGCCGATGCGGCTTGGAATCATTTGTGTGTGAAGGCAATAAGAAAGGGTTCACTATCAAAGATTAAACCGACCATCCGTGCTAAACTGTTTTCTGTGTTCGGCATGAAGAACAATTGGTTTACTTGGTGGCCCTTTAATATGAGTATCTTATCTGTAGCAACGGCGATTAGTTCATCCTTATATACGGCATATAAGGATGGGGACCTCTGTGCAAAGATGTCTCCGAATATGAATCCAGTCATATTGGTGGATTACAATGGCGAGGTCAAACGGGAGTTTTCTAAGATGGTTCTATTTAAATAATTAATTTATGTATTTCATAGTAGAATGGCTTCTAATACAGTGTACTATTTTGCGAATAATGCCGATGCTATGGCTGGTACTAATGAACTTGACAATAATCTAGTTAGTGCAAAGCTTATAGCGGTAGGTGGATTTACACAATGGAAAATTGCGCTTACAATTGGAAGAGGATCATCAGATGATACTCTAGTATATGGTGTTGGTGCTAGTCTTGTTGATGATGGAGACTATTACCTATACCCAGCAACTATATGTTTCTTAGAAGGCAGCAAGATTCTCTGTAATGTCAATAGCGTTGATACCTATCTTCCAGTCGAGGAGCTAAGGAAAGGCACTCTAGTAAAGACTAAGCTAGACGGGTACAAGGCAGTCGAGCTAATCGGCAAATCGACAATTCAGAATCCAGGCAATGATGACCGCATTGAAGACAGACTGTATAAGTGTTCCCCAGCTAATTATCCCGATTTGACTGAGGACTTATATATTACCGGCGCACACTCGATTCTCGTGCCGACTATAACGGATGAGCAGCGTGAAAAGATTAATAAGTTTTCAGGTAGAGTCTTTGTAACTGATCGCATGTATAGGCTGCCAGCGTGGATTGATTCCAGATCTGAGGCTTGGAACTCAGAAGGCCAGTATACTGTTTGGCACTTTGCTTTAGAGAATGTCTTAGTGAATACGCACTATGGTGTCTATGCAAGTGGTCTCCTTGTTGAATCATGCAGTATTCACTCTATGAAGAATAAGTCTAATATAACGTTTGTTTAAATAAAAATTGAACTGGTGATTTCATTATGAAACAGTATCTAGCAGAATGTCAGTCATTGATTTCAGACAAAACCTGCCGCCCCATATCCCCAAATGGATTCTCGAAGGTTCCAGTTTCAAATTGATGCTCTGGTCCGGCGACGGCTGTCACGACGGAGCATCAGATGTAGAGCGTCTGCACGCATACGACATATATGTATGTCAAGGTTACCCAGATAATCTTGACGTAAATATTAAATATCTGAAGGAGCGAGGCAGGGAAGGGTGTATTTGTCTTCTTGATGTATTCAATGAGCATCAGATGATGATGTTCATCGGCGTATTTTCGGGAAAAATTAGCCACATGAATTCTGATAATTTCGGAAATACTCCGACCCTGCCACTCATCCATTACAAAGCCTTACTTGAATCTGGTGGCACTGCATATAACACTATCGGTATCAATTGTGCAATCTTTCCAGAAGAAGAATATTACAATACGCTTGAACTCTTTGCGCCTGTTCTCTCTGATGAGATGAAGCAGCTGCGCATGTGGACTAGAGATATCATCTGTCTGGCAAAAGATAATAACCTCTCACCAGCGGCCACATGGTCTTCTCCAGACATTAAACACCCATATTATGAACCAGTTATTCAACGACAGAATAAGTTTATAGAGAGGCAAACAAAGCGAAATCCGTCATTCAATTATACGTATAAATACAACTCGGATAACTTCGAAGAATATCTTGACACTCTCCCTAGCAGCGTTCTCACGGCAAATATTGACTATGCTATCAAATCATATGAATCCCTGAAAGTTAGCCCACCATATATTGAGCGGTTTTATACATATCTTAAGAAGCGCGTCATGGCTGATGGGCGTCTCACGTTCGGTGCTTCGACAACCGAAGACATGATACGCCCTCAGTCACTCCTTACATACCTTGACCATAGTAACGCTATAATTAATGCAGGATTGAAGGCAACTATTGGACCGTATCATGATACTAGAATCATGAAACAGGCGTATGGAGTGATTGTTTATAAGGAATGAATTACTTCTTATTTGACTTATTTTTACGACCTTTATATTTTTTATATGTTCTCCTTTTTCCACCAGGCATTCCTAATACTCTTCTATAAACATTAAAATAGCGATTAAATAATTCCTGGTGTTCTGGTAACATAGTTCCTAATTCACAAGGGTGTATATTTCCACCACATCCATCATTGCGTTGAATAAAACACTCAACCGTTCCAGAATCTGCTTTTGCTCTTATATGGCCAACTATACAATCTCTACATATAAGTTGGTCATTTGTATGACTATATTCTACACGTGCATGATTATTATGTATAAATCTATATAATATACGTTCTCCTTCTAGACAAATTGCGCACGCAGCATTTGCTCGGTTAACATCTTCTAGAGGCATTACTTCAGGAATTCTACGACCTGCTGGACATTGAGGTAAGGGTATAATTTGTAATGCTTGTCCCAGCTGTCCTAGTCGTGCAGGCTGTCTTGCAGGTGCAGGCTGTCCTGCAGGTAATGCAGCACATTGAAATACTCCTCCAAGACCCTCTCTAAAGCGATTAGAAATTCTTTCGAAAAATCCTAAACGTCTAATAATAGGTAAATCTGCAGGTTCATAACCAACTGGGGCCTCACCTGGAACAGCTCTACCAAATCCTAAATCAGGTCTAATCTCTCTAACTAAATGTCCAACTCTTAAGCTTTCATCAGCATCCTCTAAATATACAGGATCCATAGCTGCAGCTTCTGCAACAAATGAACATGCAGTAATAAACTCCTTATTATTCTCAATTTGCCCATCTTGGAGGCTATTTACATAATCAATAATACCTAATAAACGTGCAATAAATTCACGGCGATTACCACCACCACTTCCTCCACAGTTCCAATACGTTCCTCCATAACCTATAGGAAGAACATCTGGAGGCTGATCAGTTTGTGTTAATCTGAAATGTCCATGATGCGATGTTCCTCTTCCGCATGTAAAACAAAACTCAACCCCTCCATTTTCAGCTCCATATTTATTCAATAAAGTATCATTTCTATTTAGACCACATCTGTGCTGGTGATATAGACAGTGAGCACCATCTTCTCCCTCCTCTATTGTTTCTAAACAAACAGGACACATTCCAAAACGATAACCTGGTATTCTAGCTATAGCACCTCTAGGTCTAAATGTTCCTGGTACATTTTGTAAAATATTGTGTTTTATTACAGTCCTTACTTGATTACGACCTCTTCTACGATTATCTGGGTCGCGTGGAACATAGACTACAGGACCATATCGCCTTCCAAGCGGCCTTGCAATTCTGGCTTGTTGTATAAGGGCTTCTCTTGGATTTACTGCTTGACCTGCTGCACCTAGTATAGGTCTCCAACTACGTGCGCGTCTAGGAACACCGTGAAGTTCATCGTGCAATTCCTGAGCAAGACGGGCGTTTGCATTCATTTGTTCTTGCCGAGCAGCAGCAGCGTTTGCATTCATTTGCGCTTGCTGAGCAGCATCATTTCCATATATATCGTTTTGCAAACGTTGAGCTTCTCGCCGATTTGCTGCTTCTTGATTTAAACGCGCGGCAGCTCCTCTTCGTTGCTCAGCTGCCTCTTCTATACCCTGCCTTCGTAATAGTGCAACCAATTGCCGACTTGCAGCTTCTCCTTCATTCAAATCAACTTCAGCTCCTGCTGCTACTCCACCTGCACCTGCACCTGCACCTAATTCCCGAGCAAGACGAGCATTATTTCTATTCTGCCGTATATCTCTTTTTGCCTGATTTATACTTTCAGTTCTTGGATGGGCCCTCATCCAGTTTGCAATATTTTCATTGCTAATACTATTTCTTCTTGTTCTTCTCAATGGATTATACATGGTTTGTTGTATGTCAGCATCTCCAGCCGCAGCTCCAGCCGCAGCTCCAGCCGCAGCTCCAGCTGTGCGTCTCAACGGATTAATTATGGCATGTATGCCAGCAGCTCCAGCCGCAGCTCCAGCTCTTTC
>SXGQ01156763.1_pt1 | contig 14953 bp, 18 predicted proteins | sample 3178371 | NCBI WGS metagenome assembly SXGQ01 (sample SAMN11356859, study PRJNA531348) | freshwater metagenome | isolation source: freshwater sample F1-20 | place: China: Fuxian Lake, Yuxi | collected 2017-12-25
ACTTCCGCCAAGGCTCCCGTGACCTCATACCGTCGCGTCTCATCCTTTCGAAAGGAAAACCCATATTTCAAAATCGCAATCTGGGACGCAAATTCACTCACAGCATCCGCATACCTCTCCGCTTTCTCCCCAAAACCATCCAAAAGCAACTTGGCAAAACCCTCGGGTGTCACCAGCTCAGGCTTCTGCGCATGAATTCGCCCTTCCCTCACCAACATCCGGTTGACCGCATCCATCTCCTCCGTGATCAAATGGTAATTTAATATCGTCGTGCCAAAGGTCTCCAACCTCTTCTGAGGAGGAAGAATCACCTTTGTATTCTCCAGCGCATAGTGGAAATCATCAGCCCGCATTCCTCCATCTTGGCTTGTTTCCTGCGCAGAGCAAATGATCTGCCTAACCAGCTCCTTTTTTCTCGGCCTTCTGCCCCAGCTGACCTTACTCTCCCTCCATGGCGACCTACCTCTATGAAACTGTCCCCTCCCAGGACGGGGAACATCCCCTTCAATTTGAAGTTCAGCAATCGATGAAGGATTCTCCCCTCACCCGCCATCCCACCACGGGTCAGCCCGTGCGCAGACTGATTTCTGGCGGACTGGGAATTCTTGGCTCGAGCAAAGGGTCTTCATCACCCGCCTCCACCCACGGTTGTGGCCCTGGCTCGTGTGGTTGCGGAAAGTTTTAGACCGAATAGAGGACTGCTCGCATGACCGTTTCCTGCACCTCCGCCACCGACTTCGAAACCGCCCTCCCAATCAGATCCATTTTGGAAACTTCGGCAATCCTTGCGCTATACTTCAGAAGATCGGCGTCCGTAAAGACAGACCGCAGAAGCTGACAGGCGCTCGCCAAGCTGATCAAAACGACGTCACGCGGGCCCGGCACCTCCCCGTCCACAATCACCGATCGAATCCGCTTTCGCACTTCTTTTTCCTCCAAGTCATTGACCGTCGGGTAGCGACGCCCTGGGATTACCCACAAAATCTTTTTCTCTTCCTGCTTCAAGACTCCTCGCTGCACCAACCGACGGAGTACCTTCTCCCGTATCTTCTCCCCATCGGCCGAAAAGACCCCTACCCAATACTTCGCATCCTTTTTATCTTTAGCCGCTACTATCTGTTCCAAAAGTGGATCAAGCATCTCCTCCCCCGTCGGCTTTGCGCTGACTAAACTCAAATGGGTTAAATCCGTATCAATTCGATTTTGAAAAGCCAACTCCAGCAAGGCCGCACCCGCCAAGGCCTGCTCCATCGCTAAAGGAGGTAGATCCACGAATTTACCGCTCTTATCATCCAAGGCCAAAAGAACGATTTCCTCAGGAAAGGTCAGCATGCATCTATCATTCCTCACCTGCCTTTAAGAACAAGAAATCTCTCCCTCCCCTCTTGACGCCCACCGATTTGCTCTACTCTTCCCTCATGCGCTTGATCTGGATTCTTGGGGACCAACTTCTTCCCCATCATCCCCTTCTTATCTCCCCCAGCCCCGACCTCATGGTTGGCCTGATCGAGTCTAGCCCGCGAGGTTCCCACCTGCGGTATCACCAGCAGAAGTTAACCCTGCTCTACTCCGCCATGCGTCACTACGCCGCGGACTTAAAGAAAAAGAAATTCCATGTTCTCTATCACCACCTAACCGACCTCCCTAAACAATCCGACTACACCGCTGTTCTCGCCCAATGGACAAAAAAACATCGCCTGACCGAAATTCATCTGCTCGACCCCAACGAGTACGAAACGTACCACTCTCTCCCCGCTCTGGCCAAAAAGCTGGGCGTGCCCGTGCAAAGCCACCCCAGTCCCCAGTTCCTTGTCCCCCGCCAAGAGTTTGCCCAGTGGGCCGCGGGCAAAAAACACCTCCTCATGGAGACCCACTACCGCCGATTGCGCACCGAACGGAAGATTCTTCTCGATGCCAAAGGTCAACCCGAAGGGGGCGACTGGAATCTCGACGACCAAAACCGCCGCACCTATCGGGAGTTCGCCAAAGAAAAACCAAAGATTCCTCCCCTCCCACCCCCCACCCAAGACCCTCTCGTCGCCCAAGTCGCCCAAGAAGTAGCCGAACTCTTTCCCAACCACCCCGGAAAGGGCGCCGATCTTTGGGTTCCCACGACTCGGGAAGGCGCTCTCGAGTGGTTAAAAGTTTTTATTCGGCAACGCTTGGAGAAGTTTGGTCCATGGGAAGACACCATGGTGGATGGCGAAAACGTCCTCTTCCACTCCGTCCTCTCTCCTTTTCTCAATCTCGGACTCCTCACTCCGTTGGAGTGCATCCAAGCGGCGGAAAAAGCCTACCGCGACGGCAAGGCCCCTCTCAATTCTGTCGAGGGCTTCATTCGCCAGATTCTTGGCTGGCGTGAATTTATTCACGGGATCTACTGGCTGAAAATGCCTGCCTATCACAAGGTGAATTTTCTCGAGGCCACTCGCCCCCTCCCCCGTTGGGCTTACACGGGTAAAACTGACATGCGTTGTGTTTCCCAAGCGATTCACGGTGCCATCGATCACGCCTACAACCACCACATCCAGCGCCTCATGGTCCTCGGCAACTTTTTCCTCCTCGGCGGGTATGAGCCCCAGGCCGTTCTCCGCTGGTATACGGAAATGTACATGGACGCTTACGACTGGGTCATGGCCCCCAACGTTCTCGGCATGATTCTTTTTGCGGATGGCGGGCTCTTCGCCACCAAACCGTACGCCGCTGGCGCCGCTTATCAGGACAAGATGGGGAACCACTGCGCCACTTGTAAATTCGACCCCAAAAAGAAGGAGGGACCCGAGGCTTGTCCGTTCCACTCCCTCTACTGGAACTTTTTTGGCCAGCACGCGAAGCGCTTTGGCAAAAATCCGCGAATCGGTATGATGGTGAATATATGGGAGAAAAAACCCAGCGCCGAACAGAAGGAAATCCGCCAAAAAGCCACCCAATTTCTCGAGGCCCAAGCCTAGGCTCACCTCTTCGCCAACTCCTCACTCCCGCCGCTCTCCTGGCCGGCTTTATTCTTGGCACCTTTTTGGGCCGACCTCTTTTTTTCCCACCCCCGTCTGACTCCGCCACCGACTCCTCCGCCCCGTCTTTTTCCGAGCCCCTGCCCCACGTCAGCTCAAAGAAGGTGTCCACTAAATCCTCTGTCCCCAACTCCAGGACAAACTTTGAGGACAAGTGGGATGAAAAAACCATCAAGTCGCTTCCCGCGGCCGAAGTCCGTGCCCGCCTCGCCCAACTTTCCACCTGGACCCCCGGCCTTCTGGCCGACCAGACCGAGCGTTGGCTGGTTCAGCGGTGGGCCTCGCTCGAGCCCAAACTCGCCTGCGAGTACGCCTACACCGCCGCCCTGCAGGGTGCGGATGAAAATCTACTCCTTGATGCGCTCACTCTCTGGGCCAATGCCGCACCATCCGAGGCCGCCCGCTGGGCCGGCACCTTGGGCTCACCCTCCCTTCGCGACATCGCCATCCGCACGGCCTACGCCATTTGGGCCAAGAAAGACTCCACCGCTGCCGCCAAAAGCATCTCCTCTTTGCGTCCCGCTTCTGCGCGCGGCATTGCCAGTGCGGCCACCGCTCCCCCTCATGCCACCAAGAATTTCGCCACCGCCATGCTCTGGGCCCGTTCCCTTTCCGGTCCCATTCGCGAAAAAACCTTGGATGCCATCTTAGGCGAATGGACCCGACGCGATCTGGCTGGTGCTGCTGGCTGGTTGATTCAACAACCGGGAGATGTCCAGTGGGCTCTAATCTCTAAACTGGCTGGGGATTGGGTCCGGAAAGATCCCGCCTCTGCCCTTGCTTGGGGCTTAGGCCAATCGACCGAGGTCACTCTCGGCTCCAAATTGGCCCAAGGCCCCGTCCAACGAAAATTTTTCGAAGCCGCTCTTGGTGGCTGGATTGCCGTCGACCCCCAAGGCGCAGCCAACTGGCTCACCAGCCCCATGGGCGAGCCTTTCTTTTCTTTACGCATCGGTCAGGTCGCTGGCCGCTGGACCTCCCTCGACCCGTTAGAGGCCGCTACCTGGTCTCTTGCCCTGTCTAACGCAACGGATCGAAATGCCGCCATCGGTGTGGTCGCGGGCACATGGGCCAGAACCGACCCCCAAGCCGCGGGCCAATGGGTCCTGGGACTCGCCCAACCCAGCCTGAAAGACACCGCTTTAAAATCTTACTGCAAGGCTCTCTCCCCTTATGATGCGGGCACGGCCGCCCAGTGGGCCACGGAAATTTCCAATCCATCTTTCCGAGAGCCTGCGGTCAAAGAGGCCGCCGAACTTTGGTTAAAGTACGACCCCGCTGCCGCCCGACAATTTATTCTCTCCACCCCAGCCCTAGATCAAGCCACCAAGGAAAAACTCCTCCGTTAAGGGGAGCCGACTTTGCCGCCAATCTTCTTAGCCTGATTCCAAGTAATTCCATCTTACAATTGTAACATGGAATTAACGGGGCTGACTTTTTAGCTCTTTTCTCGTCTCCCCGTGTTAAGAGTAGCTTTGAAATATGCTCCTCGCCTTTCACAAGCCCTACGGTGCTCTCTCCCAATTCACGCCCGATGGCTCCCCAAACCGAACTTTGGCCGAGTGTGCCTTTCCAAAAAATGTTTACCCCCTCGGCCGTCTCGATGCCGATTCGGAGGGCCTGCTTCTTCTCAGCGACGAACCTGGGCTTAACACCCTTCTGCTTCATCCTAAAAACGCTCACCCCCGTACCTACTGGGCCCAAGTGGAAGGCCTCCCCACCCCCGCCGCCTTCGCAAAACTCGCTCACGGAGTCACCATCGGCGATCATCAGAGCCTCCCCTGTCGCGCCTGGCTGCTGGACCCCCAACCCCAACTCCCTCCCCGCGATCCCCCCATCCGTTTGCGCAAGAGCGTGCCCGACTGCTGGATCGGTTTGGAACTCAGGGAGGGTAAAAACCGCCAGGTCCGTAAAATGACCGCCGCCATCGGTCATCCAACTCTTCGCTTAATTCGTGTTCGCCTGGGTCGTCTCGAACTCGGCGACCTTCCCAAGGGTCAATGGCGCCAGTTAAACGACGGGGAAAGAAATCTGATTTTCGAAAACTAAACCGATTTTCCCGACTGACCCTCTCGACAACGATCGCTGCAGTATTTCACTTGGTCCCAATCTCTTTCCCATTTTTTTCGCCAAACAAACGGGCGCCCGCACCGCAGACAGATTTTTTCTGGAAGATTACCTTTGGCGACGCTCTTTCCGTTTCGCCGCACAGCTACCGCACCGCCGCCCAGATCCGATGCACATCATCGTGGTCTTCCAGCGACTGCAGGAATGTCCCCACATCGCCTCGCGCCTCGTCGCTGAGCTCGGGATAATTCTTTGGCACAAAGCCCAACTCACTCGTCACTACGGTCCACCCGTTCTTCTTCAACCAAGCTGAGACCGTATGCATGGCCGTCCTCTCGGTTAAAAAGCGAGCACCACAGGTCTGTTCAGGAATATCGTCATTTTGCTGATGGGATAAGGCCTCGACTTCGTTCGCCCCGGCTTCGATCGCTGCCGTTTCCCGATCTGTGTCCGTCTTGGCATGATGGGCCTCGACAATGCCCACTTGGTCGAAAAGAAAACGGTTGCTCCCCGATGAACCGAGCGACCCGGCCTTAAAAAGCACCCGAATCTCAGGAGCCGTCCGGTTATGATTGTCGGTATACGCCTCCACAATCAGAGGAACCTTATGGGGGGCGTAGCCTTCAAAAACCATGTGCTCCAACGAATCTTTTCCCTCCCCCGTCCCCGATCCCTTCTGAATCGCACGCTCAATGATGTCCCGGGACACACTCTCTTTACGGGCCCGCTCTAAGGCCGCCGCCAATCGGGCATTTAAGGCAGGGTCCGCCCCTTGCCGCGCGGCCAAACTGATTTCGCGGACAAACTTGCTCGTCGTCTTCGATTTTTTTAGGGAGGCAACCTCCCTCTTCGCATGTAACCACTGTCTGCCCATAAGGAGATATCTTAAACGAACTCCCTCGCCCGACTCAATCCCGCAGGCAACCTTGCGGCACCTCCCCCGCATGACTCGCCTTCCACGAGCCGACTATGGCCGCAACTCGTAACGTTTTCTCTATCGTCCACCCTCGGACCTCCCCATAAAGAAGCGCGGCCGTGACCGCATCCCCCGCCCCAGTTGGATCTTTCACCTTAACTTGAGCTCCGCGAATCGAAAACCTTGATCCATTCACCCCAGCCACCAGCCCGTCCTTTCCTAACGTCACCACCACCCCCGTTGTCCCAACACCCCTGAGGCATGGAAGACAACGATCGACTCCCTTCAGCCCAGTCGTCTCCTCCGCTTCTTTTAGATTACACTTGATCCACTCCGCCCCCGCCTCCACCGCCTCCCGCAAAAGAGATCCCCGACTATCCACCAAAACCGAAACCCCCTTTTTTTGCAGATCGCTAATCAACCTTTTCCACCAACCCCTTGGCCAACCCGTGGCCGAACTTCCCGCCACCACCCACCAGTCGCCTCTGCGCAAAACCCGCCTCCAATAATTTCCAACCCTCACCCACCCCTTTGCGCCAACTTTCGGATCCTTCGTAAAAAAATCAACCCTCTCCTCCCCCTCCTTCACCCAAGCCCACCCCCCCCTTTCGACGGTGCCAGGCCCAACACCTGGCACCAGGCCTGTCCCGGGGTCTGACCCCGGGTCTGACCCCAAATCGATCACCTTAGAAATCGCGGGCACACCCCACAAACAAAGTTGACGAGCCACATTCCGTCCTTTTCCCCCCGCCGATACCTCCATCCGACCCGATCCCACCACCAACCTCCGTTCTCGAACCGGATTGGGCGTAAAACACCAAACCCGGCCGCGGATGCCTTCTCCGCGCCTGGAGATCAAGCGATGTCGATCTCCTTGGCGAGATAAACGTCCTGAATCGCGTTTAAAATCGCCACCCCATCCTTGAGCGACTTTTGAAATGCCTTCCGACCCGAAATCAGCCCCATGCCACCCGCGCGGTTGTTGAGTACCGCCGTCTTCACTGCCTCGGCAATATCATTTTTCCCGGAAGCCCCACCCGAATTGATCAAACCCGCTCGCCCCGCAAAACAGTTCAAGACCTGATACCGGCAAAGATCGATCGGATGATCCGAAGTCAGTTCGGAATAGATTCGGGGATCCGTCTTTCCGTAATCGCTTCCCGCCATTTTTAAAGCCGTATATCCACCATTATTCTCCGGAAGCTTCTGCTTAATAATGTCCGCCTGAATCGTCGTGCCTAGATGGTTGGCCTGCCCCGTCAAATCCGCCGAAAGATGATAATCCTTCTCCTTAGTCTTAAAGGCCGGATTGCGGATGTAGCACCAAAGGATCGTGAACATTCCCAGCTCATGCGCGATCGAAAAGCACCTAGAAATTTCCTCAATCTGCCGACCCGATTCGGGGGATCCGAAGTAGATGGTCGCACCCACCCCCACCGCCCCCATGTCAAATGCCTGCTTCACCCCCGCAAACAACTTCTGGTCGGCCACGTTCGGATAGGTCAGCAACTCGTTATGATTGATTTTTAAAACAAAAGGGATCTGATGAGCATATTTTCGCGCGACCGCTCCCAATACCCCCAAGGTCGAAGTCACCGCATTACAACCCCCCTCCAGCGCCAACTTGACGATATTTTCCGGATCAAAATAATCCGGATTCGGCGCAAAGGAGGCCCCCGCGGAATGCTCGATTCCCTGATCCACCGGCAAAATCGAAAGATAGCCCGTGCCTCCCAAGCGCCCGTGACTGAAGGTCGTCTGCAGATTACGTAAAACCGCAATTGAGCGATCACTGTCCCGCCAAACTCGACTCACAAAATCCGGCCCAGGGAGATGCAGCCGTGCCTTGGGTATCGTCTGGCAGGAGTGCCCCAGAAGACTCTTGGCCTCTCCCCCTAACTGTTTCTCAATTTCCGAAAATTTCATCACTGTCTACAATCCCTTTTTTTATCTCTCGGGTCAATCCTCCGCCTCTGTCCTCTCTTGCCCATACCCTGGAACTGGTTACCTTGGAACTTCATGATTCGGTGGCTCTCTTTGGTCATTCTTGGCCTCCTCCTCAACGGAAGCGGTCTCTCCCTCCTCGCTTGGGCCGCTTATCAGAAATTTTCCGCAGGGGGTGAGTGGTTTTGGTCGGGAGCAGTCGCCCTCGCCCTCTGCAATGCGGGAATCTGTTGCCTCGTCGGCGCCAAAAAACCTGAAAAGTCATCCCTCTGAATTCCTCTCCCCATCCCTCCTCCCATCCGCCCCATACCCCCCCCGATTACGGCAAGGTCCACCTCGTCCCCTACAACGACCCCGAGTACCTCCGCTGGTCGGAAGGCTTTGCCTTTCGGCGTCGCCGCGAACGCCAACGCGAAGGCAAAGTTCGTATCGAACCAGCCGCCCTCTCCGTCATCAGTTTTGCGGCGGAGTTCGGTGTTCGTTCCATCCTCTCCCGCCACTTCCATCTTGGTGAAAAGCGCATTCTCCGTTATCAGGACCCCGAGCATGACGACCACCAGCGCGGACGTCACCGCTTTCGAGAACTGGATGCAGTTGCTTTTACTGGGGATAAAGCCACCGCCGTTTTTGAATTCAAACTCAGCGGACTAGGCTCTGCTTCAGCCGTCTCCCGTGCCGCCAAACAGCTCCGCTCCGCCGCCGAAATGATTCGTCAAGGATATGGCCACACTCCCAAAATCGCCGTGGTCCTCATCCACGCTGGCGAAGGCCATCCTGATTTGGGTAAACCTGGCGGGCGGTATGGAGTGCGCCCCACCTCACTTGAAAAAGTACGGCTCGATCACCTCCCCGATCAACCTATTCCCTGCTTTGTCTTTACCATGCAGGAGGCGATCGAAGAGGCCCGCCGGATCGGTCACCAAGTTGATCATGAGCTCGAACGGCGGGCAGTGCGTGAGGGTAAACATGGGGTTACCTCCACCAAGGCCCGCGGCCTTCGCCTCCCTCGCCTGCCGATCGGCGAGCTCCTCGCCGCCGTCAGCTGGATGACGCGCAGCCTTCTCCAAGCCGTCGGCCACGTCACCCGAAAAGTGACTCGTCGTCGGGCCCCATCGCACCATGCTCCCTACCGCCGGCGCCATCGGGGCGGGAGAGGTCGCCACCGTTAAACTTCTTTACCGGGTGTTGACGTTACAAACCGGCAATCCTTTACGTTTGACGGAGCTCGGTTCCGAATAGTTTAGATCTTCCTGACTCGTCATCTGAATCTTTTCTCCAGCCAATGAAACCACGTCTACCTTGGTCACGCCATCCGCCTGAGCTGAGGTCGAAACCCAAGGGGTGAAGGCGTGCCACCAAAGGCCCGCCGCAACCAGAGCGAGGAGGAGTTTCGTTATCGGATCCGTTCTTAGAGTTAACTGTTTATGTTTCATGCCCTTTAGATACCTCCTCAACGGATAAAATCACGACTCGATTTAGTCTCACCGGCGCCTTAGGCTGTCCTTATGAAACCAGCCCTTCCACTGCTGTTCTTGCTGGCCCTGCTCCCGACCCTTGCTGGGGCACAAGAAACCAACCCCGCCGCCCGCCTCCCCGCCACCCCGCCCCCCGCACCCACCAACGCCCCCGCCGCCACTCCCTCGGATGAAGAAATCATCCTCGCCCAAGGCATACAGATTTGGAAAAAAGGTAAGCCGAAAAAAGCCTACCGCACCATCGGCTTTGATAGGCTGGAGCGTCAAAAGGGGTTTCCCGCGGCCGAAAATAAAATCGCCCGGGGAGTGCTCGCCCGCAAAGGCAATGCCGCCATCATCAACACCATTCAAAATTCCATGCGGGCTAACTTTGATAACACACAGGACGAACGCCTTGACGGTATTGATATTCGCTACGAAATTATTCTGCTCCAACCGTAACGTGCGGTCGGCCCTCCTTACTTTCCTCATTGGGGTTCTTCTTTTAGGCTCACCTGCCTGGACTCAGGTTGTTCCCGTCCAAGCCAACATCGACGCCCAAGCCCAACGCCGAATGCAGGAGCAGGCAGAGTTGGCTCGCCGCCAGCGCCGAATCGAAGACCATCTTCAGCGAATCGTACCTGCACTTGACCCAAAGTATCTTCTCGGCTCCCAGGGCACCCGCACCGCAAATAAAGCTCTTGCAGCCCTCTACGCACTGCACACCGAAGGAGTCCCTGCCCGCGACGCCCTGCGCAGGGCAATCGACTGCTCCAATCTCCCGTCTGCCACAACCCGCGCTCCCTCGAACTACCTTCTTCAATCTTGGGAGAGCGTTTCTGGAAAAATGAATCCCTCCTTGGCTCAAAGCATGCGGGCGGGAGAACCTGCACCTTTTCCTATCTCCCCCTACCAGCCGTGAACCCCCTCTCCTGCCCCCAAGGGTTTCAATTCCACACCCTTCCCACCGGCCCCGCTTGGATTCGCCCCGCAATCCACCAGCCCCTCCTCTTCTCCTGGAGAAAACTTAATCCCCAAGTCCCCCTCCGCCAAGCCGCCCGCCGCCACCCAGAGCACCGCCTTTTTACCGGTCGTGCCCCTGTCGTCCTTCTGCCAATTCCATCCACTACTGGTTTTATCGTTCGCCCCTGCGTTCACGGTGGAATCTGGGGAAAGTTTTCAAAAGATCTGTATGGTAACGCCGGGCGCGCCCTTCAAGAGATCGATCGGGCCTCCCTGCTTACCTCGAAGAAAATTCCCACTCCGCAAATCCAGGCCGCCCTCTTTTATCCCGCAGGAGGACTGTGGAGAATCGATATCGTTACCACCTATATTCCTGAGAGTGCGAATTTTGCCACTTTTCTATCCACCCGACCGTCTGCCCCTGCCCGTGCTCGAGCCTACGCTGCCATTCGAAAACTATTTCAAATCTGCGCCCGGCATCAGATCCACCACCCCGATATGAATGCGCGTAATCTTCTCCTCGCTGGATCTCCCCTGCGAGCCTACCTGCTGGATGTCGACGCCATCGAAGTCGAAGCTCAGTCACCCCAAGCCGTAGACAGAGCAAATCGAAACCGGCTCCTCCGCTCCCTGCTGAAATTAGCACGCCTCGGCTCGCTCCAATGGTCCGAAAAAGAGGTCTCCTCCCTTTGGCACCAACTTTTTCCAAAACGATGAAACTCTCTTCCCACCCACGGATCTGTATCGTTCTCCTCAGCGCCGTGGGCGATGTCACGCACGCCCTTCCCATTGTCACTGCGATCAAAAGACATCGTCCCCAATCCCATATTACCTGGCTTCTTCAAGAAGCCGGCGCCGCCTTGATCCAAGGACACCCTGCCGTGGATGAAATCCTTATTTTTCAGCGAAAAGCAGGTCTCGCCGGATTCGTCAAAATGGCCATGGAGTTGGCCGATCGGCCCTTCGACGTGGTCCTCGACCTCCAGTGCTACTTCAAGGCCACCCTCCTCACCGCCCTCTGCCGTGCTCCCGTCAAAATCGGACTCGATCCCAGTCGCGCGCGCGAGTTCAACTGGCTCGTCAACAACCACCATCTTCCCAAGCGCCCCCTCCAACATGTCCAAGAGCACTTTCTTGAATTTCTCGACTATCTGGAAATTCCCCGCGAACCAATCGAGTGGAATCTGGGGCCGTGGCCATCTGAACAGGAGTGGCCAACCCACTTCTTTCGGCACTTCCCCTCCCCACGAGTCGCCCTTGTCGCCGGTACGAGCAACCCTCGGAAAGATTGGCTCCCAGACTCATGGGTCCGCCTGAACGACGCCTTACATTCGCAATTCTCTCTTCAAACCATCCTCGTCGGCGCGCGCTCACCCCGAGAGCTAGCCTTGGGCGAAAAGATGTCTCGTGAATGTCTCCATCCCCCTAAGGAAGCACTCGGTTGTGGTCTGCGTCGTCTCGTCGCCATTTTGGATGGGTGCGACCTGGTCATCTCGCCCGATACCGGCCCCCTTCATCTTGCCGGGGCGCTGGGCAAACCTGTCATCGGCCTCTATGGGTACAACAGCCCTGCCCGAGTTGGGCCTTGGCGGCAAGATCCCCGTCTGCTCGTCGATGCATTCCATAATGCTGGAGAGGAACCAAAGATGACCTTTCAACACCGCCCGGGTCGAATGCATCGAATCACGGTCGAAGATGTTCTGGCTAAAGTGGAAATCTGGGAATCATCCCGATCTCAGAAACGATAGTAGAGTTCCGTAGCCAAAGTCCAAAGTGAGTTCGAGGCGGGTGCGTAGAGATTCTGCTGCAGGCTTGTTTCGGTGGGGTTTGCCGAGGTCGTCGTCCCTGCCCCCCAGGCGAACCTACCCTCTCCCCGCCAGACCAACTCCTCCGTGATCTTTACCGCCAGCGTTAGCGTATAGTCGTAGAAATCTCCTCCACTACGGCGAGTGCTGATGGGCAAAACATAGTTGCTCGTGTGCACATACTCCGCCCGCCCAGTTAACGTCACCGAATCCATCAATGTCCACGTGGAGTAGAGTGCAGTCGTAACAAAGGTGGTGGGGGCCTCGACCTCCGCCTGCCCTGTGCCCGACCCACCCGTGACATTGAATGTCAGTTTCCAACGATCCTCCGCAAAAAGGGGAGACCAATTCCCAATCAGATTCCAGGCGTAGAAGGAGTTCTGGTCGAGAGCGACTCGTGCATTCGACCCATGGGTTCCCCACGGAGTGACATAAAACCCCGGCTGCAACCTCGCGTTACCCTTTGGATTTCTTAGAACCAGGTAACTAAAGATTGCGGCCTCGTCCCCAGACCCAAAACTGGCGAGATCATTACTTTCGCCCGAACAGTTGCCTAGCCCTACCCCCACATCGCAAAGCGGATCAGGGGCAAAGATGGCCAGAAACCCGGTGTTATCCTGCGGCATAAATGCGTCGGCGATGCCAAAGGTGATGCAGGGATTGTCGGGTCGCCAGATCGTCTCATACCCAATGACCGACTGGAATTTCCCCACCCACATCTCCATCTGTGCCTCAGGAACCCAGAACTTGGCCAAGGCCTCTCCCACGTACAGGGCGTTGCTGTCCGGCCCACTTGGCTGATTCGCACTCCCCGCCGCTGCATAAAGGGTCGCATCTTCCCCCAACATAAAACCTGCTTGGAATCCCGCTTCAACCGAATTTCCACGGCTTAAGGGCTTTTCCAGTCTGAGCCAGAGCGCGCTGAGATTTAAGTCACCTTTGGGAATCGTATCGGTGGCAAAATCGATGGCACTCGTCGCTGTTCCGGGCCCAAAATTATAGATATAGGTCGCGTCCACATATCCAGTGAGTACGAGGGCTTTGTCTTTTGCGCCTCGGGCCGCCTCGGCAGCGCGCTCCTCCATCATTTCCCGCTCGGGAGCAACATCCCCCTCTCGTTGGGGAATTTGACCCAGCCCCAGGTTAACCCAGAACATTCCAAAGATAAGGCAAAGCTGGACTAGCCCGAGGATCCTTTTAGGATTTCCGATATGAAACGACACCTACTTTTTTTATCAATTCTGCTCACCTGCGTCACGCTCCTTGCCGAGCCGGCCAATGAGAAGGTTCGCTTTGAAGCCGACACCAACAGCATGTCCAAAGAAGAGGTGAAAATGTATATGGGACGTGACCCCGATGAAGTCATTACTCCTCACCTTTGGCGCTATTCGGGTAATTTTACCTCAAAGAAATTCGGCGAGGGCATGGACTCCTATAATACCGTCGACATCACCTTTGGTATGTTGACCGATTCCCACAAGTACGGCGTCACGGGCTACACGTGGAGTGTTCAGTAGTCATTTTGGGAATCGTTTCATATCCCCTTTTAACCACTCAATCTTAGAATCGTAAGTCTGGTTGGATTAATTCTGGCCGGTCCAGAAAACGTTTGTTGCGCTTGTTGGAATTTCGCTCTTCTTTCGCGTTTCCACATGGGCATCCACAAAACATATATTCACTGAAGCAGATGGGTCATTGGAGTTCCGAGTAGGTGGATGACAGCAGTAGGGCATTAGAGTGGAAGCCACAGAACCAAAACCTATTCCAGAGCTCCAACTTCCATCCATGATCAGAGCCATCTGGGATAACGAAGAAACTCGAGCAATGGGAATTCCTCCTGCTGAAGCACTATACGCATAAGTTGTGGCATTGATACCAGCAGGGGTCTGCGACTTCATAGCACTGGGGCAGTACCAGAATGAATTCTTTCCTTGATTGACCGAATAGGCAGTGGCCGTAGGAGCCAATCCAGCCTCTACTAAAAGAGTTGTCCAAGGTTTTGAACTTGCACCACTTCCTCTCCCCGATGTTTCAAGAATCACAGGAAACATACCGCTATCTGTAATATAAGTATTCAGGCTTTGCCCTAGTCCCTTTAAATTTGAAATACATTTAGCCCGATTACTTGATTCCTGGGCTCGCCCGATAGCCGGAATCGCCAAACCAGCTAGAAGCCCCACAATTGTGATCACCACCAAAAGCTCCACTAGCGTAAAAGCCCGATATGACCTCCAAATGGGCCCCAGAAAAACTGCGGACAGCCCCCTACGGGAATCCCCCCTGACCTCTGATGAATCAGGTCGATGACCCGTCCGTTTTCTCCACTGCCCTCCAAAGTATTTTCTTCGAATTTCGGCTGGGGCAAAAGTTTCAGCAGGAACGAGGGCGTTCGTGGCAACCAATCTTGGGCCTTGGCAAAAAACGTCAAGGTTGTCAGCCCCACCAAGACAAGAATGGAACTTTGAATAAACCGGCCCATAGAAAAAGATACCCCTCTTACTTAAACAGCGGAAACCTTACGCAAACTTTCCGGAAGGCAAATCAGCTCCGTGTCGGTTCCCCAGGGCGCCCACACGACCCGACCATCTTCCATGATCTTCACCACTCTGCCTGCCGTGCTGCCCCGGAGCGTCTGCACCCGGTCCCCGGGCACGAACGAAGCCGATTCACACAGGGACTCCACCGCCGAGATCATGGACTGCCGGTCCAAAACTCCCGCGATGTAATGCGCCACGGCCGAGGAAAGTTCACGCTTTCGGACGGGGGAAAGATCACTGAAAACAGCCAAACTAA
>SXGQ01704117.1_pt1 | contig 14952 bp, 10 predicted proteins | sample 3178371 | NCBI WGS metagenome assembly SXGQ01 (sample SAMN11356859, study PRJNA531348) | freshwater metagenome | isolation source: freshwater sample F1-20 | place: China: Fuxian Lake, Yuxi | collected 2017-12-25
CATCTCGGGCTGGTAGCCCGCCTCGACGAGCGTGTCGAATCCCGCCTTGATCAGCTCCGAGACGCCGCCGCAGAGCACCGCCTGTTCGCCGAAGAGGTCGGTTTCCGTCTCCTCCGCGATCGTGGTCTCGATCACGCCGCCGCGGGTGCCGCCGATGCCCTTGGCATAGGCCAGGCCAATCTTCTTGGTCTCGGGGCTGGCGCCGGCGCCCAGGGCGATCAGGCAGGGCACGCCGCCCCCCTTCACATACTCGCTGCGGACAAGATGGCCGGGGCCCTTCGGAGCGACGAGAAGGATGTCGTGGCCCACGGGGGGCTCGACCTGGCCGAAGTGGAAGTTGAAGCCGTGGCTGGCCATCAGCACGGCGTTCTTCTTGAGATTGGGTTTGATCGACGTGCGGTAAACGTCCCCCTGCAGCTCGTCGGGCAGGAGGATGTTGATGACGTCGGCCTGCTTGACCGCCTCCTCGACGCTCACCGGTGCGAATCCGTGGCTCTTGGCGAGCTCGTAGTTGGGGCCGCCCGGTCGCTGGGCCACGACCACCTTCAGGCCGCTGTCGCGGAGGTTTTGGGCCTGGGCATGCCCCTGCGAGCCATAGCCGATGATGGCGATGGTTTTGCCTTCGAGGGCCTTGAGGTCGGCGTCGGCGTCGTAATAGATCGTTGCGGCCAAGGGTTCACTCCGGTTGGGGACAGCGGGTCAGGGCGGGGTCAGGGGCGGGAACGGAAGGGCGGGCACGCGGCGTCAGGCCAGCGACTCGCCCACGGGTGCGGAATCTGCCGGACGGGCTCCGTCGGCGGCCTCGGTGGTCTCGCGGGTCGGAGGGCTGCCCCTGACCAACGCGATCCGACCGGTGCGGGCAAGCTCGATGATGCCGTGGGGACGCATCACCTCGATGAAACCCTCGAGCTTCTTTTCCGTGCCCGAGAGCTCGATGATCACGCTGTCGGCGGCGACGTCGATGATGTGGCCTCGGAAGATATCGACGAGTTCCTTGATCTCGGACCGGGAAGGACCGGAAGCGGCCGCGATCTTGATCAGCAGCAGGTCGCGCTCCACGTAGTTGCGGCTGCTGATGTCGTCGACGCGAACGATCGTGACGATCTTCTCCAGCTGCCGCCGGACCTGGTCGAGCACACGGTCGTCGCCGCGCAGCACGAACGTCATCCGCGAGAACCGCGGGTCCTCGGTCTCGCCGACCGCGAGGCTGTCGATGTTGTAGCCCCGGGACGCCAGCATGCCCGAGACGTGGGCGAGCACGCCGGGGACGTTCTGGACGGTGGCGGAAAGGACATGGCGCATGAGTGGCTCGCGACGGGCTCCGGGCCGGGAATTGGCAGACGGGGCGCCGGACGAAGCGGCCGCTGCTGGTCTGAGCCGGAGTCTAGTAAGGGCAAACCCCCGCATTCAAGCCTGAGCCGCGGTTTCCCGGGCCGCAGGGGGCCGGGAATGCCCCCCAGGACGCCGCCGGCGGAGGCACGTTGACAGAGGGGGGAAAAAGCCGATAGTTTGCGGTGCTCGGAGCGTGCGAGCCTCCGCAGTCCTTGTCATCCGCAGTCCTTGTGTCGTCCCACTGACCCCAGCACCCAGCGAGCGAGAAGAGCGTGTCGAACGTCTTGGCCCAGGAACTGATCGAAGCCGGCGTCCACTTTGGCCATCGTGCCAGCCGGTGGAACCCGAAGATGAAGCCCTACATCCACGGGCGTCGCAACCTCATCCACATCATCGACGTCCGCGAGACGATCCGCGGACTCCTGAGGGCCAGGAAGTATCTCAAGCAGGTCTCCTCGACCGGTAGCCTGATCCTCTTCGTGGGCACCAAGCGCCAGGGCGCCGAGGCCGTCGCCCGCGAGGCCGCCCGCTGCGGCATGCCCTACGTCAGTGACCGCTGGCTCGGCGGCACGCTCACCAACTTCCGCACGATCCGCAACCGCCTGGCCCGCCTCGAGGAACTCGAGACCCTGATCCCATCGGAGGCATTCGGTTCCTATTCCAAGAAGATGCAGTCGTCGCTCCGCCGTGAGCACCGCAAGATGCTCCGCAACCTCGGCGGCATCCGGACGCTGTCGCGGCTGCCCGAGTGCCTCGTCGTGTTCGATCCCAAGAAGGAGAAGAACGCGGTCAACGAGGCCCGCAAGATGGGCATCACGACCGTGTCGCTGATCGACACCGACTGCGATCCCGATCTGGTCGATCTCCCGATCCCCGGCAACGACGACTCGATCCGCTCGATCGAACTGGTCGCCGCCCGGCTGGCCGACGCGATTCTCGAGGGCAAATCCCACTCGGCGACCGAGGCCCAGGTTTCGGCCGAGGGCGCCGAAGGTGGAGCCGAGGGAGAAGGCAAGCCGAAGCCCCGGGCCCGGCCGATGGTTGCCAAGCGGTCGGTGCCGAAGCCGAAGGCCTGATCTTCGCGTCAGCGGATGGTCTTTCCTTGTTGTTTCGCCACCGGCGTGCCCGGGACGGCGGCCCGCACCGCTCCCACGATCAGCACGCCCCCATCTGCATTCCTCGAACCACAACGCCCCAGGAGAAGGAAACCCATGGCTGAGATCACCGCGGCGGCCGTCATGGCCCTCAGGGAAAAAACCGGCCTGCCGATGATGGAGTGCAAGAAGGCGCTCGCGGAATGCGGCGGCAACACCGATCAGGCGGTCGACTGGCTTCGCAAGCAGGGCATCAAGACCCAGTCGATGCGGGCCGACCGTGAGACCTCCTGCGGTCGCCTCGCCGTGTTCGCCGATCCGGCCAAGGGGGTGGGCACGATCATCGAGCTGAAGTGCGAAAGCCCGCCGGTGGCCGGCAGCGACGACTTCAAGGCGCTCGCCAACGAGATCGCCAAGACGCTCGCCCTCGGCCCGGGAGCCGCGACTCCGGCCGATCTGCTCGCCCAGAAGAGCGTGTCGCATCCCGACCGCACGCTCGGCGACATCAAGGACGATCTCTTCAACCGCATGCGGGAGGTCTTCGAACTCTCGCGGATCAAGCGGGTTGACGGCCCCTGCGGCGGCTACGCCCATCACGACGGCTCCAAGGCCGCGCTCATCGAGATCGCGGGCAACACGACGGCGGCGACCGCGGCCGAGGTGGCGAAGGATGTCGCCATGCATGTGGTCGCGCTGGCGCCGCAGGCCATCCGCAAGGAAGACCTCGATCCCGAGGTCGTGGAGAAGGAGCGGGCGATCCTCACCGAGGCGGCCCGCAAGGAGGGCAAGCCGGAAAATATCATCGCCAAGATGATCGAGGGCCGGCTGCGAAACTTCTTCAGCCAGTGCGTGCTCCTCGAGCAGCCCTTCGTGAAGGACGACAAGCAGTCGGTGGGCCAGTTCGCGAAGGCGGCCGGCCTGGAAATCAAGTCGGTTGAAAACTGGAAGCTGGGTGGGTGATCGACGCGGACCCTTCCTGGGGGAGCCATGGACAAGACGCCCTATCGACGTGTGCTCCTGAAACTCTCGGGTGAGAGCTTCGCGCGGACGGGCGAGCGGGGCATCTCGATGGACGAGGTGGTCCACATCGCCCGGCAGACGGTGCAGGCGGTGGCGCGGGGTGTCGAACTGGCCGTCGTCATCGGCGGCGGCAACATCCTCCGCGGTGGCTCGTTCACGGCCGGCAACACCGCGATCCAGGAGGCGACCGCCCATTACATGGGCATGCTCGCCACGGTGATCAACGGCCTGGCGCTCCAGGACGCGCTCGAGAGCCTCGGCGCCCAGACCAGGCTCATGACCGCGATCCGCATGGACGGCGTGGCCGAGCCCTACATCCGCCGTCGGGCGCGGCGGCACCTCGAAAAGGGCCGGATCGTGATTCTGGCCGCGGGCACCGGCAGCCCGTTCGTGACCACCGACACCGCCGCGGCCCAGCGGGCCCTCGAACTCGGCGCGGACATTCTCATGAAGGCCACCCGGGTGGACGGGGTCTACTCCGACGACCCGGAGAAGAATCCCCACGCCGTGCTCTACGACGACCTCTCCTACCAGCAGGTGCAGCAGCAGAACCTGCGGGTGATGGACGGCACGGCGATCTCGCAGTGCATGGAGCACGAAATGCCGATCCTCGTCTTCAACTACCGCCGCGAGGGCAACATCGAGCGGGCCGTGGCCGGCGAGCGGATCGGCACGATCGTCGGCTCGCGGCGACCGGACGAAGCCTGAGGCGGTCCCGCGGCCGAGCAGGGCGTATACTCGCGGGCTCCCGCACCTCCTGGAGTCATGCCGATGCCCCTCGACGACATTCTGCTCGACGCCGAAGAACGGATGGAGAAGGCCGTCGACGTCTTCCGCCACGCGCTCACCGGGATCCGCACGGGCCGGGCCAATCCCGGCCTGGTGGACACCCTCCGGGTCGAGGTCTACGGCTCACCCACGCCCATCAAGGCGCTGGCGAGCGTCGGCGCGCCGGAGCCCAATCAGATCGTCGTGCGGCCCTTCGATCCCGGCACCATCAAGGACATCGAGAAGGCGATCCAGGCCAGCGACCTGGGGCTCAATCCGCAGAGCGACGGCCGGCTGATCCGGATCGTGATCCCGCCGCTCTCGGCCGATGTCCGCAAGAAGATGTCGGCCCGGATTCGCGAGCTCGCCGAAGAGGCCAAGGTGGCGATCCGCAACGTCCGCCGCGACGCCAACAAGGCCGCCGACACCGAGAAGTCGGATGGCGAACTCACCGAGGACGACTGCGAGCGGTGCAAGGAGGACGTCCAGGAACTCACCAAGAAGTACGAAGGGAGCATCGGCGACCTCGCGAGGACGAAGGAAGCCGAGGTCATGGAGCAATGACGCACCCGGCGGCTCCACAGGAACTTCCATGATCGAGGTTTTCGATCTCGTCAAGGAATATCGCTGCGGCAACGGCGCGAGCGTCCGGGCCGTGGACGGCGTCTCGTTCGTCGTGCAACCGGGGGAGATGGTGGGGCTGCTCGGCGGCAACGGCGCCGGCAAGACGACCACCATGCGGATTCTGGCGACGCTGCTGAAGCCCACCGCCGGCACGGCTTCGATCGCGGGGCACGACGTCCGCATCGAGCCGCTCGCGGTCCGCCGCCGGCTCGGCTACGTCTCGGCAACCACCGGCGTGCCCGACCGGCTCACGCCCCGCGAGGTCCTCGACTCCTACGGCCGGCTGCATGGGCTTTCCCGCGACCGGCGGGCAGACCGGATCGATTCGCTCACCGACACGCTCGACCTCGGCGGCTTCATCGACCGGCCGTGCGGACGCCTCTCGTCGGGGCAGCGGCAGCGGGTGTCGCTGGCCCGCGCGCTCGTCCACGATCCGCCGGTGCTCGTGCTGGACGAACCGACCAGCGCCCTCGACGTGCTCGGCTCCCGTGACCTGCTGGCGTTGCTCGACCGCCTCAGGATCGAAGGCCGCACGATCCTGCTCTCCACGCACCGCCTGCACGAGATCGAGCGCCGCTGCGACCGCTTTCTCGTCATCAGCGGCGGCCGCATCCTTGCGGAGGGCACCCGGGAGTCGCTCGTCGCCGGGCGTCAGGGGGGCCTCGAGGAGGCTTTCTTCGCCGCCATCGCCACGGAGGCGCGGCCGTGAACGCGGGCGAACCGGAATCCGCGGGGGGCTGGCGGGCGCGGTGGGCGATCGCCCGCCGCGATCTGCTGGAGTTTGTCCGGGACCGCCGCGCGCTCTTCATCACGCTGGTGATGCCGATGGCGATGTATCCGCTGCTCGCCCTGTCGAGCACGCTGGGCATCCGCACCGCCCTCACGGAACTCGACAGGCAGGACGCGACGGCGCGGCTGGTTCTGGCGATCTCCGGCCCCGATGCCGTCCCCTTCGAGGCGAGGATCAACGGCCTCCCGAAGCGGCCCGAAGGCTGGCCGGACAGCCTCGAGCTGCGGGTCGTCGCCGACGCCGCGGCCCGCCACCAGATCGACGAGGGGACTGCCGACGCCTGGATCTTCATCCCGGAGGGCACGATCGCGGGCCTGGAGGGGGAGGGGACGGTGCCGATCGAAGCGAGGCTCTCGACCGTCCGGGCGATCGATCACCGGGCCAAGGAGCGTGTGCTGGCGGTGATGCGGGGCTTGGCCGATGCCGCGCGGCAGGCCCGGCTCCGCCGCGCCGGCCTGCCGGAGAGCCTCGTCGAGCCGCTCCGCCTCGATTTCAGCGGCGGGATCCCGGCGACGGGCCCCGCCTTCCATGACCTGCTGCCGACGACGGTCGCGGCCGTGCTCGTGCTCCTGGCGGTGCTCACGGCCACCGGTGCCTTCTATCCGGCCATCGACGCGATCGCGGGGGAGAAGGAGCGGGGCACGATCGAGACGCTGCTGATCTCCCCCTGCACGCCGCTCGACGTCGTCACCGGCAAATTTCTCGCCGTCTTCGCCGTCACGCTGGCGACGCTCGTGGCCAATGCCCTTTCGATCGCGCTGACCGCGACGGTGCTCGTGAGGCTGCTCCCGGCCGGTTCGCTCGACGGGCTGTGGTCGAACGGCATGGCGAGCTTCACGATCGTCACCATCGTGGCCTACGCCGGCCTCGCGGCCGTCGCAGCGGCGATCTGCCTCGCCGTGACCGCGGCCTCGCGGAGCGGAAAGGAGGCGCAAAATACGCTCACTCCGGTCGTGATGCTGATCGCGGCGCTGGCCGGGTCGGCCCTCCTTCCCGGGACGGAATCACGCGGCTGGCTCTCCGCAGTGCCGTTTGCCGGGCAGGTGGCCGTGTCGAAGTCGGCGTTCGTCGTCGCCGACAGCCGCGGCTCCGACACGGACCGACCTGCCGGTGACACGCCGCGGGGGTGGAACGCCGGCCTGGGCCTCGCCGCTTCGCTCCTCTCCTCCGCCGCTTTGACGGCGCTGCTCCTGGGCCTCACCGCCTCGCTGGTGTCGAACGAGGAGCTGCTGTTTCGCGGCCCTGACTCGGCGACGAAGGGGTTTGGCAGGCCCGCGCCGCGGCGATCGCCGACCGTCTGGCAGGGGTTCGCCGCGGGGCTCGCGGGCTTCACGGCCCTCTGGTACGCCCAGGGACTCGCGCCGGCCGAGTTTGTGCCGGCGCTGCTGACCCAACAGGCCGTCGCCGTGCTCCTGCCGCTTGCAGGCATCGCGTGGTGGCAGCGGGTCGACGCCCGCGCGACCTATTCGCTCCGCTGGCCGGGCACGACGGTCGCCACGGTGGCTGCCATGGCCGGCGCGGTCCTGGTGGGTAGCGGACTGTTCACCGTGGGCGCGGCGGCGGCGCTCGCCGCCTGGGGCGGCGATGTGTCGCCGGAGGCCCGTGGTCTGGCGGAGCGACTGATCGGCCTGATCCGCGACAACCCCACCTGGCTGGCCGTGCTCATCCTCGCGGTGATGCCGGCCGTCTGCGAGGAGCTCTTCTTCCGGGGCTGGGCGCTCTCCGCATTTGCCGGCGACCGGCCGACGACACGCCGGGCCGTGGGCGCCGTCGTGGCACAGGGGGCGATCTTCGCGGCATTCCACCTTCTGCCCGAGCGGATGCCGCAGACGTTCGCCATGGGGATCGTGCTGGGCTGGATGACGCTCGCCACGCGGAGCATCCTGCCGGCGATCATCGCGCACGCCGCTCACAACGCCACGCCCGTCGTGCTCGTGGCGCAGGCGTCGCCCGACGAACTGGCCGCCCTCGAAGCGGGAACCGTCTCCGGGATCCCCCTCTGGGCGACGGCCGCGGCGATAGGATGCGTGGTCGGTGGCGGCCTGCTGCTGGCTTTTCCGCGGCTTGCACGCACTTCAGGAAAGGAATCATGACAACGCTCACGGACACCCGGCCTGCACGGCGGCTGATGCGATCGGGATTCGGCGGGTTGGCGGCATGCCTCGTGGCGGCGGCATGGCTGGGCAGCGTCCGGGGAGCGGCCGCCGACGAGACCCCGCGGGTCCTGAAGGTCGCGGTGACCCCCATCGCCTCGATCGTCGAGTGGAGCGGCGACCAGCCGAAGGGCGTCATGATCGCCATCTGGAATGAACTGGCCCGACGGCTGGGCATGCAATCGGAGTTCGTGCGGGCCAAGACGTTCGTCGATCTCATGGATATGGTGCGGGAAGGAAAGGCCGACGTCTCGCTCGGGCCGCTGGCCATCACCGAGGAACGCGAACGAGCCCTCGACATGACGCATCCCGTGTTTCACTCGGGCATGCGGATCGCGGTGCGACAGCGGAACGACACCGGGCTGCTGACCGCCGTGTGGTCGATGCTCTCCTGGAAGCTTCTGGGGCTCGTCACCCTTGCTCTGGCCCTGGCCTTCGTCTCGGGTCATCTCCTCTGGTGGAGCGAGAAGGAACGCAACCCACGGTCATTCCCCCCGGCGTATCCATGGGGCGTCATCGAGGCCATCTGGTGGATCGCCTCGACGATCGTCACCGGCGGCTGCGACGACAAGCACGTCGACGGTCCCCTGGGGCGAATCCTCGCCTTCGCCTGGATGATCGGCGGCATCGGCCTGATCGCCTCCTTCACCAGCGTGCTCACGGCGACGATGACCGCCGAGCGGGTCACGGGCGTGATTCAAGGACCACGCGACCTCGTCGGCCGGTCGATCGGCTGTCAGGCGGCCGCGGTGACCGTGTCCACGGTGCGGCAGCGCGGGGGCATCCCGCAGGAGTATCCGACGATCCGCGAGGCGCTCGACGCACTCGAACTGGGCATGGTCGATGCCGTCGTCAGCGAGGCCGAGACGCTGATGTCCGTCATCAACGAGTCACGGCAGGACCGCGTGAAACTCGTCGGCCCGCTGTTCGATTCCTTCGACTTCGGACTCGCGTTGAAAAACGGCAGCCCGCTCCGCGAGGAACTCAACACCGCGATCCTGCGAATGCGGGAGGATGGCACGCTCGACCGCATCAAGGCCTCCTGGTTGGGCACGCACGACTGACAAGGGCTCACCGTCGATGCCCGGGCATCATCCCCGGGCGAGCGACCTCATCCGCGGCCGTCAGCCACCGAGTGCTTCTTCGAGCCTGGCAAGCCGCTCCCGGAGCACTGCCACCTCCTGCTCGAGGCCGGCGACCCGCGTCTCGAGCTCGGGACCGGATGGAGTGACTGTCCGCGGAGCAGCCGCGGGGGACGCAGAGGATTCGACGCAGGGCGGCTGGGCCGTGGGTGCGGGGCTCGTGGCGGCGGCAGCCACCGCGGCCATGCCGAGCCCGGCCCGCACCTTGTCGAGCTTTTCCTGGGGCAGAAGACCGTGGGTGAGCATCCGGCCGCGTCCCGGCGGAGAGAGCCAGATCACGAGCCCTTTTTCGGCGAGCCGATCGAGGTGACCGCGCAGCGCGTCGAGGTCGGGGATCGGGTCCATGCGACTGACTCGGCCCCTGAGATCGCCCTCCGTCTGCTCGCCCCGGAGAAACAGCTCTCCCATGATCGCCAGTTCCTCCTTCCCCACGCCCAGCCACTCGTAGGCGAGGTGCCGGTATCTCGGCAGCTTTCCGCTGCCATACACCTCCGCCATCGCACCGCATTCCCGCAGCCCCTTCACGGCCCGCATCACCTGCTCCTCGTCGAGCGTCGTCACCGGATCGCGGTTGCTTTTCTGATTGCAGCCGGTGATGAGTCCATTGAGCGACAAGGGGTACTGGTCGGGCGTCGTCTTGCCCTTCTCGATGAGCACTCCGAGGACCCGTCGCTCGAACGCATCGAGCGGTCGGAGCGGCTTCGCGGGGGCTTCAGCCCGTGCGGATGCGTCTTCCATGTCGTTTCCCGGGCCGTTTCCTCGGTCGCACTCAAAGGCCGAACAGAATCACCGCCAGCGCTGCAATGCCGACGCAGACGAGCGCGGTTCCCATCGATCGCGCGATCGCCGGCCGGTCGGCGTAGCGGTAATCGTCCCGCGTGATCGCCACGAGCACGTGGCGGTGCTCCCACATGCCGGCGAGCGTTGCGGCGATCCCCAGACCGATCAGCGCGGAGCCGGCGATTCGTGTCTTGAGCGGCGAGAATCCGGCGAGCTTGCCGTCGAGACCCACGGCCGCCTGCCCCACCTGCTCGATCCCGAAACCGAGACTGATCATCGCCAGGCTCGTGCGGATCCAGGCCAGCAGCGTGCGGTCGGCGGCCTCACGATTCCGCTCTCGCGCGAGCTCGTTGGTGAGGGAGACGGGGCTTTCCGGACCGGCGGCCATAGAGAGCAGAATACCACCCGCGTCCCCGTTGCCGAACCCGCCGATCCCCGGTGCCGGCCCCGGGTGCGGGAAATCCGGACCGGCCGGCCCGGTGCGTCCTTCGGCAGTGGGCCGATGCTCCGCGACGGCCGCCGGGACGGGCTGGACCAGCCGGACTCCGGCGAGGGGCGACGCGGACTACTTCACCTCGAGGCCCACGCTCGCGGAGTGTGCGGAGAACTCCGGGGCGTAGCGGCTCTGGATCTTCGCGAACCCGCTCGAAGCCGTGCCGCGATGGGCCGCCCGCAGCGAATACTCGAAGACATGCGTGCCCCGCGGCAGCCGTTCGAAGAAGAGCTGCGTGGAGGTGTCGCGGATCGCCACGTACCAGCCCGCCCCATCGGCCCACCGCCAGCCGGAGAGCACGTCCACCGGCTCGGTCAGGCTCGGCCGATGATCGGCCAGTTCCAGAAACTCGTAGTCGCGGTCGCTCGTCACCACGAGCCGCACGACGAGTTCGTCGCCCACCTCGACGGGCGTGCCGTCGCCGGCCGGCACGAGCTCGGGCCCCGCCTTCGTGAACCGCTTGACGAACAGCTTCTTCTCGATCGCCAGCTCGTCCCGACCCGCCGCCGGCACGTTGGCGATGTCGTCGAGATACTGCCAGTGGATGCCGCCCCAGGCGAGTCCGGCGTCGGGCTTCTTGATGGTGATGGCCGCCATCGCCGGCTCGATTTCACGGCGGACGAAGCGGGCCTCGAAGAAGCCGGTGCCGGCCTCGACCTTTTCCGGCGTGATCGTCTCATCCCCGATGGTCACCGACGCGAGCTCCTGCGAGCCGAGCAGGTCGGCGCCGCGGCCGAGCAACGCCCCCACGGCGTCGGCGGTCGAGCGGCTGCCGGGCCACCTGCTCGTCCGCTTCTGCGACAGGAGCCAGACCTTGAGCGCCTCGACCGCGTCCTTGTCGGCGGCCACCTCGTCGAAGCACTCGACCATGATCGCCTGCGTGGCGATCGGGGCATACGCCCAGCTCCACCAGCCGGGGTGCGGGTCGCGCCACCACATGCCCTGATGGGAGTTCTGTTCCTCCCCCGGCTTCACGTCGGCACCCACGGCCCGCTGCCGCAGGCTGTCCACGATCGAGAGCGCCGTCGGCTTGTCACCGGCCCGGGCCAGCGCGATCGCGAGGTGCCCTTGCGAGCGGCGGTCCTCGACCTTCATCCAACGCCGGCGGCCCACATCGAGACCCCACTCGATCGCGGCCGCGGCCTCCCCCTGCGGCGGTGCGTCGCCACTGAAGAAGCTCCGTGCGTAGAGGGCGTAGGCACCGATCGGGGTGAGCACGGGCTCCTTCACCTTCGCGGCCCACCTCTTTTCCTCGACCAGCCTGCCGTCGAGCCAGGGAATGGCCTCGAGCGCCGGCTGCACGTCGATCTTCACGCCGGCAACGCGGAGCCGGCCGAAGCCGGCGATGATGCCCAGCGACACCGAGTCACACGTGCGTCCGCCTGGAAACCACGGCCAGCCGCCGTCGCCGTTCCGCAGGGCGGCGAGCCGCGTCAGGGCTGCGTTCATCTCGTTGGCCGCCCGCGTGGAGTCGAACAGCAGGCCGATCCGGCCGCGGGCCTCCTTCTCGTCCACTGCGTCGCGGATCCAGGGTGTCTCGGCGAGCAGCGTCTTCACCAGATCGGTGTTCTTTTCCAACGGGCTCTCGAGGGCTGCCGTGCCCCTCCATTGCTCGAACACCCGCGCGATCCGGGGGTCGCTCGTGGCGAGGTGCCGGGCAAGGGCGTTGGCGGAGAGCCTCGTGAACAGGGTCTCGGTGCTCTCGTCGGCCTCCTCCATGATCGAGGGGAGCGCGAGCACCGCGTACCAGGCCGGGTTTGAGGCGGCCTGAACGACGAGCGACTGGCTCTCGATGCCGGTGCCGGCGCTGTTCGCAAGTCGCTCGAGCGAGACCTGCCGCTCGCCGGGCCCGCGAATCGTGATCGGCACGGTCTCGGTGACGAGCACGCGGCGTGGCAGAACCGGCAGCAGAGCCTCCTCGCCGTCGCTGATCGGCTTCGCCGATCCTGTGACCGTGCCCACGGCGAGATAGCGGAGCGCATCGGTGCCGTCGGCCACCCCGACGGTGAACACCACCGGCTTCGATTCCCCGGCGGCGAGTTCGAACGGCAACTCCCTCGGGCCCTCGACGAGCGCGTCGCGGGAATCGTTCGTACGGGCATCGGCGAGCGAGAACGTCACCTTCCCGGCGAGCCGGCCGGCCGATTGGTTGCTGACCTTGACCGGGATTCGCACGACGTCGCCCGCCCGCACGAACCGCGGCACGAGCGGCTCGACCATGAGGTCTTTCGCCGCGATCGCCGTGTCCACCAGCGTGCCCGAACGCAGCGCGGCGTCGTGGGCGAGGCCCTTGAACTGCCAGGTCGTGAGCGTGTCGGGCAACGTGAACTCGATCGTGACCACGCCGTCCGAGCCGCTCGTGAGCGTGGGCAGGAAGAACGCGGTCTCGACGAGATTTTTCCGTGGAGGCACCGCCGCTGCGGGGGTTCCGCCGGCCGGCTCCGCGGGGGGTGCGCCGGCCGCCGCATTCCGTTGTCTGTCAGCCTCGCCTTCCCCCATCCTTTGCCCCCCGTCCTTCGCCATCCGCAAACCCGACGCGGCGGTCGGGGCCCCGTCGGCCATCGCCATCGGGGCGGCGGCAAACTCCCTGATGCCGTTGCCGCCGTGCATCCAGCCGTTCCCCGCCGGTGCACCGAACGGATAACGGAGCCTGCGAAAGGTCGTCGGCGGCACGTCGGCGTAGCGGGTGGCGAACTGGCCGAGGATCTGGTTCAGGTTCACGGCGGCATTCGTAAACCCGAGGTGCGTCCAACTCGCCTCGCGGCGAAAGAGGCCCGTGAGACCGTCGCCGGGCCACTGGTGCTGGGCGAGCGCGTCGAGCGACTGGTCGTAGGCCAGCGCGAGAAACTCCGCCGCCGCCGGATTGGCCCGGTCACCCGTCCCGGTGATCCTTGCCCGCCAGACCTCCCGGGTGCCCGGCTCCACGCGGCGGGTGAACCGCTCCCAGGCGAGCGAGAGGGTTTTGTTCGTCCACGGCACGTCCACCGTTCGTGACTCGACCTTCAGCCGCCCGTCGCGGACGAGCCACGCCCGCACGGTGAACCCGCCCCGCTGCGTCTCGGTCACCTTCACACTCACCGGCCATTGCGTCCGCGCGGCGTCCGTCCAGAACCGCTCGATCACCTCACCGGCCTGCGAGACCTCGACGAGCGCCCGGCCGGTCGCGTAGCCCGTGCCCACGACCGCGCGGAACTCCGCGCCGGGCTCGACCGACGTCTGCTCGGGAAACATCGCCAAGGCCCGCTTCACGCCGTAGCGCTCGGCAGCGGGATCGATCACCTCGACGAGCTGCTGCGCCTTCACCGCCGGCACATCACCCTGCGCCGGGATCTCGAACACCGCCCGGTAGAGCCCGGGCTTCAACCGGGCCGTGGCGATGCCCTTGCCCGTCTGCTTGTCGGTGGCGACGCTCTCGGTGAACACCGTCTCTCCCGCGGCCCAGGTCTCCGGGTCGGCCGGATCGGGCTCGATGGCCCCGGGTCGTGGCTGCGGGATCGCGACGCCCGGTCCCCCCTTGCCGCGGAGCGGCCGCCCGCGGACGGGCCGCGGCATCGGGAACGGCTGGGCGTCGAAGAACTCGCCGCGGGCCACCTCCGCCGGCTGCACGAGCCGTGAGACCGCGAGCGTGCCCGCGGCGGCGCATGCCCCGCCGTCGAGCGTCTTCGTGGCGATCTCGATCTCCACCGCCGCCGGTTCACCCCCGCGGGCGGGCTGCCAGGGTTTCGTCGCCAGCGCGGCCTCGATGTCGGTGTATCCGGCGCTCACGCTCCGCTCGCCCGTACGAGTTTCGCCCCCGGCGTCGGTGACGTCGGCCGTGACCTTGAAGGTGAACACCGGCAGTGAATCCTTCGGCACGCCGCGGTCGGGCCTGGCCGGAAACGTGACGGTGAACCTGCCGTTTGCGTCGGTCTTCACCGTGCCCCTGGCGATCGGCTGGGCCTCGCCTCCCCAGGGGAGCCACGGAAAGAAGCAGCGGCACCAGATCGGAAAGCGAACCTGCCGCTCCGCCCGCCACTTCACCACGGCGTCGGCGACGGCGAGGCCGGAGTAGGTGGTGGCGGTGCCGGTGAGCACCACGTCGCCGCCGAGCGGCGTCGAACGCCCGGGCGGCGCGAGCGTGACTTGAAACTTCGGGCGTTTGTATTCCTCGACCCGGACGCCGATGCCGCTTTGGGCCTCGCCCGCATTGGCCTGGATCGACCAATGCCCGGGCAGGGCTCCGGTGGCCACGGGAAAGTTGCCGTGGAACGACCCGTTGGCGTTGGTCTTGTGGTTGGCCTTCGCCACCTCGCGGCCGTTGGCGTCGCGGAACGTGACTTCGACCGCCCGGTCGGCCACGGCGGCATAGTCCCCCTTCACCTGGTCGCCGGCGCACACGATCCCCTTGTAGAAGACGGTCTGGCCGGGCCGGTGGATGCCGCGGTCGGTGACGAGCACGACCGTCGCGATCCGTTCGGCCGCGACGTGCTGCCACACGCTCGTCGGCTCGGTGTCGGCCTGGTGCTTCCTGTCGGCGAGCGAGGCCGTCGCGACGACGACCAGCTCCCGGCCCTGCCCGCACTCCACATCGAACCGCCCATCCTTGTCGGTCGTCGCCGTGGGGCCGACGACGAACGGTGGAGGATTGCCCTGCTGCTCGCGAACGAACACCTGCACCGCCGCGCCGGCCACCGGCTCGCCGCCGGCGATGTCCACGACATGGCCGGCGAGCGGCGCGGGGCCACCCGGGCCGGGCCGGGGCCCGCCGCGGCCGCCC
>SXGQ01690313.1_pt1 | contig 14951 bp, 12 predicted proteins | sample 3178371 | NCBI WGS metagenome assembly SXGQ01 (sample SAMN11356859, study PRJNA531348) | freshwater metagenome | isolation source: freshwater sample F1-20 | place: China: Fuxian Lake, Yuxi | collected 2017-12-25
GCCGCGCGGGCCCTCGTTTCGGATCACAAGCACATCGCCCGCCTGGTAGCGACGTTCGCGTACGGCTGCGGTACACGCTTCCTCGTTCTCAAAGACCCGGGCCCGGCCTTCGAACCTGAGCCGCTTCAAGCCAGCGATCTTGATGAGCGCGCCGTCCGGGCAGAGATTACCCTTGAGCACCACGACGCCGCCAGTGGGATGGAGAGGCGCGCTTGCCGGGCGGACCACGCTGCCGTCAGCCTCAGGCGCGCCTTCACAGAGTTCAGCAAGCGTCCGGCCCTCGATCGAGGGGCAATCGCCGTGCAGCCAGCCGCCGCGAAGCAGTTCACGCAGCACCACCCGCACGCCCCCCACCTCGTGCAGATCGCGGGCGAGGAATCGGCCGCCGGGCTGCATATCAGCGATCAGCGGCGTGCGCTGAAAGACCTCGGCTACATCATCGAGCGTGAAGCGGATGCCTGCCTCGTGCGCGATCGCCGGCAAGTGCAGTCCTGCGTTGGTGGACCCGCCCGTGGCGGCCACCGCTGCGGCCGCGTTCTCCAGACTTTTTCGCGTGACCAGCTCGCGCGGCAGCGGCCCGTTCGTTTTCAGCAGGCGCATCACCGTCTGGCCGGCACGCCGGGCGAGCGCAATACGTTCTGAATACACCGCAGGCAACATCGCCGACCCGAGCGGGGCGAGACCGAGCACCTCTGAGACCATGGCCATGGTGTTGGCGGTGAACTGACCCGGGCACGAGCCCAAGGTGGGCGAGCAATCGCGTTCCAGTGCATCGAGCTCCGCAAGCGACACCGTGCCGGCGTGCAGCGCGCCCACGCGCTCGTACGCATCCACCGTGCTCACTGTTTTGCCCTGGTGCCGGCCCGGCAGCATGGCGCCTCCGTACACAAAGACCGAGGGCACGTTGAGCCGCACCATGGCCATCATGATGGCGGGCAGCGTCTTGTCGCAGCCGGCAAAGCCCACCAGCGCGTCATAAGCATGACCGCGCACCACGAGCTCGATGGAGTCGGCGATCAGCTCTCGGGAGGCGAGGCTCATCCGCATGCCCTGATGCGCCATGGAGATGCCATCCGAGACGGAAATCGAGGTGAACTCAAACGGCGTACCGCCGGCCGTCGCGACGCCGGTCTTGGCCGCTTCTGCCTGTGGGCGAAGCGATAGCGAGCAGGGTGTGTTTTCGCCGTGGGTACTCATCACGCCCACGAAGGGCTTGGCGATGGCCTCGTCATCCAGGCCCATGGCGCGCAGGAAGGTGCGGTGGGCCACGCGATCGGGCCCCTCAACGGTGATGCGCGAGCGCAGGCGTTGCTCGGGTGCAGCGTCGGACATGCCGGACTCCGGGGAAGTGGCTTGGGTCGAAAGCTTGATAGAGTAGCCGATCGCGCTCGAGACGCAGTCGCCCTCCGGTGCGCTCGGCCTCATCCTCGACACGAACTTTGGGAGACTCGTGCGTGAATCAACCGGAAGCGACCAGCGACGGCTCGAATCGGCAGATCCCGCCGGAGAACCCGGTGCGCACTTCGGGGTGGGCTGCGCGGCTGCGGCCCGAGCGGGCGCTTGAGATGCTCGCTGCGGCCCTGCTGTTTTCGATGATGGTACTCACCTTTGCGGATGTGGTGCTGCGCTATGTGTTCAATGCGCCGATCCGCGGCAGTTTCGAGGTGAGCGAAGCCATGATGGCGGTGCTGATCTTTGCGGGGCTGCCGATGGTCTCCCGGAAAGGTGAACACATCGCGATCGATACCGTGGTGAGGCTCGCGCCGCCATTTGTTCGTCGCGTGAGCGCACTGGCGGTGCAAATGGGCTGCGCCGCCGCACTGGTCGGCATGGCCTGGCTGTTATGGCTTAAAGGGTCGCGTTTCGCTGCGGCGGGCGACGTCACGCAGACCCTCAAGCTTCCGATTGCTCCGGTCGTACAACTGATGGCGTTGCTCACGCTCTTTACTGCCCTCATCCATATGGTGCTGGCCTGGCAGGCGCTTCGTTCGCCCGAGGCCAGGTCCCAGACCGCCAATGAAGACGGCGGAGGTGTGCTGTGACGGAAGCGCTCCTCGGGTTGGGGGCGATGATGCTGCTCGCGCTCGCGGGGCTACCGATCGCGTTCGCCATGGGACTGGTCGGGTTCTTTGGCCTTGCGATCGTTCGCGGCTGGAATCCGGCGCTCGCCTCGGCGGGAACGCTCATGTACGAGACCGGGTTTTCGTATACGTTATCGGTGGTGCCGCTCTTCATCCTCATGGGTAATTTCGTAAGCCGGGCGGGGTTGTCGCAGGAGCTTTTCCGGGCGGCGTATGCCTTCATCGGCCACTGGCGGGGCGGGCTTGCCATGTCCACGATCGTCGCCTGTGCGGGTTTTGGTTCGATTTGCGGTTCCTCGATTGCCACCGCGGCCACCATGGCGCGGGTGGCCTATCCCTCCATGCGGCAATTCGGCTACAGCGATGCGCTCGCCTGCGGCGCCATCGCCTCGGGCGGCACGCTGGGCATTCTGATTCCGCCCTCGGTGATCATGGTCATCTATGCCCTCATGACCGAGGTCAACATTGGCGCCATGTTTGCGGCTGGCCTGATCCCGGGTGTGCTCGCCACGCTGCTCCTCATGGCGGCAGTCGCCTGGCAGACCTGGCGTGATCCGAAGAGCGGGCCGCGCGGTGAACGTACACCCTGGCCTGAACGGCTGCGCGCGCTACGGGGCGTGTGGGGCGTGGTCGTACTGTTCGTGGTCGTGATGGGGGGCATCTATGGCGGGGTGTTCACCGCGACGGAGGGCGCTTCGATCGGCGCATTCGGCGCCTTTGTGTTTGCGCTCGCGCGTCGCGCGCTCACCTGGCGAACGCTTGTGGAGGTGCTGGTAGAAAGCGCACGCACCACCACGATGCTGTTCGGCATCCTGATCGGTGCGCTGATCTTCGCGAACTTCGTGAATTTCACCTCGATGCCCGACGACCTCAAGAATTTCGTCTCGCAGTTTCAACTGCATCCGATGGCGGTCATCGTGGCGATCTGCGCGATCTATGTGCTGCTCGGAACCGCCATGGAAGAGCTGTCAATGATCCTGCTCACTGTGCCCGTACTCTTTCCGCTTGTGGTGCATCTGGGCTTTGACCCGATCTGGTTCGGCATTCTGGTGGTGGTCGTGGTCGAGATCGGACTCATCAGCCCGCCAGTCGGCATGAATCTCTTTGTGCTCAGAACCCTGCTCCCGCATGTCTCCACCATGACGCTTTATCGTGGCGTGACGCCCTTCGTCGCAGCCGATGTCATTCGGCTGGCCATCCTGATCGCCTTCCCGGTGATCTCGACCTGGCTGCCTGGCGTCCTCTTCAAGTAGCGGTGCTGGGTTCGCCTGAACTTGCGCGCGCGGCGTGTGCAGTAGCAATCAGTTCGGTGAGATTGCGGTCTTCCGGCAGGCCCAGTCGACGTGCCCGATCGAAGGAATGATGGCGAGGCCAGCAGCCGAACATGGGCTCGATCGCCGGGTCGGGTCGGAAGTCCGTCAGCGCACGCGCATCATGGCCGCTCGCCGCACTCACCGCGCGCAGGATCTCGTCGATGCTCGCTGCGATCGCAGGACATTGAACAACGCGGGCGCCATCGGGCGCGCCGCCCGAACCCGATAACGCAATGGCGAACGCATCGCGCGCGGACGACAGTGACTGTAGCCAGATCACTGCCTCGGGCGAAACCGGCGAGACCACCCTGCGGCCGGCGAGCGTCTCGCGGATCAGGTCGCTGTTAAAGCCCGATAGCGCGCCGTTCGGCAGCGCGGGGCGCACCACGACGCCGGCCAGTCGCAGGCTGATGCCATCGATCCAGCCGCGCCGCGACCCTTCGGCAATCAGGATTTCGTTGATCAGTTTCTGCACGCCATAGGAGAGGCTGGGCGAGGCGGGTGTGTGGTCGTGAATTGCCTTAGGGAGCGGCACGCCGTGGACGGCAATCGAACTGGCGTAGACCACCCTCGGCGGGCGGCCCGCGCGGCCCTGGTCCATGCAGCGTTCGAGCAGCGCGCGGGTGGCATCGAGATTGACCCGCACACCGAGATCGAAGTCGGCCTCGGCGGCCCCACTGACCACGCCCGCGAGATGCGCAACCGCAGTCACCGGCTCGGAGAACAACTTTTCAAGGAGGCCAGCCGATGCGAGGTCGCCCTGCATCCAGACGATGTCGGCGCGATTGGCCGGACACCAGTCGGGGCGCGGCGTCCAGTCGGAGAGGACGAGGCGCCCGGCAGCGGGCCGGTCGGGTGAGTTCAGGCGCGCGGGTCGCTTTTCGATCAGCGCGCGCGCGAGCGCGCCGCCCACGAAGCCGCCTGCGCCGGTGACGAGGCAGGCAGTCATCGTCGCGCAGCCATGGCCTCCGACGGTGGTGCTCCGGGGGGCACGCGATCGGATGACATCGGTTACCGCCCTGCTACGAAGCTGCCGCTTTTGCCGCCGTGCTTTTCCAGCAGGCGAACGTCGGTGATCACCATGCCCCGATCAATGGCCTTCACCATGTCGTAAATGGTGAGCAATCCCACTTGTACTGCGGTGAGCGCTTCCATTTCCACGCCGGTCCGGCCATCGCACTCGGCCTGCACCCGACAGTGCACGGTGGCGCCTGCCTCGTCGACTGTGAAATCGACCGTCACGCGCGTGAGGGCGATCGGGTGACAAAGCGGAATCAGGTCGGCCGTGCGCTTGGCGCCCTGAATGGCCGCGATACGGGCGATGCCCAGCACATCCCCCTTGGCGGCCGACCCTTCGCGGATCCTGGCAAGCGTTGCAGGCAGCATCCGGATCGCGCCGCCGGCGATCGCAATCCGGCGGGTGATGCCCTTGTCGGCGATGTCGACCATATGCGCCTGGCCGGCGGCGTCAAAGTGCGTGAGCATGGGGAATTTGCAGGTGGGGGACTGCGGCTATGATAGCCGGATGAGCCTGCATGCACGTCGGCCGCTTCTGACCCGGGCGCTTTCGGGGGTGATCAGCCTGTTGCTGGCGGTTTCGCCAATGGGCCTGGCCCGGGCTCAGCCGGTTGAACTCCCCAGGCTGGGCGATGCCGCCGGTGACCAGTTGTCGCCGCTTGCCGAGCGGCGCTTGGGCGAATCGATCATGCGCGAGATTCGACGGGCCCGGGCCCAGCTCGATGACCCTGAGCTCACCGATTACTTGAACCGGCTGGCAGCACGTCTCGCCGCGCAGCCGGCAGCGACGGGTTTCAGTTTTGAACTTTTTGCAGTCGAGGATCGCAGCATCAACGCGTTCGCGCTCCCCGGCGGCTTTATCGGCGTGCACACCGGGCTGGTCGCTTCGTCGCGGGCCGAGTCCGAACTCGCTTCGGTGCTCGCGCACGAGCTCGGCCATGTCACGCAGCGGCATATCGCCCGCATGCTCGCCACACAGAACCAGAGCTCCACCGTGCTCATGGCCGCCATGGCGGCGGCCCTACTCGCGGCACGCGCCAACCCGCAGGCTGCGGTGGGTATTGCCTCGCTGGGCAGCACCATACAGATGCAGCAGATCCTGGGTTACTCGCGCGACGCCGAGCGGGAAGCCGACCGGGTGGGCCTGGAGATGCTTCAGCAGGCGGGGTTTGATCCCCAGGGGATGGTCGAGTTTTTTGGGCGGCTGCAGACCGCGTCGCGGTTATCTGAGACCGCCCTGCCTGCCTATCTACGAACCCATCCGCTCACCGGCGATCGTATGAGCGACATTCAAAACCGGGTGATGGCGCTTCGCTACCGCCAGCATCCCGATAGCCTTGAATTCACCATGCTGAGGGCCCGTTTCCGGGCGCTGGCTGATCGAAGCCTTGACGGTCTTAACCGTGCGCGCCAGCTGATTGCGCGACAGGTGGAGGATGGCGCGGTCGCGCCCGTCGCAGGGCATTATGCGATCGCAGCCGGTGCGCTCGCCGCCGCCGACACGCAAGGCGCCAGACGTTCGATCGCGGCCGCACGAGGCGCTGCGGGCCGGCCGCACGCGTTCATCGAAAGTCTGGCTGCGCAGACCGAGCTCGAAGCCAGCCAGCCCGAGGAGGCGCTTGCCACCGCCGAGCGTGCCATCGCAACCCTGGGCACCTCCCGCGCACTCGTCCGCCTCCGGATTCGTGCCCTCTCGGCCCTCGGTCGTTGGCCCGAGGCAGTATCGGCGGGCGAGCAGGCGCTCCTGTCCATGCGCGCGGATACCGAACTTTGGGAGCTTCTCGCGCGGGCGCAGTCGGCGCTCGGTCGCGACGCGCCGGCTCATCTTGCGATGGCCGAGATGCACGCGATCAACGGTGTCTGGGTCGCCGCGATCGAGCAACTGCAGGCGGCGCAGCGCACCCGGCAACTCGATTTCTATGCCAGTTCGCAGGTTGATGCGAGGCTGCGCGAACTGCGCGCGCGGTTTTTTGAAGAGCGGGAGGATCGTCGTGCGGGGCGCTGATCCACGCGACCCTACCCAGACCACCTCGCCGGTCATGGGTTCGCTCACCCGCTTCCTTGTGCTGTGTATGACGCTGCTTTCCGGTCAGGCATTCGCCGACCCGAGCACGGCTGACGCGGCTTTACGAGAGGGTGAGCGCCTGCTTCGAGTGCCTGCCGACAGCCGCGACCCTGGTGCGGCGTGCGAGTTGTTCGAACAGGCCTCGCGCGAACGGCTGCCACGTGCCTGGTGGCGTCTCGCGCAATGTCATGAGCGCGGCTGGGGACGGCCGGTCGACAAGCGACAGGCGGCCGACTGGTATCGACGCGCGGCCGAGGCGGGCTTCGCGTATGCCCAGACCGCCTATGGCCTTGCCCTGCAGCGCGGTGACGGGGTTGATCGCGATCCGGTAACGGCGGCTGGCTGGTTCGGTCGGGCGGCGCTCGCGGGCGACTCGAATGCAGCGCTCGCGCTCGCTCGCGCCTACGAGGCCGGCGCGGGCGTCGAGCGCGATACGGTGCGTGCCGCGCAGTGGATGCAGCACGCGGCCGATCGGCGTAACCCGGCGGCGCAGCTTGGGCTTGCTCAGTGGTATCTGACCGGACAGCTGGTCGAGCGCTCGCCGCTCTACGCGTATGCCTGGGCGCAGGTTGTGGCCGAGTCGGCGCTCCGGGTGGGGGATGCGGCGCTTGCCGACGCGCTGTCGCAGCGCGCGGCCGTGGTACGCCGCCAGGCGGCCGGACAACTCACCGGCGACCAGCTGATCGACGGGCAGCGGATGGGTCGCGAGTGGCGGCCGCAGTCGCTTGCGCTGCAGCTGCCGCCCGGGGCCGAGCCGCCGGCCGCGTCCTCGCGCAACGCCTCCCCCGGCGCTTCGCCCGGCACGCTGCCCGGCACGCTGCCTGCGCCGCCTGCGCCCGCGACAGCCGATAGCGGCGCGGTGCCCGCGCAGCCGCCTGCGCCGCGCCCGCGGTCAACCACCGGTTCAGGTTTTTTCGTGAGTCGTGCGGGCCACCTGATTACCAATGAACATGTTGTTCGCGAGTGCCGCGATATCAAGCTGGGCGACGGCCAGGCTGCCGAGCTGATTGCCATCGACCGACGCGCCGACCTCGCGCTCCTCAAGGCTGGGCCGGTTGAGCATGCGGCGGTGCTGAGGGCCGATGTCCGGCCGCGCCAGGGCGAAGAGGTGCTGATCTACGGCTTTCCGCTTCGTGGGGTGCTTTCTTCGTCGGGGCAGCTCGGGGCGGGGATGGTGACCGCGCTCTCGGGCTTGCGCGACAACCCGCTGCAGATGCAGATCGACGTGCCGGTGCAGTCCGGCAATAGCGGTGGCCCCCTGATTGATGCCCACGGCGAGGTGATTGGCGTGGTGGTTTCCAAACTCAATGCGCTCAGGGTGGCGCAGGTGACCGGCGACATTCCGCAGAACGTCAATTTTGCGGTGGCGGCCGCGCCGCTCAAGTCGCTGATTGCCGCCCATGCCGTGCCGCTTGCCGCCGCACCGCGTCCCTCGGCACCGCTCGCGCGCGAGCTGATCGCGGAAGCGGCACGCCGCTACACGACGGCCGTGCTCTGTGCGCGATAATTCGCCGTTTGAACGAAAGGGAAGTGGGCTATGGCAAGGATCGACGTCACCGAGGCAGTGCAATCGCTGGGAGCTGGGGAATCGCGCGCGCTCGAGGCGGAAGGCGAGGAAATCGCGCTTTGCCGCGGCGATAGCGGCGTGTTTGCAGTGGCCGATCTGTGCACCCATGCCCATGCGCGTCTCACTGATGGGTTCGTGCTCGGCGACCTGATCGAGTGTCCGCTTCATCAGGCGCAGTACCGGCTCGATACCGGTGAACGGGTGGAAGGGCCCGAGTGCCCGGCGCTACGCACCTTCCCGCTCGTTGAGCGGGGCGGGCGCTGGTATGTTGAAACCTGAAGCGCGGGCCGGCCATGGTTTCGACTGACCAGCAACCGCCCGCGAGATGGGCGGCGCCTGAAACGCCGTTTGAGCCGCCAGGTGTCTGCGTCAAACCCGAGTGGATCGACTACAACGGCCACATGAATGTGGGCTACTACCATGTCGCCTTTGATGATGCGTCAACGCCGTTTTTTCACTGGCTGGGTCTCTCCCCCGAGTATCGGTCGCATCATCAGGTGACCACCTTTGCGCTCGAGACCCATCTGAATTTTCTGCGTGAGGTGAAGCTAGGCGAAGCGCTTCGCTTTGCCGCACGGCTTCTGTCCTATGACGCAAAGCGCATCCATTTCCTGATGGAAATGTTTCATGCCGGGGAAGGCTTTCTCGCGGCCACCTATGAATCGCTCTCGATGCATGTGGACCTGAGTACAAGGCGTACCGCACCCATGGGGCCTGAACTGCTCGCACGGCTCGAAGCGGTGATGGCCGCACACGCTGTGCTGCCGCAGCCGTGGCAGGTGGGCCATGTCATCGGGACACCGGTGCCACGCAGCTGAAGGGGCTGCCCGCGGCTGTGTCCTGCTCTTAGCGGAAAAACAGGGTCGCTAGCCCCAGGAAAATGAGGAACCCCATGCTGTCGGTGCTGAAGGTGAGCAGCACCGACGATCCGATGGCCGGATCGCGGCCGCTGCGTTCGAGCGCGAGTGGCACCGCCATGGCGATCAGCGCACCCACCGCCAGGTTGAGGGTCATCGCAAGCAGCATGAGCGCGCCCAGTAACGCCCCCTGATCGGTGTCCGAGTAGAGCCACCAGGCAAAGAGCCCGGCCACGCTACCCCAGACCACGCCGTTCAGCCCGGCGATGGCGATCTCCTTGGTGAGGAGTTGACGGGCGTTTGAGCGGGTGAGCTGGCCGAGCGCGAGCGAGCGGATGATCAGCGTCATGGTCTGATTGCCCGAATTGCCGGCAATTCCTGCCACGATCGGCATCAGCGCGGCGAGCGCCACGACGCGCTCAATGGTGCCTTCAAACGCGCCGATCACACGCGATGCGAAAAACGCGGTGCAGAGGTTGACCGCGAGCCAGAGCCAGCGGTTACGCGCCGACTGCCAGACGCTTGAAAACAGGTCCTCCTCTTCACGCAGACCCGCCTGCGCGAGCGCGACCGACTCGCCCTCTTCGCGGATCACGTCCACCGCCTCAGCCACCGTCACGCGGCCCACCAGTCGGTTATGGGGATCGACCACGGGCGCCGAAACCAGGTCATAGCGCTCGAACGCAAGCGCCGCCTCGCTCGCGTTGTCGTAGGGTGCAAGCGCCAGCACATCGCGGCGCATCACGTCTGCAACCAGGACCTCAGGCTGGTTGATGAGCACCCGGTCAAGCGGCAGGCTTCCCTCGAGTTGATCGTGTTCGTCGACTACGAAGATCTGGTCGGTGTGATCGGGGAGTTCATCGAGGGTGCGCAGGTAACGCAGCACCGCCTCGAGCGAAAAATCAGCGCGTACCGAAATGGTTTCAAAGTCCATCAGTGCGCCCACCGACCCATCCGGGTAGGACATGGACGCACGCAGCTGCTCACGCTCTTCCTGGCTCAAGCCCTGCCGGACCGCCTCCACCACGTCGGAGGGCAGGTCGGGCGCGAGTTCGGCGATTTCGTCGGTATCGAGTGTCTCGACCGCTCCGACCAGCTCCTCGGTATCCATCGAGCGGATCAGCGACTCGCGAACCGACTCGGAGACCTCCAGCAGGATCTCACCGTCGCGCTCGGCTTTTACCAGGTCCCAGACAGTGATCCGGTCGGACTGCGGGAGCGCCTCGAGAATGTAGGCTACATCAGCCGGGTGCAGGCGCTCCAGCCGCAGCCGCAGTTCATTCAGATGCTGACGTTCGACGAGCTGTTCGACCAGCGAGTGGCGCTCGGCATCTTCGCCATGCTGCTGGCGGTGGGCGAGGTCGAGCACCACCCGGTGACGCCGGAGGAGCTCCTGCACTTCGTTGAGCGCGCGCGAGGCCTCCTCGGGGTCGCGCTGCTGATCGTCGCCCGATTCCTGTTCAGCCGTCGCGGGTGTCCCGGCCGGTTCGCCGCGAGCTGGTTTTTCGTGAGTTTGCGTTTTGGCTCTGGTCGGGTGCGGGGGTTCGAGCTCGAGTGACGCCTGCCGGTTTGCGGGGGCGGCCGGCGCGGCGGGTTCCTGGCCCTCGCGGCGGGGGTCTGTGCTCGGGTTCATCGGCGTCTGCGCAGGCATCGATAGGGTGAGCCCGAATCGTCTCACAGAGCGCGCATGCCGCGCAGGCGGCATACGCTGAAAAGCGGAGAGCTGTCAGGCGGCTGCGTCCGTGCCCGGCTGAACGGCGCCGCCGGCCTCCTCTGCGGGGGGTTCCTCGACCTGAATATCGTCAGCATCGGTCTCTGAGGAGAGCGCAACAAAACGGGCCTGGACCGAAAGATCCACCTCATCAGGGTCGCTCAGATCGACCACAATCCGTCGCCCCGGCGCCACAGTGGGCAGACCCGGCAGGCGGAAATAGAACGGCGCGCGCGCGAGCCGCACGACGTCTTCGCGCACCACGACCGCATCGGTGCGGTCGAGCTGCTCCTGCGCGATCCAGCGCAGGCACCAGAGCCGTTCCATGCGCTGTTGAAAATCCTGATAGGCGGTGTGCCGCGCATCAAACGCCGAGATGATCGAAAAGAGGGCTGCATCTTTCGCACCAAGCGGCGGCGGCTGATCACGAAGGAGCGCCAGCAGTTGTCGCTGGTTGATCAGATCAACATACCGCCTGAGCGGCGACGTGGCCCAGATGTACTGGCTCACGCCCAGGCCTTCGTGGGGCAGCGCCTGGGTGCTCATGCGTACCCGCCCCGCCTGCTGCGAGCGGTAAATGCCCGGTACCGCGTGCTCGGCAAGGAGCCCCCCCCATTGGCTGTTCGCAAGAATCATCATTTCGGCGACGATCCGGTCGAGTGGCGCATCGCGCAGCCGTTGCTCGATCCGTACGCGCTCGCCATCGGGGCCCCGGTCGATCCGGAAACTGAAATCAGCGCGAAAGCGCGGCTCGGGTTTGCCGCGCATGCGCTCGCGGCGCGCCACCGAGGCGAGCGTCACGCGCCAAAGCACCCTCAGCGCGGGACCGAAGTGCAAGTCTCGGGCGGTGTCGTCGCTTGCGAGCGCGGCTTCGGTGACCTGCGCCGACACCTGCTCATGTCGCAGATTGGCTGCGATCGGAACCCGCTCGATCCGCGAGTGCGAGGCGTCGATGTCGCTGCCATCAGCGCTTACATCGAAGTAGAGCGAGAGTGCAGCCACTTCACGCCCCGCATCGAGCGAGTAGCGCGCGACCACCGGATCGGGGAGCATGGTGATTTTGTCGCCCGGCATATACACCGAGGACATGCGCTCGCGCGCGAGCAGATCGAGCGGTGAGTCGTGCGCCAGGGCGAGTGCGGGCGCTGCAATGTGGATGCCGATTCGCCAGCGACCGCCCTCCAGCGGCGTGACCGACAGCGCATCATCGATCTCGGTGGTGGTTTCATCGTCGATCGAAAAAGCCTGAACGTCGGCGCGTTCGAGCTCGGCGTGCGGGTCGGTGGCAAGCTCGGTGGCCGCCGCGCGTCCTTCGAACCGCAATCCGGCGGGAAAGTGTTCAGCCGCAAAGCAGGCGAAGTGGAGCGCGTGCGCTGAATCGAACGCGCCCACCTGTAGCAGGAGCCGCTCGGGGGTGAGGTGGCTCGTGCGTAGCGCTGCATCGAAAGCACGCCACTCGATGCTCTGCTTGTCGGGGCGAACCAGCAGGCTGGCCGGCTGATCTGCAAGTTCTGCCGGTAATTCACCCGCCCGCAGTCGTTCAGCCATCGCCTCGATCCGGGCCTCGATCTCCCGCCGGCGCGCGAGCGAGGCGAGCGCAGTGCGTACGGTTTCCTCAGCCGCCGCGCGATATTGCCCGCGGCCTTTGCGCTGAAAATGGATGGGCGAGCCATGCAGACGCAGAAGCAGTCCAGTGGACTGAATCGCATCGGGCGCGGCGCCGAAATACTCGGCCGCGAGCGTCTCGTAGCCAAACTCTTCCTGAGGTGCGCACTGCCAGAGAAACTCGACGTCGAGCTCTTCGGCGAGCTTGGTGGCGGCGGGCAACAGCGCCTCGACCGAGGGTCGGTCAAAGCGCAGCATCACATGCGCCGCCTTGATCTTGACGCGACGGCCGCTCGCGAGCTCCACCTGCAGGCTCGCGCCGGCTTCGCTCAGCACGGTGGCCGCCTTGAAGTCGCCCGCCTCTTCAAATAAAACCTGTATCGCAGCCAACGGCAGCGTCTCCCATGTGGATCTTCGGTCTGTGGTGAGGAATAGCGCGCGGACCAGGCGGTCCTGCGCCAGCGGCAACCGGCTACATCATGATGCCGCCCGAGACCTCAATTGTGGTGCCGTTGATATAGCTTGCCTCATCAGAGGCGAGAAACGCGTAGACGCGTGCAATTTCCTCGGGCTGCCCGAGCCGCCCCATGGGCACCTTGTCGACCATCTTCTGCATCACTGCAGGCGGAATGGTCTCCAGGATGGGGGTGGCGACAAACCCCGGGCACACGGCCACGGTGCGGATGCCCTTGGGACCCAGTTCGCGGCCCCAGGTTTTTGCGAATCCGATCACGCCGGCCTTGGTGGCTGCATAGTTGGTCTGGCCGAAGTTGCCGTAAAGGCCAACCACCGAGGAGGCGATCAGGATCACGCCGCTTTCCTGCTCGAGCATGGTGGGCACGACCGCCTGCGTACAGTGAAAAACGCCTTTCAAATTAACCGACATCACGCTATCGAATTGCTGCTCGGTCATTTTGACGAGCCGCGAATCCTTGGTGATGCCCGCGTTGTTCACCAGGCAGTCGATGCGTCCGAAGCGCTTGAGCGTGGCGGCAACCATGGCGTCAACGCTTTCGCGGTCGGTTACATCCACTCGGACGGCGAGCGTCTCGCCGCCAGCCTGTGCCACCGCGGCGCTCGCGGTCTCGGTGCGGCTCGCATCGATGTCGGCGAGCACCACGCGCGCGCCCTCAGCGGCAAAAACATGTGCGGTGGCCAGTCCGATGCCACTGGCGGCGCCTGTGATGATGGCCACCCTGTTTCTGAGTTTCATGAGCGGGGTTCTCCGGTCAGTTCGTGATCGGTTCGTCATTGTGCCGGGAGCCTGATGCCGGCAAAGGCCAGCACCCGGTTGATGTGTTGCTCGAAGTCCGATAGCGCGTGGTCGCTGCCCTCGATCACCAGGGCCTGTGCGCCCGGCCAGGCCGCCACCATCTCGCGCCAGTCGAGCAGTTCGTCGCCCGTTGCGGCGATCAGAAACGCGCGCTCGGGCCGACTGATCCTTGGCACTTCGAAGCGGCGCAGCTCCGCAAGATGCTCGGCGATAAACTCGAAAGGCTCGTCGCTGTGAAACAGTGTGCCCCGGCCCAGGTGGCGGGCGAGCGATTCTGCCGGCCGGATCGACGGGTTCAGCAGCACAGTGCGGACGCCGCAGGATTCGGCGAGATGGCGCGCATAGTAGCCGCCCAGCGAACTGCCCACCACCACATCGCGCTCGCTTGGGGCAATGCGTTCGACGACGAGCGCGATGGCCGCAGCGGGCGAAGCCGGCAGCGCCGGACAGACAAAATCATGGGCTCGCCCCGCCCGCGCCATGGCCCGGCCGAGCAGTTGCGCCTTGAACGACTGTGGCGAGGACCGGAATCCGTGAAGGTAGATGAGCCGCTCGCATGAATCGCCCTCAAAGCCAGCGCCGGACACGGCCATCAGGGCGCGTCCAGCGCAGCAAGGAGACGGGCGTGGATACCGCCGAAGCTCCCGTTACTCATCACCAGGATCCTGTCGCCCGCCCGGGCCTCGGCAACGATCTGCGTGACCAGCCGGTCGAGGTCGGTTTCGACGCTGGCGCGCGTGCCGAGGGCCGCCAGATCATCGGCCGGGTTCCACGACAGAGCGCCTGCATAGCAGTAGACCCGGTCGGCCTGCGCAAGGCTGCCAGCCAGCTGCGCGCGCATGGTGCCCAGCTTCATCGTGTTCGAGCGTGGCTCAAATACCGCGAGAATTCGTTCGCCGGCGCCCGTATGTTCCCGAAGTGCTGCGATCGTCTCGGAAATGGCGGTGGGATGGTGCGCAAAATCATCGATCACTGCAACGCCGCGCACCGTGCCGCGAAGCTCAAGCCGGCGCCGGACGCCCCCGAAGCGCGACAGCGCCTCGATTGCCTCATGCGCAGACACGCCGGATGCGCACGCGGCTGCGATCGCCGCGAGTGCATTCGCCCGGTTGTGCGCACCGGGTTGGGGCAATGCGCAAACACCCAGCGGCTCGCCGTGTCGAAGCACTGCGAAGCCCCCATGCGAGGATTCGCCGCGCGCATGGAGTTCGCCGACGTTCCACGCTTGATCGGATAAAAAAGACTGTACTTCACTCCAGCAACCGCGTTCGAGTACCCGGGCAAGCGCTGGCGCCTGGCTATTCACGATCAGTTGACCCGAGCGGGGTACGGTACGAACCAGATAATGAAATTGGGTTTCGATCGCAGCAAGATCGGCAAAGATGTCGGCGTGATCGAACTCGAGGTTATTCAGGACCAGGGTCCTGGGGCGGTAGTGAATGAACTTGGAGCGCTTGTCGAA
>SXGQ01290896.1_pt1 | contig 14950 bp, 10 predicted proteins | sample 3178371 | NCBI WGS metagenome assembly SXGQ01 (sample SAMN11356859, study PRJNA531348) | freshwater metagenome | isolation source: freshwater sample F1-20 | place: China: Fuxian Lake, Yuxi | collected 2017-12-25
ACTGCTCACCATGGAGGAAGGCCTGGCCTTCAAGGGCAAAACTGCCAAGCTCAGCCCGAACATCGTTTGGCAAACCTGGCGCACTCTGCCAAAGTATTGGCTGACCTTTTTGCGCTCAACAGCCATCGGTTGCTGGATGGGCATAACCCCCGGCGGCGCCACGCCGGCGTCGTTCATGAGTTACGGCGTGGCCCGGCGCATGTCCAGCGACCCGGAGTCCTTTGGCAAGGGTCAGGTGGAAGGGGTGTTAGCGCCTGAGACGGCCGCCCACGCAGCGGGCACCTCGGCGCTGCTGCCAATGTTGACACTGGGCATCCCGGGCTCACCCACGGCAGCGGTTCTTTTGGGCGGCCTGATGATCTGGGGCTTGCAACCCGGCCCCATGCTGTTTATTGAGCACAAAGACTTTGTTTGGGGTCTGATTGCCTCAATGTACCTGGGCAATATTGTGGGCCTGCTGGTGGTCCTGACCACGGTGCCCTATTGGGCGGCCTTTTTGCGCATCCCGTTTTCAGTGATCGCACCAGTGATCGTGGTGATCTGCGCGATCGGCGCTTACACGGTGCACAGTTCAATGTTCGATGTGGTGATGATGATGGTGTTTGGCGTGGTGGGTTACTTGTTCAAGAAGCTCAAATACCCTATGGCGCCACTGGTGTTGGCCCTGGTGCTCGGCGACATGGCCGAGGCGAGTTTCCGCCAGTCCATGCTGCTGTCTCAGGGCAGCCTGTCCATTTTCTGGTCTAACTCACTGGTAGGCAGCATCTTCGGCCTGGCCATGCTGATGCTCGCCTGGCCCCTGCTTGCCAAGTTGTCCGGGCTGCTGCGTCTGAAGAAAGATTAGGCCCGGATATTCTGCCCCGGCAGGGCGCTTTGCCCCCGGCTCGATCAGGGCCGTTGTTGTGATTGCACCATTTTCATGGCTGAGGCAATGAGAGCCGAGACTTCGCTCATATTGCTGGGTACTACCAGGGTGGTGCTGGCACTGGATGCCACGCGGGAATAGGCGTCCACCGCTTTTTCCGCCACCTTAAGTTGTACCGCATCGGCGCCCCCTGGCTGCCGGATAGCTGCTGCGATGCGCTCAATCGCCTGAGCGGTGGCCTGTGCGACTGCAAGAATCGACTGGGCGTCTCCTTCTGCCTTGTTGATCACGGCCTGCTTTTCGCCTTCGGAGCGGGCGATAAACGCCTCTCGCTCGCCGGTGGCGATGTTGATCTGCTCTTGTCTGCGGCCTTCAGAAGCTGCAATAAGAGCCCTTTTTTCACGCTCAGCGGTGATTTGCTGCTGCATCGCATGCAAAATTTCTTTCGGCGGGGTGAGGTCTTTGATTTCATAGCGCAGGACCTTCACACCCCAGTTCAGCGCCGCTTCGTCAATCGCCTGGACCACCTGTGAATTGATGATGTCTCGTTCCTCAAAAGTTTTGTCAAGCTCGAGCTTACCGATCACCGAGCGCAAAGAGGTTTGGGCCAGTTGCGATATCGCCATGATGTAGTTGCTGGAGCCATAGCTGGCACGCATGGCGTCGGTCACCTGGAAATACAAAATCCCGTCGACTTGCAACTGGGTGTTGTCGCGGGTGATGCACACCTGGCTTGGAATATCAAGGGGAATTTCTTTGAGCACATGCTTGTAGGCCACCTTGTCGATAAAAGGCATCAAAAAATTCAGGCCAGGCGTGAGAGTGCCGTTGTATTTGCCCAGGCGCTCCACCACCCAGGCATGCTGCTGTGGCACGACCTTGACCGACTGCGTGACAAAAATCACCGCGATGAGAACCAAAACAATTGCAATTTCCATGAAGTATCTCGATAAAAAATTCAGTTAGGTTTGACGATCAGCCGGGTGCCCATCACCTCGGCAATGGTGAAGGCTCCGGGTGTTGCGGGAAAGCCCGGGGCGAGTGCCACCTGCCAGTTGGCGCCACGGTACTTCACATTGGCATGGCCCTCGGCATCCCAGGCGTCCACCTGCACCACCTCGCCCACGTCCAGGTTGACATCGGGGTTGGATGAGGCCGGCAGTGCCGAGGGTTTGCCTTGCTTGTAAGCGCGCCAGGCCACCACTGCCCCGCCGCCCACCAGGGCGGCTGCCACCAGTTGGACGCTCAGGTCGGCTCCCGCATGGGCAGCAAGGGCAGCGGCTACCACGCCAAGCGAGAGCATCAGCAAATAGAAGGTGCCAGAGAGCAGTTCCAGCGCGATCAGTGCGCCAGCCATGACCCACCAAATCGTTGTCTGTGCCATTTTCAGCCCTGGATGTATTTGAAGGCCCCATTCTCAAGCAAAAGGTCGGATGCGCTGTTGAGCCGGCGCAATATGTCCTTACACTTCGCGCCTTACCGATATTTTTGCCCGCCGCGGAGTGCCCCATGAAGTTTCGTTTTCCCATCGTGATCATCGACGAAGATTTTCGCTCTGAAAACACCTCCGGTTTGGGCATCAGGGCGCTGGCGCAGGCAATTGAAGCCGAGGGCTTTGAGGTGCTGGGTGTCACGAGCTATGGCGACCTGAGCCAGTTTGCCCAGCAGCAAAGCCGTGCCAGCACCTTCATTTTGTCGATCGACGATGAAGAGTTCACGCCCGGCCCGGACCTCGATCCGGCGGTGTTGAACCTGCGCAACTTCATTCTCGAGGTGCGGCGCAAAAACCTGGATGTGCCGATCTATGTGTACGGCGAAACCAAGACTTCACGCCATATCCCAAACGACATCCTGCGCGAACTCCATGGCTTCATTCATATGTTTGAGGACACCCCGGAGTTTGTCTCTCGACACATCATCCGCGAAGCCAAAGGCTACCTCGAAGGCGTGCAGCCACCGTTCTTCAAGGCACTGCTCGTTTACGCCGAAGATGGCTCGTATTCCTGGCATTGCCCTGGCCATTCCGGTGGTGTGGCCTTTTTGAAAAGCCCAGTTGGGCAGATGTTCCACCAGTTCTTTGGCGAAAACATGTTGCGTGCGGATGTCTGCAACGCGGTTGAAGAACTCGGGCAATTGCTAGACCACACCGGACCGGTGGCAGCCTCTGAGCGTAATGCGGCCCGAATTTTCAATGCCGACCACTGCTTTTTTGTCACCAATGGCACCAGCACCAGCAACAAGATGGTCTGGCATCACACGGTAGCGCCCAATGATGTGGTGGTGGTAGACCGCAATTGCCACAAGTCCATCCTGCATGCCATCATCATGACCGGGGCGATCCCGGTGTTCCTCAAGCCTACGCGCAACCACTTCGGCATCATCGGGCCGATTCCGAAGGGTGAATTCGAGCCGGCCGCCATCAAGGCCAAAATAGAGGCCAACCCACTTGTGCGCCAACACTTGCAGGGGCTTGACACAGCCACCATCAAGCCCCGGGTGCTAACACTCACCCAGTCCACCTATGACGGTGTGCTGTACAACACCGAAACCGTCAAAAGCATGCTTGACGGCTATGTGGAAAACATCCACTTTGATGAAGCCTGGTTGCCGCATGCGGCATTTCATCCTTTTTACGGCAGCTACCATGCGATGGGAAAAAAACGCACACGGCCCAAGCAGGCCATGGTGTATGCCACGCAATCAATTCACAAACTGCTGGCCGGTATCAGCCAGGCCAGCCACGTGCTGGTACAGAATTCACAGACTGTCAAACTTGACAAGCACCTCTTCAATGAGGCCTACTTAATGCACACCAGCACGTCGCCGCAGTACAGCATCATTGCCAGTTGTGATGTCGCTGCGGCCATGATGGAGCCCCCCGGGGGCACGGCTTTGGTCGAGGAGAGCATTGCCGAGGCGCTGGACTTTCGGCGCGCCATGCGCAAGGTAGATGAAGAATATGGCGATGACTGGTGGTTCAAGGTATGGGGCCCGGACATCACCATTGAGGAGGGTATCGGGCGGGCCGATAACTGGATTATCAAGGGGGAGTCTCCCAACGCCAAGGCCGGGGTGAACTGGCACGGGTTTGGGAAGATGGCGGCCGGCTTCAACATGCTCGACCCGATCAAGTCGACGATCGTGACGCCTGGTATGGACCTCAATGGCAGGTTTTCCGCAACTGGCATCCCGGCCAGCGTGGTGACCAAATTTTTGGCCGAACACGGCGTGGTGGTAGAAAAAACTGGGTTGTACAGTTTTTTTATTATGTTCACCATTGGCATCACCAAGGGCCGCTGGAACAGCATGCTGACTGCGCTGCAGCAGTTCAAGGACGATTACGCCAAAAATCAGCCCATGTGGCGTATCTTGCCCGAGTTTTGCCAAAAGCACCCCCGCTATGAGCCCATGGGTCTGCGCGACTTGTGCCAACACATCCATGCCCTGTATGCCAAGTACGACATTGCCCGCCTCACCACCGAGATGTACTTGAGCGATCTGACGCCAGCCATGAAGCCGAGTGACGCATACGCGCACATTGCGCTGCGCAAAACTGAGCGGGTCGAGATTGACCACCTTGAAGGCCGTGTGACTGTTGGCCTGGTCACTCCCTATCCGCCCGGCATTCCGCTACTGATTCCAGGCGAGGTGTTCAACCATAAAATTGTCGAATACCTCAAGTTCTCGCGCGAGTTCAACGCCAAATGCCCGGGCTTCGAGAGCGATATTCACGGCCTGGTGGAAGAAGTTGGCGACGATGGCAAGGTGCACTACTTTGCCGACTGCGTGGTCCCCTGATCGCTTGCCAGATTCTGATGCGGACAACGCCCGCGCCGCTTAGGCGACCTAAGGGGCCTCGACCACCGCCACAGCGGTCTGGCTGACGCCACAGTCGACATAAGAAATCTGCCCGGTCATGCCCGAGGCCAGGTCGCTCAGCAGAAAAGCGGCCACATTGCCGACCTCATCAATCGTCACATTGCGGCGCAAGGGCGAGGCATTGGCCGAGATTGCCAGCAGTCGGCCAAAGTCTTTGATGCCGCTGGCAGCCAGGGTTTTGATGGCTCCGGCGCTCAGTCCGTTGACCCGAATACCGCGCGAACCCACCGCCTCTGCCAGGTAGCGCACCGCCGACTCCAGGGATGCCTTGGCCAGCCCCATGGTGTTGTAACTGGGCACCACCCTGACCCCGCCCAGGTAGGTCAGGGTCAGCAGGGAGGCCTTCGCGCTCAGGTAGGGCAGCGCGGCTTTGGCCATGGCTGGAAAGCTGTAAGCGCTGATGTCATGGGCGATGCGGAAGTTTTCCCGCGTCAAGCCGTCAAGAAAATTGCCGGCTATGGCTTCGCGCGGCGCATAGCCGATGCTGTGCACCAGGCCGTCAAAGATGGGCCAGTGACCCGACAGGTCAGTGAACAGTTGGTCGATTTGTGCATCGTCGGCCACGTCACAGTCAAAAATCAAGCTGGAGCCGAAATTTGCCGCGAATTCGGTGGTGCGCTCCTTGAAGCGTTCCCCCACATAGCTGAAGGCCAATTCTGCGCCCTGCTGGTGGCAGGCGCGAGCGATACCATAGGCAATAGACCGGTTAGAAAGGACGCCGGTGACCAGTATTTTTTTGCCGTTCAGGAAACCCATATCGTCCTCAAAATCTCAGCGGTGAATTGATGCAGAATTGTCGCATGCGCAGTTTCTTGTTTTTTTTATGTCTGAGCCTGGTTGGCCCCGCTTGGGCGGCCTACGGCTATGCACTATGGGGCGATTTGAAATACCCTGCGAACTTTTCTCATTTCGATTACGTCAATCCGCAAGCTCCGAAGCGAGGCGAGTTGCGACTGGTCAGCAATCTGCGGGTGTCGACATTTGACAAGTACAACCCCTTCACCATGAAGGGATCGGCCCCGGCCTATCTGTCGGACATGCTGTTTGACGCCCTGCTGACTGGCGCCCTTGACGAGACCGCTGCTGGCTACGGGCTATTGGCCAGCGATGTCGAAGTGGCAGCAGATGGCCTGAGTGCCACCTTCAAGCTGCGCCCGCAGGCCAGGTTCCACAACGGCGACCCGGTGCTTGCTGCTGATGTCAAACACAGCTTTGACACGCTGGTCGGGCCGCACACCTCGCCGGCCTATAAAACCCTGCTTGAAGATGTGGCTGCAGCCGAGGTGGTGGACGAGCTCACCGTGCGCTACCGCTTTCGCAAGGCCAACCGCGAATTGCCGCTGCGGGTGGGCGGTTTGCCAGTGTTTAGCCGACAGTGGGGTGTGGAGAACGGCGTCGCCAAGTCTTTTGACAAAGTGGTGATGGATATCCCAATTGGCAGCGGCCCTTACCGGATTGGACCGGTGCGTTTTGGCAAAGACATCACCTATGTGCGCGATGCCAACTACTGGGCCAGGGAGCTCAATGTCAAGCGGGGCAGCCACAATTTTGAGCGCATCACCGTCAAGATCTACAAAGACAACACCGCCCGCCTCGAAGCGCTCAAGGCCGGCGAGTTTGATCTGATGCGGTTTTTTTCGGCCGGCGATTGGGCCCGGCGCGTTACCGGCAAGCGGTTTGACAGTGGTGAATTGGTTAAGACTGAGTTCCGGCACCGCCTGCCCTCCGGTTTTCAGAGCTATGTGCTCAACACCCGGCGCGAACGTTTTAAAGACCACAGGGTGCGCCAAGCGCTGGGTCTGGCGCTCGATTACGAGTGGATGAACCGGCAAATGTTTTACAACGCCTACCAGCGCGTCAATGGCTTGTTTGGCAACACCGATTGCCAGGCCAGTGGCCTGCCCGAGGCTTCAGAGTTGGCCCTGCTGGAGCCGTGGCGCAGCGAGGTGCCCGGCGCCGTTTTTGGCAATATGACCCTGCCACCGCGCACCGACGGCCAGCAGAGCCTGCGCGGCAATTTGCGCCAGGCCCAGGCCCTGCTTAAAGCCGCTGGTTGGGAGGTGCGCAATGGAGTTTTGAAAAACGCGCGCGGCGAGACTTTCGTGATTGAATACCTAGACAGCAACGAAGCCGGCGCTCGGGTGGTCACGCCCTGGGCCAGAAACCTTGAGAAACTAGGTATTGCGCTGAAGTTCCGTCCGGTGGACTTTGCCTTGTACCAGCAGCGTTTACAAAAATTCGAGTTCGACATCACTTCGCTGGCCTATGGTGGCACCCACAACCCCGGGCAGGAATATGCCGACTTGTTTGGCTCTAAAGCCGCCGACGTGGAAGATTCCGGCAACATGTCTGGCATCAAGAGTCCAGCGGTTGACGCCTTGATTGGCGCCATGACTGCAGCCCGCTCCCGAGCCGAATTGTTGCCCGCCTGTCGTGCCCTGGAGCGCGTCATCAGCCACAGCCACATCCTGATTCCCCAGTGGGCCGCTGGAACGCACCGCATGGCCTACAACAGTTGGCGCCTGCAGGGGCCGCCCGCCATGCCCCCCTACGCGGCTGGCGAGGGTTGGGCCATTGACACCTGGTGGGCTAAATAAGCATGTTGACTTACATTCTCAAGCGGCTGTTGCTGATGGTGCCTACACTGCTGGGCGTGCTGTTGGTGACCTTTGTGGTGATCCAGTTTGTGCCAGGCGGACCGGTCGAGCAATATTTGGCCGAGTCCCGGGCCGGCAGCGGGCAGGGGGCTGAGGGCGCTGGATCGGCTTACCGTGGCTCACAGGGGGTTGACCCAAAACGCATCGAGCAAATCAAGGCCTTGTATGGCTTTGATAAGCCGGCGCACGAGCGCTTTGTCCAGATGGTGAAGCAATTCGCCCGCTTTGATTTGGGCCGGAGTTTTTTCCAAAACAAAGACGTGGCGCAACTGATCTACGAAAAGCTGCCGGTCTCTATCAGCTTGGGGCTGTGGACTTTCTTTATCAGCTACCTGGTCGCCGTGCCGCTGGGCGTGGCCAAGGCGGTGCGCGCTGGATCGCGCTTTGACTTGGTCACCACGCTGTTGGTGATGTTGGGCTATGCGATCCCAGGTTTTGTGCTCGGGGTGGCTTTGTTGGTGGTGTTTGGTGGGCAGTTACAGTGGTTTCCGCTGCGCGGGTTGACCTCCAGCAACTGGGACGAGCTCACCTGGGGCGCGCGGGTGGTTGACTACCTGTGGCATATCGCCATGCCGGTGACAGCCATGGTGTTGGGCAGTTTTGCGGTCACCTCCATGCTCACGAAAAATGCCTTCCTGGAGGAAATTCGCAAGCAGTATGTGGTAACCGCCCGCGCCAAGGGCCTCGATGAGCGTCAGGTGCTTTGGAAACATGTGTTCCGCAACGCCTTGATTCCGATCATCACCGGTTTTCCCGCGGCCTTTATTGGCGCCTTTTTTACCGGCTCGCTGCTGATTGAGACCCTGTTTTCTCTCGATGGCCTGGGCCTGCTGAGCTACGAGAGTGTGATTCGGCGTGACTACCCGGTGGTGCTGGGAACCTTGTACTTCTTTACCCTGATAGGTCTGGTCACTAAGCTGGTGTCTGATTTGTCTTATGTTTGGGTGGATCCCCGTGTCAAGTTCGACTGATAGCAACACAAAATTCCTGGCTCGGCCTGGCAATTCGCCTGCACGTCGGGCCTGGGGCCGGTTCCGGCGCAACCGCCTGGGCTACTGGAGCCTGGTTTGTTTTTGTTGGTTGGTACTGCTCAGCCTCGCAGCAGAGTTGGTGTCCAACGACCGTCCCCTGCTGGTGCGCTACCAAGGACAGTTTTACATGCCGGTGATTCAAAGTTACCCTGAAACTGTTTTTGGCGGAGACTTCCAGACGCCAACCGATTACCTTGATCCGTTTATTCGGCAGCGCCTGAGCGAGCCCGGCAATTGGGCGCTCTATGCGCCCAACACCTACGGGCCGAAAACTCTCAACTACTTTGCCAAATCACCCAACCCCTCGGCACCCAGCAGCGAGAACTGGCTGGGCACCGATGACCGTGGACGCGACCTGCTGGCCCAGCTGATTTATGGCTTTCGGGTCAGTGTGCTGTTTGCCTTGGCGCTGACCTTCACGGGTACTGTTCTGGGTGTGCTCACTGGCGCCCTACAGGGTTTTTTTGGTGGCAAGACTGACCTGGCGTTTCAGCGTTTCATTGAAATCTGGAGCGCCATGCCCGAGTTGTATCTGCTGATCATCTTCAGCGCCGTGTTTGTGCCTAGCTTGGGGCTGCTGCTGCTGCTGCTGAGCCTGTTTGGCTGGATGGGTTTGTCGGACTATGTGCGGGCCGAGTTTTTGCGCAACCGTCAGCTCGACTATGTACGCGCAGCGCGAGCCTTAGGCGTGAGCAACTGGCAGATCATCCGCCGGCATGTGCTGCCCAACAGCCTCACGCCAGTAGTTACCTTTTTGCCATTTCGCATGAGCGGGGCGATTCTGGCGCTCACCTCCCTTGATTTTCTGGGCCTCGGTGTGCCACCTGGCACGCCATCCCTGGGTGAGCTGCTGTCGCAGGGCAAGAACAACATCGACGCCTGGTGGATTTCTTTGTCCACTTTTTTGGTCTTGGTGCTGACACTCTTGTTACTGACTTTCATGGGCGACGCACTGCGTGATGCGCTCGATCCGCGCAAGGCCGACCGATGAGCTCGCCTCTGCTCAGTGTGAGTGGTTTGCGGGTTGCGTTTGCCGGCCATGAGGTGGTGCACGGCATTGACTTTGCCGTCGAGCCAGGCGAAAAAGTTGCTTTGGTGGGCGAATCAGGATCGGGCAAAACAGTCACTGCCCTAAGCCTGTTGCGGTTGGCACAAGACGCCACAGTGGTCGGCAGCGCTGTCTTTGATCGCCAGGATTTGCTGGCCATGCCCGAGCGCGCCCTGCGGGCCCTACGCGGGCAGGACATTGCCATGATTTTCCAAGAGCCCATGACCGCGCTCAACCCTCTGTTGAGCGTGGGCGAGCAAATTGTCGAGGTGTTGCAGCTCAAAATGGGTTTGTCGCGGCAGCAGGCCTGGCCCAAAGCCATCGAGCTGATTACCCAAACCGGTATCAGTGAAGCAGCTCGGCGTGCCAGTGCCTACCCGCACCAACTCAGCGGCGGCCAACGCCAGCGCGCCATGATTGCAATGGCGCTGGCCTGCCAGCCGCGGCTGTTGCTGGCCGATGAGCCGACCACGGCCCTCGATGTGAGTCTGCGCACTCAGATTTTGCAACTGATTGCTGATCTTCAGAAAAAAAACGGCATGGCTGTTTTACTGGTTACCCACGACCTCAATTTGGTGCGCCGCTTTGCGGACCGGGTGCTGGTGATGGAGAACGGGTATGTGGTGGAGCAGGGCACAGTGGCCGAGGTTTTTGGCCAACCTCGCCATGCCTACACCCGACGGCTGCTTGAGAGTCGCCCCGAGCGGGATGTGGCAGAGCCGACAGTAAGCGGTGCGCCTGCCTTGCTGGCACAAGCCAGCAATTTGCGGGTGAGCTATGCCGTGCCGCGCCCGGGTATGGCGGGCTGGTTTGGGCAGGGCGAATTTGTCGCTGTGCAGGGCGCAAATTTTGCGATTCAGGCGGGGCAGACTTTGGGTGTCATTGGTGAATCCGGCTCGGGCAAATCAACCCTGGCGCTGGCGTTACTGGGTTTGCTGCCGAGCTCTGGTGAGTTGCAAGTTGGGGCGAGCCCCTGGGGCGTGAACGCACAGCAAAACCAGCGCATGCGGCGCATGGTGCAGGTGGTGTTTCAAGATCCGTTCTCCTCTTTGTCGCCTCGTTTGACAGTCGAAGAAATCGTCGGGGAGGGCCTGCTGGTTCATGAGCCCGGGCTGAGCGTGCGAGCACGGCGAGAGTTTGTTTTGGCGGCACTGCGCGATGTCGGTATGGCCCTGGATGGGGACGAAGCTGCACTGCTGCGACGCTACCCGCATGAATTTTCGGGTGGCCAGCGCCAGCGCCTGGCGATTGCCAGAGCACTGATCATCAAGCCAGACGTCCTGGTGCTCGATGAGCCAACCAGCGCGCTCGATGTGACTATCCAAAAACAGGTTCTTGGCTTGTTGCAGCGCTTGCAGCGAGAGCGGGGCCTGAGCTATTTGCTCATCACACATGATGTGGACGTGATCCGGGCCATGGCGCACCAGGTGCTCGTGATGAAAGACGGTGAGGTCGTCGAGTCCGGAGCCTGCGAACAATTGTTCCAAGCGCCTCAGCATGATTACACCCGCCAGTTGCTCGCCTCGGTTGCTTAACCGAGAGTTTCCATCAGCCGGATTTTCGAGCTTACCCAGTGTCTGGCGGGAGATTTGCCGCGCAACTCGTTTCGCCTTAAACCGGCGCACTGACGAGCAAGGCCCGTGAGAAACGATTCAGAATCAATGGGTTGGGCATAAGAATAGAGGTAGAATCCACCATCACGGCCAAGCGGGCGGGTTATTACCGCCCGTTTTTTTTGGTCTTTTATTTTGTTTTTTATCTAAGTAAACGTGCCTCTGACGGAAATTGTTGAGCAAACCGTGGCCGGGCTGGGCTATGACTTGGTGGCTACCGACCGGTCCGCCGGTGGCCTGCTGCGCATCACGATCGACCTGCCGTGGTCGCAGGTTCAGGGCGGCTCAGACAGTGAGCAACTCGTCACGATTGAGGATTGTGAAAAAGTGACCCGGCAACTGCAGTTCGCTCTTGAGGTGGACGGCATAGAGTACAAGCGTTTGGAAGTGTCATCGCCTGGCATTGATCGGCCCCTGCGCCACGAGCAGGATTTTGAACGTTTTGTGGGTCGGGTGATTGACATCACGCTCAAGGCGGCGATGGGTGTTGCGGCGCAGGGCTTGACCAGCGTGAGTCGAAAAAAATTTCGTGGCACGCTGGAGCGCGGCCAGGTTGTTGGCAGCGCAGCTTCATGGCAAATTGTTTGGGCTGACGAGCCCTTGGTCAAACCGGGGCAGAGGGTGAGCAAAAAACGCGTGGCCGCGCCGCTGCAGGTGCTGGGGTTTACCCAGGAAGAAATACGCGAAGCGCGCTTGGCGCCCATTGTCAGTTTCAAGGGTCGGGGCGCGCGCAGTGGCGCACCCGGTGCCGATGAATCTAAATTAAGTTGAGTTGAGTTGAAATAGGAGAGTCTTGGCATGAATCGAGAAATGTTAATGCTGGTGGACGCCATCTCGCGTGAGAAAAACGTCGAGCGCGATGTGGTGTTTGGGGCTGTTGAGGCCGCCCTGGCCCAGGCCACGAAAAAACTTTACCCAGGTGAGGTCGACATTCGGGTCGTGGTTGACCGCGACAGCGGCAGCTACGAGACCTTTCGGCGCTGGCATGTGGTGCCGGATGAAGCCGGTTTACAGCTGCCAGACCAGGAAATTTTGCTGTTTGAGGCCAAGGAGCAAATCGACGATATCGAGCTTGACGAATACATCGAAGAAGCCGTGCCATCGGTGCCCATTGGCCGGATTGGTGCGATGGCGGCAAAGCAGGTGATACTGCAAAAAATTCGTGATGCAGAGCGTGAGATGCTGCTCAATGACTTCATGTCGCGCGGTGACAAAATTTTTGTCGGCACGGTCAAGCGTATGGACAAGGGCGACATCATTGTCGAGAGCGGGCGGGTTGAGGGTCGGTTGCGCCGAGGCGAGATGATCCCCAAGGAAAACCTGCGTACCGGTGACCGGGTCCGCGCCATGATCATGGAGGTTGACCTGACCCTGCGAGGAGCCCCGATTATTTTGTCGCGCTCTTCGCCTGAATTCATGACTGAGCTGTTTCGCCAAGAAGTGCCCGAGATTGAGCAGGGCCTCCTCGAGATCAAGTCTTGTGCACGGGACGCCGGCTCACGGGCAAAAATTGCGGTGCTTTCACATGACAAGCGGATTGACCCGATCGGTACCTGTGTCGGCGTGCGTGGCACGCGGGTCAACGGCGTCACCAACGAGCTTGCTGGCGAACGGGTGGATATTGTGCTGTGGAGCGAGGACCCGGCCCAGTTTGTAATTGGTGCACTGGCGCCGGCCAATGTCTCGTCGATTGTGGTGGACGAGGAGCGGCATGCCATGGACGTGGTGGTTGATGAAGAAAATCTGGCCATCGCCATTGGCCGTGGTGGCCAAAACGTACGCCTGGCCGCTGAACTCACGGGCTGGAAGATCAATATTCTGGACGCTGCCGAGTCGGCAGAAAAACAGGCTGGCGAGGTTGATTCTGGGCGTCGCTTGTTCATGGACAAGCTCGATGTTGACGAAGAAATCGCCGATCTGCTGATTGCCGAGGGATTTACCAGCCTGGAGCAGGTGGCCTATGTGCCTCTTGAGGAAATGCTGGAGATCGAAAGCTTTGACGAAGACACGGTCAATGAATTGCGGGCACGGGCTAAAGACGCCTTGTTGACCATGGAAATAGCACGTGAAGAAAGCGGCGCAGAAGTATCACAAGACCTGCGCGACTTCACCGGGCTCACCCCCGAGCTGATCGTCAAGCTCGCCGACGGCGGTGTACACACCCTGGATGATCTCGCCGATTTGGCGGTTGATGAACTCACCGACCTCACTGGGCATACCGAAGAGCAGGCCCGGGCCATCATCATGAGAGCGCGGGAGCATTGGTTTGCCAATGAAGCCGTCTCTGACGTATGAAGTTATTGTCATGAAAAAATATATTTAGTGATGGCCGCCCTAAGCCCGACCGGGCTTTCGCGGCCGAACCCAAAGGTTAGATAAGAAATGTCCAGTATGACCGTCGCCGAGTTCGCAACAGAGCTCAAAAAATCAAGTAAGACCCTGCTCGACCAGCTCAAATCTGCCGGGGTTGTTAAAACCGCTGCCTCAGACAAGCTCACCGAGCCTGACAAGCAGCGCCTGTTGGCCTATCTTCAGGCTAGCCATGGCACTGCGAGCACTGAGCGCAAGAAAATCACACTGGTCAAGAAGTCGACCAGCGAGATCAAGCAGGCTGATGCGAGCGGTAAGGCCCGGACAATTCAAGTCGAGGTGCGCAAGAAACGCACCTTTGTGCGGCGCGAGGACGGTGTTGAGTCGGCCCCTGAAGACGCTGGCAACACGCCCGAGCAAGAAAGCCCAGCAGTTCCCTTGTTGGACACCGCTGAGCTCGCCCGCCGCGAAGAAGAAGCGCGCCGGCAAGCCGAATTGATACGGCGTCAGGAAGAAGAGCTCGCAGAGCGACGGCGGCAGCGTGAATCATTGGAGGCCAGGGCACAGGAAGCGGCCGAGCAAATGGCCAGCCGCAAAGCCGCCGAATTGATTGCGGCAGAGGCTGCTGCCAATCAGCCCAAGCCCGCTGACGGCCAGGCTGGAGCGACAGAGGCCAGTAGCATCGCAAGCGCCCGAATCCAAGCTGCGGCCAGCAAGGCCGAGGCCCTCGCCAAAACGCTGGTTGAAGAACGCGCCAGCGCTGCAGTGGCTGCCAAGGCCCGGGCTGACGAGGACGCCGCACGCGCCGCCGATCTTGGCGAGCGGCGACGCAAGGTTGAAGCCGAAGCCGCGGCCATCCGGGTCATGATGTCGGCACCAGCGAAAAAAGCGCCTCCCCCGAAGAAGCCAGAAGAAGTCAAACCGGCGGTCAAGCCTAGCGCTGTAGATGCCGCCAAAACCGGCCTCAAAGGAACCCTGCACAAGCCTGCTGCGGGTACTGTAGCGAGCAAACCCGCCCGTGCTGGTGCGCCAGGTGCGGCCGCAGCAACAACGCCAGCCGGTGCTGGCAGAGAAGTCAAATCAGCCAAGCTGTCGAGCAGTTGGGCTGGCGACCCAGCCAAAAAGAGGGCGATTCCCACCCGCGGCGACACCGGCGCCGGCGCTGGCCGGGCCAGCAACTGGCGCGGTGGGCCGCGCGGGCGGCGCACTGGCACAGACCGTGACCGTGATGACCATGCAAGCCAGGCGGCACCGGCAGAAGTACGTGTCATCGAGGTCCATGTGCCCGAGACCATCACGGTGGCAGAGCTTGCGCACAAGATGGCGGTCAAGGCCTCTGAGGTTATCAAGCACCTCATGAAGCTGGGGCAGATGGTCACCATCAACCAGCCGCTGGATCAGGACACTGCCATGATCGTGGTTGAAGAAATGGGCCACAAGGCGATTGTTGCCGCCCTGGATGATCCGGAGGCCTTCACCGATGACGAGGTGCAGCAGCAGCAGTCGAAGTCCCTGCAAAGAGCGCCGGTGGTGACTGTCATGGGCCA
>SXGQ01147559.1_pt1 | contig 14945 bp, 8 predicted proteins | sample 3178371 | NCBI WGS metagenome assembly SXGQ01 (sample SAMN11356859, study PRJNA531348) | freshwater metagenome | isolation source: freshwater sample F1-20 | place: China: Fuxian Lake, Yuxi | collected 2017-12-25
CACGATCACGGGCATGACCACGGCCATGATCACGGTGATCATCACCACCACCATCACGGCAATCCCGACGAGCTTGATGTCGTGATCATGCCAGTGGCGAAGGTGCCCGGTCGCGAGGAGCCCGCGGCCTCTTGCCCGCCCACCGCCGCGGCTGTCCAGGCCGCGGTGCTGGCGTTTTCCGACTGGGAGGCGCGGACCGCCGAGGGCGAGGAGATCACGCCCGGTGCCACGCTCCGCCGTCTGCTGCTGAAGAACGGCGACGGGCGTTTCAAGCTGCGGATCGACCAGCCGGGGCACTTCCTGGTCTTTGAGTCATGCGGACACGATCCGCTGCACATTTACGTCGGCGACGAGGTCGTGAAGCCGGTGTGGCAGCAGGACTTCCACCTGGCGCACGAGCACAACGAGGCGGTGACCTCGGTGGGCATCAGCGTGCCCGGTGACCTCGACGGCAAGCGGCTCAACGACTGGATCAGCGAACTCCTCCGTACCAAGGGCGGCGACATCTACCGCATGAAGGGGGTGCTCGCGGTGAAGGGCACCAACAAGCGCCTGGTCTTCCAAGGCGTGCACATGCTCTTCGACGCGCAGTTCGACCGCGAGTGGGCGGCGGGTGAACCGCGTTCCAACACGCTCGTCTTCATCGGCAAGAATCTCGACCGCTCGAAGCTGAACGAGGCGTTCAAGGCCTGCCTCGCCTGACGCGGGGTCCAACCGCGCATTTCGCAGCGCGGCCCCGCAACGGAAGTATCTTTCGGGTTAGCCAGCCTTGGAGCAGTGAGGCTTCGCCAAACCGCTCCGAGGTGGCAACCGCGGATGGACACGAAGCGACGCGGATAGACGGGGTTCGAGGGTAGCCGGGTCTACGACCACGGACCATGTCGAGGATCGGACGGCCGGGGGGGAGGTCCGAACGCGGCGGTTTTGGCCGCCGCAGCGTGGGCGAAGAAAGGTTGCCGCCGAATCCGGCTCAGGTCTTGAGCTTGGCCGCGACGAGGGCGGCGCTCTGGGCCTGCAAGCGGGCGAAGGCCTCTACCACGCGGTCAAGGGCGGGGCGGTCGGCGAGCAGCACGGTCTGCGGCAGGGCGACAACCTGCGCGCAGGTAGCTCGGTTGCCCTTCAGTTCCCCGAAACTGGCGCGGAACGCCTTCAGGCGTTCGGCCGGAAAGAGCCGTTGGAATCCGCGCGAGGCGATCACTTCGTCGAAGATGCCATCGTAGTACTGCTCCTTGTAGACGGAGCTGCCGGGGATGCCTTCGGCGTTCAGCGCCCGGAGGAAGATGTCACGGGGCAGACCGTTGAAGGCGGCGGCGTCGTAGCGCACCGGGTAGAGATGGTAGACGCCGCGGCTGTTTTCCGGGACCCGCACGGGCGTGATGCCGGGGATGCGGGCGAGGCGATCGTTGAGGTAGGCGGCCGCCTCGCGACGGCGCGCCGTCTCGGCGATGAGTTTCTCGACCTGTTGCAGCAGGACCACGCCCTGGAACTGCGTGAGGCGGAAATTGCTGCCGCGTGTGAAGAAGCCGCTCCCCTTGAAGTTGCCGACGGAGCGGCCGCAATTGTGGAAGGAGTCGCAGCGGTCGACCAGGTCGCCATCCATCCCCGTGATCGCGCCGCCTTCCCCGGCGGGAATGTGTTTTGATTGTTGGAAACTGAAGCAGCCGAGTTCGCCGAGCGTGCCGCATTTGCGGCCCTTGTACTCCGCGAGCCAGGCCTGGCAGGCGTCCTCGACGACGCGCAAGCCGCGCGCGCGCGCGACGGCGTTCACCGGGTCCATGTCACACGGGAGTCCGAAGATGTGCACCGGCAGGAGCGCGCGGGTGCGGTCGGTGATGCGGGAGGCGATCGAGGCGGGATCGATGTTGAGGGTGGCCGGATCGGTGTCGGCCAGGACCGGGAGCGCCTTGTGCGCGAGGATCGCGTTGTAGGAGGCGATGAAGGTGTAAGGGGAGACGATGACCTCGTCGCCGGCGTCGACCCCTACCACATGGAGGGCCGTGATCAGCGCCGTGGTGCCGCTTGAGGTGGCGAGGCAACGAGGCGCCCCCATCAACTCGGCCCAGCGGCGCTGGAAATCGGCGACGGCGCCGCCGGCGGCCTGGTTCCATTTCCCGCTGCGGCAGACCTTGAGCATCTCCGCTTCCCATTCCGCTTTCCACACCGGCCACGTTTGCCAGCCGCCGGTGTGCACGGGCTTGCCTCCTAAAATGGCGGGTTTCGCGACCGTGGACGTGGCGCCGAGGCTTGGCGCTGCGCCGGCGGCGACAGCGGCTCCGACGAGAGTGGAGCGAGTCAGAAACTGGCGGCGTGAGGTACTCATGGGGCTGGGGCGGCTGGCATCGCTCTCTGGCGCGGCGGCGAGCTTGGTCGCGTCGTGGCGGGGATGGCAAGCGGCCAGCGCTTGGTTCAGACTCCCCAGCCGTTCCGGTAGGCGTAGCCGGGGCCCACGAGCACGTCGGCATCGGGGCGGTTGGTGAAGCGGGCCTCGGCGGCGTCCCACTCAAGTCGCGCCTGCGCGCGCTGGGCGGCGACGCCAAGAAGGACGACTTCAGTGAGTCCGGCGGCGTAGTCGAAGTTGGAGCCGGGCGCCGGTCCTCCCCGGATAGCGTCGGCCCACTCCTGGTGCGGTCCGCCCTTCACGCGCGGCAGCGTCCGCGCCGGCAGGGAGGAAGCCATTTCCCGCATGCGCTCCTCGGGTAGCAGGCGCACGGACCCGCTGTGGGACGTCACGCTCATGATGCCCTTGGTCCCGTGGAACAGGCTGCCCCCGCTTTCGGAGAGCTTGAAGCCGGGTACGGGGAGCGGGGGTTTCATCGCGCCGTCGAACCATTTCATCTCGATCGGGCCGCGTCCGCCCCGGGCGGGAAAGCGCCAGGTCACGCAGGTTGAGCCGGGAAACGTTTTCGGGAAACGCTCCGTGGTCGCTGCCTCCACCGAAACAGGTGCGCCCAGACCGAGGGCGTAGAAGGGCGCGTCGAGTTGGTGGCATCCCATGTCGCCGAGGGAGCCGGTGCCGTAGTCCGTGAAGCCGCGCCAGAAGGAAGGCACGAAGGCCGACCGGTAGGGGCGGTCCGGCGCCACGCCCAGCCAGAGGTTCCAATCGAGGGTCGGCGGGGGTTTCTCCGGAGGAGCGGTGTCCGGGTCGAAGTCCACCGCATGAAACCACGGTTTGCGCGGACGATCCGTCCAGGTGTGCACGGTCTGCACGTCGCCGATCAGGCCGGCCTGCACCCACTCGCGGGCGAGGCGGATGCCCTCACCGGCGCGGCCTTGGTTGCCCATCTGCGTGACAACCTTGGCCGCCTTGGCGGCCGCGTGCAGCCGGCGCACCTCGGAAATGCAACGGCACATTGGCTTTTCCACGTACACGTGCTTGCCGCGCGCCACGGCCGCCATCGCGGCGGCGAAGTGCATGTGGTCGGGCGTCGCGATCACGACCGCGTCGATCTCGTCCGCCATCGTGTCGAACATCACCCGGAAATCGCGGAACCAACGCGCGTCCTTCAGGCGCTGCGCATCGGTTGCCTTGGGATGAGATGAACTCAACCCGGCTCGACCGCGCTTCTCGTCGACGTCGCATAGCGCCACGAATTGCTCGCCCGGCAGCCCCGACACCGCGGAGCGCCCCCGGCCGCCGGCGCCGATGAGAGCCACGCGCAGGCGGGTGTTCGGTGATGCCCCGGATCTTCCGGGAAGCCCGCGCGGAAGGATCAGAAGCGAGGAGGCAAGGGCTAGGAAGCGGCGGCGGGAACCGCGGGACGGAGTTGGACCGGGGTCTGCTCTTGTCGGGACCGTCATAGGGCAGGCGGAAGTCTCATGGTCTCAACCAACTCCGCAACCTCCTATCCCATCCCCATTCCAATGGGGTCAGGGCGTTAAACGTTTACGCGTGCCATCGGGCTATTCTCCCAACCCGATCCGCCATCGCAAACGGCGGCTTCAGCGACCATTGAGAGCGTTTTCTATCAGCCCATCAGATACTTAAGCCAGTGCGTCCGTCCCGGTGGTGGTCCGGCAGTGGTGCGCATCCGCGGATGGTTCCAAGCGCATTTCGACCATCTGGATAACTCGATCTCAAACGTTCAACGCCCTGACCCCTTGGTCATGGGGTCAGGGCGTTAAGCGTTTTTGCCGAAGCTTCGGCGGAATTTCCGAGGCTTCATGGGTGACGGATCTTTCCGGCGTTATCGATCAGCGGCGTCTTCCCGTCTTGATGGTCTGTTAGAACCGCACGGTGGCTGTCAGGTCCCAGCGGGGAGGCATCACGTAGGTGTAGCGGTACGCCACGGTGCCGTTGGCCAGCGTGGTGAAGCCGGTCTTGCGCGAGTCGCCCGTGTTCTCGAGGTCGATCACGTTGCGCACCCCGAGGCGGAGGCGGAGCTGCTGGCCCCAGACGCGCTGGTCGCGCATCACGTAGGCGTTCACGCCGTGGTTGGTGCCGCCGATGAGCTCGCGGCCGTTGCTGATGCCGAAGAGATAGGAGTCTCGCCAGGTGCCGTTGACCCCGAGGCGGACGCCGCGGAGCCACGCGGAGGTCTCGCGGGAGAAAGCATAGTCCAGGATCCAGCTGGCGGACCAGGGTGCGGCTCGCGCGCCGGCGGGCTTGGTCGCGAAATCGCTGGAATCGAGCACCTCCCTGGCGTCGGCGATCAGGCTCGGCGCCTCGTCCCCGCGCTTCGCCGCCGCCTCGTAGAAGGCCCGGAAGGCCGAGAAGTCGGGCCGCGTGATGACGTCCGTCTTGGCCAAGGTGAAGCGCGCCTGGAGGCCCTTGGTGGGGCGGATGAGCACCGTCAGGTCGAAGCCTTTGGAGGTCTCGGTCGAGAGGATGCTACGGTACTGGTTCACGTCGTTCCACGAACGGATGTAGCGGGGATCATTCGCGGTAATGGAACTGGGATTCATCAGATTCTCGACGTCCCCGGCGCCGAAGCTGGAGGGCGTCCAGCGGAACTCGACGTTCTGGCGGTCGATGTGAAACGCCCCGAGCGTGAACGAAACGCGGTTATCCCAGAGGGCGCCCTTGAGGCCGATTTCCTTGGTCACGCCGGAAATGGGGCCGAAGACCTGGCGATCGAACGTACGGGCGTCCTGCCAGCGGAACGAATCGGAATAGACCGCGTAGACGTTCACGTCGGGGTTGAGCACGTAGGTGAGACCGGCCGTGTAACTGGTGTTGAAAAGGTGGAGGTTCTCGTTCTCGACATACTCCCCGGGGAGGGCGTCCTCGCGGCTCGGGGGCGGGATATCCTCGCCGTACGGGCCGAAGCGGCGGGTGCCGCGGTACTCGTAGGTGCGGTTCCAGTCCCAACGGACGCCAAATAGAGATTGGAGCCGGCCCTTGAAGTAGCTGCCGTTGGCGGAGAGAGCGGCGGCGTAGGCTTGGCGCCATTCGGTGCCGTCGGCGGCATTGCCGAAGGAGAGCTGGCGGGCTTGGAAGTCGGCGTTGGCCGGGAGGCGATCGAGCGTGAAGCGGTCGAAGAGCGCGCGGGAGTAGAAGGCGGGATCGTCCAGGTAGAGGCGGAAGCGGACGCGGTCGTTGGTCTGGTTGACGGCGGGGACGAGGCCGTTCTCGAAGCGCTTCACGTTGTAGAGAGCCTTACGGTAATTGTTGGTGAAGTCCTCGCGGTACTCGACGCTGCCGATGAGCGTCTGGCGCATCCAAGAGAACGGCTGGAACGGGAGCACGGCGGTGCCGCGGAAGGCGTCCACGTCGTTGCCGAAGCGCTTCCAATCGATCCCGGCGGTGTCGATGTAGGGCCGGCCGTTGACGTCCAGGCTGACTGTGCTGCTGAAGAAGTTATCGTTACGCAGGCCGTCCTGGTTCTGGTGATTGTAGGCGACTTCGAGTCCGAGGCGGCCGATGCGCTGCTCGATGGTGATCGAGTAGGTGCTGAAGGGGCGGGCCTGGCGGTCAAAGGAGCCGCGGAGGTTGTAGGGTTTTGGAAAACCGGCGACGCGGCGGGTGCCGCTGATGACCCCGGCGGCGTTGCGCATCGCGACATCGATGAACCGGCCCTCGAGGAGCGAGAGGGAGCCGCCGGCGGCGCCGTTGGTGGAGCTGCGGTCGGCGGCAGGGAGGGACGACTGGTTGAACCAAGCGCCGTCGGAGGTGTACCAAGGGCCGGCGCTGGTGAAGCCGAGGGAGCGGGCGGACTGCTCGCGGACGGTGATCCCGGAAAAACCGCGGGCATTGTCGAAGTCCCCGCGCTCGGCCTCGACGCGCACCAGCGTATGGCGGAAGGGCTGGTAGGTGAGCGTGAGCGTCTCACCCTCGAGGCGGTAGGCGGAGGCGTCTTGGAACGTCCTTTCCTGGCGGCGGACGGCGTTGAGGCGGAGGGCGAGGTTGTTCCGGAGCTGGCGGTTCACGTCGAGCTGGTAGCGGTAAGCGCCCTCGCTGCCCTGCTGGAGCATGAGGGTGCCGAAGCTCTTCATCAGGGCGCGCTTGGTGAAGACGGAGCCCTGCCCGCCGGGCTCGACGTCCCCGAAGATAAGCGAGTTGGAGCCCTTGCCGAAGTCGATGCGTTCGACGTTGTAAGTGTCGCTGGGGACATACCAGCGGAAGTAGTTGCGGGAAACATTGAAGCGTTGGGAGAGGCCGCGGAAGGAGAAGTTGTCCTGCTGGTTGTCGTTTTCCATCGTGGGAGCCGCGTAGACATTCGCCACGAACAGGGCCACCTCGTCGGCGGTGTTGAGACCGAGGTCCTCGATGAAGTCAGCGGTGATGGCATCGATGTTGACGGGCACGTCCTTCAGCGCCTGCCGCGTGCGGGTGGCGGAGAGCGTCTCGTTGGCCGACCAACCGGCCTCGCGCTCGGTGGAGATGACAAACGGCGAGAGCTGCACGGTTTCGGCCGCCTGCGTCGCCGGCGCGCTGGCGGCGGTCAGTGGAACGTGCGCCCTTACCAAGGCGGCGGCGAAACCGAGAAGCTTCACGAAGGAATGAATGACGCGGAATGACGGCATGGAGGGTGGGAAGATAGGTCCGTCATCGCGGCGCCGTTGGCAAGCGGGAGCCCGGGTTGGCGGATGCTCGGACTGTCCTGTCCGCTTGCGGTTCACCGCGGCATGCATTCGCGTCACTCTCACGTCGATGATCACCCGCCTCTCGCCGCGTGTCGCGCTCCTGGCTTTGGCGCGTGCCGGCTTGGTCGTCGCTTTCGCCCAACCCCTCGAGGCGGCGGAGGATGCCGGCGCCGTCCGTGCTCGCCACGTCCTCCGCTTCAACGCCCTCGAGGACGAGCCGGTCGTCAATCTGGTGCCGAATTCCGCGGCGACCGCGTGGCTCGCGGGCAATATCCCGCTGTTTGAGTGTCCCGACGCGGAGGTGGAGGAGATCTATTATTTCCGCTGGTGGGCGTTGCGAAAACACTTGCGGCGGCCGCCCGACGGTCGAGGTGGCGCGGCGCCCCCGGGTCACGTGTTCACCGAGTTCATCAACCGGGCCGACCCCGTGAGCAGCGCCCTCGGCCATCACCTCATGGAGGGTCGATGGCTACGTGATTCCAGCTATCATGACGACTACGTGGTGTGGTGGCTGCGCGGCGCCGCCGGCGGACCGCAGCCGCGCCTCCATCGCTACAGCCAGTGGTTGCCCGACGCCGTGCTCCAGCGGCTGCGGGTGACCGGTGACCGCACGTTCGCGATCGGTCTCCTGGACGATCTGGTCGCCGACCATCGCCAGTGGGACGCCGAGCAGCGCCGCCCCGACGGCCTCTACTGGCAGTATGATGTGCGGGACGCGATGGAGGAGTCGATCAGCGGCGCGCGCACGCGGCGGCACGTCCGTCCCCCGCTTAACAGCTACATGTACGGCAACGCCCGTGCCCTCGCGGCGCTCGCCCGCATCGCGGATCGGCCGGCGCTGGCCTCGCATTTCGAGGACGAGGCCGACCGCTTGCGACGTCTGGTGGTGGAGGCCCTATGGAACGAACAGTCGGGATTCTTCGAGGTGCGCCGCGACGATGGCGCCCTGGCCGGGGTCCGCGAGGCCATCGGTTTCATCCCCTGGTATTTCTCTCTGCCGGAAGCGGGTCGCGGCCACGAGCGCGCGTGGGCGCAGCTCCGTGAGGAGGGAGGATTCCGCGCGCCCTTCGGGATCACCACCGCCGAGCGGCGCCACCCGGAGTTCCGCACCCATGGCACCGGGACGTGCGAGTGGGACGGCGCCGTGTGGCCGTTTGCCACCTCGCAGACGCTCACCGCCCTCGCCAACGTGCTGCGCGACTATCCGCAGGACTTCGTCGACCGGCGCGACTATCTCGACGCGTTTCTGACCTATGTGCGCAGCCACCGCATGAACGGCCGGCCCTACATCGGCGAATACCTCTGCGAGCGCACCGGCGCTTGGCTGAAGGGAGACCATCCGCGGAGCCGCTGGTACAACCACTCCACGTTCGCCGACCTCGTCATCGCCGGACTCGCCGGGTTGCGCCCGCGGGAGGATGACGTGGTCGAGGTGCATCCGCTGCTGCCCGACGACGCGTGGGATTGGTTCCGCGTTTCGGCGGTGCGTTATCACGGGCGCGAGTTGGAGATCAGCTGGGACCGCGATGGCCGGCGCTTCGGACGCGGCAGAGGGTTGCGGGTCCTGGTGGATGGCGCGGTCGTCGCGCAAGCGCCGCGTCTGGAGCGAGTCGCGGGCCGGATGCCGGCGCGATGAGGAGCTCATGATGAAACTGAAATTCCTGCTGCTCGGCCTTTTTCAAACGGTCGTCGCCGCGGCGGCGATCGGTGCCGCGGAAACCGTTGCGGCGGGGGCCGTGAGGCCGCGCGTGGTGGTATCGACCGACATCGGCGGAACCGATCCGGATGACTTCCAGTCGATGGTTCATCTGCTGTTGTGTGCCGACGATCTCGACCTCGAGGGGCTCATTTCCTCGCCTTACGGGCCGGGTCGGCGGGAGCACATCCTGGAAGTGATCGAGCGTTATGAGCGGGATTTCCCGGCTCTGCGCGCGCGGTCGCCGCGTTATCCGGAGCCGGCGGCGCTGCGCGCCATGGCAAAGCAGGGCGCGCTGGAGTCCCCGGGACCGGCGGGCGTGGGGGTCACCACGGAAGGCTCGGATTGGATCGTGCGCTGCGCACGGCGCGCGGATCACCGGCCGCTCTGGGTGCTGGTGTGGGGCGGGATTGAGGACCTGGCCCAGGCGTTGCACGACGCACCGGACATCCTCCCGCGGCTGCGGGTCTACTTCATCGGCGGGCCGAACAAGATGTGGACCGTCGATGCGTATTCGTACCTCGAACGTCACCACCCTGGGCTTTGGATCATCGAGGCGAACACCACTTATCGCGGCTGGTTCGTCGGCGGCAACCAGAACGGCGGATGGGGCAACGCCGCCTTTGTGTCCACGTATGCGGCGGGTCGCGGTGCACTGGGCGATTACTTCACGTCGTTCCTCAAGGGCGTGATCAAGATGGGGGACAGCCCGTCGGTGACCTACGTGCTTGGCGCAGACCCGATGCGGCCCGAAGCGGCGGGGTGGGGCGGGAGCTTCGTGCGGGCGTGGCACGGTCGCCGCGTGGCTTTCCCGCGGCTCACCACGGCGGGTGATCACGCTGAGATTTTCTCCATGGTGGAGTTTGCGGTGCCCCTGCCGGCCGGCATGACGCGCGCGCACACGGTAAGGGTGATCTTTGACAACCGTATCCCGGCGGCGGTCGTGAACGACGGGGCCGCGCTGCGTTTCCGCTTTGCGCCGCGCGACGCGAAGGTCTGGCCCTACGTCATCCGCAGCGATTTCGCCCCGCTCGACGGCACGAAGGGTGAGTTCACGGCTTTCCCGCTGCGGGGCGGGCCGCCGTCGGCGATCCACCCACATTGGTGGACCGACGATCCGGCGCCCGACGCGGCCGAGGGCATACACGCGGGCGCGCGCACGGTCAGCCGCTGGCGCGAGGAGTTTCTGCGGGATTTCGCCCGCCGTCTCGCGCGCTGCGAACACCTTCCCTGATGAGATCCAGATCACTGCCCTTCCTAGGGTTCGCGCTGCTGTCCGCGCCCCTCCTATCCGCCGATGCGTCGTTCGTGCGGGCCAAAGCGGTGCTTGCCTCCGTCGTGGTCAACCCGGACGCGCCTTACCTCGAATGCCATGCCGCGACGCTCGCCGAGGTCGCGCCCGGGCGGCTCGTGGCCGCGTGGTTTGGCGGCACGAAGGAGCGCAACCCGGACGTCGGCATTTGGTTCGCGCAGCAGGAGGACGGGCGCTGGCTTCCGGCCGTGGAGATCGCCGACGGCCGACAGGAGGACGGTAGACGCTTCCCCACGTGGAACCCGGTGCTGTTTTCGGCACCCGGCGGGGGCCTTCATCTCTTCTATAAAGTCGGACCGTCGCCTTCCGCATGGTGGGGCATGGTGCGCGAGTCGCGCGACGGCGGCCGGACCTGGTCGACTGCGCGCCGCCTTCCGGAGGGGATCCTTGGACCGGTGAAGAACAAGCCGGTCGTGCTGGCCGACGGGGCGTGGCTTTCGGGCAGCAGCACGGAGGGCAATCCCGACGGCTGGCGGCTGTACTTCGAGATCTCGCGCGACGCGGGCGCGACGTGGACACGTATCGGACCGGTCGGCAAGGGACCGGGTCTGGACGCGATCCAACCGAGTGTGTTGGTGCATCCCGGCGGGGTGTTGCAGGCGGTGGCGCGTACGAGGCAGGGCAATGTCGCGCAGACTTGGTCGCGGGACGGCGGGGCGACTTGGAGCATACTCACCGCGACGGAATTGCCGAACCCGAACTCCGGCACTGACGCGGTCACGCTGGCGGACGGCCGCCACCTGATCGTTTACAACCATTCCGGTCACCGGGCGGGGGAGGCGAAGGGCAACCGTTACCCGCTCGACGTCGCGGTCTCGCGCGACGGTCTCGTCTGGAACCGGGTGCTGACGCTGGAGACCGAGCCGGCCCGCAGTGGCTACGCTTATCCGGCCGTGATTCAGTCCCGGGACGGTCGCGTGCACATCGCGTACACCCACGACCGGAAACGGATCAAACACGTGGTCGTGGATCCGAATAAACTGGAGAGTGCCACCCGATGAACGGCGCACGAGTATCCCAGTCAGAATTACCGGTGGCGTTAGCAGGTTCGCTCTGCTGGCGCGAATAGGTCGCCGCATCCGCTTTGCTCCGCGCTCCCGTCACCTGATTTCCTATCCCCGCAACGAAGCCCCCGGCCGGAATTTGGCATGTATTGGGTAACAAAAGCAGGGCGGCATCAGTGGATCAAACAACCAACGCCCTGACCCCTTTGCAAAGGGGTCAGGGCGTTGGTTGTTGTGGCGGCTGGATTTCCGCGGGGTGGTTGGCAGGCTGCGGCTCCCCCATGGTTACCCTACGCTTCCTTTCACTGTTGGTTTTGTTCGCCGGCACGCTCTGCGCCGCCTCCAAGCCCACTTCGCGGCCGAATGTCCTCTTCATCATTGCCGACGACCTAACCTACACCGCGCTTGGCGCCTACGGAAACCAAGTCTGCCGGACGCCCAACCTCGACCGCCTCGCCGCTTCGGGGGCACGTTTCACCCGCGCCTATTGCCAGGGCACTTATTGCGGGCCCTCGCGCGCCTCGTTCATGTCGGGCTACTACCCGCACGCCACGGGTGTCCTTGGCTACACCAGCCCGCGGCCGGCGATCGGCGACCGCGCCACGTGGGCGGAGCATTTCAAGCGGGCCGGCTATTACACGGCGCGCGTCGGCAAGATCTACCACATGGGCGTGCCGGGCGGCGTCGAGGACCTCGGGCCCGGCCGCGACTACGACGGTGCCGATGACCCGGCGTCTTGGACGGAACGTTTCAACACTCCGGGTCCGGAGTGGCGCGCGGCGGGCACCGGCGAGACCTTGGAGAACAATCCCGACGGGAAAAAACCCGTGATGGGCGGCAACACCTTCGTGGTGGTCGAGGCCGACGGCGACGACGACACGCACGCCGACGGCAAGGCCGCCACTAAGGCGATCGAGTTGCTCCGCGCGCGCCGCGGGCGTCCGGAACCGTTCTTCCTCGCGGTGGGTTTCGTGCGTCCGCACGTGCCGTTCGTCGCGCCGCGGAAGTATTTCGAGCCCTACCTGCCGTACGAGAAGCTCACGCTGCCGCCAAAGGTGCCGGGCGATTGGGACGACCTCCCGAAGCCGGGCATCAACTACAAGACCAGCGTCAACATGAAGATGGACGAGCGCCGCCAGAAGAAGGCGTTGGGCGGTTATTACGCGTGCGTCTCGTTCATGGACGCGCAGGTCGGCAAGGTGCTCGCCGCGCTCCGCGAGCAAGGCCTTGAGGACAACACGATCGTCATCTTCACCAGCGATCACGGCTATCACCTCGGCGAACACGACTTCTGGGCGAAGGTCAGCCTGCTCGATGAATCCTCCAAGGTGCCCCTGATCATCCGCGTGCCCGGCAAGGCCCCTGTCGTCTGCGACTCGCTGGTCGAGCTGCTCGACCTTTATCCGACCGTAGCCGCGCTCTGCGGCCTCGAGGTGCCGTCGCGCCTGCAGGGGTTGAATATCGCGCGAACGCTCGACGATCCCGCGCACCGCGTGCGCGACACCGCTTTCAGCGCGGCGCCCTCCACGAGGGGCTTTCTCCTGCGCGACGACCGTTTCGCCTACATCCAGTACCAGGAGGACGCATCAGCCGGGATCGAGCTGTACGACATCGTCGCCGACCCCCGCCAGTTCACCAACCTCGCCCGCCGTCCCGAGCACGCGGCCACAGTGACTGCCTACCGCGACCGCCTCGCCGGCAAACTGCGCGCCGTGCGGACCAACGACCGCGGTCGTGGAGTCCGCGGCGCGAGGTCGTCACGGCCCGGGAGCGAATCCATCCTCGGTTCCTGCCAGGGCTTTGTACTGTCCGGTGCGCGTCGTGCCGCTGCGATAATTGTAGAGTTCGATCACGCGGGTGAGCTCCAGCAGCGATAGCCTCCCGTCTCGATTCGAATCGGCCGAGTGCATCGAGGCGGATGACAGAACCAGAGGATCAGGCTTGGCCAAGGTCTGGTAATTTGTGCCGGCGGCTTGGCTCGATACGAGTGATGCGATGACCTGGTCGCCGGTGGTGCCGGGTGGAACGCTTACCATGTAGGTGAAGGTGATCGGGCTCGCCGGAACCGTGCTCCACGACCATTCCAGCAAATCAGTCGTTTGGTAGGAGGGGCGGGCCCCGCCTTCGCTCCCGCCACTTCCCAAGTATTTCCATCCCGCCGGCAGGAGTGTCGCCCAATCAATCCTGCTCGGGGCCTGACCCGAATAAGTGATCGTGTTCGTGATCGCGACGGTGCCTCCCGAGAGGTACCCGGGTCCGAGGGTCTGCTGGGTTACGGTCAGAGGCGAGGTCGCTGAAACGGTCACAGTGTAGGAAGGACTATTCGTCGCGTTTCCGCTTCCGTCGGTGATTCGTACCCAGTACGACGTTGTCGCGGTCAGGGGTGGCGATGTAAGTGTTGCCCCATTGGCTCCGGATACCGGATCCGTGGTGATGCCCGCAGTACCCCGGAACCACTGGTAACTCAGGGTGCCCGTTCCCGAAGCGGAGACGCGAAGTTGCACCCGGTCTCCCGATACCGTCGTGATGGATCCTGGGGCGGCGAGAATCACCGGCCCCGGAGCGATTTCAACCACGGCCGGCGAACTCACGGTGCTGCCCAGGTAATTTCTCACCACGACGTCGTAGGTTCCAGCGTCGGCCAACGCCGCGGAGGCGATCGAAAACACGTCCTTGGTCGCACCAGCGATTTCCACGCCACCCTTGCGCCATTGGTATGTGACCGAAGCTGTTCCTCCCGAAGCCCCAACGGAAAGTCGCACCGTTTGTCCCGCGGCCCCGGACACGACCGCTGCGGGTTGAGTAGCGATTGTCGGCAGCGAGTCGCCGCTACGGTCGCGTAGCGCCAGCGAGTGGTCTCGTCCAGCAGCGACTTGCTTCACCTGCCTAATTCCTGCCGGTGTCATCAGTTGCCCGGACCCATTCGTGCCCCAACCGGCAATCGAGCCATCTTCGAGAAGAGCTAAGAAATGAAACCCGCCACCCGCTACATTTATTGGCAAACTGGTGTTTGAGGAGATAGGATAATTGTTTCCCCAGCTAACAATTGCACCGTCACCACGTAATACGCTAACGCTTTCTGCACTGCAAGTCACATGTGAAAGAGAGTTTAATGCGTTAACGGGAACCGATGATAGAGCCGAGCTTCCCCACACAGCGACCGAGCCGTTATTTCTTAAAACTGCGAAATGTGAGTCGCCTGCTGATATGCCTATAGCATCTGTGGCAATATCGCCGGAAACATTCGGTATAAGTCCCCACCCGAACACCTTTCCGTCGCTTCTTAGCGCTAGGCTCTGATTGCCCCCGGCTGCTACTGCTACGATGTTACTCATTCCTTGAGGCACCGCGGTGACCGCTCCCCATGACGTTACAGTCCCGTCTGCCCTTAGGGCTAGAACATGATTCCACCCACCTGCAATCGCTACAATATCCGACAGGCCCCCAGGAGTTGAGGGCGCTCCACCCCAAGTCACGACTGTGCCATCGGCTCTTAGGGCGACGCTTCCATACCAGGTCCTTGATATCGCGACGGTAGTATCCAGGCTGGTTGGTACGTTAGTTTGCCCCGAACCATTCGCTCCCCATGCCAACACTTGCGACGGGAAGCTCACTAATACGAAGAGCGGAGCGGAGATTGTTTTCGTCGTCCCGCTGGTGACCTCTACCACGTACCAACCGTTGTCCTTCAGCGGAGCAGCGGACGTGATCTCCAAGCTGGTCACGGTTGCCCCTGATATCGGCTGTCCGTTCCTCTTCCACTGCAGTGATGCCCCTGGAGGAACGAAAGTCGGGTCTACGGTGATCGATCCGTTTCCACCTGAGGTCAGAACGTAACGCCCACCTTGGATGGCATTGACCAGCGGCGTGCTGCGCAGAGATACCGCGGTAGCGGAACTCGTCACCTTGC
>SXGQ01337622.1_pt1 | contig 14938 bp, 10 predicted proteins | sample 3178371 | NCBI WGS metagenome assembly SXGQ01 (sample SAMN11356859, study PRJNA531348) | freshwater metagenome | isolation source: freshwater sample F1-20 | place: China: Fuxian Lake, Yuxi | collected 2017-12-25
CGCCGCCGAGACCGCCGCCGAGGCTGCCGCGCGCGAAGCAACCGCCCCTTCGCCGCCCGCGGAGTTCGACGACGAGGCCTACGCGCCCGCCACCCCGAAGTGGGAGGGCCTCGGCGGCGTACGCGGCGACGAGTCGCGCATGCACGAGAAGGGCCCGGGCAAGTGGACCCTGCAGGGCCGATCCCGCGAGGAGCTGGCGGCAAACCTGCCCCCTGGGGAGGCGCGCCCCATGGACCTCAGCGAACCGACAGCCGCCCGCGGCAACTCCACCATGTGGGTCCTCGGCGGCGTCGTGCTCGTCGCCTTCGTGGCCCTGGCCTGGTGGGCCACCGGCTGAGGCCCGGACGCTACTCCGTTCCGCCGCCCCAGCTGCCGACGAGGTCCTGGGACATCGAAGCGGTGTCGCCGTGGGTGGCCTCGCAGCGCAGGTAGGCCTCGCCGTTCGGCCCGGCAACCTCGGCGAAGGCGAGGGTGAAGGAGAGGCCGGTCTCGTCGCAGCCCTCGATGGCGCTGGCCTCCGGCGCGTAGCTGCCCTCGACCTCGTCGAGCGCGACGTCCAGGTAGGCACGCGCCGCGCCGGAGGCGCTGGCGGCCAGGGTGACCGCCCACGACTCGGCAAACTCGCCGGTCGAGGTGGTGAACCCCACGGTGGCGCCGACCTCCACGCTGTCCTCGCAGATCACGCCGATCGCCGACTCCATCCCGCCCCCGGTCGAGGGCGCCTCCTCCTGGTCGACCCAGGTGTACACACCGTCGCGGGCAACCACGATCTCCACGTCGCGGTCCGCCGAGTCGCCGGTGAGGGTGAAGGGCACCACATCGGTCCCCTCCAGCCAGGTGAGCAGCTCACCCGCGGAGAAGCCGAGCGGCGTGCTTTCGTCGAGGGTGAGGGACGTTTCGGTACGGTCGCACGAAGGGCCGCTGGCTTCGTCCTTCGTTTCGTCGAGGCAGCCGAGCAAGAGCAGGATCATGGGTGTCCCTCCAGTGCATTCCTTGAAGCAAACGCCATGCCAGCCCCGGCGGCGCCGCAACGCGCTCCTGCCGACGTCGCCCCAAAGCGACCGGGAACCGCGCGTTGCCCAAGCCCTATGCGGGATTTTCGGTACGAATCCGCGCCAGCTCCTCGGCCACCGTGCGGGTGGTGTAGTCCATCTCCTCCTCGGTGTGCAGCGCGCTCAGGAAGAAACGCAGGCGCGAGGCGTTGTCGGCCACCGCCGGGTACAGGATGGGCTGGACGTTGATCCCGCGCTTCATCAGGGCGTCGCTCAACAAGAGCGCGTGGAAGCTGTTGCCGACCACCACCGGGATCACCGCGCTCTCGCCGGCCGCGGGGCCGGTGTCGAGGTCGTGGGCTTTGCAGAGTTCGTAGAACCGGCGCGCGTTCGCCTGGAGGCGCTCCACGTGCTGCGGCTCGCGCTCCATGAGCTCGAGCGCGGCGAGTGAGGCCATCGTGTTCGCGGGCGAGAGGCCCGCCGAGTACACGAACCCGGGAGCCGTGTACTTCAGGAGCTGCACCAGGGTGTGGCTCCCCGCGATGTAGCCGCCGCACGAGGACAGGGACTTCGAGAGTGTGCCCATCCAGATGTCGACCTCGCGGCCGTCGATGCCGAAGTGCTCGGCCACGCCATAGCCGCGCTTGCCGACCACGCCGAAGCTGTGGGCCTCATCCACCATCAGGAAGCTCTTGAACCGCTTCTTGAGGTGCACGGCGGTGGGCAGATCGCAGATGTCCCCGTCCATCGAGTACACGCCCTCGAGGATGATGAGGCACTTCTCGAAGCGGCCGCGGTGGGCTTCGAGGTTCTTCTCCAGCGCCGCCATGTCCCCGTGCGGGAAGGGGCGGCGGGTGCTGCCGGCCAGCTTCATGCCCTGCAGCGCGCTGTCGTGGATCAGCTCGTCGTGGAGGATGAGGTCCTTCGGGCCGAAGAGATGGCCGATGACGTTCACGTTCGTCATGTGGCCGGCAGTGAACAGAATGGAGTCGTCCACCCCGATCGCCTTGGCGATGCGCTTCTCGAGCTCGTGATGGATGGGCCGGTCGCCCGAGGCCACCCGGGAGGCCGACACGCTCGTGCCGTACTGCGCCACCGCCTCGCACACCCGCTGCGTGACGTAGGGGTGCCCCGATAAGCCAAGGTAGTTGTAGCCGGAGAAGTGGATCATCTCCTCGCCACGGATGACCACCTTGTCCCGTGCGATGCCCTCGAGAACCTTGAAGTAGGGATTGCCGATGCCGAGCATCAAGGCGGCGTCGAGGCGCTGCTTCAGATCGGTCCAGGCGGGGAAGTGGTTGAAGTCGGTGTGCTCGACCGCCACCTGCACGCCTTCGCTGCGCATCTCGGCTTCGACGTCTTCGCCGACGGCCACGATGCGACCGTTCGGCTCCGTGAGCACCACCGTGCCGCGGAACCGGTCACCCACCTGCTCCGCGAACCAGAGGGTGGCGACGAGCTCGGAGGCGGTGGTGGACACCTGGGTCCAACGACCCACCCGCACGGGGAATCCGGCACGGCCCAGCTTGTTGATCGACCAGTAGGCCGCGAGCTGCAGTGCGCTGTCGACGGCCAGCGGCGAGAGCGCCCAGGGGGCCTCGCCCCAGTCCTGCCCGAGACCGCGGCGCACCACACCGGACACGCCCTTGTCGCCCAGCGCCCGGACCTGCACGATGCCGCGGAGCGCGGGACCGTGGAAGGTGGCGCGGTAGAAGGCATCGAGCGGCATCGGCAGCGGCGCGGCGCCGAAGTCGGGGAGCTGCAGATTGGGCAGGGCCTCGTCGGTGAGCACCGCGCGCCACGCGAGCTTGCTGCCGCTGTGGACGGTGAACCGGTCGCCGTCGATGCGGAGCCGCACCACGGTGGGCTTCTCGACCACCACGCCGTCGTACAGGGTGAGATCTTCGACCGTGCGCCGGCCGAGCGCGCAGGCCCACTCGAGGATCATCGCCATCGGCACCGTGGGGCGACCGAAGAGGGCGTGATCGCGGAGCCAGTTCTGCTCGGGAGTGAGCGTGCGCACGATCTCGATGGAGCGGCGGACCCGCGGGAGATCGAGGCCGTAGACCACCTCGCCGGCCGCGCCGAGACCGGCGAGGAGCGCGCGGGCGCCCTGCTCGGTGTCGGTGAACCAGACGCCGTCCTCGCGCATCGCCCGCTTCACGGGGGCGGGAATGGTGGCGACCATCTCGCTCTCGGCCCAGGGGCCCCAGACCTGCGTGCCTGCGCCGATGTCCCGGCCGAGGGCGGCCATGGCTTCGTTCGCCGCGGCGTACTCGGTCTGGTAGGCGTTGCCGAAACGGGCGGCGTAGGAGCCGATGCTGGTGATCCACGCGCCGGGGAAGGCGCGACGGAGCGCGCGGAGCGCCTCCACCTTCACCGACCAGACGCGGCTGCCATCCACCGTGCCCACGGCGCCGTCGGCGAGAACGCCCGCCGCATGCACCACGCCGTCGACCTGGAGGCCGGCAAACTCGGAGAGGTCCCCCGTCAGGTCGGCGCGCACGAACTGCGCGTTGGGGCCGAGCTCGGCGAGGATGTCGGCGTTGCTGCGGCTGCCGGAGACCAGGACGTGGGCGCCGGCCGCGGAGAGGCGCCTGGCGATGATGCCGCCCAACCAACCGGTGCCACCGGTGACCAGCACCCGCCTGCCCTTCAGGTCGGGCGCCAGAAGGCTGACCGGGTCGAGCCCGACGACGAATCGCTGGCCACCTTCGTAGACCACCTCCACGTCGCGTTCGGCCGCCTTCGCCTCCGCTTCCGCCTCGGCCCGGGTGCCCTGCACCACGCACACCTTGAAGTCGGCCCACTCGCGGGCCAGCGCCTTCACGAAACCGGTGACGGCGCCGCGACCGGGATCGGTGCCGAGCACGTCGGAGAGCACAACGAGATCGCCCTTCGGGAGCGTGCGAAGGTCGGCGAGGGAGGGGTGTTCCAGCACCCGCACCGCGCCCGCGTAGGCCTGGCGGGAGAGCGGGGCCGGAACGAGGCAGGGACGCCAGATCTGGACGGCGCGCTCGGGCGCGGTGAGCGGCAGGTTGTCGGCCCCGCCGCCACCTTCGACCTGGCGGACCAGATCGGAGAGCGATGGGGAGGAGGCGAACAGCGCGCGTGGGATGCCCGCGAACCCCGGGAACGCCTCGGAGAGGCGGGTGCTCAGCTCGTTGGCCATCAGCGAGTCGAAGCCGAGGTCGTCGAGCAGCTTCTGGTCGGCGCGGAGCGACTCGTAGGGGAAGGCGCTCACCTTGCTCACGATGCGGAGCACGCGGGCCTGGACGTCTTCTTCCGTGGGCGCGGGTGCAGCCGCGGGCGCGGGCTCCGCGGCGGTCGCGGCGGGCGTCGTGTCGGCCTTGCCGGCGGTGATGCCACCGCTCCGCTGGACCTCCTCGACCACGGGCCAGTACACCTGGGTGGCGAGCGGCGTGGGCGGCACCATGGCGATGCCGAGGCCGAAGCCGGTGAGGTCGACCCGGTGGCCGTTGGCGGCGCAGAGGGCGAGGACGCGGAGCAGGCCGATGCCGCCGTCGCCGTCTTCGGCGGCCACGGAGACGATGCTCTCCCCATCGTCCAGCACCCCGCGCGCGAACGCGCAGAGCGTGGCCCCGGGGGAGAGCTGGATGTAGATGCGGGCGCCCGCAGCACGGCACTGCTCGAGGCCGCGGATGTACTCGACCGGGGCTACCGCGTGGCTGCGGTAGATGCTGCGCACCGCGTCGGCCGTGGTGGGCACCTCGGCGGCGATGCAGCTCGCCATCGTGACCCGCGGCGTGCCGAAGATCGTCTCGGCGAGGCCGGCGTCCACGTCGGCCTGCACGGCCTCGAGCACCGGCGAGTGGAAGGCGTGGGAGACAGGGATGCGCCGGGCCTTGTGGCCGGCGTCCACCATGCGCTGCACGCAGCGCTCCACGGCCTCGGTAGGCCCGGAGATCACGTTCTGGCGCGGGTGGTTGCGGTTGGCGACGATCACCTGCGGCTCGAGGTGCGGCGTGATCTCCTCGACGCTGCACATGCACGCGGCCATGGCCCCGTGGTCGCCGCCGAGGTCGGACATCGCCTTGCCGCGACGGGCCACGAAGCGGATGGCCTCCGCGGGGTCGACCGCGCCGGAGAGCGCGCTGGCGGTGAACTCCCCGAGGGAGTGCCCGAGCACCACGCTCGGCTGCACGCCGAAACGCGCGAGCACCGCGGCCACCGCGCTGCCGATGGCGAACATCGCCGGCTGCGCGATCTGCGTGTCGGTGAGCGAAGCCTCGTCGGCGTCGGGGGCGTAGATGTAGTCGCGGAGCGGGCGCGCGGTGATGTCGCGGACCGCCGCCTCCATCGCGGCGAGCGTGGCGGCGAACTCCGGCAGGGCCAGCCACTCGCGCAGAATCCCCACCTTCTGCATGCCCTGGCCGGGGCAGAGGAAGGCGACGGGGACGGGGCGGGCGGCGTTGCCGAGCACCACGTCGCGGCCGAGTGCGCCGGTGGTGCCGGGGTCGGCAGCCAGCGCGTCGGCCACGCGGCGCATGTGCTGGCGGAGGTCGGCGACCGAGGTGGCGACCACGGCCGCGCGCACGGCCCGCCGCTTACGACCCACGTTCAGGGTGTGGGCCACCGCGCAGAGGGGCTCCGACACGTCGAGGCTCTCGGCGAGCTCGTTGGCGTAGGCGCCCAGCAGCGCGCCATCGTCGGCGGAGATGACGATGAGCTGGGCCTCGCCCACGTGGGGCGAGTCGGGCACGGCGGCGCGGAAGAGGCGCTGCACCGGCGCGTTGTCCGCCTCCTGGAGCACGACGTGCGCGTTGGTGCCGCCGAAGCCGAAGGAGGAGACCGTGGCCACGCGGGGGCCGTCCGACGCCCAGGGCATCGCGGCGGTGGGCACGGCGAAGAAGTCCGGCGCCGAGGCGATGTCGGCGTGCGGAGACTCCCAGTTGGCCAGGGGCGGGATGATCTTGAAGTGGACCGCGAGCGCCGCCTTCATTAGCCCGGCGATGCCCGCCGCGGACATGGTGTGCCCGACGTTGGCCTTGGCGGAGCCGATCCAGGCCGGGCCGTTGCGGCCGGCGAGCTGGGAGCGCAGCGCACCGAGCTCGGTGCGGTCGCCCACCGTGGTGCCGGTGCCGTGGGTCTCGATGTAGCCCACGTCCTTCGGACCGATGCCCGCGTCCGCCCAGGCGGCGGCGATGACCGCCTCCTGACCGTCGCCCCGCGGCGACATGGGGCCATCGCCCTTGCCGTCGTTGTTGCAGGCGGAGCCGCGCAGCACCGCGTAGATGCGGTCGCCATCGCGCCGGGCATCCTCGAGGCGCTTCAGCATCACCATGCCCACGCCTTCGCCCTGCACAAAACCATCGGCCCGCGCATCGAAGGGGCGGCAGATGCCGCCCGCGCTGATGGCGCCGATGCGCGAGAAGCCGATGAGGTGCTCCGGCGTGAGGTTGAGGTACACGCCGCCGGCGAGGGCGCCGTCGATCGAGCCGGAACGGAGGTGGCTCACGGCGTCGTGCACGGCCACGAGCGCGCTCGCGCAAGCCGCGTCCATGGTGTAGGCCGGACCGCCGAGATCGAGCTCCTGGGCCACGACGGCCGCGCTCATGCTGCCGAGCACGCCGGGACCGGTGAAGGCGCGACTGGGCACGAGGCGGTTCACCATGCGGCCGAGGGCCGCCGCCGCCTCCTCGCTCGCGGGCGCGCCGAACTGGCCGGCCGCCATCATCTGCGCGGTGGAGCGCGTGGAGAGCAGCGTGCGGAACTCCATGACGGAGAGCCCCACGAAGGTGCCGATCCGGCCCCGCTCGATGGGGCGGCCACCATCCACACCGTCGATGCTCGCGGCGTAGCCGGCATCTTCGAGCGCGTGCCAGGCCGCTTCGAGGGAGAGACGCTGCTGCGGGTCCATCACCTCCACCCGGCGGGGTGGGATGCCGAACTCCATGGCTGCGAAAGAACGAACGTCGTCCAGGAAGGCGCCGTTGGGGCTGTAGTACCGGTCGACCGACCGGAGCGACGTGCTGAAGAAGGACGCGTGGTCCCATCGATCTGGAGGGGGCGGCGCGAACTTGTGCCGGCCCTCCACGATGAGCTTCCAGTAGCGGTTCACATTCTCCGCGCCGGGGAAGCGGCAGGCCATCCCCACGATCGCGATATCGCCCCCGCGCGCCACCGAACTCACCCGTTCCGGGACTTGTCGACGAGGGAGATCAGGTCACCGAAGGTCTGGATGCGGATCATGACTTCGTCGGAGAACTGGGTTTCCAGCTTCTCTTCGAGGTAGCCGACCATCTCCATCGTGGCGACGGAGTCCATGCCGAGCTCGCGGATTTCGGTTTCGGGCTTCACCGCGCCGAGCTTCGAAGCCTTCGCGGGGTCGACGGCGACGATGGCGGCTTTGATCAGGTCCAGGCTGTTCATTTCGTTCCTCATGTTTCGTTGGGACGGGAAAAGAGCTTGCCGGCGGTGTGCGCGGCGCGCCCCCATAGCGAGCGCGCCATGTGGCGCGCCACCGTGAGCTTCTCTCCGGAGCTGCCGAGGGTGCGGTCTCCCTGCGTGCCGAGCTCACCGGAGAGGTATTGCTGGCGGGTCTTCCGGCGTTGCAGCTTGCCGCTGCTCGTCTTCGGGAGCTGACCCGCGGCGAGGAGGACCACCTCGTGCACCTTGAGCGAGAGCTGCTCGGCCACCGCCGCGGCCACCGCCTCGGCGGTGCCCTCGGGGGGGGTCGGTCGCGTCTCGCAGACGAGCACGAGCACTTCGCTCTCCTCGCCGGGCACGGAGAAGGCCACCACGTTGCCCTTGCGCACGCCATCGACCTCGCCGACAGCCCACTCGATGGTGGTGGGGTGGTGGTTGCGCCCGTTGAGGATGATGAGGTCCTTGCAACGGCCGGTGATGTAGACCTCACCGTCGTGGATGAAGCCCAGGTCGCCGGTGCGGAGCCACCCGTCGGCCCGGAAACACTCCTCGGTGGCCTCCGGGTTGCGCCAGTAGCCGTGGGTGACCGAGGGGCCGCGGAAGAGCAGCTCGCCCTCCTGGTCCTCGCCGAGCAGGGTTCCGTCGGCGTCGGCCACACCCACGCCGTGCCCGGAGAAGGTCTTGCCGCAACACACGAAGCCGAGCACGACCTCGTCGTCCTTCGGGGGCACCACGCGGCCTTCCGAACGGAATATCTCGCCGTCCAGCGTCTTGACCTTCAACGGCGCGTTGCGCGCGTGGAAGGTCATGGCCAGGGTGGCTTCGGCCATGCCGTAGGCCGGCATCACCGTGCCGGCACGCAGGCCCGCCTTGGACATGCGCGCCTCGAAGAGCGCCATGGTGTCGGCGTGGATGGGCTCCGCGCCGCAGCCGAGCACGCGCACGTTCGACAGGTCCCACTGCGCGAGGTCCTCGTCGGTGGCCTTCCGCGCCGCCAGGGCGAAGGCGAAGTTCGGACCGAAGGAGTGGTGCGCGCGCTGGTCGCTCATCACCTTCATCCAGATGTTCGGCCGCTTCACGAAGAGCAGCGTCGGAACGAACACCGACTGCGCCCCCACGAACATCGGGGTGACCACGAAGCCGATGAGGCCCATGTCGTGGTACAGCGGCAGCCAGCAGACACACCTGTCGGTCCACGGCGTGAGGTTCATGCCCTCGGTGGCCACGACCCAGGCGTTCGCGGCGAGGTTGCCGTGGGTGACCATGACGCCCTTCGGGGCGGAGGTGCTGCCCGAGGTGTACTGGAGGAAGCAGAGGTCGTCGGCGCTCACCACGGGGAGGGCGCCATCGGCGGCGGGCTTCTGGTCGAGCTTCTCCACCGTGAGGAGGTCCTTCAGCGTCTTCGCCTTGGGCACCACCTGCCAGAGCACGGTCTGGAGCTGCGCATCGGTGAGCAGCAAGCTGGCTTCGGCGTTCTGGAGGATGCCGAGCGCGCCTTCGGCCCAGGCATCGAGCTTGCCGAAGGAGAGCGGCGGGTACATCGGCACCGGCACGAGGCCCGCGTAGAGGCAGGCGAAGAAGCTCACCACGAAGTCCATCGGCTGGGCGAGCACCATGCCCACGCGCTCGCCGCGCTTCAGGCCGAGACCCATGAGGCGGCGGGCGCGCGCCTCCACCGTGCGGTTAAGGGAGGCGAAAGACGTGAAGGTGGGCTTGGCGGCGTTGTCGTAGAAGGTGTGACCGTAATCCTCGACCGCGGACAGGCGCTTGAGCGCCGCCACGACGGTTTCGGGACAGGTGGAGACGTCGGGTAGGGACATGTTCACCTCGGGTGCAAAGGGGCGCGCCCCTACCACGCCGGGCGATCTCGTCCAAGTGTGCGCCGCGGCTATTTTTTCCGCACTCCCAGTCAGAATTGAGGACCGACCGGTCAGTAGGTTTTGAGCCTCCGCCTGGGGCGTCTCTCCGCCGGAAGCCGGGGTCAGGGAAAGCGGACACCTCGGGGGGCCCGCGCGCCGCCGCCGGCTCCCGCCGGCTCGGTGCACGCCTCTCCGCGCGCGGCGCCGCCGGGCTATCCTCCCGGCATGTCGGCCGATGCCCTGCTCTCCGGCGGCCGTCCCGGCGCCTTCCTGCTCGCGACGCTCCTCGGGGCCTGCGGCGGCCCCGGAACCACCACGAAGCGGGCCGACGCCGGCAAGCCGGTCGACACCGGCGCCACCCACAGCGGCGGCGAAACTGGCGCCGACACCGGTCCCGGCTCCGACTCCGCGACCGACACGGCCCCCCCCGACACCGACACCGGGACCTCACCCGACCCCTGCGGCGACCCTTCGGTGATCCCGAGCTTCGCGCACGGGAGCGGCCCGGCCATCACGCCGGTTTCCACCGACGAGGACCACGGCTCCGACAACATCTACGCGCCCGACATCGTGCGGGTGTCGGACTCCCTGTGTCTGCTCTACCATGGGGCCCAGGACGCCCGGGGTCACGACCAGATCTTCGTGGCCACCTCCACCGACTGCCACAACTGGGTCCCCTGGCCGGACCGCGCCGACCCGGAGCCGGTGCTCGCGAACGGGAGCTCCAACCACATCAACGACCCCTCTGTCGTGGTGGTGGGCGGCACCTGGTTCATGTACTACACCGACGCGGCCACCGGCATCGACGACCGCATCCACCTCGCCACCTCCACCAACGGCTTCAACTGGACGGCTCAGGGCGAGGTGCTGGGCGTGGGCGCCGCCGGTTCTTGGGATTTCCTGAAGGTGGGGCGCCCCTCGGTGGTCCGCCGCGACGGCGCGTTCTGGCTCTACTACGACGGTCAGGACGGCACCGCGCGGCACGTGGGCCTCGCCACCTCGTCGGACGGGCGGAGCTTCACGCGGCACGCCGCCAACCCGCTCCTGCTCAACGCGGGGGCGATGGACGTGGAGCGCATCGGGGACACCTGGGTGCTCGTGCACGAATCCTGGTCCGGCTCGTACGCCGCCACCTCGGCGGACGGGCTCTCCTGGTGCGACCAGGGGCTCGTGCTCGGCACCAGCGGCGGCGCGTGGGACAGCTACGGGCACGTGACCCCGGCGGTCTACACCCGCGACGGGAGCCGCTTCGACGCCCTCTACTTCGGCGGCGCCTCCGACAGCTGCTGGTGCCGCAACCGTGTGGGCGTGGCGCTGCCCACCGGCGACCCCACGCCCCCGGACCCCGACGCCGGCTGCGGCGGCTGTGTCGGCGGCTCGGACTGCACCGAAGCCTGCCGCGACGGCGGCCATGGCGTCGACGGCTTCTGCGCGGTCCCGGGCAGCAGCGACCCCGGCGCCTGCTGCGCCTGCGTCGCGGCACCCTGACGAGAGGACGGGCCGCTCAGTCCCAGTCCCAGTCGCCGCCGCCGCCGGACGGGACGTAGGACGGGTCGGTCGGCAGGATGGTGTCGACGCTGACCCAGGCCGCCCCCGGCGCCACGGCGGCGCCGAGCACGCCAGCGCAGAGGAAGGGCTCCGCGCGCTGCAGCGGGTCGGTGGACGCCGCGCAGCGCGCCTCCACCTCGACGAGCCGTCGCGTCCTCCACGACCTCGCAGGTCAGGTCCGGGCGACAGAGCCGGGTGACCTCGGCGGGCGCGGCGAGGAGCGCCGCCCGGAGTCGCGCCTCCTCCTCCGGCGTGAGCTCCGGCCCGAAGCCGAAGGTGGGCACCCGCCAGAGGCAGCAGCCACAACAGGAGCCAGCACGATCGCGAAACAACCGATGCGCGACACGCCAGGCCCTCCGGAGCAAGCTTAGCCCGCCCCGGGGGGCGCCGGGCCGGATAGCACCCGCCGATGCCCACCACCTTTCCCGGCTTCACCCTCCGGGTGCCGAGCACGCACATCGACATGTTCGGGCACTGCAACCACGCCCGCTACCTCGAGTACATGGAGTGGGCGCGCTTCGCCTGGGCCGCCCACAGCGGCACGCCCATCCCCGTGATGGTCCAGAACGGCCGAGGTCCCGCCATCCTCCGCGCCGACGTGCGCTACCGCCGGGAGTGTGTCATCGACGACGAGCTGCACGTGAGCGTGGAGCCCCTCTCCGCCCGCCGCGGCATCGGTCGGCTCCGTCAGGTCATCACCCGCATGTCGGACGGCGAGGTGGTCTGCGACGGCGAGCTCACCTTCGTGATGATCGACCTCGTGGCCCGCAAGGCCACCACCCTGCCTCCCGAATTCCTCGCCCAGCTCGACGAGCCCGTCGCTCCCGGGGCGTAGGTCCAGCAAAACGGGCACCTCGGGGGTTGCGGGCCCCGCCGCCGGCTCCCGCCGGCCTCGAGATGGCGCGCCGGGGGTGGTACCCCCTCCCACCACGGCACGCCTTTGCCCCCGCAACGCGCGCAGGCCGCGATACAGTCGCGGGGCATGCTCGACCTGCGCCCCCGCATCCTCGCTGTCGGCACCGCCAATCCCCCGGATCGGTACAGCCAGGCCGAGCTGCTGGCGCGCTTCAAGGTGGACGAACCGAAGATCGTCTCCCTCTTCTCGAGCTCGCACATCCTCAGTCGTCACCTCTACCTCCCGCCGGGCCGGCCGGAGGGCGGCCCCGAACCCGAATCGCAAGCGGATCTGCTGAAGAAGCACCGCCGCGGGGCGATCGCGGTGGCGCCGGGGGCGATCACCGCCTGCCTCGAGCAGGTCGGTCTCACGCCGAAGGACATCGACTACCTCTGCTGCATCACCTCCACCGGCTGGCTCACGCCGGGGCTCACCGCCATCCTGATGCGGGAGCTGGGCTTCCGGGAGGACTGCTCGCGGGTAGACATCGTGGGCATGGGCTGCAACGCCGGCCTGAACGGCCTGAACCCAGTGGCCTCCTGGGCGATGGCCAACCCCGGCAAGAACGCACTGATGGTCTGCGTGGAGATCTGCTCGGCGGCCTACGTCTTCGACGGGTCGATGCGCACCGCCATCGTGAACTCGCTGTTCGGAGATGGGGTCGCCGCCGTCCTGGTCCGCGCCTCCGAGCGCGACGAGCGCAGCTTCGCGCCCAAGATCCTCGGCTTCGACAGCCACATCATCACCGAGGCGATCGACGCGATGCGCTTCGACTGGGATGAGGAGCAGGGCAAGTACAGCTTCTTCCTCGACCGGGACATTCCCTACGTGGTCGGCGCGAACGCGGAGAAGCCGGTGGGCCGCCTGCTCGCGCGCTTCGGCCTGCGCCGCCGCCACATCTCCCACTGGATCGTCCATTCGGGCGGCAAGAAGGTGGTCGACGCCATCAAGTACAACGTCGGGCTCACGGACTTCGACGTGCGGCACACGCACTCGGTCTTGCGCGATTTCGGCAACCTGAGCTCCGGCTCCTTCCTCTTCTCGCTCTCTCGCCTGCTCGCCGAGGGTCGCGTCCGGCGCGGCGACTACGGCGTGCTCATGACCATGGGGCCCGGCTCGACCATCGAGACCGCGCTCGTTCGCTGGTAGGAACCATGTACGAAACCCTGAAGTTCGACGAACAGGGCGACATCGCCACCATCCGCCTCGGGCGCCCCCGGATCAACGTCAAGCAGATCCGGGAGCTGGAGCGCGTCTGCGATCACCTCGAGGACGTGTCCACCGCGAAGGTGGTGGTGCTGCGCGGCAGCTCGCTCGGCATCGATTTTCTCGACTTCGATCCCAAAGCGGGCATGGACATCCACGGCTTCAACAAGTGGGAGAAGCTCGTCTCCCGCTTCGAGAACCTCGACAAGGTCACGGTGGCCCTGGTGGATGGCCCCGTCGTGGGCGGTGGCTTCCAGCTCACCCTCGTGTGCGACCAGCGCATCTGCGTGCCGGGCGCCAGCTTCCAGCTCAACGAGGTCCCCCTGGGCTTCCTGCCCGGCATGGCCACCTTCCGCCTCGCCAAGTACGTCGGGCTGGGCCATGCCAAGCGCATCGTCATGACCGGCGCGGTAATCGGCGCCGAAGAGGCCCAGCGCCTGGGGCTCGTCGACCGGGTCACCAGCGATCTCGACGGCGCCCTCGCCGACACCATCGCCAGCTTCGGCCCCATGCACACGGTGGCCTTCTCCCTCGCGCGGCGGCTCCTCAACGAGAGCTACGGCACCCAGATCGAGGACGCTATGGGCAACTTCCTCGCGGCCCAGCACCGCGCCATCAGCCAGACCGCCTTCCTCGAGACGCTCCGGAACGAGCAGAAGAAGTCGTGAGCGAACTGCGTCCTTTCCCGGTGGACCCTGAGGTTCTTCAGGCCATTCGGCCCATGCAGTTCCGCGATGCGGCGCGCGTGGCCGAGCTGCATCGAGCCGCGATGGGCAACAGCCTGTGGGGCCTGCTCGGCCTCACCTTCTTGCAGCAGCTCTATCAGGCACTGGTCGACAGCCCCTGGTTCATCGGCTTCGTCTACGTCGAGGACCACGAGGTCAAGGGCTTCATCGCCGGCTCGCTGGACACGTCCGCCATGTACAAGGACATCGCCCGCCGGCGGTTCATGTTCCTGGGGCCAGCCGCGGCGCTCGGCGCGGTGCGTCGGCCGCAGGTCATCGCCAAGCTCGTGCAGACGGGGCGCTACTTCGGGGTCTCCGGAGCCGAGGAGGTCAAGGCCGAGAGCCTTTTCTGCTCGTTCGAGCCGCAGCTCCGCGGCAAGCGCGTGTCTGGCCACATCAACAAGATGCTCTTCGACGAGCTCTACGGGCGTGGCCACGAGGCGGTGAAGATCACCACCGAGGTCGACAACGAGGGCGCCAATCGCCAGCTTAAAAGCTGGGGATTCGTGGACAGCCACCGTTTCCGCTTCTACGGAAAGGACATGGTCACCTACGTGCTGCGCTTCGAGGGTCATCCCCGGGTGGAGCGGGCGCACCGGCATCCGGCGCTCTAGGCTTGCAACGTCGATAGGCGGCCAGTGGGCCGCTTGTCGGCACGACGCGCATCCGTTAGCGCCGCGGGCCTCCCGAGGACCCCGATGATCGCCGTCAGCCTGCTTGCCCTGTTCGCCTGCTTCACGCCCGTCCAGCACGGCACCCCCAAGTCCGAGGACAGCGGGGACACGGCCGGAGGAGACAGCGGGGAGGCGGAGGCGGACGCCGACACGGACTCGGACAACGACACCGATTCGGACACCGACACCGATTCGGACACCGACACCGACACCGACTTCAGCGCCGGCGAGCTGCTGGTGAACGAGTTCCTCGCCAACTCCCACCCCGTGGCCGACGAGACCGGCGAGTGGATCGAGTTCATCAACCTGAGCGACCGGAACCTCGAGCTGAAGGGCCTCGTGATCGCCGATCTCGACCCCACCCTGCCCCAGTCGGTGGAAATCACGGGCAGCGTGGTCGTGCCGGCCGGGAGCTTCGTGGTGATCGGCAACAGCACCGACAGGAGCGTCAACGGCGGGGTGAGCGTGGCCTGGGCCTGGGACGCCACGGCCTTCCAGCTCGGCAACGACGGCGACGAGATCGTGGTCAAGAAGGGCAGCAACACCTACGACTCGGTGACCTACGAGGAGACCGCGTGGGGCATGGTGAAGGGCGTGAGCGTACAGCGCGATGCCCGCCGCCTCGACGTAGGCAGCAGCGCCGACGCGA
>SXGQ01108761.1_pt1 | contig 14934 bp, 13 predicted proteins | sample 3178371 | NCBI WGS metagenome assembly SXGQ01 (sample SAMN11356859, study PRJNA531348) | freshwater metagenome | isolation source: freshwater sample F1-20 | place: China: Fuxian Lake, Yuxi | collected 2017-12-25
CCGGGCGAACGCCTCGAGATTGGCGGCGACGGTGGCGTCGCGGGTCGGGCTCGGCTTGCCCGGGGTCTTCTCGTCGCCGTGGTGCGCACGGATCTCCTCCTGGGACAGGAAGCAGACGTAGGCCTTGCCCAGTTCGATCAGCCGGATGGCGTCAGCGTGCATCCGCGCGAAGTAGTCGGATGCCTGGTAGTAGTGCTGGCCCCAGTCGAACCCGAGCCAGCGGACGTCCTCCTTGATCGAGTCGACATACTCCACCTCCTCCTTGGCGGGGGTGGTGTCGTCCATGCGCAGGTGGCAGCGGCCCTTGAATTCCAGGGCGAGCCCGAAGTTGAGGCAGATCGACTTGGCGTGGCCGATGTGGAGGTAGCCGTTGGGCTCCGGGGGGAAGCGCGTGGCGATCGCGGCGTGCTTGCCGGCGGCGAGGTCGGCGTCGACGATCTGCTGGATGAAGTGGCGGTGCGTTTCCGAGGACATGGCGGCGGGGGCGGGCGGGGTCGCCCAAGCCCTAGGAATAGACGGAAAGGCCTCGGAAGGGAAAGGGGAATGTGGGGCGGGGCCCGGGCGCCGCTTAAATAACTTCCCCTTGGCTCGGCTTTCCGTCTATTCCTTGGGCATGTCCACCGTCCGCGTGCGTTTCGCGCCCAGCCCCACCGGGTTCTTCCATATCGGCAGCGCCCGCACGGCCCTGTTCAACTGGCTTTACGCCCGGCACACCGGCGGGAAGTTCATCCTGCGCATCGAGGATACCGACAAGGAGCGCAACTCCGACGCCTTCCTGCAGGTGATCCTGGATTCCATGCGGTGGTTGGGGATGGACTGGGACGAAGGTCCCGGCGTGGGCGGCGATTTCGGTCCTTACTTCCAGTCCCAGCGTAACGACCTGTACCGCGCCAAGCTCCGGGAGCTGGCCGACAAGGGGCGGGCCTACGAGAAGGATGGCGCCTGGTGGCTGCGTCTCGAGGGCGCCCGCTCGACGGTCTTCGACGACCACCTGAAGAAGGAGATCGAGAAGGTCGACGCCGCCCCGATGGTGCTCGATGACCTGGTCCGCGGCCGCGTCGAGCGCGCCGAGGACCGCGACTTCGTGATCTTCCGCTCCAACGGCGAGCCGGTCTTCCATTTCGTCAACGTGGTCGACGACATCGAGATGCAGATCACGCACGTGATCCGCGGCGAGGACCACCTCTCCAACACCTCGAAGCACCTCGAGCTCTTCAAGGCCTTCGGCGTCGAGCCGCCGAAGTACGCCCACATCCCGCTTATCCTCAAGACCGACGGTCCGGGCAAGATGTCCAAGCGCGACCGGGGCGCCCTCATCGAGGAATACCAGCAGCGCCGCTACCTCCCCGAGGCCGTGCGCAACTACCTCTGCCTGCTCGGCTGGACGCCGACGGACGGACGCGAGGTCCTGCCCATCGCCGACATCATCGCGCAGTTCGAGGTCGGCGCCGTGCACCAGTCCAACGCCCGGTTCGACGAGCGGAAGATGGCGAACTTCAACATGCAGACCCTGCGCGCGTTGCCCCCGGCCCAGTTCGCCACGCTCGCCCGCCCGGTGCTGGCGGATGCCGGCGTCCTCGATGCCCAGGTGACCGACGCCCGCCTGCAGGAAGTCCTCGCCGTGGTCCAGGAAAAGGCCGTCTCGTTGGAGCACCTGCCCGACTTCGTGCGGTTCTTCTTCACCGACGACTTCAAGAAGGACGAGAACGCGCTGGCCAACCTCACCAAGAAGGGCGGCGATCCGCAGGCCCGCGTGGCCGAGATCCTGCCCGCCCTCGCGGGCTGCGAATGGACCGAGCCCGCGATGGATGCGGCCTTCGCCGCCGTCGGCGCGGCCCAGGGCCGCAAGCCGACCGACTACTTCGCCCCGGTGCGCTTCGCCGTCTCCGGTCAAGGCGGTGGCGCCCACCTGCAGGGTGTGCTGCGCGTCCTCGGCAAGGAGAAGGTGTTGAAGCGGTTGAAGGGGTGAGGGGGGTGCAGAGTACAGAGTACGGAGGGCTGAATCGAGTGCTGAGTCGATGGGAGGCAGAGGGGTAAACTGGTACGGTGACACGTGGGAAAGTGCCTACCTGTTGCCTCCGTTCGCGCGCTCCACGCGCGGGTAGGGACCAGCGTCCCTGCTGGTCCGCGGTATGTGAGAGCCGACATGAGGTCAGGCACATCATCGCTACGCGAGATGAAGCCAGACCCCATGCCGCGGCCGACCGGGGACGGTCAGCCCTACCTGGAGATGCAAATGATGCCCATGCCGTCGGCCGACCGGGACGGTCAGCCCTACCTGAGACCCATGGAGGGAGCGAGGACACGGGGGATGCGACCGATCAACATATCGGCGAACCCACCCAAACAAAAGGGGAGGCCAGAGCCTCCCCTGCGGTCGCTTCGGCGGCGAGTCTCAGCGGACGGCCTTCGGCGCGGGGATGAGGTCCTGCATCAGTCCGTCGGCGGCTTGGTTCCGCTGGCGGCTGGAGATGAAATGCTTGAACTCGTTGAGCTCCTCGGGCTTCACGGCTTCCTTGGGCAGCTCGCTCTTGGCGGCTCGGATAAAGACGTGGTCGCCGTTGTCGATCCGGATGGCCGGGGTGATCTTGTTGAGGCCGGCCAGTTCGATGGCCTGCAGCGTGTCCTCCTCGGCGCCGCGGACAGTATCCGGCAGGTTGGTCATGGAGAAGGGGGCGGGAGAGGAGAGCTTGAGACCGCGCGCCTTGGCGCTCTCGGCGAAGGATTTGCCCGCCGCGGCGTCGGCCTGCAGCCCTTGCGAGAGCTTCAGCAGCTCGGCCTTGAGCAGGCGCTTGCGCTCGTCGTCGCGCCAGTTGTCGGTCGCGAGCTTGGCGGCTTCCTTGAATTCGGGCAGGCGGGATTCGGTGCGCTTCACCAGGGTCAGGAAGACGACGGAGTCCTCGGTACGGTAGACTTCGGTGCGCCATTCCTTGTCGGTCAGCTCGCCGGCCGCGCGGAGGGCCTCGGCGGGCACTTTTTCGAAGGCCGGAGCCGCGCCGGCATCGAAGGCGGGCAGGGTCTTGACGACCGCGCCGCGGTCCTTGAGCCACTGGGCGAAGCCGGCGTTATCGGCTTTGGTGGCGTCGGTCGGGAACTTCTCGGCCAGCTCGTCGGAAACCTGGCCGGCGAGGCCGGTGACGGCGCGGTCCTGGCGGATGATCTTCTCGATCTCGGCGCGCTTGGCGAGGGCCTGTTCCTTCACCTTGCCCGTCTCGAACTTGAACTTCTCGGCCAGGTTGTAGCCATAGTTCACGATCTCGTCGTCGGTGATGGGGGCGGTGTCAGCGGTCAGTTTGGAGACCGTGACGGCGGCGACCTCCACGCGGGGCGGCAGGCGGTAGGCCTCCTTGTTCTTCTCGAAGGCCTCCTTGATCTTGGCCTCGTCGTCGGTGATGGCCGGCTTGAAGTCCTTGGCGGCGAACGTCGCGACGTCCGTCGTCCAGAGCGTGCGCGAGCGGTCCAGCTGGCGCTTCAGCAGGCCGGCGGTGGCGTGGCCCTTGCCGGACAACGTCGTGTAGAGCTTGTTGATGCGCCACGTGTCCTTGATGAAGGTCTCGTAGCGGATGGCGGCCTCCTGTTCGTTGACGCTCAACTGGCGGGAAGCGAAGGCGATGAACTTGGCCACTCCGTCATCGGACGGCTTGCCGTCGGCACCGGTGGCGAACATCTGGGACATCTGGCGGGCGATGCGACGGACCTCGCCCTCGGTCGGCTCGGGTATCCCCAGTTCGTCGGCCAGGTGCAGCTCGGCGATGCGCTGCTGGATCGTCAGCCCCTGGATGCGTCCCAGGGAGAACGTCTGGCAGTCGAAGTAGTAGCGCTGGCGGTTGCGGGCGTCCGCAAGGTCGACCCCCATGTAGCGAAGCTCGGAATTGAGCCCCAGGTCGCCGCGGCCGACGAAGCCGTAGCCGACGAAGGAGACGACCACGATCACCAGCAGGAAGCCGAAGATGGTGCGGTGGTGCTTGGAGGTGGCGTTCTGTAGCCAGGTAATCATCGGGTCACCTTGCCCACCCCTTCGGCCCCTGTCAATCAGTCCAGCGGACCCGCCCTTGCGCTTGCGCCAGAGGGGGTTAGCCCCACTTTATCCCCGTGCCCAAGCCCATCCAGTGCATCGTCGCCGTCGCCCGCAATGGCGTCATCGGGGCCGCCGGCCGGCTGCCGTGGCACCTGCCCGAGGACCTGGCGTGGTTCCTGGACGCGACCCGCGGGGGTATCATGATCGAGGGACCCGCTTGCTACGCGGAGCTTGGCAAGGCCTTGGAAGGGCGGGGCACCGTCGTCGTCTCGCGCGACCCCGCGAAGACCTTCCCCGGCGCCGAGCGTGCCGCCAACCTGGCCGAGGCTGTGCGCATCGCCCAAGCGATGCCCTGGTCCGGCCCCGTCTGGATCACGGGGGGCGAACGCATCTACGCCGAAGGCCTCCCGCTCTGCTCCAAGCTCCTCATCACGCGCATCCATCGCGACTACGAGGGTGACCGCCGCTTCCCCGCCGACTGGCAGAGCTGCTTCGCGCGCCGGACCTGGTCCAAGGACGGCGAGCATGAGGGGGTGAAGTATACGTTCGAGGTCTGGGAGAGGTAGGAATTGAGTTAGGGCTAGGGACAGGGCTGGGGCTAGGGGCTGGGCCGGTTATAAAGACAGCGGCAAGGAAGGATGCTTCGTGGTCCGAGGGGTATCGTCAGGTCGTTCTTTGCCTGGAGCCACGAAGCCATTTGCAGCAGATCATCCAAGGTGTGTTCGGCCCATAGATCAGGTGATTAGGTTCGCCATCCTTGTCCACTGGCCCGCCGGCCAGCATGCCAGCTAAAGATGAGGGCAGCGCCCGCATCTCATTTGACCAGCCCCGGCCCTGGCCCTATCCCTAGCCCACAGCATTTACCCCCATGCTTCTCCCCTTGCTTTTCCTGGCCGCGACGATGCCCGCCACGATCGATGATGAGTCGAAGGTGCCGCCGTACACGTTGCCGGATCCGCTGGTCGATAACGCGGGCCACAAGGTCGTGGACGCCAAGCAGTGGCGCGAGTCGCGCCGGGCCCAGGTGATGAAACTGGTCGAGGAAAACATCTACGGCCGGACGCCCGATACGCGCGCGCGTCAGCAGGCCGCGGTCTCCGAGGTGGTCGAGACTTCCGCCGTGGCCTTGGGCGGCAAGGCCACCCGCATGCAGCTCAAGGTCTGGCCGATCGGCAAGCCGGGCCCGGCCTTCGATCTGCTGCTCTACGTGCCCAATGGGGCGAGCCGTCCCGTGCCGGCTTTCTTGGGTCTCAATTTCGGCGGCAACCACACCACCGTGGAGGATAAGGCCGTGCTTCTGCCGTCCACCTGGGTCTCGAAACAGTGGGCCGCGACCGATGGTTCGAACCGCGCCACCGAGAAAGGGCGGGGTGCGCAGGCCTCGCGCTGGCAGGTCGAGACACTGGTCGCCCGCGGCTACGCGCTCGCCACGGTGTACTGCGGGGATTTCGAGCCCGACTTTCCGGAGGGCTGGAAGCAGGGCTTCCGCGCGGCGCTCTCGCCCGAGGGCGCGAACACGGCGTGGAGGGATGGCGACTGGGCTTGCATCGGCGCTTGGGCCTGGGGCCTCTCGCGTTCCCTCGATGCCCTCGCAAAGATTCCCGCGGTCGACGCCAGGCGGGTCGCGGTGATCGGCCATTCGCGTCTCGGCAAGGCCTCGCTCTGGGCCGGCGCGCAGGATGAACGCTTCGCTCTCGTCATCTCCAACGAGTCCGGCTGCGGCGGCGCCGCGCTCGGCAAGCGGATCTTCGGTGAGACCGTCGGCATCATCGCCGGCGCCTACCCCGGTCGCGGCTTCCCGCACTGGTTCACGGCCCGCTACGCCGGCTTCGCCGAGAAGGAGCACCTGATGCCGATCGACCAGCACCACCTCCTCGCCCTCGTCGCCCCGCGGCCGCTTTACGTGGCCAGCGCCGTCGAGGATCGCTGGGCCGACCCCAAGGGAGAGTTCCTCGGCGCGCTCGCCGCGGACCCCATCTTCAGGCTCCTCGGCCAGCCCGGACTCGGTACGGACGTCTACCCGGCGGTCGGCCAGCGGGTCGGCCAGTCGATCGGCTACCATGTCCGGGCCGGCAAGCACGACGTCACCTTGGAGGATTGGCAGGCCTACCTGGACTTCGCCGACCGGGTGATGCCCGCGAAATGAGGACCGCCCCTTAATTGTAGTATCGTCAAGCGGCTTTCTCTCCCTCATTTTCAATCATCTTGCACGGCATGAAAAAGTTCCTCGTCCTTTTTGTCTTTGGTCTGGCCGCCCTGGCCGGTGCGGCTGACCCCCTGGGAAGCTCTTCGCGGACCTGCCGTCTGCTCTACGTCCAGGCGCCGTTGGACGCCCCCGACAAGGTGGTCCTGGTCGTCGGCAAGGAAACCACCGACGTCGACCTGCCGCGTCTCACCATCTCGAACACCCGGGCCAAGTTGCCCGCCGGTCCGGTCCGGGTCTATGCCGCGACCAAGGCCCCCACGAAGACGGAACCCCTGCCGGCCGACGCTCCCTTCGTCGATATTCCCGAGGCCATGAGCGATTCGCTCATCGTACTGCTGCCGACCGGTCAGCCCGGTCCGTTGGCCTTCGTCATGCTCCCGGTGGAGTTCAACAAGACCCGCGCCCCCGAGGGTGCGGTGATCTGGTTCAACCTTTCGGACCGGATCATCTATGCTAAACTCGGCAACGCCGGTGTCACCGTGAACCCCAAGGGGTCCGCCCTCAGCATGCCCACGGTCGGCGTCGATGAGCCTTACGACGTCTACGTCGACGCCTCGCCGGTCCCTCCGGAGACCGAGACCGTCCCCGTGGTGCGCGGCAGCTGGGTGAAGGAGTCCCGCATGCGCAACCTGCTCTTCGTCGTGCCCGATCCCTCCCGCACCGTGCCGCGGATTCTCTCGATCCCCGACCGACTCGATCCCGAGCCCGTCCTGGCTCCCACGGGTGGTAATGGTAAGGCCGCGCCCAAGCCCGCCACCAAGCCCAAGGAAGAGAAGAAGGAAGCGACTCCGGCCGCCAAATAGGCCGGGCCTGAGAGGGGAAGGGTTGACTACCGGACCGCCTCTCGGCTTGTATCGGGTCAGGTACCCGTATTTCAATGGATAGAATTCTGGCCTCCGAAGCCGGCGATTTGGGTTCGAATCCCAACGGGTGCACCACTTTGGGGCGAGCAAAGCTCGCCGGGGCTAGGGGCAGGGTCAGGGGCAGTTATTAGGCAGGGCTGACCGTCCCGGTCGGACGCTGGCATGGGGTCTGGCTTCGCCTCGCGCAGCGATGGCGTGCCTGACCTCATGCTGAGGACCAGACAGCGGACCAGCAGGGACGCTGGTCCCTACCCGCGCGCACAGCGCGCGACAGGAGGCAATGGGTGCGCCCTTGCCCACTTGCCCACCGGCCAGCTTGGCAGCTCAGCGACCCATCGATTCCGCCCTCCGCCTTGCCCGCTCGCCGTTACGAAGCCTCAGGCCTCCCGCTCGCCCGTCACCTTGCTGCCGACGGTGAGCATGACGACGAAGCCGATGACGGCGTAGCAGATCGAGGAACCGAGCAGGACGTTGCGCAATTTGAACACGTCGGTCATCCAGCCCATGATGATCGCGGCGAAGGGCAGGAAGCCGAAGAAGCTCAGTCCGGCGACGGCCGAGACGCGCCCACGCAGTTCGGCCGGCGAACGTTCCTGGACGATGGTATTGGCGAGTCCGACGAGCGTCGAGACGCCGACCGCGAGGGTCACGAGCGAAACACCGGCCCAGATCAGTCCGTCCGCCTGGCTGAGGCTCACGAGGGCGCCGCAGGCGAGGATCATGCCGGTCAGGATCGCGAGGCGACGCAGGGCCGGCTTGAGCGCCATGATGAGGAGCGAACCGGAGACCGAACCGGCGCCGGAGCAGAGCATGAGCAGCCCCATCTGCTCGGGCGTGGCGTGAAGATCGTTCTTCGCGTAGAGCGGGAGCAGCACGATGATGACCGGGAAGACGAAGAGCGTGTTGGTGGCCAGAAGCGCGACCATCGCGAAGCTGGGCTTGTCCTGACGAACGTGGCGGAAGCCCTCGCCGGCGCCTCCTTGGCGCTTCTGTTCTTCTTCCGCCGTGCCCTCGGGCCGCCGCGGCAACGTGGCCAAGGCGACCATCAGGGCCACGAAGGAGGCCGCGTTCAGGTAGAAAGCCCATTCGGCGCCGAAGCGGCCGACCAGATAACCCGCGGCGGCCGGGCCGACGAGGCGAGTGGCGTGGAAGACCGCGCGGTCCACGGAGATGGCCTTGGCGACGTTTTCCTTCGCGACGAGCTCCGGCACGATCGCCGCGGCGGCGGGCATCTCGAACGAGCTGGAGACCCCGAGCAGGGCGGCGGCCACGATGAGGTGCCACGTGTGCAGGGCGTCGCAGGCGACGAGCTGGCCGATCGCGAGCGCGAAGCCGATCTGGGCGACCTGGCAGACCTGCAGGATGAAGCGTTTGTCGTGGCGGTCGGCGTAGGCGCCGCCAAGCCGGAAGAGCAGCAGCATCACGATGCCGCTCGCGAGATGCGGCGCGGCCTGCAGCAGGCCCTCGTAGCTTTGCAGTCCGTCGCGGACCACGACTTCCGTCATCACCCAGCCGAGCGCCATGCCCTGCATCCACGTGCCCGTCATCGAGATCCCTTCGCCGATCATGTAGCGGGTGAACGGCCCGTTCGGGAAGCGCTCGGCGGCGGGCTGTTCGGCAGGGGAGGACATCGGTGGGCAGACTTGGGGACAATGGCTTAAAGAGCAAAGGGAATGGTGTTGGTTTGACGCAAGGTGGTGGCGGTTAGGGGATGGATACGGCACAGTGCTCAATCGAGTACTGGGTACGGAGTTCGGAGTACAGAGTACGGAGTACGGATGGGGGCAGGGAAGGGGGGCGCCCTGCTTTTGGCGGATGTACCGTTCCGTGATACGTACTCGGCTAAGTTTTCCCTAAAGTCACGGCCGACCGGGACGGTCAGCCCTACCTAAGGGCAAATGGGCAAGGTGGAGGGCAGCATCGAGTGCGGGATCGAGTACAGAGGGCTGCGTCGATGGGTTGCCTAGCCGCCAACCGCTATCCGCTATTACCTTTTAAATGCCGCCTCCGTCGCCTTCCACGCGGCGTCGACGGCGGGCTTGAGGACCTTGGCGATCTCCTGGTAGCCGAGCTCGCTGGGGTGGAGGTTGTCTTTGAGGTAGTGGCCTTCCTTGCCTTCCCCGCTGGGTTGATTGAGCGCCGGGTTGATGTCCACGAACCAGACGTTGCTCTCCTCCTTGCAGTAGGCGGCGAGGCCGGCGTTGAACTTATCCAGTTCGGGCCACTTGGCCTTGCGGGAGGGGGCGCGCGTGGTGGCCATGAAGACGATGGCGGTGTCGGGGTTGTCTTTGCGCAGGCGCTTCACGTACTCGCGGATGCGGCCGAGCGGGGCCTCGGCCGGGTCGCCCGCGTTGACGTCGTTGCCCCCGCAATGGAAGACCACCACGCGCGGGTGGTAAGGCAGGGTGATGCGGTCCATGTAGCCGAGCACTTCGGTCGTGTAAGAGCCGCCGAAGCCGCGGTTGATCACAGGGTAGGGCTTCATGGCCTCGTCCACGTTCTTCCACATCCGCAAGGAGCTGGCGCCGCTGAGGAGCAGGGCGTGCCGGGGCGGCGGGTTGGCCTTGTCCTGGGCCTCGAAGGCCGCGATGTCCTTGGCCATGCGCAGGGGCTGCTCGGCCAGCGGTTTGCGGACCGTCGGCTTGGCGTCGGCCTTCGGGGCGGTCTTCGGGGCGTCGGCGGCGAAGGCGGGCAGGGCCAGCAAGCAGGCGAGCAGGAGGGCGGCGGGGGTGCGCATGGGGATGTCGTAGATGCAAAGCGGCCGCAGGGCAAAAAAGAAAATAAACGAAGGTCGGCGTCGGGCACCTTTGCGCTTTTATCCCCGGCCCGATTCGGCACATTGACCCCATGCCCATCGTTCCTGGCCTGCTCAGCCCCTATGAAGCCGTCCGCGGTTTCGTCTACCTGCCGCGCCTGATTTCCAAGATCCGCCTCCACGCCGCCGGCCGGCTTCATCCCGACTTCGTCAACAATCTCGGGAAGGCCTTCGACGACCGTTGCTGCCAGTACCTCGGGGTCGCCTACGACGACCTGCGCGTCTGGGTGCTGCAGCACCCTGCGGCCACCGCCGCGGAGGCCCTCGTCTGGGCCGAAGCCCGCGGACGCAAGCTGACAACGAACGACATCGAGATCTGGAACGGCTTCATGACGAAGCGCGGGTGGCGCGACGAAGCCAACGAGGTGCTGTTGCGCCGGCTGAAGGAGAATCAGCTGGGGCCGGAGGCGGGGGTCGACACCATGTTCGACTACATCGAGGTGGATGAAGGCCGGCCGGCCCGTCGCCTGGCGCTTTGACGCCGGGGTTGGGGATTGAGTCCGCCGCCCGGGGGGCTTCAATGGCGTCACCCGTCGCCGGGTGCCGCCTTGGCTCGCTTCCTTCCATCCGTCCGACTTGACCGGCCCGCCTTCCCCCGGGTTGAGAGAGGAGTCGCCGGATGCTGATCCTGCCCGCGACGTTGTCGTTCCTCGCCGCCAAGGGCGGGGCCGACGACTCGGTGCGTAATTTCGCCCTGGCGCTCAAGGCGTTCGGCGCGGGGGGCTGGATCGTCTCCTTCATCGGCGCCGCCGCGATGGTCGGTCGCCTGCTCATCGACGAGGCCTCCGAGGCGAACTGGCGGCGCTCGCTCAAGCACATCATCGCCGCGGCGCTCTTCGCCATCATCGCCTTCTTCGTCACCTACGCCTGGAAGCTCTCCGCCCTCAACAAGGCCATCATCCAAGGACTCACCGGCGCCCTCGCCCCCGAGCTCGTCGAGTGGATCACGCATACCGTCCGCGAGAAACTCGGCCTGCTGAAAGGCGAGCACCTCGCGAGCCGCAAGAAGCGCCGTAAACGCTCGTCCGGCCGCAAGCGCTCCAAGCCCAAGACCCGGACCAAGGCCAAACCCAAGAAGTCGCCGACCCGTAAATCCGGGGCTTTCCGCCGTCCCTGAACCCTTTCATAACAACCTAAGAACATGACCAAGACCCGCACCTCCCGCCGAACCGCCAGCGGCGGACTCGTCCAAGCCGAAGTCGGCATCGTCGGCATGGCCGTCGTCACCCTGCTCGTCTCCCTGGCCGGCCTCTGGTTCAGCCACGAGCTCAAGGACACGACCGACAGCGTGCTCACCGCCACCAAGGAGATCCAGAAATCCGTCGAAGGCTACAAGGTCGCCATGAAGTCGACCGAGACGGCCGTCGTCCTCTTCACCGAGGAGGGCATCAAGTCCGACAACAAGAAACTCGAGGCCGCCGCGCGGTACGCCGAGACCGCCTTCGGCAAGGCGGAGGTGCAGACGACCAAGTGCATCAGCCTCCTCGAGACCGTCGTGCGCCTGCTCTCCACCTACGAGACCACCACGGTCACCTTCGCCGGTTGCGCCCTGATCTTCGCGCTTTTCGTGATCATTAGGCAGTTCAAGTTGTAGTGGTCTTGATTGGCTGGCAGGCGTGGGCCAGGGTCAGGGTCAGGGGCAGGGGAAGGAAGGCCAGAGACACGGCCGACCGGGACGGTCAACCCTACCTGCGCCCGGGAAGGCGCTTCACCCGAAATGCCCGAAGCCCTTCGCGTTCACCGGTTGGCCGGTCGCGAGATCCAGGAAGCGACCGCTCCCCGCTTCGGTCGTGCCGAGGCGGGTGAGCGGGGTGAGCGGGAAAGCCTGACGGAAGGCGCGTTCCAGGAAGTCGGCCCGGTCCGCCGCGACGGTGAACAGCAGCTCGTAGTCCTCGCCATCGCCCAGCGCGTGTTCTGCGGCGGGTTTCCCGTCGGCTTTGGCGAGGGCGCGCGCGGCGTCGCTCAAGGGTAACGCGCCGAGGTCGATCCGGGCATCGAGTTTCGGGCCGAGCAGGCCGGGCAGATCCTTCGCCAGCCCGTCGGACACGTCGGTGCATGCGGTAACCTCGCCCTGGCCGCAGAGCCATTCGCCCTCGGCCAGGCGGGGCGTGAAGTCGAGGTGGTGTCCGTAGAGCGAGCCGCCGAGCTGGCCGGTGACGAAGATCGCGTCGCCCGAGGAGGCGGTGCGGCGCGTGAGGATGCGGTGGGCGAAACCCTGCAAAGCCAGCGTCGCCGCGAACGTGCCTGCGGGCGCGCGGCAGATATCTCCGCCGACCAGCCGCAGCCCCGCCCGGGACGCGGCCTGGCCCGCGCCGTGGGCGAAGTCTTCCAGCCAGGCGACGTCCACGTCGGGCGCGAGCAGCAGGGAGAGCAGTCCGTCCGAAGGCGTCGCGCCGGCCGCGGCGAGGTCGGACAGGTTGCGTTTCACCAGCTTGGCGCCGGCGCGATGGCCCGCGCAGGCCGCGTCGAAATGCCGCCCCAGCAGGACGGAGTCGATCGTACTGGCGCGGTAGCGCCGACCGCCGCGCGTCGTGTCGAGGTGCGCGCAATCCCCGCCGGGGCCTTCGGGGAAGGGCGGGGCTGCCACGCCCAAGGCCTGCACGACGCGGCGGATGAGCTCCTCTTCCGTGAGCCGGGCGACGGAGCGATCGGGTAGGGTGGTGAGCGCGCCCATGGTCAGAGCGTGGAGGCGTTAGGAGCCAGCTTCAGCCAAAGCAGGGTCGTGAAGTTGAAGGCCGCATGGACCGCGATGCAGGTCAGCAGTCCGAACCGGTCGCGCACCAGGCACAGGAAACAGCCGAAGCCCACCAGGGGCAGGGCGGCCGACCAACTGAGGTGCACGGTCGCGAAGAGCAGCCCGGTCAGGATGACCGCCGGCCAGCGGGACGGCGGCAGCAAGGCTTTGAGACCCGGGTAGATCATGCCGCGGAAGGCGAGTTCCTCCATGATCGGCGCACCGACCGAGACTGTCAGCGCCAGCATCATGAAGGTCCGCGACTGCATGGGCACGTCGAGCACGAGCTGCACGACGGGTTGCGGTACGTCGGCCGGGGCGGCGAAGGGGAAGCCGTGCGCGGCGACGAAGGCCCAGGCCGTATGGAGCAGCTTCCAGGTAGCCGCGCCCGCCAGTCCCAAGCCGAGGACGCAGACCAAGGCGGTCCAGATGTGGCGGGGCCGCAGTCTAGGCAGCGCCGAGAGGAGGTTATGAGGAGGGTGGACCGGGTCGGTTGGCGCGGTCGGACCCCACGCGACCACGGCGCGCAAGCCGATCCACAGGGCCAGCATCAGGCCGGTGGCCACCAGCTGGGCGACCAGCCCCATCTGCAGCTGGGAGGAGACCGAAGGCAGGATCTGCTCCGACATCAGCCCCTTCACGAGCATTTTCTGTATTTCCGGATAGACCCCGCCGAAGGCGAAGAGGCCGCAGCCTAGTCCGAGCAAGGCCTCGATCGGCGAGGAGGGCGCGCGTTGGTCGGGCTGTTCCTCCCGGAACCAGCGCCGCAGCCAAACCAGCCCGAGCACGCCGAGGCCGACCGAGTAGGCGACGCAGGCCCAATCCCAGGCGGTGAAGGCATGGGTGAGCTCGACGAGTTTTTCCATCACGCCGGCTTAGGCTCCGTGCACCTGGTGACCGCCGACGAACGTCGCGACCGCGCGGCCGGTCAGGGTGCGCCCGGTCAGCGGGTTATTCCCCGACTTGGAGCAGAGCGTCTTCGCGGAGGGGGTCCACTTCGCCTTCGGGTCGAGCAGGACGAGGTCCGCCGCGGCGCCCACGCGCAGCGTGCCGGCGGCCAGGCCGAGGGCCTTGGCCGGGCCGTGGGTGAGGCGGGCGACCAGCAGGGCCAGGTCGGCCGCGCCGGAGAGCACCACGGCCTCATAGGCCGCGGAGAAGGTGGTCTCGAGCGAGGCCGCCCCGAACGGGGCCTGGTCGAACTCGCAATCCTTCTCGGTGGCGGTGCAAGGCGAGTGGTCGGAGCAGACGGCGTCGAGCGTGCCGTCGACGAGCGCGGCCACCAGCGCGGCGCGGTCGGCCTCCTCGCGAAGCGGCGGGTTCAGCTTGAGGCGCGTGTCGTAATCCTTGAGCGCGGCGTCCGACAGCAGCAGGTGCAGGCCCGCGACCTCGGCCGTCACCGGCAGGCGGCGGGCCTTGGCGCGACGGACGATCTCGGCGGAACCGGCGGAAGAGAGGTGCTGCAGGTGGATGCGGGCCTTCGTCAGCTCGGCGAGCAGGCAGTCGCTGGACACGACGATCTCCTCGGCGGCGCGGGGCAGGCCGCGGAGGCCGAGGCGGAGGGACCAGGCGCCTTCGTGCATCTGGCCGCCGTCGGTCATGCTGCTGTCCTGGCAATGGTCGAGCACCACGAGGTCGAACATCGCGGCGTACTCGAGCGCGCGCCGCATGATCTCGTTGTTCTGCACGCCGGAGGTGGCGTCGGTCACAGCGACCACGCCGGCCTTCTTCAGCGAGCCGATCGGGGCGAGGGCCTTGCCTTCGTGGCCTTTGGTCAGCGTGCCGGTCGGCAGGACGCGGACGGCGGCGTCGCGGGCGCAGATCTCGCGGAGGAGCTGGATGGTGCCGACGTTGTCCGCCGCGGGCAACGAGTCGGGCATCGTGACGACGGTGGTGAAGCCGCCGGCGGCCGCCGCGTGGGTGCCGGTGCGGACCGTCTCGCGGGCCGTGCGGCCGGGTTCGCCGAGGCGGCAGTTGAGGTCGACGAAGCCGGGGGCGACGACGAGGCCTTTGCCGTCAAGCACGCGGGCCTTGGCCTGCTCGGCGGCGGTGAGTCGCTCGACGAACACGCCGTCGCGCGCGAAGACATCGCCCTTGGCCTCGTCGCGGCCCGACGCCGGGTCGAGCACGCGCGCGCCGCGGATCCAGAGGGGGGAGGGGTCGGCGGGGTTCATCGGGAGAGGGCCTTGGTGCAGAGGTGGAGGACGGCCATGCGGACGGCGACGCCGTTGCGGACCTGCTCAAGGATCACGGAGCGGGGGCCGTCGGCCACCTCGCTCTCGACCTCGACGCCGCGGTTGA
>SXGQ01114548.1_pt1 | contig 14933 bp, 25 predicted proteins | sample 3178371 | NCBI WGS metagenome assembly SXGQ01 (sample SAMN11356859, study PRJNA531348) | freshwater metagenome | isolation source: freshwater sample F1-20 | place: China: Fuxian Lake, Yuxi | collected 2017-12-25
CTCAGGCATTGGCAGGGTTTTCTTAATGCCGAACACCGTAGCGATATTATACCCTTGTTCGATAGCCTTGTCAACATCGGCATCATTGCCGTCGGCGGCTGAGAATGTAAGGTGATAATTCGCAAAGGTTTTTACCTTGCGGTTCAGCATCTTGGTATAGTCATAAAATTGGACGTTAGGAAACATTTCAAAAATGTTTTTGCCGTCCTGCACTTCGTACTTTTCCCATGCAAGGTCCGAAGTACCGTTCAAACGGAACACAGGAACCAAGCCAAGTTTTTCGGATTGCTTGATTGCCTTTTTAATGTCAAGGTACAATTGCAACATAAACGAACCGCGGTTCTCAAAAAACAAACAGGTCTTACGCTTACGGGCTTCTTGGATTACGTTAGTGGTTTCGCCACGCTTGAACATACCGCCGCGACCAGCCGTATTCAGGCAGGCGGCAGTACAACCAGCGGTACGCTTGGGACAGGTTTCGTAGCCGCTCACGTTAGCAGGCGCAAGGTGCAGAATATAGGTATTGTAACCTTGGGCTGTGCCCTTCAGAATCTTGGGATTGCCAGTCGAAAGTAGTTTCATATCAAGTCCTTATCAATCAGTACAGTACCTATTATACAGGATTTTGCCGTCCTGTCAAGCACTATCTAAAGTGTTGTTTTTATGCAACACTCGCAAACATGCGGCGACCGTCAATCATAAACCGTTCAAAGGCTTGCATGGTCTTTTCAGAGTAAATCATCTTACCATGCTTTTGGATGTCCTGTAACAATTCGAGGAATCCCATGCCCAAAAATTGACGCTCTTTTTCTAAAATACCAATTGCTGTTTCGATTTTCATTTTGTTTCCTTAATCAAAAAAGTTGCCAGACTGATACGAAAATGCATTCTGACCAGCATCAGCCCAAGCCATAGGATGCAAATCTAATTTATCAATCACTTGACGATTACACATTTCCATTGCATTTAGTTTAGACTCTGCGGTGAATTCATAAACATCTTTACCGATATAAAATTTGTATGTAATCATATTAAGCACCATAAAAGTCAGAAGTAAAACCACAAGCATCATAAACACATTCCCGAACCGCGGTGTCCATCGCCTCACCGAATTTGTCGTAGTCATTTCTGGCTAATACGTTAAGACACTTGTAAGTTTCTGGCCATGTCAGGTTCATTGTAATAGCGGCAACAACAATACCGTGAACGGCTAAGTTGCCAACTTCGCTAAACATTCCGTAAGATATATCTTGAGACAATGTAGTCATTTTATTTCCTTAAATCAAATCAACTTGAACTTGCATACCGCGGGTTGTATAACCCAAACCAACTGGAATTGGATCACCATCTTTTTCAGCGGTGCGGCGCATGTACGCCAACTTCAACAACGCATCACAAGCGGCGGCACTATGACTGGCCGTTGCAAAGGTTCCACACACACCAGCAACAGTAGTGTAGACACCAAATCCCTCAAACATCACGCGGATTTTTTGTGAATTCTTAAAGCCGTCAATAAAAGTCTTTGTACGCATTTGAAATTTCCTTTTCGTTTCTCAATCTCTAGACTCTAGTATAGCACAATCGGCAAGCATGTCAAGGGTTTTCTTTTTGTTGCATAAAAACAACAGATTTTGTAGTGAAAAAACAACAAACCGCAATGGCAAATTATCTAAATATAGTATAAAATTGATAATATATGTCAAAATTATTAAGTAAATTAATGTGCATAGTTTGCATATTACTTCCGCCTCAAGCAATTTCCAAAGAAAAATACCCTCCGATGTACGAATGCGTCAAATGGACTTGGGTCGGCGATGTATTTGAAAGAAAAGTTTATTGTTTAAAATGGAAAAAGAAAGATTGTTCAAATCGAATGTACAAAGAAATTTGTAGACAGGAATAAAAAATGATAGATCCTATCACAGCACTAGCGGGAATTCAATCCGCCATTAGCATGGTTAAGAAGGCGAGTAAGGTTGCAAATGACCTAGGCTCTCTTGCGCCAATGATTGGCAAGATGTTTGATGCCAAGAGTACTGCCACTAAAGCATTAATAGAAACCAAAAAGAGCAAGAAAGGTTCCAATATGGGAACCGCCCTTCAAATTGAAATGGCATTAGAACAAGCGAGAGCCTTTGAGGCGGAATTGCAGATGTTGTTTATGACAACTGGCAAGATTGACGTATGGAATAAGATCAAGGCTCGCCAAGCGCAAATGGATGCAGACGATGCACATGAATTAAGAATGTTCAATGATCAAGAACGTAGACGTAAACAAAGAGAAAAAGAATTAAATGAATGGGCAATAATTATAGGCGCAGTTTCATTTATCATATTTATATTTGCTATCGGCACCTATGAATTAATAGAATTTTGTCAAACGGGCAATAGGTGTGGAAGATGAACGAATACCAAAAAACCTTCGACCTATGCCTAAAGATATTTGTCTACGGCTGTGTGGCATTGTGGTTTTTAGAATTTCTTAAATTTCTACCTGATGATGTATCTGACAAAATTGTAAATGCTCTCATAGGTAGATTTATTAATTGAGGTATTGTTATTTGGTCTGATTGGCTAGAATTTTGTAGCCTGTGCCAGTAGGGTGAATCTTATCGGTACTCATGTGATCTTTCGGTCTAGGCAAAATTGTATCACCATACTCTGCGGCAATGCTTACAATCGCATTGTGCGGAATAGGTTTACGATCTTGACCTGGATCAATCCAAAACACTCGCTTGCCTTTGATAGTAGAACGCATCTTACGCAATTCTACCTCAGTCTTCACTCCAGCATGATCATTCGCACCTAGACTGATGATGATTGTATCATAAGTTTTGGTACTTGAATGAGCGAGATAGTCTTTATTCCATTGCCAAGAATTCCAACCACCTCTGCTGTAACTCACACACTCCGGTCGATGCATTGCAACACCTACTGCAATGCTATCTCCAATTACAAGACAATCAATCATATATCAAAAGTTTTCAATTCAAAATGATCTGCACGATCCTCATAGTGAATGTAGCCACGAGGGTTGCAAACAATTCTTGTATTACCGATCATGTAATCAAAGTCTTCATGAGTATGCCCATGAGTCCAAAGTTTGATTTGTGAATTGTCGAGAATAAACTCATCAAGACTAGAACTATATCCACCATTCATCAATACATCTTTTTTATAGCGAGGATGAGTTGATGTACGACTTGGTGCATGATGCCCAATCACAGCGTACTTATGTGTAGGATTTTCAGCGATTGTTTGACGAATAAACTCAACCATTACTTTGTGATCCACAACCGCATCTTCAGGTGTGAATGTTGCAGGGCGTTCTTTGAATCTCACACCAGTAGGAGTTGAAAAATCTTCTGTGCCATCATCGCGGTTCGCATAATCATACACTTTGTATGAAACCATGTTGTTGCTATTGTCTACACAACGAAAGTCATTCATCATTCTACGAATATTGTGCAAAGTCATTGGGTCTTCTTTGTTCATATCAGTCCAAAGAGTGCCGCCAATGAAAGTCACTTCATCAATTCGAATTGTTTCTTTGTCGAGAATGTGAAGGTTCTTGATATAGCCAAGACGTTCTTTGAGAACACGATGCGTAATTGCATAGTCACCATTGTAATGTTCATGGTTGCCCATAATGTAAATGACGTTAGAAAATTCTGAGCCACAACCTTCAAAGAAAGTGTGATACATGTTTGAACGATCATGGTCACCGCGAACATTATAACTATCACGCGCCATTAAATCTTTCGCCACACAAATGTCACCAGACAGTACAAGAACGTCAGCATCGTTAGTATTTTTTAATTCTATAGGACCAAATTCAAGATGAATGTCCGAGCAAACTGCAATTCTCATTTTATCTCTTTCTAAAGGTTGGTACGGATAGTGGGACTCGAACCCACAAAACTCAGATTTTAAGTCTGATATGTATACCGATTCCATCATATCCGCGTTCGAAAAATTAAGGGGCACGGCAAGTGTCTCCCGACAAGTTAATTGTTGTTTAAGGCTGAGCCTAACTGTTTGAAAGGCAAGCCCCCCATCTATATGTATATTGTAACTCTAAAACGCATTTGTGTCAAGTGGTGGTGAGAGTGGGATTCGAACCCACGGACCCACTTTCGTGAATCGAAAGTTTAGCAAACTTCTCCCTTCGGCCTCTCGGGCATCTCACCTAGTTGGAGCAGGTAAGCGGGTTCGAACCGCTGACATTTTCCTTGGCAAGGAAACATTCTACCAACTGAATTATACCTGCATGTATTTGGTGGAAGCGGTGAGATTCGAACTCACGGACCGTTTCCGATCTTCAGTTTTCAAGACTGACGCATTAAACCGGGCTCTGCCACACTTCCATTTTTTGGTGCCCCAAGAGAGACTCGAACTCTCACGCACAAGGCACTGGCTTCTAAGACCAGCGTGTCTACCATTCCACCATCGGGGCAATTGTTTGGTACCGGATATTGGGATCGAACCAATGACTTATCGCTTATCAAGCGATTACTCTACCGCTGAGTTAATCCGGTGTAAATTTACTTTGTTATTCATCTGAAATTTACTTTGTTATTTTCTGGTGCCGCCTGTCGGAATCGAACCAACTTCATCGGATTTTCAGTCCGGCGCAATGACCACACTTGCTCAAGCGGCTTGGTACCTCCAGTAGGATTCGAACCTACATCAGCCAATTATCTGTTGCTACGGAGTATAAGCCCGCTGTTTTACCATTAAACTATGGAGGTGTTGGTGCTCTCACCGAGAATTGAACTCAGAATTCGTCCTTACCAAGGACGTGTTATACCACTTAACTATGAGAGCAACCAGAAAATAACAAAGTAAATTTAAATTGGTGCCTTGTGACAGGATCGAACTGCCGACATTCGCCTTGTAAGGGCGCTACTCTACCGCTGAGTTAACAAGGCGAATTAAATGGGTTGTTCTATGAGGATCGAACTCATACTATCTCGGTCACAGCGAGAGGTGCAGACCACTACACTAAGAACAACATAGAAAAAATTGGCTGGGCTGTATGGACTCGAACCACAACTACCTGAGTCAAAGTCAGGTGTCCTACCATTAGACGACAACCCAAAATTTTTATACGGCGACTGCATACTTGAACCGGTCTGCCGCGTGTGTAGCCGCCCATGCGTCTGGTTTTACAAGAGGAATTACATTGCAGGTTCCGCGAATATAACCCATTGCTTCTTGTATGACACATGACGAGCCGTACATTTCGTTTGGATTTATATCTAAGTGTACTTCAACATGGCGATCTTCTAATACATCTGCTAGTTTTAAATACATTTCACTTGCGCGATAAACTTCATTCATTAATCGAAAACGAGGGCGATCAACTTTTTGATCATAGTCTCTTTCACGTTCTACTTGCCCAAACAATTTACAGCCGTTGTTGCCATTGATATGAACTACGATAACTGTAATGTAATCTGCATACCACACTTCACCTATTCTAAATCTTTCTGAATCACAGCCGAGATAAATTTTTGTCTCAGGAGTTTGATTTCCTATGTATGCTTTTACTTCTTCCAAATTTATTTTTTTCATGATTTGTTTCCTTGTTGGAGCGGAGTGAGAGAATCGAACTCTCAACCGAAGATTGGAAATCTGCTGTTTTACCATTAAACTAACCCCGCAAATGCACCGATGCTTATCCAAGCAGTAGCAATGCTCGGTGCCACACAAAGGCAGGATTTAAAAAGAGCCTACACTCTTAACTTGTTGAGTTTCCTCATTGTATCTTGTTATCTTATCATCAACCTCAGAAGGTTGTTCATTTGTATTTTGCAAGTCTCGACCAAAAATTGCGTCCCAACGATTTATCCATTCGTCATGAGATACACTAAACGGGCGAGGCGCGCATCCTTTGCCTGCCTCATTTGTCATTTTACAACTCCATGTATTGTTTATATAATCTATCGCCTAATCGAAATGCTTCTATTTCCCAAGGCAATTCCCTGTATGGAATTACATCCATATTTACTCTTCGAGATTTCCAACGAGTCAAATCTTCATCTAACTCTTTACGAACAAACTGACGCACATGAACCATTTCATGTGCCATAGTACGAATTTGTGTTTTTACTTCATCATCTTTTGCGATTGCCATAATGAAATGTCGCGGTTCACCTGACATGTTATAATCTTCAGCGTAAACCCAACCATAATCATTACCCATATCACTTTTATAACTAACTCGAATGTGCAAATTTGGAATCATTTGCGGAGTAAACAATTGGATGGCAAAGTAATTTAGTGCCTTTCTTTGACATGCCTTTATTCGACTACCGTAAAGATTTAGTTCCATTTTCGGACCTCCTTCTTCACTATTTATTCTAACACGATTTTGGTCCGAGTAGAGAGGTTCGAACTCCCGACCCTCTGGTCCCAAACCAGATGCGCGACCAGACTGCGCTATACTCGGTAAACTTGGTGCCCCATGACAGAATCGAACTGCCGTAACCTGATTACAAAACAGGTGTAATACCATTATACTAATAGGGCGAAAACTTGGTGGTGATGGAGGGATTCGAGCCCCCAATCTTCTCCGTATGAAGGAGGTGCATTACCGTTTTGCTACATCACCGAATGGCTCCACAGGAAGGGATCGAACCTCCGACCAATTGGTTAACAGCCAACTGCACTACCGCTGTGCTACTGTGGAATAACTCCAAAACATTTTTGAGAATACTGTCATCTGTTTAAGGACTATTAAAGAGTCCCCTCATATCGCATTCATATCGCCACCACAGCGTATCGAGGAACTTGATAAAGGTCGGTAATACCTTGACAGTCAGGCAGGGTGGTTAGCCCACTTTGCTCTCAGATTCTCAAAAATAATTTGGTTGCGGTGGCAGGATTCGAACCTGCGATTCTTGGCTTATGAGACCAAACGGATGACCACTTCCATACACCGCGAAAAACTGGCGGTCCCAAGGAGAATCGAACTCCTATCAACGGCGTGACAAGCCGCTATACTAACCATTATACTATGAGACCATATAGAAACACTCTTCAATTTAAAGTGTTTTTATATGGTAGGGGCACAGGGAATCGAACCCTGATTTGTAGGTTAAAAGCCTACTACTTTACCACTAAGTTATACCCCCAAATTTTTGGCATCCCGCGAGGGACTTGAACCCCCATCAACGGTTTTGGAGACCGTCATGTTGCCATTACACTAGCGAGATTCACTTGGCACCGCTTGAGAGAATCAAACTCCCACTTCCGCGTTCGTAGCACGGTGTAATATTCATTTTACTAAAGCGGCAAAAAATTTGGTGGAGGATGAGAGAATCGAACTCTCACGAAGACCTTGCAAAGGTCCCAGGCTCCCATTACATCAATCCCCCGAATATTTGGCATTACGAACTTTAGCCGTGTCTCTATCGTGGACACCGAAAGTGTATCTGCGGATACACCGATTATACGCTCTATGGTGAGTCTTGATGGTAACGCTCCACGTGGCAACTTCCTTTCGTAACAAAGCCGACGGATTTACAGTCCGCTGAAAGGGGCAAGACCCATATTCTTCTGGAGTGAGTGACAGGACTCGAACCTGCATGAAACGGATTTGCAATCCGTGGCCTAACCATTCAGCGGCACACTCACACAATGTTTAATAAGGATAGGCTACTTGCTTCCACACAAGCCCCTAATTGAGCGGTTACTCTGTCCATCTCATTTATTCAAAGTCTGTGTGCAGTTGAGATTCTGCCTATCAGAGCCTGCGAGGGTAGTTTCCAGCCTCACGCTTACGGTTTTCTGCCACCGGATCTCTATCGCTAATCAAACGCTATTTTTACGAAAATAGTAACGGGATTCTACCATTTGTTTAGTTGACGCACTATTTGCTATGCTCAACGGAATTATTTGCAATTTTACCGTTTCTATACATAGTTACTCAGGCTTGCGACCCATGGCTTACGTCAACTAAACAAATGGTACACCTAGGGGGAATCGAACCCGCCGTTTACGCCTTGAAAGGGCGCCGTCCTAACCGTTAGACGATAGGTGCATACTTGACACAAATTGTTAAAGAGCATTTGGTAATTCAGAAATCTGAATCACTCACAACAGAACTAAGTATACGTCAAATCCGAGGACTTGTCAAGCACTTTTCTGTTGTATTTTTACAACTGGCCCGGCTGGCAGGAATCGAACCCACATCGGACGCTTTAGAAGAGCGTTGCCTTATCCATTAGACCACAGCCGGATAAACTCTAGTATACCAAACTACACGACCTTTGTCAAGTGTGTTGTTTTTTTACAACATAAACAAAAACCCCCTAGTTTTTTAGGCTAGGGGGCTTGTGTTTAGATTGACTTTTATAAAGTGTCAGCCTATACCCCCTCGGCATGTATTCCAAATTGCAGGTGTGCGTGAGCCTACAAATGGCTTTGCATACTGGCAATCTGACGTTCTACTGTGGAGTGATATTGACTGCATTAGTCTTCCTTTAAAATTTTTTCTCATCATCTATATATGCGTTAAACATCAAAAATTATGAATTATTTTTGAATGAATTTATATGTCTTACACTTAAAAATGAAGTAAGACAAAATGCCGCAAGCCATTCCCAAAAGCCGTAAGCAATACTTAGACCAAACAACGTGTTGATTGACCAAATAAAAATAAACGGCAAGAAAATTGCAAGTGCAAGTGCTACGATACCAACAAATACCATTAAGTTTTTTACATCACTCATTTTAAACTCCATTCATCTTCAAGTTCATCAAAATCATCTTCTGAAAGATTCTTCGGATCAAAATTACGCAACTTGTGCTGTATTTTTTGATGTATCTTTCCTTTATTTTCTCTCAAGGGTTTTTTCTTTGGGTTTGGTTTATCATTGTCTTCTTCAAGAAATTCTCGAAACCCTTTAATCTTCTTATCGGTTTTGGACATGTTAAGCCTGCGATTCTCCTACGAACAATTCAGGTAGTGCTTCTTCTACTACCTTCCTAGTAATGCCTTTATAGGCGGTTAGTTTTTTATCTTTGATCATGATAACTAATTTTGCCTCATCTGCCGACACACTCTCTAACAAATCAATAAAGATTTTTTCTTTACGAATTTGAGTCAAGTTATTTTGCGAACCTTTTACAAAGTATCCAAACTTTTTCAACTCCTTAGACATTCTATTGTAACCCCAATTGTTTGGTATGTTAAGTTCTTTGTATGGAGGTGTTCCTTCTGGCAAATCAAATTGAATGTCCCTGTTAAACACGAATGTGAGAATAGTTTTCAATTCAGGTTTCAAATTGGCAATCTCACGCAAGTGTTTTACACGATCTTTTGTTGATACATCATTTACAATTTGAAGCAACTCTGGTATTGTTGCTCTACTAATATCAGTCGGCATATTAAAATTCCTGTATGTGTTCCATCAATTGTTTCATACGATTTTTGATGAAATAGTTTAGTACCTTATCTTTACCCTTCACTTCTTTAGGGTCACGATAAGCGGTTAAGATTCTATCTACATATTCACTAGGTACTTTAGACAAGTCAATTAGACTTTCGTTTCTCAAGTAATTACGCAACATTAATGTATCGCAAAACTCTTCTGGTTTCTGCACTACCCATGTATTTAGTTTTTTCTCAGTTACAGGTTTTTGGCGAGACTCAGCAACAAATGTATCATCGCTAGACAGAATGTTAGGAATGCCATCGCCCCTATCGCCTTTGATGATATGCTCTTTCAAGAATTTAATTGGCTCTGATGTTTTCAGAAACTTCTTTGCCATAGGGCTGTACTGATCAACATTGGCAAACTTCTGCAATTGCATAAAGTCTTTATCACTTGAAAGAATCAAAATCTTTTCACTTTGAGAATTTTTCAATTGTACGCCATAGTGTGTGCAAATTGTACCGATTACATCATCGGCTTCAGTCTTGTCAATTTGTATAACTTTGTAGGGAAAGTTTTCGCGAATCTCATCACGCACCTTGTTCAAGGTTTCAAAAATTAGATTCCAGTCATATGGAGAATCTTCACGCGATTTTTTACGCGCCGCCTTGTAATAAGGAAACAAGTCTTTACGCCAGTATCTTTTGTCATCTGCACAAATTACAAGGTCGCCATACTCACCTTTGAATTTCACGTTGTACATGCGAATGCTGTTAAGCACCATGTGGCGAATCAAATTCTCATTGATACCTTCATTTACAATTCCTGGTTGCATCATGAGGTTGGAAATCATAACTTGATTTAAGTCGAGTAAAATCATTTCAATATCCTAATTAACTATTCTGAGGATAATTGTATCAGAATTTGTGCGACCTGTCAAGTTACTTTCCTTGGTAGACAAGTCTGGCAAAATCTTCTTGATTTTTACTTTGCCTGCTTCCATCAGTTCTTTAATAGTTACCGCTGGTTTGCGTAGACGTTTGCCAATGGAAGTTTGTTCGTTGTAATTTTGCAACGTGCTACCCTTTACAGACAAACCTTTTGCATTGTCTGCATTGTAAACGCCAAGCAATTTTGTCTTAGTGTTATAGGTCCACACTTGCAATGCACCAACAACTTTCTCTGGTGCGACACTCACCAAACCAAGTTCGGCAAAGTCTTTCATGTAATTCATTTTTGCAACTAGAACACTCGCAGGTTTTTCTTTCACTTTGCGTTTCTTGCGGGTTGGTTTAATACTCGCACGACTGTTCGCGGCAACAACAATTGAATCTAAAAACTCTTTGAATCTACGCAACTCTGGCTTACTGAAGTTTGAGTAGCCTTCTTTCAATTGAGGATCATCAGAGGTAAGCACCTCTTCAATCTCTTTGGCTCTTCCAATAAACGTATTGCAAATCTTTGTCATTACTACAGACGATAGATTGCGCGAACGAAAATAAGATTCCATATCGATAGGATTCTTACACCCGCCTAGATAAAAGTCATCAATCAAACCTTCTACTTCGCCTGCCTCTTCGTTTGCCTTTTCGCGAATACGATCTTGAATATTGATCTTCGGTGCATCTTCAACTACTACCTTAGTAATTTTCAAATCTGTATTTGCTTCGGTCAAAAGTTCTTTATACTTGACCGCAACATATTGTTTGGTCTTGTCAGTCGGAACAAAACCAAGGCAAAGCATTCTTGTAAGCCACCCAAATTGTAAATTGATTTTAGATTCTGATACAGAACGAATTGCAAGAATTTCATTCTTACTTCGCCCTACAAATTTTAGATAGTCGAGTACAAATTCTTTTGCATCTTTTTTATTGCAATTATAGTTGTACCAATTGAATGCGTCAATCATAACGCTTTGTTCACTTTTACTTTCTACGTTTGTGTAGATAGGTTCAGCACCAATTTCTGAATTGATTTTTCTCATGATGTAGGTCTATATGTCCAAGTGTTAGTCTCAAGATTCCAAATACTCTCTACCTTACTGTTCTTTCCTAGTAGGATTGTCACCAGTATTTTGTTCGTTTGCATTAATGAAATTAACAATGCCTTTAACTTGTCCAGATCCGGTGGTTCGCCCTCGGTTACTATCTTGACTGTTGTATAGGTATTCATAAAGTTCTTTCACACCGCCTATATATTTTGTGCCGTCATAAACGTGAGGTACGGTATGCGTTCCGGGTTGCAGTCTTCTAAGTTGATTAAGTGTGTAGTGTATTCCGTACAAGTACATACGATATTCATAATTCATTGTATATAGTAGAAATTCTGCTTTTTCACATGCTCTGCTGTTCGGCGCGCCGTATATAAAAAACATTACATCTCGGTTCTTGTGGAAGTTACAAGCCTCACATGCGTACCGGGATGAACGGTAGTTGATATAGTTTTTCTTTCGCCATTGTCTTCATAAGTTACAAGGTAACCTACAATGACATTACGGCTATAAGGTTCTTCAAGAATTTGGCAAGTGTTTTGTTGTTGATAACCAATCGTTTGTGTAGTATGACCAACGACACGTTGACCAGAATTACTTCCTACACCAGCACCTACGACACCACCCACAATTGTAGCACCAGAGTTACCATTTGATACTCCGTGCCCAATAGCGGCGCCAATTACAGCACCGATAAGGGCGCCATTCTGACTATGTGTTGGTTCTACGATTGGAACATTTCTTTGAATAGGTACTGTAGTTACGCCACAGACTTGTCTCTGAGTAACACCAGTTTCCAACTTTGACATTGTTTCGATATTGACAATAGGTGCATATCGAATCAATTGATTCGGAACATTATAAAGCGGGCTAGGTTTGTAAGAAGGACTTTGACCATCTAGTATTCGTGGTTCATTCTGCCTTGGGTCTTTTGAGAACCTAACCTCGGCATGAGCGGTAGTGGCAACTAAAAGAGCGGCAACTAATGCGGTAAGTTTCATGGAAGTTTTCCTTTCATTTGTATATATGATACCGCATTTCTTGGTCATTGTCAAGTGGCAAATATACAAAAGTTAGTGATTACTTACTTACAAGTTTAGCAGGCGCAGGTGCTCTTTTCTTTGCTTGCTTTACGACATTTGCCGTTACATTTCCAGCAACCTTCTTAGCAGGTGCTTTCTTTGCCTTTACAGGTGCTGGCGCAGGTGCAGGCTCGGCAAAATTTACAGGCTCATAAACCTCTGCTGGTTGTTTTTCTTCTACTGGTTTTGTAATAGAGTCAAGCGGATGTGTTCCATCTACTTTTTCTTTATTCATATGAGTATAGGCAATATAGATAATACCGCCAAGAATGATAACGCCAATGATAATTTCCATAACTGTCTCCTAATTGTTGAACTAAACAAACTATTTATATTAAGTGTGGGTTTGTGTAATGGGCACCTACCCTGTTGAAAGTCACAAGATGGTGAGTATTCTTTGTGGCAGGTGTTGCAATGCATTAGTCCCAAAGCCCTCTATAATATTTACCAAACAAACGTAGACCATTATCGATTCGTTTGCTGTGTGCTTGATAACCTTCTGAATCAAACTTTGCGGTATGATTAGGGCCATCAACCATTTGATATAATTTTGGTTTGCCGTCTTCATCCCATTTACAAGGCTTACTCATCCAATCAGTTACGCCAGTATGAAACTGACTTTCCCAATCATCTGATGCAAGTTGTTCAAAAGACCAAATCATTTGATCCATAACATAATCCCAACGTAGATGCACAAGGTCATCTACTGCACTATCAGCGGCGTCTTTCTTTTCAGGAAACAATTCTTGTTGATCCCAGTTATGAGGATCGTATGTGGTGTGAAATTTTTCAGGCACATCTTCATCATCAACAATTTGAGAACCATGCTTGGCTTTTTTCAATTGTTTTAGCATAGGCAGAATAATAGGATTCAAAGTCGAATCCATATTCCATGTATCGTATCTGTCAATCTTCACATAGACAATACGCTTTTTTTTAGATTCAATCCAAAGTAATAGTTTGTATAACCATGTGTTAGGGCGGTCTCTATTCCAGCGTGTAGTCGCTTTTGGGTCTTCTTTCTCTACGCTACCATGTGCAAGCCATTCACCAAAGTTATGCACCCAATCTGGCTCACGTTCGAAACCATATTCATCTTTTTCTTTCTTTGCCCAAAAGCAAAGCAACTCTGCTAGTTGGTAAGGACCAAACCAGTTTTTATATGGACCGATATAAACTTTCATTCCTTATAAACCTTTCTTTTGTATGGTCTAGGGTTAGGGCGTACTCTTACTCCATAACCAGTCATTGCTTCTCCTTCGTCCGGAGAAAGTTTGCCAAATTCTTTCATCATGTAATATCGAACCATCTCATCTGTAATCTGACTAATTAGATTGTTCTTCTCATTCTCAAGCCAAAAACGAATAGGAGAATTTCCCCATGTTTTATATTTCACAACACCATGAAATATTTTACGATGCGTTTTGTTTGTAGCATCAAATACTTCATGCTGTCTTCCATATTGTTCAATCTTACTCATTTAAGTTTCTTTCCTGTAGCCTTACCATAAAAGGTTTGGTGTCGAAATGTTCAGGCATTTTTTCTGCTATCATTTCAAAGTGATAGTCATCGGGATAATGCCTTAGTACCCACAATGCTTGTCTACGAATATCTTTTGGCACTCGCGGTGTTTTTTTAGGATTGATTAGATCATAAAGAAATTCTTTGCCGCATTTAAGTGCGCGGTATCTTTCGTCAGGTAATGTCATTTTTTTCTAAACCCCATTGTTGGTTGATCTCCAACTGTATGAGGATCACGGACTCTAAATTCAAGTATTGAACGATATATTGGGTCTTTATCTATTTTTTCCCAAAGAGAAGGAGCATACTTTGCATTCTTCCATTTGCTAAGTTTAGCCGGACTAGGATTGTGATGAGTTTTCCAAACATTGTAATGCATAGGTTTGATGCCATCTTCACTACAACTATTACAATATCGTATATATTGTTTATTTGGGCGAATCATAGTCATTCTCTTTCCACTTTGTTACGAATGTGTCCATTTTATGTTCATCAGTCCATGAACTGCAATACGCATTATCTTTGTCGCAGAGTTTCAACACTTCTTCTGGTGTAACAACGCGATGCGAAACAATTGTTTCACCGAGATGTTCTTGTGAAAATTCTTGTGCTTCTTCCATTGTAACTGTATCAAGAGCCCAATTGACCTTGTCGTTACCAAAGTCATCAACACCGATAGGAACTTCAACAACATAGCGTTGACGAAATTGTGAGATACACTCAACAAGAACTAATTGTGTTTCGCGCTTTTTCAAAGTCCAACTTCCATCTTTGTTGTCAATCCATTCAATTCTATCGCCCGTTTGCCAACCAGCGCCTTCAAGCACTTCATCAGGAAATTCAATGAAAAAATCTCCATCGTCATGTTGCTTAACGTCAAGTGTCCAAGTTTTGTTCATAGTGTTTCCTTTACCAATGATGTATTACATTTGCAATAATAAAAAAACAAGTGATGAC
>SXGQ01624958.1_pt1 | contig 14927 bp, 14 predicted proteins | sample 3178371 | NCBI WGS metagenome assembly SXGQ01 (sample SAMN11356859, study PRJNA531348) | freshwater metagenome | isolation source: freshwater sample F1-20 | place: China: Fuxian Lake, Yuxi | collected 2017-12-25
AAGTGAGTTAAAGTGGAAGCAACTTGGAGTTCTTGGAACTCTTAATGACTCTCAGCTCCCATTTTTCATTCAATGGATGTCTAGTGATCACCCATCAACTGATGGCAAGGCAGTAGCTGAGATTGTAAAAATTGAAATTTCTGGCGATGAAAAGACAATTGAAGAGTGGCTTGGCTCAGATCTATCAAAAGCTTTCGATGGTGTTGAAATTCAGTGGGTTGACCCAGCGGTAAATGATGGAGAAACTGGACTTGTAGCTGTTCACCTAGCAACGCCTAATGGCGTTGTACGCTTGGATTAATTCTTACAAAGCTTGAAGCTTTAAAGCATCGCCGCCCTAGCTCAGTCGGTAGAGTGTCGCTCTCGTAAAGCGAAGGTCATGAGTTCGATTCTCATGGGCGGCTCGACGACTACAAATTCATTACAAGTTCTCAATTTAAAGAGCGAATAAAGTTAAAATCGATTATTGTACTATCTGAATAGAATATGGTTTTCAACTATAGTAAGGAGCAATATTAAAAGTGAAGGTAGCCTGTGTCGGAATGAGTCATCTTGGAATTGTCACTTCTTTAGCTTTTGCTTCTCGGAATTATGACGTAGTAGCACTAGATAACGATGAAAGAATCATCCAATCCTTAAATGAAATGAAGTTTCCTATTTATGAACCCAATATAAACGAGTTAGCTAGAACTCTTAACAAATTACCACAGTATTCTACCGATTTCTCTCTACTCGAAAAGTGCAAGATTGTTTATATCACGAAAGATGTTCCTACGAATAAATCAAATGAAAGTGAACTTGAGGAATTAGAGTCGCTCGTAAGATTGGTGTCTAACCATATTTCAATTGACTCAGTTTTGGTTCTAAACAGTCAAGTTCCACCGGGATTTTGTAGGCGATTACAAGATCAGTTGCATCGAGAACTAATTTATCAGGTCGAGACTTTAGTCTTTGGGGAAGCAGTAAATCGTGCGCTTCACCCTGAGAGAATTGTTATCGGGTGCAAAGAGGACAGCAGCAGTATTGATAATGACTTTGAAAACTTCCTTATGAAGAGTAATTGCCCAATACTCAAAATGAATTATGAATCAGCCGAACTTACTAAATTGGCAATTAATTTAACATTGGCTGCACAAGTTACAACAACCAACGCTCTTGCTGAGATTTGCGAAGAAATGGGAGCAGATTGGCTTCAAATCAAAGAGGCACTTCATTTGGACTCTCGAATAGGACCTAACGCCTATCTTAGACCAGGACTTGGTTTAAGTGGAGGAAATATTGAGAGAGATATATCGAACATTATAAGTATTGCTTCCAAAAACAAAACAGAATATTCAATTTTTGAATCTTTCTTCACTAATAGTAATCATCGTAGAAATTGGATTGTAAAAATCCTCAAAGAGAATCTGAACTTATCGACGAGAACCAAAGTTACAATTTGGGGTGCCACCTATAAAAAAGCAACAAATTCGGTGAAGAATTCACCTTCATTATATGCCTTAAGGGAATTGTCCAAGTATTGCAATGTATCAATTTTTGATCCATTTATAAATTTGTTCGAACTAGAACTAAATGGTGCACAGATTGCTTCAGACCCATTTTTAAGTTTAGTGGATAGCGTCGCCTTGATAATTCTTTCAGAGGATGATTTTTTTCAGAAGAGGGAGATAAGGAACTACCTAACAGGGCAGAGTGATTTGTTAGTAATAGACCCATTAGGTGTATATAGAGACTTATTTGAGAAGCGTACTTTATATTTTGTTTTAGGCAAAGGAAGTCATTGAACTTATTAATGTTCTATTCTATTTTATCTAAGTACACGTCAAATCGCTCTTGGACAATGGTCCAATAAATCATGAGGTTAATATTAACAAGTCGGGCTCCTATGTGTTTCTCAAAAGATTCAATCTTCTAATAATTTGACAATAGCCAGTCGGGGTTTTGTGCCGTCCAATTTACTGTTCTCTCAAGCGATTCCCTAAATGACACCGGAGGTGACCAACCAAGATCACTTAGCCTCTTACCACTGAGCGCATAACGTAAATCATGGCCAGGTCTTGCACCTTCAACATTAATGTACTCAACAGTATCATTTGATGTTATCCCGAGTAACTCTGCAATCAATCTAACCATTTCATCATTTTGCATCTCTTTTTCTCCACGTACATTAAACCTTAAAGGCTTACTATGTCCATCTAGATATAAATGTGGATTATTGAGACTTTTATTTATTAGAAAACACAATGCATCAGCTTGATTCCTTGCATGTAGATAGAAACGACTCCCTGACTTCCATTTGTTGTCAAAAAAACGGGCGTGAACAGGAACGCGCTGATTGTTTAATAACCTTGAGACACAAAGCGGTACAAATTTTTCAACATCTTGTCTCTCTCCAATGATATTCATTGTATTGGTGATTAAAACCGGTAACCCAAAAGTTCGCCAATACGAAATTGCCAATGCCTCTTGTGCTGCTTTACTTGCTGAATATGGATTTGAAGGCAAAATCGAGTCCCATTCATCGTGCTCGGTTCCTAAGTCTGCGGGGCCAAAAACTTCATCTGTGCTTATTTGCAAGAACAACTTTAACGACTCTAGAGTTTTGGCATAATCAAGCATTGTTAGTTGTAGAGAAACATTATTTTCAACAAACTTTCTTGGGTTTTTAATAGAGTAATCCACGCTAGAAAGGCTCGCCATATTAATTACTACATCGACATCACCAATCTCTCTCGCAGTAATAGAGTCAATAGGTGATACAAGATCGTGTGTCACAACTCTTATGCGTGATTGGTGTTGAGGTAATTCCCTAAAAACCTCTCGAAGCCTTGCTGAGATCCCCAAATGTCGAAATGAGTCAAGAATGATAACTGACCATTTGGTGGTTTTCAGTATGTGAGCAAGCGTGTGATGGCCAACAAACCCGCCACCGCCAGTCAAGAGAATTTTGAGTTCGGAACTCATAACACTAGTTTACATGAACTTCGTGGTAAAAGATTGGCATTAAGGCTTAGATTTTCCAAGTATTGCTTTATCCCATTTGTCTAATAACACATCTTCCCTGTGGTTAGTTTCGAGATATGACTTAGCTCTATTAAGGTACTCGGTGACCCTTTCATAATTCTCCTGAAAGTACAGAACCTTTCGACTCCAATCATCTCTACTTTCACATACAAACTCAATTCCGATAGAGTCTTGAAGACGTCTATATGAAGGGAGAGGTCCGGTGAGCGTGGGAATACCTAAACGCCACATAATTAACAATCTATTTTCAGCTTTTAAATAATCGAAGGAACTTTCTCCTACGATAGGAATTACGCCAAAACTACATTTTCGAGAGGCTAAAAGTAAATTCTCGACCGTCCACGGGGTGACAGTAATTGAGTCATGGTGATCTGGTATGGATTTCTCTACTAAACGAAGAGGATTGATATCAATAAATCGGTTAAGAAATTTCTTTTTCCCAAAACCTGTAACAATCTCTAATCTAGAATCAGGAAAGTGTCTAAAGAGATTCCTCAATTCTTGGATATGTTTCAATGTGTACGGCAGGCCCTCCCATAAAAAAGTTAAGTTACCCTTATTGCTTGGCTCAAAACTCTGGTTAGGAATTTCATTATGAAAGTCAAGAATAGTTGACGTTGTTCCACCAAAGAAGTTTTGCCAAAGAATTTCCTGTTCTTGTGAGCTACAAATTAGGTGATCAAAATAAGGCAAGTATCTCTGTAGTAGACCATTCAAACTCATGGGCCGAGAAGAGACTCGTTTTGTCAAACAGTATGCTACGCCACGTACTAAATCTCGGAATCTGGATTTCTCACCATGGATACCGTCAACAACATCAAAAATTAACCGGATATTTGGGTAAAATGTTTTCAACTTTGCAGCCAGCGGAAAATTTCCTGCGGAAGAGATTACAACAATGTCGCTATTTGAGAATTTTGTAGTTTCCGTGAATGGAGCAATTTCAATCGCCCGCATTCTTGCCCAATATAGTAATCTGCGTCTATCGGCAATCGAATTGAATTCGGGGCTATATCCTTGGTAGAATAAGGTCATCTCTGGTAATCTTTCTAACCCGTTTATTAAGTATGAGAACCAGAGTCTAGCGCTAAAGTAAATTTCTTTTCGAAATTAGGCATTATGTACGCATTGAGAGGAATCGATTGCACCACCCAAAAGTTCTATACTTATCTGTTGATTCTATCCAAGAGGGCGTGGGCTACAGTCAAGTTTTTACCTATTTAAGACAGCTATCTACTCATTTTGAAATCACCTTAGTATCTTTTGAGAAGGTAAGACCCAGCGCAAGCTTTGAAAGAGAATTACAGGGACTTAATATTCATTGGTTACATTATCCCTTTAAACCAACAACAGCATTAACAATCCTTGAGCGTGCTTGGATTTTGTTCAAGAATCTCAAAGGCGCAGAGTTGGTTCATGCCCGTGGAAACTTCTGCGGTTTTGTTGCTTCATTGTCGGGAGCTAAGAAAATAATTTGGGACTGCCGTGCCCTAGTTGGAATTCAACGAGGCTCAATAAAGAAGAGCAGCTCTAAAAACTTTATTGAAAAACTCTTTTGGAATTTTACAGAATCTAGGTGCGCAAAAAAAGCTTCAAGAATTATTACAATAACCGAGAAAACAATTCCATATTTGGCAAAAAAACATAAAGTTTCCATAAACAAATTCGAGCATATAGGTACGAATGTTGATTTAAGCAGATTCAAACAATCGCCCTATCCTGACGCAAGAAATAGACTGCGATTTCTACTGCTTGGCGAAATGACAACCTACTATGATTTGGAATATTTTGAAAGTGTAGTGAGTGCCCTAAAGAAGAAAGTAAATGTTGAAGTTGATTGGTTAACACCCATACCTAATGATGCGTTAGCTAGAAAATATGGTTTTAATATTATTCAAAACGCCAACAATGCAATGATTGAAAAGACAATCCATAAGGCTCATTTCGGAGTGAGCATACTAAAGAAAGATCTGGGCATTAGTCGGCTATCAATTTCGCCGACCAAAAATGCAGAGTTCCTAGCCAGTGGTAGACCATTACTTCTAGATACGGCTCAAGGAGATTTAGGAGAAGATGTCATGCGCTGCAATATAGGAGTTTCGACAAGTGAACAAAAGGCCATAAGCGAAGTAGTAGATGAGATACTTAATCTTTCGCACGACAAAAACGTTGCAAGCCGTTGCTATGAATTTGCGAGGGACCACTATGATTTACGCTTAGCCGTAGAAAGACTTAGGAGAGTTTATGCCGAATCATAATTACAAAGATGTTAAGAGGGAAAGTTTCTCAAGAATCTTTTTGACAGAAGTGCAAGAGTGGGCTGGCCGAATCGATACCAATACTGTAGAAAATTTAGTCGATAGACTAAGTGCCTTAAAGAGTAGGAATGGTCGCCTATTCATTATAGGTATGGGTGGAAGCGCAGCGAACGCAAGCCATGCATCAACCGATCTAAGAAAACTTTGCAACATCGAATGTTACAGTCCTTCAGACAATCAATCTGAAATCACAGCTACCGCAAATGACTTTGGCTTAGAGCATATTTACACAAAGTCACTGGAATTTTCTCACTTTAATTCAAACGACTCTTTGATGATTTTTTCGGTAGGTGGTGGGGATGAATTGAGAAAAATCTCACTTAGTCTCATAGAGGCTGTTAAATATGCAAAAATATTTAAAAGTGAAATTTTTTCGATTTTAGGGCGTCGAGAAAGTTTTATTTTTGAGAACTCAGATATTTGTGTATTGTTACCAGAAAGCGAAAAGATGAGAATGACCCCACATAGCGAATCAATGCAGTCTATAATTTGGCATCTACTCTCTTGTCATCCTAAACTACAAGTTCAACCTACAACTTGGTAAAAATGTCTCCCTCAAGCGCTATCTTTTTTGATCGAGATGGAACAATTATTGAATCTGAATTTTTTGATGGAAAACCTAGAGCTCAAAATGACGTTAAGAAAGTTGTCTTCATCCCTGAAAGTATAGAAACCATAAGCTTGGCTTCAAATATGGGATTTAAATGTTTCGTGGTAACGAATCAGCCCGATGTTTTTGATGGCATAGTAAAGAGGGAGTCAGTTGAGTCTGTAAATGAACTGATTATGCAAAAAACAAAGATTATAGATGTTCAAAGTTGTTATTTGAGATCATACAATATAGATAGCGCAGATGACTGTATGAAGCCAAGCCCAAGAATGATCTTACATTTGGCGTCTAAATGGAATCTAGTTTTAAGTCAATCATGGTTTGTAGGTGATCAGTGGAAAGACATTGAGGCTGGAAGAAGAGCTGGATGTCGCACCATTCTCATCGACAGGTTCTATTCTAAACAAGATTTATGTGATCCGACCCATAAAGTAAACACGATAGGGCAGATTATTGATATTTTAGAAAATGATATATAGAGTGCTAGAATGACGATTCAAATATATCTAGACAGTGCTAATTTGTCAGAAATTGAAAGATTCTCTCAGGACGACCTTGTTTGTGGATTTACAACAAATCCGACACTAATGAGAAAAGCTGGAGTAATCAGCGCAAGCAACTTTGCAAGAGATGCGGTTAAATTAGCAGGCAAAAAACCAATTTCATTTGAAGTTTCCAGTGAGATTCCTAAAGAGATAATTAGACAGGCGAATCAAATTGCTTCATTTGGTGAAAATACATATGTAAAAGTACCCATTGTAAATTCTAAAGGTGAATCTTTAATTTATGAGATTAGAAACTTACTTGAAGCGGGAATAAAAATTAATATAACTGCGGTTTTTGGTATTCACCAAATAAAAGACTTGTTGAATAAACATCCCTTGTCTACACAATTTATAATTTCATGTTTTGCTGGGCGAATTGCAGATACTCAGCGTGACCCTGTTCCCATTATGCGAGAAATGAGTAAGGCAATATATAGTACAGAAGCAAAGTTACTTTGGGCTAGTGCACGTGAAGTTCTTAACGTCTATCACGCAGAGCAAGCCGGGGCAGATATAATTACCTTAACGCAAGAGCTACTTACAAAGTTGACAATAAAAAATAAAGACTTGGATATTTACTCTCAAGAAACATCTCAAATGTTCTTCAATGACGCTCTAGAATCTAATTTACACTTCTGAAGTTCCTTATAACATGAATCAAACAACAAAAAGGCAAGTTGCGGTGGTAACTGGGGGTGCAGGTTTTATTGGGAGCCATCTTGTTGAATTATTACTAAATAATGGCTATAAGGTGCGTTGCATTGACAATTTTTCTAAAGGCAGTTTGGCTAATCTAAAGTCTTGCGAAGCTGATTCTAATTTAGAAATTCTAGGTGCCGATATCGTTGATCAAGAGAGACTAGCTAACGTATTCAGAGAATCTAGCTTTACCTTTCATCTTGCGGGAATTGGTGACGTAGTCCCTTCGATTGAGAATCCAAAGAAGTACTTTGAGACAAACGTAACTGGCACTTTAAATGTCTTCGAAGAGATTCGGAAACAAGCACCTTATTCAAAAATTATCTATGCCGCATCATCATCATGTTATGGAAACGCTGAGGTTCCTACAAATGAGAATCACAAAATTCAGAATTTACACCCATATGCTCTCAGCAAGTATCTTGGGGAAACCTTAGCACTCTCCCTTGGAGGCATTTATAGAATTTCTACAAACTCAATAAGAATTTTTAACGCTTACGGACCTAGGGCAATAAACCATCAGACTTATGGTGCAGTAATGGGGGTATTCTTAAAGCAAAAGTTGGAAAACCAGCCATTGACAGTAATTGGTGACGGGTTGCAAAAACGTGACTTCATTCATGTAACTGATGTGGCAAGAGCTTTTTATCATGTATCTCAACTTAATTCACATGGCAATATTTATAATTTAGGATCGGGAAGTCCTGTGTCTATTTTAGAATTAGCACATTTATTAGATGGAGAAATCCAGTACATACCAGATCGACCTGGTGAACCACGGATTACTTGGGCTAATAATGAAAAGCTTATAAATGAAACCGGATGGCGCCCACTAATTCCATTCGAAGACGGCATAAATGATCTTCTTGGTAAAATTGAGGATTGGCGCAATACTCCGCTTTGGAGTAGAAATGAGATTGCTAATGCAACAAAATTATGGTTTGACACTCTAGCGTCGAAAGAGATATAAAGTGCTCGAGGATTATTACAGTCACTTTAGACATAAAATTTTGGAGTTGCCTCAGCTACTAGATATGACATCTTCAACTAAGCGCAATTTTTCTCTTGTCCACTGCCATGGAACTTTTGATTTGGTGCATCCTGGACACATCAGGCATCTACATCAAGCAAAAAAATATGGCGATAAGTTACTTGTTTCTATTACAGCTGATCAATTCATTGATAAGGCAAACTACCGCCCCTATGTACCTCAGGAACTAAGAGCCATCAACCTAGCTGCTCTAGAGATGGTAGATTTTGTGTTTATTGATGTAAATGCTGAACCTTTAGATCTCATCACTCTTGTTAAACCCGATGTTTTCGCCAAGGGTGACGATTACAATGTTTTAAATATTTCTGATAAAACGACTAAAGAAAAAGATACGGTTCTCTCTTATGGAGGCACAGTTGTTTTTACTCCTGGGGATATAGTTTATTCATCATCCAAATTAATCACTAATAATCCTCCAAACCTTGCACTTTTAAAACTTCGAAATTTGCTTGAAGCAGAAGAAGTAGATTTGGCGAGCCTAGAGGTAGATATTGCAAAGTTTTCAAGTAGGACTGTCACTGTAGTAGGGGATGTAATTGTTGATCGCCACACAGAATGTACACCTCTTGGATTTGCAACTTCTAAATCACCAACGGTTAGTCTCAGAGAAGATGAAGTTGATGATTACCTAGGTGGGGCCGGAATTGTTGCAGCACACATCGCCGCTACAGGTGCTCGCGTAAAATTGTATAGCGTGGTTGGTGATGATAGGGAAGCAGATTTTGCAAGAGAAAGACTGAATCAGTATGGGGTTGAGGGGCTACTGCTTACTGATTCATCGCGCCCAACTACATTAAAAAACAACTTCATTTCCTTGAATCACAGGCTTTTAAAAGTAGATCGATTAGACAGTCGTAGGATAGATGATTATCTTGTCGATCAAATTGCTAATTTATTAAAAACAAGCGATCCTGATATTACAATCTTTAGCGATTTTCGTCATGGTATTTTTACTAAGCACTCTATCCCAAAATATGAGGATAGCATTCCCAATGGAGCTTTCAGGGTGGCCGATAGTCAGGTAGCAAGTAGGTGGGGAAACATCTTAGACTTCTTAAATTATGATTTAATAACTCCTAACGAAAAAGAAGTCCGTTTTTCTCTTGGAGATCAGGATACTGTTATAAGACCTTTAGCTGCTAAACTTTACAAGAGAGCTAACTGTAGAGTTCTTATCTTGAAACTTGGGGAGCGAGGTTCTATGACTTTTAGAGGAGCCGAGGAACGGACTCGAGATTTTTTTCAGATAGACACTCTTGCGGAAAATGTTAGAGATCCTGTAGGAGCAGGTGATGCACTCCTTGCTTACTCATCTTTAGGACTTGAAGTTACCAAGTCTCCAATAAAATCGGCATTACTTGGAACAATAGCTGCAGCAATTGCATGTGAAAAGTCTGGAAATACGCCAGTAACTCTGGATGAAGTGGCGGACAGAATAAAAAGATTGATTTCTCAGATAAACCTAATATGAAGATTGGAATCATAGGTCTGGGTAGTCAAGGACAAAAAAGGCTTAAGTCTCATCCAGAGAACATAGAATGGACGATAGACCCTTTTAATAAAGATGCGACCTTCAGTAGCTTTTCCCCCAGCCTCACTAATTCTGTTGAAGCCATATTTTTATGTGTCCCAGATTCACTTAAAAGAGACTACATTTTGGAAATTGTCAATTTAGGCAAAAGCATACTTGTGGAAAAGCCAGTGATTTTGACTAAGGAAGACTTCCAAATTATAAATAAACACGTAACTGAAAAAAGTATATTTTTTTATGAAGCTTTCAATCATCGCTTTTATGAAAATACTATTAAAATATCTCAGATAGTAAACAGTGGAACACTGGGTGAGATTTATTCATGCAAATATTTATATGCAAATGGGACAGCGCGTAAGATTCATGAAGAAAAGGGCCGAGAATCAAAGTATGGAGTGCTATCGGATCTAGGAAGCCACTTGCTTGACCTACACGTATTTTTTTTTGGGGGATTTAAAGGGATTATCTCAAATGTAAGATTAAGAAAGTTCGAAAATACAACGTTTGATTACGCAGCTTTTGACCTATCTGGAGATACTTTGTTTAAATTTGAAGTTAGTTACTTAAGTTGGCAGAATAGGTTTGAGATAGAAATTTTGGGTTCCAAAGGAAGCCTTAGGTTAAACGGACTCGGTAAATGGGGTAATTCTGTTTTGGAGGTCCACCAAAGGCCAAGTAAACCCCAGGAGCCGAACTTAATTTACAGAAGGGAGGAAAAAGAAGATCTGACCTGGTTAGCAGAATATCAACATCTAAGTGCGTTAAATCTAAGAATTTTCAAAGGTAATATCAACGACACAGAGAGATTAAATGAATTGTATGAATTGATTCTAAGAAGTGCTTGTAAATCATAGTTACCTAAGTTAATGAGAATTGATGCTCGCGCTGCACATCACTCTTCTAAGTTTGAAATTATTATTACACACAGAGTGACGTGCCTTCATAGTTGCTAACTCGGACCAATCATCCCATTGAGCGGAAAAGAAATTTCCTGTAATTCCATGGAATTCTTCACTTATCATCCTCGCAATAACTGTACAAGTATTATGTAGATTGATAAGAGATTCTTCCTTTTTATTATTGTTATCAAGGCTATCAATCTCCTGGTCTACTTTTTGTCTCACGCTCTCGAAAACCGGTGAAACGAATGGCCCTGGCCCAAGCGCGTTAATATCAATTTGTTTATCTTGGAGAGAAATTGCTATTGTTTCAATTAATCTAACTAAACCAGCCTTCGTTGCTGAATATGCTGGAAGCCCCGGTATAGGTTGCGACGCTCCTCCTCCGCTTATTTGAACAATTTTAGCTCGCTTCTTCAACACGGGAAGTAATGCTTTAAAAATAACATAAGGAAAGACCAAATTTGTCTCAACAATTTGCAAAAATTCTTTATGCGACTCAAAAATACTTAAGTGATTCTTTCTGTCCACCTGTGCAATAAAATTTACAACTGATCCAAATTTGATTTTTTTGTTTTTAACAGCCGTGATTAAATTTTCTATAGATTGGACGTCGTTGGAGTCTAGATAAAGAGTTCTAGAATCAAGTTCAGGCTTACGTGAGGTACGAAAAAAAGTGATTTGTTTTGCCTTTAAGAACTTGCAAAATTCCAAAGCTAGAATTGAGTCGCCTCCAAGTATTAGTACCGGCTGGATTATCGCAGCGCTTAAATCAGCATAGTGGTCACAAGGATATTCAAATCTAGCTAACTGCGTATCACAACTGTATCTTGAAGTATTATTCATAATTACCAACCCTTCATGTTATCTCTGAGCCATAAGATAGACGGTAGTGCTTTTGGATGAATCCAATCATGCAAAATATGGAAATTCTCCCAGGATTTGAAGACAGCCCAGAATTGTTCTACTAGAGCCAGGTCTTTGTAATCGATTACGAAATCCCTTTCAAGCCATAGGATGAACTCTTTAACATAAGATAAAACTTCCGTTGCGCTTAAGTCAACTATTGCAATTCCTTTTTCCAAGTAATATTCCGAACGATGTAACCAGGCTGATTCAAGATGTTCCCTTATCAACATCTTCTCATTACTGAATTTCCACAGCAAAGTCTTCGGAACCCACATCATTTTTGTATAGGAAAAAATTTCAGCTAAGGGTAAAGCATTTAAAAATAGTATTGGAAGACGATTCACAACTGCGGCGTGATCTATACCAGAATAAGTTCCTATATGTGCACAAGACTTTGCAATCAGCCAAATATCAAGGAAATCATCCACTTTGGTTAAAAAAGGTAAGTCCACAAAAGAACTATCAGAGATAGTCGCCTTCTGTTTTGCTAATCTTCCCATTCTTATAACAAAGAATCCTTTTTCGATTAACCAATTTATAGCAGGTACGTAGCTCTCAATGTCACTATTTCGAAAATTGTGGTAACTCCAACGGTCATCACCAGGAAGAGGGGCATTCACTGGGTTCTCTAAAAGGAAAGTCTCGTCTCTTATGTGAAGACTAATTATTTTTTGGCCTTCTTTCCAACCATTTTGTACAAGCCAATTTTTTCCAAAACCGTCTTCCTGGGGAGTGAAAGTAAGTTCATAATTAATTTTGGCAATATGTCCATTTACATCGCGACTATTCGTCGAAGTAGTGTTAAGATGATGCATACTCATAAATTTTAGTTTTTTAATCCAAAAGTCTACTTGTCTTGCCCATTCGCCAGAAATGCAAAGATTTCTTTTCATATAATTCTTCCAAAAAGAATTTGGGAAAGTTCTTGTTTCAAAGTAGTAAAAAGTCATATACCGTGCTGTAACGCTTTTTGGTAAATATTTACTCAAATCATGTTCTACAAAATCCGTAATCGAATCACCAATTCGCCCAGAGGTTAGTGGGCAAAATCTTATTATTAGAAATCTACGAACCAAAAAGATGAATAAGAGTAAGGGCCAAACCCAAATGATCGATAGAGCTAAAAAAGTTTGAGACAGCAAAATACGATTTTTAGTTATCAAAAATAAGGACAGACGCTTTGTCATAATTTGATAATCCACATATTGTTCCCCTTCAAGGATAACGAGTAATTAATTCCACTTCTTGCCAAGGACTGAAAAAAATATTTTGACAACCCCTCTGATGGAAACATCCAATCATGAAACTCAATGCAGATAATTTTAAATTGCACAACTAAATCCCAATCAACATTACTCAGATTTCGCTCCCCACCCTCAATGTCAAGCTTAAACACAAATCTTTCATAGGTGTCGTCGTAGCGTCTAAGTAATTCTTCCACACTTATAGTTTGCGCAATGTTGCTTGAATTCATACTTAGAGGTTTAGTTTGGAGACCCCAAAACCCCAGGCCAACGTCATCAATTTCAACATAAGAATTGTTTGAGTCTAAGGCTAGTTGAAGACACTCAACATTGTCTAACTTCTCTGTATTTTTCTTTAATTGCATGTAATTTGCATTACTAGGTTCTAGAGCTACTATATGTGATAAGGGAAACTTGATACTAAACAGCGCTGCTGTTGTGCCTATACATGCTCCCGCATCGACAATCAAGTGTTTCTTTTTTAATCTCGTATTTGTATTGCGCTCTATTAAAGGAAGACTTTCCGTAGGGAAGTAATTGAAAAAAGTTTCTGAAAATACCTGCAGGTCAGTAGTTTTGGCCCGTAGATAGAAATAGAAGAAAGACTCCCCTTTAAAAAGTTTTACTCTTGTCTCTCTTATTTGATTCCCAATAAACTTTAAAAGTCCTAGAACGAGCGAGATCTCTTGACTTTTCATGCTGGCTTGAAATAAAAAGAAAAACCTCAGATGCCGTATCAAGCTTCGCAAGACCGTCTCCTCATCCCCAGGTTCTAAGTTTCAATCTCGGTGCCATCATTTAACTGTAATCGAAGTCTGAGCTCAAGTTTATCAAAGACAAAATCCTTAGTTACTAGTGTTTCTTTTAAATTTTCCTGCGCTAACTCTTCAGATCGACCCAAAATCATGCGTAAAACATCATAACGATTCTTAGGCTCTCCAACCTTTCCCATTATTTCAGGCATAAAGTAACTTAAAAATTCTCTTGAGCGCCTGTAGTTATCTTTGTAAGTTGAATCTTTAAATGAAAAAGGATTACTGGCAATTTGATTAACTGGATTATCTACATAAGCAACATTTAGACCCATATCGAGAGCGTAGAATAGAGGTGAGGCAAAACCGTCTGTTAGAAAAATGTCATACTCACTTAAGGCGGCTCTTACGTTAGATAGAAAGTTGATTCTATCATTATTGGCATATTCGCTGTAGGTTCCTATGCCAGGAAAACCAATTGTGGTAATTTGAAATCCTAAATCATTGTATATATTTCGAATATTTGGATTCAAAAAGTCTAACCAATACAAAATAACCATGGCTTCACTTGACCCAATGGTATTTCGAAATCTGTTTGCCGTTATCTCTATTGTTTCCCGACTGCGGGCAGTCTCTACAACAGTGGAATGCCACGGCATTACAACGACCTTTGAACCTGTTTTGATTCGTGTTGACCCATTAGCTAAGTAGCACCAAGGGCTTCCAATAACGCGAATATCCTTAAATCCCTGCTGGCGAGCATGATTGGCAACAAAAGATGACCAAGTATAAAAAGGCACGCTACGCCCGAATCTAAATCTCTTACTTTTGAACACAGTTTCTTCGCCTGGCGCTAATACTCCATGTTGAATTTCGCCCAAAATTAGCGCTGTTTTGGGAATATCTGCGTAGTCTAGAAGAATTTCTCGATGGCCATATGAAAATTGACTTGAATACATTTGTTGAAGTGAATTATTTGATCCCAGTGCTAAAGCTACTTGGTTAAGAAGCCCATCCAGCCTATCGGAAACGATTTTTGGTAAAAGCTTCACAAGACATAATTTACCACTTTTAATTGATTTTCCTACATCTGCAATTAGTATTCAGCCCAGCACAGGAGACAGAGAGGCATTATCTTGATCTAGATTACAGGAAGCCGGCTGTATCCTATGAACATACAGGTGCTTAGACGTCAGAATTTTTGCCAATGAACTAAAGGTGATAGTCACAAAAGAGAAAGGCTCTAATGTCAAGTCGAGTCGGCTTTTTTATACCTTTGGATAACACAAACAAAATACTGCAGCAATTTATTAGTGTGTATGACTCAGATTTATTTGAATTACAC